>Ga0129342_1000011_pt1 | contig 55581 bp, 56 predicted proteins | sample CPBDNA_5_FD_94426 | JGI IMG/M metagenome (GOLD analysis project Ga0129342, IMG submission 94426) | Freshwater to marine salinity gradient microbial communities from Chesapeake Bay, USA - CPBay_Sum_15_0.2_DNA | ecosystem: Environmental > Aquatic > Marine > Coastal | place: USA: Chesapeake Bay...
AGATGAAAAATATAGAAGTGAACTTCAGAAATACTATGGAAAGCAAATATTTTATTTAGATAGGAAAATTTATGACCAACTATCAATTCCTATGCATGAAGGTAAAAAAAATTATGAATCGTACTTACTTTATGTTTGTGAAATATTTTTACTTTCAAAGTGCGATTTTCTTGTTGGAGCTCCAAATGGGGGATTTAGCGCAGCTGTCATATTTAATGGCAATAAATTTAAGAAAAAATATATATTTAACCTAGGAAAATACAGTTAGGTTTACAATTCAACTCTCTTATCGCTAGATATTCTAGTTGCTTGAATAAAGCCTCTAGTAATTTGTTCATATTTATTTAATCAATATAATGACAAATTTATTTTTATTAGGCAAAGGTATAATTGCATTATGACTAAAACTTTAAAATTACCTGAATTTCTTATTCCCTTCGAAAATAATAATTTGATAAGAATCGGGGATAGTTCAGATGGTTCCTACTTAGTTGATGAAAAATCAGTTATAGATTCAGATTTTTTAATTTCAATAGGGGTTGGAACTTTATTTAATTTTGAGAAAAGTTTTTTAAAATTAAATAAAGTTCCTTTATTAGCTTTCGATGGATCAGCAGGTTTATTGTCTCAGTTAAAAAAAATTAAGTGGAGATTAAGACAAATCGTTAAATTAAAAAATAAGGAATATTTTTTAGATTCATTTCAATATTTTATAGCACCGTTTAGGTTTTATCTTTTTTATAAAAATTTTAGAGAAAAAAAACTAAATAAAAACTACAGAAAATTTATAAAAAAATATGTTGGAAGTCAAAATGAATATATTTCTTTTAGCGAGATATTTGAAAAATATAATTTAACTGATAATTACAATAAAATCTTTTTTCAAATAGATATTGAAGGTGGTGAATATGATATTTTGATTGATTTAATTAAATATCATAATAGCATTTCAGGCCTTGTAATTGAGTTCCATAATATCGATCAACATATTGAAGAAATCAGCGAATTTATTAAGAAATTTAAATTAAATTTAATTCATAATCATATAAATAACATTGGAGGTGTTAATGAAGAAAACATTCCAAGAGTCATTGAATTGACTTTTTCAAATTCTTTAGTTTACAACAAAGTCAAAAAACTTCCCCATCCATTAGATAGGCCAAACTCAGATGATTTTTTCAATTATGAAATAATTAATAGGTAATTTGATTAATTATTTTCAAAATCATAAATATTACCTGCTTTAAATTTTGATTTTATTTTGATCTTTATTTTTGTATACAGCCCTTCTTTCACAGATATTGGCATAAACTTTGAATTTATAAAAATGTTTCTAAGAAAACTATTTTTTATTTTTAAGTTGTGTGAGATATGAACATATTCAAGTTTTGGAAAAAGCTTTATTTTTATATTTTTATAATTGAGCATTCCACCTAAAACAGGAATATCTCCCCACCTGTTAATAATCTGTTCATCTGACATTGCAATCTTTTCAAGAATTTTGTTTACATCATTTTCTTTCCAAAACTTAACAGATGTTGCATATAAATTCGTGTATGGAAACTTATGATTGTATATTTTCTTTACATTGATTGATGTATTGTTTATTAAAAATTTTGGCAAAGTTTTATTAGTAAGTCTATGAATTTCTTTTGAAAATCTTCCAGTTATAAAAATAATTTCGTGTTTATTCATATATTCAAATATGTAAGGATCGATATTTAATAGCTCGGAATCTTCATCGACTCTTAAAATGTAATCATAATCTGATACTTCTTTCCAGATATGAAACATGTTGAATCTACACATTTGTCTGTAACCAAGAGTATATTTTTTATTTTCTTTCAATTGAATATCAGTATTTTTAAAATATTGTGATACATTTACAAATTTTATTTCATCTTTGGATTGAGAATTTATATAGTTTTGATCAAATTTTGAAATATTCCCTTCATGAAACAAAACAATATCTACTGGTTCTTTTCTTAATTTATTTATTCTTTTATGAATAGAATTATTTCTTTTAATCAAGGTATTATATAATTCCAAATTGTTGGGATATCCTCTAGTTAATGCAACAACAGCGTTTTTCATGTTAGATCCCTAATATTTGAATCATCAAAACATCTCCAAAAACTAAATAATGTAAAAATTTCTAATATAGCCATTATCATAATAGTATGTTTTTAGTTTGCTTTGGAACAAGACCAGAACTAATAAAATTATTTCCAATTATAAACGAATTTAAGAAAACAAAAACACCGTTCAAAACTCTTTTTACCAGTCAACACAAAGATATGATAAATGACTTTTTATCTTTATCTGGTAGACCTGATTATGTACTAGAAGATGTGATGACTCACGGTCAATCATTAAATTCCTTGATTTCAAAAATTATATAAAAATCTGATTCAATAATGTCAAAAGAAGATTTTAGATTAATTGTACAAGGAGATTCATCAACCTCATATACAGCTGCGCTTTCAGCATTTAACAATAACAGACCAATCATTCATATTGAAGCAGGACTTCGAACATACAACCTCAAAAGCCCCTTTCTAGAGGAAGCAAATCGAGTAATGATTTCGCATATTGCAGATTTACATTTTTGTCCTACGGAAAAATCAGTTGAAAATTTAAATAAATAGGGAATAGATAACAATGTTTACTTAGTTGGAAAAACAATTGTTGATAGTTTCAAATTAATACTGAACAATTCTGACATATCTAAAAATATTAAAAATTTAGTAAATAACACAGAGGATTATTTATTATCAACACTTCATAGAAGAGAAAATAGGAAAAAAAATTTCAATAATATTTGGAATCAACTAAATAATATATCTAAAAAGAGAAAAATTATATACATTAAACATCCTTCAGTACCAAATGTCGAAAAAAATTTGGATAGTTCTATCATACGAATTGATCCAGTCGCATATTCTGAAGTGTTGTAATTGATTAATGAATCAAAAGGTATTATTTCTGATAGTGGAGGGTTACAAGAAGAAGCTGTATGTGCAAAGAAAAAAATATTAATCTGTAGAGATACAACCGAACGTCCTGAAACAATTGAGTTTGTATACGGTAAATTAGTCGGTACAAGAGTTGAAAAAAATATAAGCTTTTTAGATGATCATGTTGGCGAATCTAATTCAAAAAATCCATATGGAGAAAAAGTATCTGAAAAAATTGTACGTATATTGAATGATTTTAATTTTTAAAACAAATTAAAAAATTATTTATTTATAAAAATGTAATAGTTTAAAGCAAATTCTTTATAATCAATATTCCTGTTTTCAATATATTCAAATGTAGTACAGTAATAAATATCGTAACATTTGTTATTTTTCGCTACCACACCATAACCTTCCTCATTCTCTACTGTTTCATATTCTTCATAATTTATATTTAACGCATAATAGTCAAAGTTATTTAAAAAATAACTGTAAGAATATCCTCTAGGATAACCAACAGATAATATTGTGATCAAAGCGAAAGGAATTAAGGCAACTTTAATAAAGGAGAATCTTTCTTTTATTTCTAAATTAAATGATAGAGAAGCGACAATTAATAAAATTAGACCATACCAATATCTCAATAATGATGCGTAATAAAATGCAAAAATAATTTGTAATGGGATAATTAAATATAAAATTTTATAATTATTCTGTATTTTTTTAAAACATATTTTTCTTATCAAGAATAAAGCAAATAATGACCCAATCAAGTTCGGAACTTGATTAAAGTTGTGCCCTGCTTTAATCCAATTTTCTAAAAATATAAATATCGATCTGTCAAACTTATAAGCATAAACCCAACCATCGTAATAATCAGAAACACGGCTTAGCTCATCGCTAATATTCCAACTGAGATTATTAAAACATGTAAATTCTAATGGAAAAAATAAACACGATGAAATAATCACATTTTTTAATAACCACAGTGAATTAATAGTAATTATGAATGCACCAAATTTAGAAAATAATATTTTTTTGAATATTTCTAAATTTCTTATTACATAGGGGACAAATAAAAATATTAAAGCTGCACTCATTATTCTTAGTTGAATAGCGAAGGTTAATAAAAGAAATAGAACTTGTAACTCAAATAGATTTGGTGCTTTTTCATAAATTCCATAAATCATAAATATGGAAATTAATAAATAAAGAACTCCGACCCCTACATCGGGCTTTCCAACCATTTGTATTTGTATAAAACCATTGCTACCACCACCAATACCAAAATTATCAAGAATACCAAAAATTAAAATAAAAAAAGATAAATTAAAAAAATATGAATTTTTGAATTTATATAAATGAAAACACAAAAAGTTTATGAAGAAAACAACAAATAAAATATTTAAATAGTGTTGGTAAATATAGTTACCTCGAAAGTTTAAATAAGCCTGGATATATTCATAAAGTGATGAATTACCTAGCCATATAGAAAATTTTGTTAAGCCAAACACAATTTTTGAATTTATTATCCATGATTGTGTAATTAAATGGTAAGCATCAGAATCGTAGTGAAACTTTATATTGTAAGAGCTGAAACTAATAATTAAAGGTACAAAAAGATAATTAAAAGAAACAAATAATTTATTTTGTGGGAAATATAAGTATTTTAAATTATATAGAACCAGTCCGAGTAGAGCTAAAGAAATGTAATTTTTAAATATGTTTAATGGAAATAAGAAATTTGATATAAATATTATTCCCGACAAAAACATTACACCAAAAATTGGATAAAAAATGTATAGATTTGTCTCGAATATTTTTAAATTATCTACTTTTTTATTTTTTACAAAAACTATTGATAATGATCTACCAATCAAACAAAAAAATAAATAAAAAATTAGAAATTCGAAATTATTCATATCATTTAAATTATAATTTACCTCTAGAGAGTTAATGCCTAATTTATAGAATTTAGTCTTAGTCGTTAACAAGAAGTGAAACATGAACGTTAAAAAATTTATTGTTAAAAATTATAAATACCTGAGATATCTTCTATATTTGAATCCATATCTCTATATATATTATTTTAGGAATCTAAGGTTTAATTATGATGAAGTAATAAAGACAAAAAGGCTTTTACCAATCATTGACCCTTTTATAATTTTTAGACAACCTAAATTAAATTTTAGAAATAGAAGTCTTGTTATTGACAATATATATCAAGAAGATGAGGAGTTCAGAGATAGTTTAAATCCATATTTAGCTTTTTTTAATACTACTCAATCTTCATTTGAGCTTGAGAAAATTACTTCAGTTTTAGATATTGGTTGTTCCACCGGACATCTTATAAGTTTAATAAAAAATGAGTATCCTAAAATTAATGTGAAAGGAATTGAATATTTTGAATTCCACTTAACGAACTCCCCAGAGAATATAAAAAACAATATTTATATTGATGATATAAGAACAGATCTTGATGAAAAATATGTATCAGACCTAGTCATTTGCACAGAAGTCGCTGAACATATAGAACCGAGAGCTTTAACTAACTTTATTAATAATTTAAATAAATTAACAAATAAATATTTGATTATGACTTGGTCCAGCTCATACCCTGATGTTTATGGTCCTCCACAGCATGTATCCTCTATAAATTATCAAACTTACAATAAATTAATGAAAAAAAATGGTTTTAAGATTAACAGCGAAATTTCAAACAAGTTTATTACTAAAAGCAAGGAGTATGAACATTTTAATTATTGGTGGAGAGAGAGCCTTTTAGTGTTTGAGAAAACAAGCTAATAATTTAAAAACATCAGATAAAATTCATATTTAAGCTGAACAAAATTATATTAATTTTTTGTATGTAAAATTTTATTAGGTAATTTTAAATGAAATAAGCATTAGTACTTGGAGCGGGTGGATTCATAGGAAGCCACATGGTTAAAAGATTAAAAAATGAAGAATACTATGTCGTTGGCATCGACTTAAAGAAACCAGCTTATTCAAAATCTTACGCTGATGAATTTCATATATCTGATTATTTATCAAGTCATATTGATTATGACTGGATTTTTACAGAGCCATTAAATTGGCGAGAATATCTTGAGAAATATTATTCAGAAAATTTAATCAAGTTTTTTATAAAGGGAGTAGAAAATGGCCTAGCAGGAATCGATGGATTAAAAGGTTCAGGTGCGATTGTCTTCTCATTAATCGATTTAGTTTATAGAGATCATTATGAAACAATAAACAATTATGAAAATGTCATTTATACTAGATTTGATCATTTTTATTTTATGGAAATAGATTAAAATTTAGAAAATAAAATATACATCCCAGAGGGGGAGGATTATTTTGGAATTAATGATCGATTTATCATTATTCCAAACAAAGCATACGAAGAATTTTTTTCTATTTGCGCGTATATAGAAAATGTTTATTCAAAAAAGGATTATGAGTTTCTAAATACAAATAGTGTACTCAATGAACATATCAAGTTTTTATCAGAAAAATTTGAGATTGTTAGAACTAATAGAAATATGGTTACCGTTGATACAAGTGAAGATGAGACTAGATGAAGAAAGCCTGAATATAAGCTTTTTTTAAAAAAGATTTAATGATAAAATATCCTGGAGAATTTATGTTAACCATAAAAAATTTGATACAATTCTTATATTCTCCTAGATTTTATATTTACAATATTCCAAGTCTCTTACAATATTTCTACTTAAACTTAAGAATAAAACTTGGTCAAATTAAAAAAAGGATAAGTATTTAATGAGTCAAAAAGTTGATTTCATAACATATGGAGATTCTAGTAAATATTCAATTTCTAAAAAACATATAATAGGATTAGCAAAAGAATCCAATTTTTTTGATAAATGTGTGCCCTATAACTTTAATGATCTTGACACTAAATTTAAAAAAGAGTTTGAAGAAATCCTAATGTTTGAAAGAGGAGGAGGTTTCTATCTTTGGAAGCTGGGATTAATTGAAAAGCATCTTTTAACAATAAAAGATAATGATATAGTAGTTTACTCAGATTCAGGGAGCTCATTTAATTATAAAGCAAAAGAAAGATTCAAAGATTACATCGAGATGTTGAACGATTCTAATTTTGGAAATCTAAGATTTGAATCTAAAAAAGAACATATTGAAAAAAAATGGACTTCAAGAGAACTTTTTGATTATTTTAAGATTGATTTAAATTCTGATATTGCAAATACAACACAACTTCTGGGTGGACATTTTTTACTCAAAAAAAACGAACATACATTAAATTTTTTAAATGAATTTAAAAACGTAATAAGGTATGACAATAAATTAATAACAGATTTTTATACCAAAAATCAAATAGACGAATTTATAGAAAATCGACATGATCAAAGTATTATGTCTTTAATTTCAAAGTTATATGGTGGCGAAGTATTAGAAAACGAAACATACTTTTCAGCTAATTCTACAGAGCAGATAAATTATCCATTTTTGAGTGTAAGGCATTATGGCCATGGGTTAAAAGATAAAATAAAATATAGATTTGGATATAAGAAAAAAATTCCTATTTATTTCTAATTTTTTTATAAAAATTTAAATAAAACCTAATTAAAACAAATATCTTATAATAATTATTAATTAAAGATTATAAATTGAAAGACAGTTAATGATTTCAAAACTAAAAATTATGTACAACAACATAATGTACGTATCAAAGATTACAAGAACTCGCAATAAAAAAATCCGAATATTGTTAACTGTTTTTTTGGCAAACGGTGTTGCTGCAGTAGATATTTTATTAATCTTGGTATTTTCCTCTGTAATTACAAATATTGTTGATTCTGATAATATCCTTGGAATATTTTTAGAATTTTTTTTACAAAACAAATACTTAATTCCACTTTTAGTTTTAGCACGTTTTATTTTCGTTTATATTCAGTCAATAAATATGAAACTTTTGGAATTTGATATAAATAGAAATTTAAAAGTCAAACTTCTTGATGAAGTATTTGATAAAAGTAACTATTCAGTTTCAGATGCTTATTTTTATGTAAACGAACTAACATCACATCTTACATTTTTTTACACAGCTTTTGCAACTTTTTTAATGAGTGTTATTCAAATAATCGCTTATGGCTACTACTTAGTCGTATCGGATATAAATACGTTGATTTATTTTATGGGGGGTATAGTTATTTTGTACTTTCCATTGAGAACAATCATATCTAAATCTAGAAAATTTATTGATGAAGCTTATTGGAAGCAGCAATCATTAAGTACAGTAATAGAAAAAGTTGTTGAGAATATGTTCTTAATAAAAATTTTAAAAAAAGATAAAGAAGAAATCTTTAAATTCGATTCTGATTTAAGAGACTTTAATGATGTAAGTATAAAACATATAATTTGGACTTCTGCAAGTGGGTATCTTCCAACGTTTATAACTATGTTTGTTCTTGGGGTTCTTGTAAGCTTTTCAAATATCATTAAAGGCCTAACTATTGATTTTATTGGAGTTACTTTAAGATTATTTCAACAATTTGGAGCATTAGCGGGATCTATTAATAACTTATTAAATTCACAAGTACACATAAAACATTTTACAAATCTTGAAAAAAATAAAGTTTCAATAAATAAGAACAATTATGTAATTCTTAGTCACATTGATGAAAATACAGCTATAAAATTAGAAAATATCAGTTTTAAATATTTCAATAGTGATGACTACATATTTAAAGAAATTGACCTGTCTATTCCAATAAATACTCATACTATAATTACTGGTCCAAACGGCTCAGGAAAAAGTACACTCTTAGGATTGATTTCAGGTGTCCTTTATTCAGAAAGTGGTCTTATAAAAATAAACTCTTCAAAACTTGGCTATATTGGTGCAACTCCATTTATTTTTAACGACACTCTTAGAGAAAATCTTCTCTATGGAAATGAACATATAATATCAGACAAAATTTTAATGAAAAAACTTAAAGAGTTCGAAACGTTTAGAGAAGAATCAGCTTACGATTTAGACAGGGTTGTGACTAATAAATCACTTTCTTCCGGCCAAATGCAAAAAATTGCTTTTATCAGAGCATTGATTGCAGGCGTAGAAATATTACTCCTTGATGAGTCAACTTCAAATCTTGACGATAAAATGAAAAAGTTAATTTTCGATATTCTATCTAATGAAACAAACCTAACAATTGTAAATTCTACGCACGATCCTAATAGCTTTGAAGACGCATCAAACCATATAAAAATTGAAATAGAGGACGAGAAAAGATATTTAAATAGTCAAAACTGATTTATAATTTTTTCTTTCAACTAACAAGGCATTCTCAAATGAATAATTCTCACTAATGACTTTTTGTGCTTCAAATCCAATTTTTTCAATTAAATTCTCATCATTAACAATATTGTTTATTTTATTTGATAAATTGCCATCATTGAAATCAACTAAAAAACCATTTATTTTGTCTTCTATAATTTCTTTATTCGAGGATATATTTGAAACTATGCAAATACATCCCCTAGACATTGCTTCTAATGTAGCCTTTGGGTTTCCCTCAAATCGAGACATTAAGCAAAAGAATTTATATTTTTCCATTACTTCCAACAACTCTTTGTTTGGCAATGTTCCTAAAAGATTTAACTTTACATTATTTTTCTTCGATAATTCAATTAAATTGTCATGTAAAGAGCCTTCTCCGTATATATCAATTTCAAAACTTGAATCTTTTAACTCATCAATTAAATACTCATAATTTTTTTGATATTCTAAACGTCCAATACTCAATATTTTTGTTTTATATCTTTCTTCATAGGGTTTTAAATTTTTTTTAGTATCAACCCAATTTGGATTTATAGTAAATTTTTTTTCACCAAACAGAAAATACTTTTTTAACAACTTCTTATCAGACTTTGAGGTAACGATATAAAGATCTGAGAAAATGAGAGATATTTGTGTTAATAAATAATAAAACAGTTTTTTAATAAATGATTTTTTATTCTTAAGTGAAAAACTAAAAATATCATATCCTGTTCGCACAATTAACGGAGTCTTATTAAATAATTTTAGGACTATACCAATCCATGAACCCATGAGTTGATTTGATTTAACAATATCTATATTTTTGAAATCTGTTCTTAATTTAAATGCTATATAGAAAGTGTGTATAAATCTAATAACCTTATTTTTGTAATATTTGTTTTTATGGTATATCGGTATAATTGTTGAATTTTTAACTTTATTTGAATATTCAAAGTCTTTACCGTCTCCAAAAGTTAAAAACGTATAATTAATTTCATATTTCTCTGAAATATTATTGTATAGTTTTATCTCTCTATCTAATATTCCAGCATTTTCCCAACTTTTGAATGACATTTCATAAGTAAAAAGTACTAGAATATTCACAAAATTAATATTAATCAAGATAATCTTATTAAATAAGTAAATTATTAATAGTGATGAAAATATTAGTTATACATAACAATTATCAAAATATTGGCGGTGAGGATCTAGCTGTACAAAATGAAATTGAGCTGTTAAAGCAGAAATTTGAAGTCGAAACATTATTCTTTGCAAATAAATTAAATAACTACTTCAGCGATTTTTCTTCTTTTCTATTAAATAAAAATAAGAAAAGTATGAAAGAACTAAAAAGAAAAATTGAGGAGTTTAAACCCGACGTTGCTTATGTGCACAATACATGGTTTAAAGGATCTTTAGGAGTATTTGAGGTTTTAGAAAAACAAAAAATAAAAACCGTATTGAAGCTTCATAATTTTAGATATTTTTGTACAAGGAAATATTTTGCAAAATCTCATTATAAGGACGAAAATTTTTGTCCAGCATGTGGTATAGAAAATTTAAATGACAAAATTTTTAATAAATATTTTGAAGATTCTTTTTTAAAATCTTTTTTAGTTTTAAGATATGGAAAAAAATATTTTAAAATTTTAAAAAGAAAAAATATTCAACTACTTGTCCTTACAAATTTCCATAAAGAATTCCTTAGTACTTTGAATATCGAAGTGGAAAGAATTAAAGTGGTTCCAAATTTTTTACAGATTAATGAAAAACAAAATTATAGTGATGACAATAATTCAAACTATATTGTTTATGCAGGAAGAATTTCAAAAGAAAAAGGAATCGGAGAGCTGATTGAATCTTTTTTAAAATCAAATTTAAAAGAAACTAAACTTAAAATAGTTGGCGATGGTCCAGATTTAAACAGACTTAAACATAACTTCAGTAATAAGAGAATAGAATTCTGCGGTTTAAAAAGTAACGAACAGACTATAAATTTAATTAAAAATGCTAAAGCAGTTGTTACTGCAACAAAGCTTTTCGAGGGACAGCCAAATTTATTATGTGAAGCTTCTGTGATGGGAGTTCCATCGGTATTTCCAAGATCAGGAGGAATTTCAGAATTCTTCCCGCTAAAATATTCATTATCATTTGAACAGTTTAACTATAAAGATCTTGTTATGAAATTAAAGTTTATAAACAATCTTGAATTCATGAAAAAAATTTCTGATGAAAATTTAAACTTTATTGAAAATTATTTAGATAGAGAAAAGATATTAAAAACATTCAACTCGGTATTTAAAAGTGAATAAAAGAATATCAGTTCTCATGAGCACATTTAATTCTGAAAGAACTGTTGGAGCTGCAATTGAAAGTTTGATCAACCAAACCTATAAAAATATAGAAATATTGATTAGTGATGATTGTTCAGAAGATAAAACATTCGACATCTGCTCAGAGTATGAAAGAAATAATGAAAACATTTATCTATTTAAAAATAAAACTAATATTGGTCTTACTAAATCTTTAAATTTACTTTTAAAAAAAAGTTCTGGAACATATATTGCTAGACAAGATAGCGATGATATAAGTTTTAATAACAGAATACAAACACAATTAAAATTTCTTACTGATAATAAATTAGATGGATGTACTTCTCGTGCGTTAATAATGAATTCAAATAGAAAAATTCCAGGTATTTCATCTTTTTTTCCAATTAACTTCTTAATTAAATATAAGAATCCATTTTTACACGGAACTCTTCTAATTAAAAAAGAAACAATAAATAATATTGGTGGTTATGACGAAAATTTTATATTCTCTCAGGATTACAAATTAATGACAGATTTAATAAAAGGTGGATACAAAATTAAAATCCAAAATAAAGTTCTTTATTGTTTAAATATGGAAGATAATATTTCAATAAATTTTAAAAATGAACAAAAATATTATTCCGATTGTGTGAAAAAAAATATCATACCAAAAGAATTAATATGAAAATTTATATCAATTCTGCAAACGAATCATGGGTCGTTGATCGATTCAAAGAAGAGTGGATTGATTACAATCCTGAAATTGTTACTAATAACTTAGAAGAAGCAGACTTAATATGGTTGATTGCACCCTGGACATGGAAAAAGGTACAAAAAAAATATCTTAAAAAGTTACCTGTAATTTGCACTATACACCACATAGACATTGATAAATTTGTAGACAATGAGAAAAAAAATTTTTATAAAAGGGAAAAATATATAGATCAATATCATTCAATTTCTGATAAAACGACAGAACAGTTAGTAAATCTTACAACTAAAAAGATAACAACTATTCCATTCTGGATAAACCAAAACATTTTTTTTGAAATAAAAGATAATCATTACTTGAAAGAAAAATATAATTTAAGTAGTAAAAGTTTTTTAATTGGTTCTTTTCAAAGAGATACTGAAGGAAAAGACATGGTTTCACCTAAATTATCTAAAGGACCAGATCGTTTAATTGAAATTTATAAATATTATTCTAGTATTCATAAAAATATCGAAATTATTCTTACTGGAAAAAGAAGAGACTACTTAATTAAAAAATTAAATGAAGTTGAAATACCATATAAATATTTTGAAATGACAAAATATAGTGATTTAAATGAACTCTATAATTGTTTAGATTTATATATTGTAGCTTCTAGGGTAGAGGGCGGTCCACAAGCAATAATGGAATGTGCTATTACAAAAACTCCAATTATCTCAACTGATGTTGGTATAGCTAGTAGCATATTAGAAAATAAAGCGATTTTTGATATGAAAACATATTCATCATCAAGACCATCAAATAAAATTGCATTTCAAAATGTACAAAAATATACAATTCCATCTTGGTTTGAAAATTATAAATCTTTATTTAAATCAATGTTATGAAAATAAGTATTGGAACAAAGATAAAAGAAGGACCTTGGGGTGGGGGTAATTTATTTGCAATTAATTTAAAAAACTACCTTGAAAAAAACAATCATAAAGTTGTTTACAACTTAAACGATGACGATATTGATCTCATTCTTTTGACTGAACCCAGAAAAACATCAGAGTCATCAATGTTCACACATATTGATATATTAAAATACAGACAATTTGTTAATAATGATGTAGTAGTTGTTCATAGAATAAATGAATGTGATGAAAGAAAAAATACCAATTTTGTTAATCAGTATTTGCTTGAAGCAAATAGGGCTGCAGATGCTACTGTATTTGTCAGTACGTGGTTAAAAGATCTTTTTGTATCACAAGGTTTAAATTGTAAAAAAGTAGAAGTAATTAAAAGTGGTGCAAACAAAAAAATTTTTTTTAGTACAAATCTTAAGGATGATGTCCCAGATAATTTTAAAGTAGTTACACACCATTGGGGAGCAAATTGGAATAAAGGATTTGAAATATATAAAAAATTTGACGATATGTTAGAAAATGATGAATTCAGAAAAAAATTTTCATTTACATATATCGGAAATGTACCTCCCAAATTTAAATTCAAGAACACAAAATTAGTAAAACCATTATCGGGTGAAGATTTAGCTAATGAGATCAGAAAAAATGATATTTACCTCACAGCGTCTCTCAATGAACCATCAGGAAATCACCACATAGAGGGAGCTCAATGTGGACTTCCTATCTTATATATTAATAGTGGTGGTATACCTGAATATTGTGATGGATATGGGGTTATGTTTGAAAAAAATAATTTTAAGGAGAAATTAAATGAATTAGCAAACAATTATCTAAATTATTATGAAAGGATGAAGTCATATGAATTAAATTCCGACAAAATGTCAGCAGATTATTTAAATTTATTTAATCACTTAATTGAAAATGACGATCTTTTGAAAACAAATAGAAAATCTCAAAATATACTTAACATTTTTGAAAAAATAATATTTTTATCATCTAGAAGGGTAAAGAGAAGAATTAAAAACTTAAGATTTTATAGTTAAACAAATTAACATATTTATATGAAAAAAATACAAATTTTAAAAAATGAAAAATTAAATTCTATCTTACAAATTTTGTTTTTTGCATTTTTTGGATGTGTGATTTTATTTAATAGGTCTTTTGTAGGGTTATACATTTTCGGATTTAGATTAGGTGAAATACTTACTGGAGTTGGTTTATTAATATCACTGATTTTCTTAATGCTTCCCAAAAAGTATCTTAGTAATTTCTACTTTAATAATTATCAATACTTTGGGTCTAAGTTAATTGTATTGAGCTTTTTCTTGATAAACATAATTAACAATGGTAGTTTTACAAGCACATATACATATAAATCAAGTTCATATATTTGGACAACATTTTTCATTTTTTTTGGTTTAATAACAAATCTTAAAACTCATATAAAGATTGAATATCTATATAGATTTTTTTTGATAGTTCCTTTTTTAACCTACCTTTTTTCATCTGGAAATTATCCAAATTTTGTCATTGATTTTTTCATTTTAAATTCAGATAAATTTCAATTCTTAAAAGCATCAGATATATTTATTGGTTATGCTTCAATTAATTTTTTAAATAAATATTTCATAAAATCCGAGAACAGAAGATTTCTTTACTTTATGATTACATCTGGTTTAATGCTGCCACTATTGTTATTTGCTAGTAGAGGTTCTTTTCTAGGAGTAGTCATTTATATGCTATTTGAACTTTTTTACTCAAGGAGATATATTAATAATAACAAGTCACGAGTTGTCATCTATTTATTTATTTCACTCATGTTTTTTAGCTTTTCTGCTCTTCGGATTGATAGATCAGAACTGAATAGACCAAGCTTCGATGATCTTATTGAAGTGGTTAATCCTTCTGCAGTTACGGATAGTATTAGTACCTTAGCCGAAGAAAAAGATACAGTTAGAGTTTTATTCTCGTTTTATTTTCATTACGGAAGACTTGAATCCACAGATCCCACTGCTAATTGGAGACTGGATATTTGGCAAGATGTTGTATTTGACATGTTTGAGGAAGGAAAGGTTTTAAGCGGTTATGGTTACAATGAAATTTTTCCTCAAATGTTAGATCCTTCTGCCCCAGGAAGACTCGGTAGAGATGGAATGAATGAACATGTCCATAATTATTTTGTAAATATATTTGGAAGAGGTGGATTACTGCAACTATTATTTTTTCTGATTTTTCATTTTGGTATTATCCAGTATTGGAAAAAAGAAAATCATAATTATCAAATTTTGATGTATGTTTTTCCAGCTTTAATAGTATCATTCCTAGACATTACAATGGAGGGAGTACAGTTCCCATTGGTTTATTATTTTTTCCTATATTACTTTTTAAAAAACTCTACTAAAGTCAAGGTGATTGAACTTTATGGATAAGGAATCTTTATGAAAAAAGCACTTCTGACAGGAATAACTGGCCAAGATGGATACTATCTTACTAAATTTTTACTCGATAAAGATTATGAAATTCATGGAACTATTCGAAGGTCTTCAACAATAAATACCTCACGAATTGATTATCTGATTTCGGAATATAGTAAAGAAAAAAGATTACAACTATATTATTCAGATTTACTCGACTCATCATCTTTATATTCATTAATTAGCAAAATACAACCAGACGAAGTTTACAATTTGGCTGCACAATCACATGTTGCTGTTTCATTTAAAAATCCTATTTATAGTACTCAGACAGGAACAATTGGATCAGTTTCTTTACTTGAAGCTATCAAAAATGTTGATAGTAGTATTAAGTTCTATCAGGCTTCTTCTTCTGAAATGTATGGAGGGGGTTTAAAAACTTCACTAAATGAAAAATCAGAATTTGACCCTAAAAGTCCTTATGCAGCATCTAAAGTTTTTGCACACAATATGACAAAAATATATAGAGACTCATACGACATGTTTTGTGTTAATGGAATTCTATTCAATCACGAATCACCTTACCGCGGAGAGACATTTGTTACTAGAAAAATTACAAGAGCTGCAACTAGGATATCTCTTGGAATTCAGTCAAAGCTAACACTTGGAAACCTTGAAGCAAGTAGAGACTGGGGATTTGCTGGAGACTTTATTGAGGGCATGTGGATGATGATGCAGCAGTATAAAGCTGATGATTGGGTTCTTGCTACTGGTCAAACACATACTGTAAAAGAGTTTCTAAAAATCACTTTTGATAAGCTTGATTTAGACTGGGAAGACTACGTAGAAACTTCTGAGCGATATTTCAGACCAAACGAAGTAGATTATCTTTTAGGCGATCCTTCAAAAGCAAAAAGTGAACTAGGTTGGGAGCCTAAAACTACTATTGAAGATCTTGTTGATTTGATGATAGAAAGTGATTTAAATTTAGCAAAAAGAGAACAAGTTCTTTTGAGTGAGGGTTTAATTGAACCAACCTGGGAAAGCCTAAACTAGTTAATATTCTTTAAAAATGATTCGTAACTTAATTCAATACCCTTTCCCAAATCTGTTTTTGGCTTCCAGCCAAGGCTTCTAATTTTACTCGAGTCAATCAGTTTCCTTGGATTGCCATCAGGCATTTTGAAGTCGTAAGTTAATTCACCTTCATAATTTATAATTTGTTTTATTAACTTTGCCAAGTAATCTATCGAAACTTCTTCCCCACTACCAACGTTTAGAAGTTCTTCGTTGATATCTTTATCAATAAGATGCTCTACTGCATGGGAAAGATCATCAACATATAAAAATTCTCTTAGGGGTTTACCAGATCCCCAGACGGAAAATTTATCTTCTTCTTTAATTTTGGCACTATGCATTCGGTAGATTAATCCTGGAATAACATGGCTATCTTTTTCAGAAAAATTATCATCAGGACCGTATAAATTAGTTGGCATTAAATTAATTACACTGTGACCGTATTGTTTATTCATTGAACTTCCAATTTCGATTCCTGCAATTTTTGCTATTGCATATGCTGAATTAGTTGGCTCTAATTTTCCAGTTAATAAACTGGATTCTTTAATTGGATTTTCAGCTTCTAATGGATATATACAGCTGCTTCCAAGATTTATAATCTTAATTTTATTGTTAGGGATACAAGCCTCTAATATATTTAAATTTATCTTAAGATTTTCAATGATAAAGTCAGTTCTTTTAGTATCGTTTGCATAGATACCGCCAACTTTAGCTGCAGCATTAATTACAATATCAGGATTGTTTTTTTCGATAGTTTTTTTAGTTTGTTCAAAAGAGAACAAATCTGTATCATATCGAGTAGATGGAATTACTTCTGAAACTTTATCAGATACTGAAAGAATTCGGTTTAAGGATTTTCCAACTAAGCCATTACTTCCAAAGATTATTACTTTTTTATCCATAATTTATTTAATTAATAGTAATCATTAAATTATTATAATGAAATGTAATGAAGTTTCTTTTACCTTATATTATTAACCTCCCTCCATTTATGTTTCGAGGAGTTGATGTTGATGGAATGAGCACATTCAAACGAATACTTTTCATAATTAAAGGAAAATTTTTGTCATTTGTAATAAATAAATTTGATGGAAATTTTTTTTGTAAAATAATTAATATTTTCTACAGAGAAAAATCAAAAATTTATTTTGAGAATAATTTATATAAAAAAGAAATTGAAAATCTTGGTACCATTTCATATCCAAATAAAAGAATTCTAAGAATGGTAAACAATTACAAACTCCAATTCAGTATATTACTTAATTCTTATTGCTTAAACAGTATTGAAATTAACAATGAAGATATTATTCTTGATTGCGGTGCCAATGTTGGAGAATTAAATTTAGCACTCCTAAGTAAAAATATTAAAACCCAATATATTGCATTTGAACCAGATCCTGAAACATTTGAATGTCTTAAATTAAACAATCCAAATAATTTAGATAACTTACATATGTCTGCTTTATCTAACATAGTTGGAAATCAGAATTTACATGTTGATAGTCTAGGGGGAAATAGTTCTCTAATTAATTTTGGTGAAGATAATATGATTGAAGTATCATCTTTAACCCTTGATAGTCTAAATATAACTAAAAATATAAAACTTTTTAAATTAGAGGCAGAAGGTTTTGAACCAGAAGTTCTAGATGGATCAGTTAATACTCTAAAAAATATTAATTTTGTTTCAGTAGATTTTGGTCACGAGAGAGGTCCAGAGCAAAAATCAACTATTGTAGAGGTTAACAAGTTTCTTCTTGAAAATAATTTTGAATTAATAAAATTTAGTGAATATAGATTGATTGGACTTTATGAAAATAAAAAATATAGATAGCCTAAATCCTACAATTTTTACAGATGAAATTTCTAATTTTATTGATTCTCTAAGAATAGCCAACAATAGTTATTCTTTTACACCATGCCTTAAAGGAGCTACGCAAGCAGGAAGAGAGCTTAGACTAGGATTTAGTTGCTATGCTTTAAAAACCTACTTTACTTTAAACAAGTGGAATAATTTTGATCAAGATTACAAAAACGAGTGGGCACAATATATCAATAGTTTTCAAAAAAAAAGTAAAATATATCCAGACTATTCCTTTTTGGATGATGCTTATATCGATAATTTCAATAAATTTAAAATAAAAAGATTTACAAAAGATTCTGTTAAAAAATTATTGAACTTAACAAAAAAATATAACTATCAATCAAAAAAATTTGAACTTCAAACATCAATAAGAGCTGAAACAAAACAAGCAATTTCTACATTACAGCAGGTAAATTTCTCTAATCAATACAAATATGATGATTTTCCTAAAACTGAGAATGAAATAAAAAATTATCTTAATAAATACAATTGGAATAAACCATGGTCTGCTGGAGCACAATTCTCAGGCTTATGTGTTTTTGTCTCTACTCAACTCGAAGATAATCTAGATATTAAAACGTATCTTGAAAACTTTATTAATTCAAAAGTTAATGCAGATGGATTTTACTATTCAGGGGAAAAACCAAATTTTACAGAGCTCATTAATGGATCCATGAAAGTATTGACGGGTTTAGATTGGCTAAATGTTCCTATACATTTCCCAGAAAAAATTATTGACTTATGTTTATCAGATAAACCATCTCAACAAGGATGTGATTTAGTAGATTTTGTTTATGTACTTTATCGTTGTTCACTTGAAACTAATTATAGAAAAAAAGATATTATAAAATATCTAGAAAAATTTTATGAAACAATCTTTAATCATTTTTATCCGAATCAAGGTGGCTTTTCTTACGGTATAGACGGTAGTCAGAAACTATATTATGGTGTAGAGATTTCAAACGGTAATAGTGAGCCTGACATACACGGAACATTGCTATTGACATGGGCGCTATCTATGATTTTTAAAATTACTGAAAATGATAATTATGACTGGAAAGTATTAAAACCTTAAAGAAAAAACTTTTCTTTATAAGCTTTTAAGTAATCGAGCCCACTTCTACTTATAGTATATTTTAAACCAAACGCACTGTAACCAAATTGATCTTCTGTTAAATTTTTTAACTTTTCTTTAATAAATTTTGGATGATTTTCTAAGTTCATTTTTAATGTATGTTTTTTATATTTTATTCTTATCATCTCCATCCATGCATCAAATGCTATTTCAGGTGTTTCTCCACCTCTATCTCCCCAATCATCAAAATATCTATACCATGCTCTTGCAAATCTTGCTCTATCCTCTGAAATTATTTTTTTAGTTCTAAACATTGAATCATATTGCCAAATTGGAATATTTATAAAAGGCACAGATGATGCAAGTATTTGCTTTCCTTCAATTGTTGGCTGACACATATCTCCACCACCATTTATTACAATTTCTGGAAACTTCTTTTTATTCATTGCAACACACAACTTTGTTTTTATATGGTATCTGTCATATGTAAAAAATTGATACTGTGGAAAAGCAACAGCCGGGTGATCATCGTATAAAGCGAGCGATTTTTTAATTTTATCAATGTCTTTTTCATGAAAAAAATAGTCTAAGTCCATTCTTATAACCCAATCACCGGTTGATTTTTCAAAACCTTCATGAAATGTTTTACCTATATAATCAAAGCTAAACTCATCAGGCCAGTTTTCACCAACAATTATTAATTCATCCGAGAGCTCTTCATAGCAATTTATGGCTTCTTTGTAGGGGTCGTTTCTGGACTCTGGATCAGTCATTGTTGTAAAAACTGATAATTTCATATTTTTAATAATAATATATTGTAAATTAGATTTAAATAATCCATTTTTAGTTTAAATAAATTTGTTATCATAAATTGTGACCACTCTTGGAATATTATCTTATAACGAAGAAAAAAATATCGAGTCAGTTATAAATAATTATGCTGACGTATTTGAAAAAATTATCCTAATCAATGATGGCAGCAAAGATGATACTTTTGATATTCTAGAAAAACTTAATAAAGAATACAAGAATTTATCAGTTGTGAACAACCCTAAAAACTTAGGTGCTGGTCGGTCTCTAGAAATTTGTATTAATCAATTTTTACAAACAAAAGATGAATACTTAATCAAAATAGATGGAGATAATCAATTTAAAAAAGAAGATGTTTTGAAATTAAAAAAAATTATTGAAGATGAAAAATTTGATTTCATCAAATGTGATAGGTTTTGGGATGGTGGCATTGAAGGCAACATACCAAATGTCAGATATTTTGGAAATGCATTTGCATCATTGTTAGTAAAATTTTCGACAGGAAACTGGAAAGTAAACGATCCTTTAAACGGTTTATTTGCATTTTCAAAAAGGAGTCTAAGGGATTTCAAATTACCTAAATTATTTTATAGATATGGATATCCATTTTATATTGTGACTTTTATGATGAATCAATCTATTGAGAAAAACCATTCAATGGGACAATATAAAAATACAATAAAATATTTTGATAATAAAAAAACTTTAAACCCAGTAATAATTTTTTTAAAACTTATTTGGTTTTCAGTAACTAATTATTATTCAAAAATAAAAAGAAAATTAAAATATTCATCCCTTCAAATATCATCATTACTTGATATATTTTCTCAGTTATTTTTACTTTTATCTTTCTTTTCAATATATAAATTTTTTAACATAAGATATTTTGACGGGATAGGACCACAAGGAAGTTGGTTTATTGTTTTTATCATATTTTTTAGTTTCTTTATATTACTATTGTATTTTTCCTTAAATGTGGAAAATAATATCGCAATGAAAAATTTTAAAGAAATAAGTTGATAAAAGAAAAAAATTTTTTATCTTTTATTTTAGTTTTAACATTCTTTCTTTTACTATTTAAAATCGACTATAGATTTGTTGAGTCTATTTTTTGTTGCCAAGACGATCATGACTATTTCATGCACGCGGAGACTTTAGTTTTAGACTTTGATTTTGATTATTCAAATCAATTAGAGGGCTTCGAAAATAAAAGATTTAATTATGAGGGTAAAGTTGCACCAAAAGGCTTCCTTGGAACTGGACTTTTAGCGGCTCCTTTCTTATTTATTGGTAATTTAATAAGTATTTTCTTATCCAATATTGGTGTAAATGAGATTATGCTAATGAACTCTAAAATATTATTTTATTCTTTGGCGTCACCTTTTTATCTTTTTTTATCAATATTTTTAATAAAAAAGTTTTTTGATGATTTAAAAGTCAATCAAACCTTTTTCTTTATTTCTCTTCTTATTTTTGGATCGGGCTTGCCTTATTTTGCATTTGAAAGGTACAGCATGACACATGTTTATGAAGTATTTACAATTGTATTAATTTTATACTCATCAAATAAATTTTATTTTTCAACAAAAAAATCAAATTTATGGGCATTCGTTATTCCAGTATCTATATTTTTATCAATTCTTGTTAAATGGTCTAATTTTTACGTTATTTATATTCCAATATTTTTATATCTTTTGTACCAAGATAAATATATTACCAAAAATAGATTAAGGAATAATTCTTATTTTTATCTTGGAATTTTTGTAAGCTTTATATGTTTCATTTATTTTTCTTATAAAATATATGGGATCATAACATTCAACCCCCAGTTTGTTTACGGTACATCAGGCACTCTAACAGGATATGTGGGGCGCGAAGGAGACATACTAAATTTTGTTTCTCAAAACATAAAAAATTTTATAAATATTTTATTTACAAAGGAATTTGGAATATTTTGGTTTTCGCCAGTTATATTTTGTGGACTACTTTTAAACATATATCTATTTTTTACAGATAAAAATAAACTACCTCAATTAATTTCTTTAACAATGTACGGGCAAATGTTTTTGATAGTTTTAATTTGGAGATCAACAGCCTCTTCCTATGGCTTCAGGTATTTGTTTAATTTAGTTCCAATTTCGCTAATTATTATTTTTTATTTTCTTTCTACAAAAAAAAATAAAATTGTTGTATATTATTTATTCATTTTTTCAATAATTGGTATATTGTCTTTATTCTTCTTTGAAACCACAGAATTAACCCAATTATCAACTGCTGATGAAACAAATTCTTTTGGAAGGGTATTAAGATTCACTGAGCCAAATTACTTAGAAGGATTTTTTAAATCATTTCTAGATATAAATAGTTATTTAAAAATATTCACAACAAGCTTTTTAGGTGCATCAATATTTAAAATAATATTTTTGTTATTTGATTCCGCATCATTTTTAACAGTATTATCTAATTTTGGTCTTCCTGTAAAAAATCCTGATTTTATTAACTATGTAAACCAAGTTGAAAGTGTTGAAGGCTATAAATTTTTAATCGTATATTTCTTTTTGTTTTATTTTGCAAGACGATTTGTTTTGGAGATGTATAGGTGAAATATATTTCAAAATTGTTATCTGCAGTGTTTCTCATTTTCTTTATATACTATTTAACTAATAATCCCCAAATTTTTGATGTTTTTAAACAAATAAGGTTAGAGTCAATTTTTATTTTGATTTTTGTAAAATTTATATCACTATATTTGAATGGCTTATTTAATAAAAAATTGATTCTTGTTTATGAAATAAAATTAAATCATCTTGAAGCATTATATGTTGCTTCAATAACTTATCTTGGTAATTTATATTTTCCTGCAAGAGTAGGTGCAGGTTTACGCTTAGCTTATTTCAAAAAATTTTATAAATTAGATAACTCATACATTTTAATTATTTTTGGATATTTCTTTATTGTTTCATTATTCATAAATGCTATTTTTGGCTTACTTTCATTATTTTTTATTGAAAACAGACAAGGTTCAATTAGTATATTTTGGTTTGTTATTTTTATGATATCAATAATTTCAACAACATATTTATTGGTTAAAAAGTTTAATTTAAAAATAGTAAGTAAAAAAAATAAATTTCAAAAATCTATTTTGGACTTTACTAATAAAGCTCGTGAAGGGTGGAATAAAATCACTTTATTAAGAGGCACTAATTTATATTTGATAAGCATCTACGTTTTAAACTATTTTTTATTTTTTTTTGAGATTTTATTAATTTTTTTATTTCTTGAAGAATTAATAAATATTCCAAATTTAGTTTTTTATAACTCAATTTCAGTTTTTTCAAACTTATTAGGGTTAACACCAGCTGCTATTGGTATTAAAGAATTTTTAATACTTGGTACAAATGAATTATTTAATATTGAAATAAGTAGACTTGCTCAAATATTAATAGTTGAAAGAGCCATATCAGTTTTATTCTCATCAATTCCAATAACTATTTCAGTTATTTTTAATAAAATCAAAAAATAACGATCTTTTGGATATTCTCAAAATAGTCTTTTAATACGCACTACTTAGAATCTTTCCAGTGAAAATTGGTCTTGTGTCTAATCGATTATCTCAAACTAATTTTAAGAAGAACAAATTTGGAAATAAACTAAATAATTTATAACCTACATTGAATATTTATGTAATTAAAATTTTTATGTGCAGAATTTTTTATACTGCTTTGATAATAATTATAATATTCAAGCTACATGTTCGATGTATTCATTAATAACAAACAACACCGAACAACTTAATATATACATAATCCATAAAGAACCTAATTCATTCACTAAGTATCAAAAAAGACTAGAAAAGTTAAAAAATTTGAATGAATTAAAATTATACAAATTTAATTCTGTAAATAAATCATTTCCAAATGTAGAAAAAACTCATGTATCAGAAGCAACTTACTATAGGTTTTATTTAAACCAATACTTGCCTAAGTATGTCAAAGAAGTAATGTACATAGATGCAGATATAGTTTGTATAAATGATTTAGCTAAAAGTTATCGTGAATCTTTGAAAAAATTAAAAGAAGAGAATTATATAATTTCTGCAATTACTGAAAAAAACAAGTTACAAGATAGCAATGTTTATGAAGTCGATGAAATAAATGATTTTGATAGACTAGGTCTGAAAAGTGATAAGTACTTTAATGCTGGTGTCATGTTAATTGATGTTGAAAAATGGAAGTTAGAAAATGTGCATAAGAATCTTCTAGAAACACAAATGAAGATAAAAGAGAAAATACTTTTTTGGGACCAGGACGTATTAAATTTCTTTTTTGACGGTAGTTTCTCTGAGTTAGATAAAAATTTAAATTACGATTTAAGTATAAACATAAATAACGAAATGGAGTATGAAGGAGATAAAGCTTTTACTGAAATAGATAAAAATAAAGTAAAACTTCTGCATTATTCTGGAAAATCAAAACCCTGGACAGTAAAGGGAGTATTACATCCACATTCAGATTTTTACCACAGTGTTTACCATCAGTTATTTAGAAAAAGGTACCATATTCAAAATAATTGGAAAAAGCTTGCTATAAATCAATTTCTTACACTGCTGTCAAAAAATAAAATTAAAAATATTAAAAGACCAGTTTCATTTATCTTTAGTTTTTTTAGATATCTAATAAAAAAATGATGGATTTACCAATAAATTTAAATGACGAAAAAAATATAATTTCTGGATATAATTTTGCAAAGAATAGTAATGTAATTTTTTCAGAAATTCTTACACATCAACAGTACTCTAAAATTATTGATAAAACAAAACTATCTATAGTTTTTGAAAATAAAGATTTAGTTTCTTACATTAACCGAGAATTTACCTTAAAAGAGAATGATACAATTTTCTCAACTACATATTTTGTGGAAGATTTATTTGTTCAGCTTAAAAATATAAAAAATTTGAAAAATATAAAATTAATAACCCATCAATCAGACGAACCTATTACAAAGAATATTTTCTTAAAAAAACCAGATTGTATTTCTAAATGGTATTCAACAAATGTTGATTATAAAAATGACACATTAATTCCTTTACCAATTGGGATATCTAATAATCCAGTTAAAAATCCCATGAAAAAAGATTTTTCTAATATAAAAATTAACAATAATCCTGAGTTAAAAATGTATGTAAATTTTAAAATAAACACCAACTATAAAGAAAGAGAAAGAATATACAAAAATTTTTCAGGTAAAGATTGGGTTGTTTTTGATAAACCTGATCAAACTTTAGACAGCTATCTATACAAATTAAACAAATATAAATTTATTTTGTGTCCATGGGGTAATGGGTATGAGACACATAGATTTTGGGAAGCAATTTATGCTGGGTCAATTCCAATAACCAAACACCATATTTCAAATAGTTCTGCAATGAATTTGCCAGTTATTTTTGTGAATGACTACAAAGAAATAACACATGAAAGACTATTAAGATTTATAGATGAAATTAATACTACAGAAATTAATTATGAAAAAGTTACTTTGAATTATTGGATAAATGAAATATCCAAAGGCAATATTAAAGATAAAAATGTTATTGAAAAAATAACAATGAGCGAAAAAAAAGCCTTCAAAGTTATTGATAATTTTAATAAAAAAAATAGTAAAAGAAGCAATAGAAAAAAAATAAATTTTAGATTGCGGCAAATAAAAAAAATCTTTTTACTAAAAATTGTAATTATTAATATAATTTAGAAATATATAATGACTTATCCTAAAGTAACAGTAATAATTACAACATTTAATCGATTTGATTATTTTTTAAATGCATTGAACAGCGTTCTTGACCAGGACTATCCAAACTTAGAAGTCATAGTGATAAATGATGGTTCTGATGATGAAAGGTATAAATCATTTAAGTACGATAAAAGAGTTGAGGTATTACACATTGAAAAATCTTCAACCCCTGATTGGGGTGGTTCAAGACAACCTCTTAGAAATATTGGTGCTAATAAATCAACAGGTAAATATCTTGCTTTTTTAGACGATGACGATATGTGGTTGGGTAACAAATTAAAAATTCAAATTGAAGCATTAGAGCAAAGTGAGCACAAAATGTCTTCGACTGAAGGTCTTTATGGTGAAGGGGTATTTAATAAAAATACAGAATATCCTTTGTACAATAAAGTTATATGGTTTAAATATTTAAAAAGAAAATATAAGGGTACAAACTATATAAAAGGAGGAAGGTTTAAACAAAAAAGTTTTCCAGAAACATGGGACTATGATTTTATAAAAATTCATAATTGTATTGTTTTATCAAGTGTTGTTGTGGAAAAAGATATTTTTATAAAGCTTGGTGGATTCAGGGGTTTACCTAGATTATCAGATTATGATTGTTGGCTAGGAATATTACAACTAACATCTTCAATCTATATTGATGAGCCATTATTTTATTATGATAATAATCATGGCGACGGAAGGCTTTATTCAAAGTAAATCTAAGATTTATGTTTATTAAAAAAGATAAAAGAAATAGTGAAGATTTTTTATATAATCTTTCAGAGGTCCAAGGAGATATGATACTTCTATATACCCATCTAGGACTTGGTGATGCAATAATTTGTAACGGTTTTATAAATTACTTAAGTCTAAAAAAAAATAAAAAAATTCAGCTAATTATTGATAAAAAACTTAAAAATTCAATTCAATATCTATATTCTGAAAATAGAAACATTGAACTACTTCCTGTAGCATTAGATGAAGAAAATAATGCTGACAGCATTGTAAAAGAAATTTCTTCTAACCTGGGATTAAAAGCTCTTAAAGTTGGTTTTTCATATTATAAGGGTATGAAATTTTATAAGGCATTTTATAAACAACTCAATATTCCCTATAAATATTCTTATAAATACTTTCATCAGCCAAGAGATAAGAAAAAAGAAGAGGAACTTTATAATAGTTTAATAAATTATTATGATGTTGATCCTATGAACTATAAATTAATTCACTCTGATGCTTCTTCTGCATTTGATGAAAAATCTCTAAGAGTAGGCTTTTCAAATAATTTTGAATTAGATTTTAATAACAATTTAAAATCTATATTTGTTGAAAAAAAATCTGATATATTTGGAAATCTTTTCTTTTACAACAAGGTTGCTAAAAATGCAAAAGAAATACATTGTGTTAACAGTAGCTTTTGTCATTTTGTTGATCGCATAGAAAGTAATCAAAACCTTTATTATCATCATGTTAGAGGAAGTAAACTAGATTTAAAAAAGAATTGGAAAATTGTTAATTATGCAAGTTAATTCGCCCATATCAATCGGAGAACTCTTAGACAAACAGTCAATTGTAGAGATAAAAATATTAAAAATAGACAATCCAGAGAAACTTGAATACCTAAATAACGAATTTAAATTACTAAAATCTAAATCTTCAGAAATTAAAAAGATGGATGAAGAAAAATATAATGAGTTTTATCAGGATTTATTTGATGTTAATTCAAAATTATGGGAAATTGAAGACGATATTAGAGAATGTGAGAGCAAAAATAGTTTCGATGAAAATTTCATAGAATTAGCAAGATCAGTTTATAAGACAAATGATTTACGATTTGAAATTAAATCTAAAATTAATGAACATTTCGGCTCCTCAATTATTGAACAAAAAGAATTGAAAAAATACTAAATAAAAATATGAACTTTAATCTTAAATTGAAAACTTTATTTTTAAGCTATTTAATAAATAAATTTAACGGCGATAACTATCACAATGCTTCTAAATTTTTTAACGTATATAAAATTTGGAACAATATTAGATTAGATTCCGTACCTGGTGATTATATTGAATTTGGAATATTTAAAGGAAAGACTCTTCTCCACTCCTTAAAGACCTACAACAAGTTATTCCCAAAAAATAAAACAATTTCTTTTTATGGCCTTGATTCATTTGATGGTTTTCCAGTTGATAATCACGAATTTTACAATAAAATGAACTTTCAAGCTTCTTTTGAAAAAGTTAAGGCCGATTTTTCAAAATATCAAAATGTAAAAATATATAAAGGCTTCTTCTCAGAAGTATTGAAAGATAAAGATTTTACAGACTTAAATTTTTCTTTTGTGTTCATTGATTGTGATATTTATGAATCTAGCATTGAAGTCTTTAAATATATTGAAAATAAAATTTCAAAAGGTGGTTTTTTGATGATAGATGATTTTACGAGTATTGATAAAAATGGAAATTCAATTTATAAAGCTTTTAAAGAAATTATAAATTCTGACGAATATATTTATTTTTCCTCTTATTCAAGTGGAAGAATTTATAGAAAGCTGTGATTTGTGAACTCAACAAATGAATAATTTTTGGCAAGACCAGATACCATCTGGTTATTACGATGAAATTTTACTAAAGGGCCTAAATACTGGTAGAGGAATTCAATCTAATTGGCATAATATTACTTTTCTTGAAGTATCAAAATATATTAAAAATGAATTTATTCATCTTGATTATGCATGTGGGCCAGGTACATTTATTGGTAAGTATCTTGATGCTAAATCAACAGGAGTTGATATTTCAAAACAACAAATAAAATATGCAAATAATAAATATGGAGAAAAAAATAAATTTTTAAATTTGGATGAATTTCAAAAAATTGAACTAAGTGATAACTCTTTGGATGTAGTAACCATTATTGGACTTTTCGAATTTATTGAAAACGAAGAAATTATTTCTATCTTGAACGATTTTTACGATAAATTAAAAATTGGTGGAAAAATTATTATCACTACTCCTAATTATGGAAGTAATATGAAATATTTGATTCCTCTAGTTAATTTCTTTGGTTCGGTTGGGTACAATCATCAGCACATCAATAAGTTTGATAAAACAAATCTAGAGATGGTATGTATGTCAACAAAATTCCAAACAATGGAAATCAAAAAAATAATCAATATTGGTATATTTGCCTCCTTTATTTCTATAAATATTGGAAAAAAATTTAATGACTTTTTGAATCGTTATTTATTAAAGAACAATGGATACTTATTAGTTGGAATTTTAAAAAAATAATATCTAACAGACAATGTTAAGATAATTACCATGAAGGATTTTTCGCTTTCACTGATACTTCCAACAATTAATGAATCAATAAACTTGTCTATCTTAATACCAAGACTTATTAGAAAATTTAATGATCTAAATATCGATAATTATCAAATCCTTGTTGTTGATGATGGATCAACAGATGACACAATTGAAGTAGTAAATTTAATGAATACTTCTGATGAGAATATTCAAATTATTTCAAGAAATAATAATCCATCTCTACCGAATTCAATATTTGATGGAATTACGCAATCAAAATATGATAATGTTTTGTGGATGGATGCTGATGGTTCTATGACACCAGAAGCTGTAGAGAAAGTTATTTTAAAATATAAAGAAAATGATAAGAACGTTGTTGTAGGTTCTCGCTTTGTATCTGGTGGAGGATACAAGGGAGTCAAGGATATTGGGAGATACTCATTTTTTAAAGCTATTAGAAACGTAAGAAAGTCTAAAGATTCAGTAGCTGGTATGGTTGTATCAATTATTTTTAATAAATTCTTACAAATTATCTTTCGAGAAAATATAAAAGATGTTACAAGCGGTTTTATAATTGGAAAAAAGAAATATTTTAGAGAAAATCCATTTACTAGGTCCTCGTACGGTGAGTATTTTTTGTATATGTTGAATGACTTATATTTTCAGAAAATAAAAGTTATTGAAGTTGGTTACATATGTGAAACTAGGGTTGCAGGAGAATCAAAAACAGCAAGCTCAATATTCCAACTTATAAAAAGAGGTATACCTTATATCAACGCTGCTATTATCTCAAGAAGGGAAAGAAATGAAAATATATGACTCTAATAACAACCTTCTTGCAATGATAATAAAACATGAAGATATTTTGGAAGGTAAAAATTTTGAAACAGACAATGAAGATTCTTTTCAAATAGCTTCTTTTAGTCTTAAAAAAGGTACCAAAATTGAGAGACATTATCATCCTCAACAAGAAAGATTAATAATGTCTACTTCAGAAGTTTTAGTTATGTTAGATGGAGAGATGACTGTAGACATATATGATAACAATCAAAATTTTATTCAATCAGAAAAAATTTATAAAGGTGATACGCTAGCTTTATTAGCTGGAGGACATGGTCTAAAGCTTTTAGATAATAGCAAGTTTATCGAGGTAAAACAGGGTCCATATAATCCAGAAACTGACAAAATTAGATTCTAATGTATTCAGTTTTTGAACCAAAACTTACTTTTAAAGATAAAACTGCTGTTTTTAAAACTCTTATGACAAATAACATATCTGGTACAAGTCCGGTTGTTGAAGAATTTGAAGCAAAATGTGCGAATAAGTTTGACAGAAAATACGGTATTGCTGTTTCGAACGGAAGTGTAGCACTTGATCTTGCTTTACAATTATTAGATTTAAAAGAAGGCGATGAAGTAATTATTCCTTCATTTACAATTATTTCCTGTCTCTCTGCGGTCGTAAGGACGAAAGCAAAACCGGTATTTTGTGATGTAGATAATTTAACTTGGAATATGTCGTTTGAAAACGTACAAAAAAAGATTACTGATAAAACTAAGGCTATTGTTGTTGTCCATACTTATGGCCTTGTCTGTGATGCTGAAAAAATTAAGGAGTACTGTGTAGATAAAGAGATAAAAATAATCGAAGACACTGCTGAAGCTCACGGTCAACACTTAAATGATATTAAGTGTGGCACTTTTGGCGATATATCAACATTGAGCTTTTATGCAAATAAACACATAACAACAGGGGAAGGAGGGCTGCTTCTAACTGATTCAGACACTTTCTATAAAAAAGCAAAAGAAATGAGTAATTTAGGTTTTAATAATACAAAAAGATTCCAACATGAAAATTTTTATTGGAATTATAGGCTTAGTGGTATTCAAGCTGCACTTGGTATCTCACAAATTAACTCTTTAGAAAAAACTATAAAACAAAAACAAATACAAGGAGAATATTATCAAGCGCTACTTTCCGATATTAGTGACAAGGTACAACTTCCATTACCCAAGTGGGAAAATACAAACAATCATTATTGGGTATTTGGAATAGTCTTAAAAGTAGACACTAAAAGAGACAATATTATATTTCAGTTAGCTGAGCAGGGGGTTCAAACAAGACCTTTTTTTTGGCCACTTCATAAACAGGAAGCTTTAAGAAAAATATATAAAACAAATGATAAATTACCAGTATCAGAATATCTTGGAAAAAATGGATTTTACATACCAATTGGAAATCATATAAACAAAAAAGATCAGCAAATTATCTCAGATAAAATCTGTAAGATAATACAGAACATTGCCTAATTTATAATGGATTTCTCCCTTTGACTTATTTTGTTTTTCTTGGTAAGTATTTAATTTTTTGGATTTGTTTTTATTTACTAGGTAGATCATTTCTTTTAATAATAAATTATTTTTTGAAACCAGAGAGAAGATTAGATGAGGTTCTCATTATTAACACGCCAATTCATTTTTTTTACCCGATAACAGGTCTATTTTTACTTGGAAATATATTATTTATTTCTCATTTCTTTTTACCTTTGAAGAGCCCGGTATTGTATGTAATATTTTTTATTTTTTTACTACCAAATTTTATTGAAAAAATAAAAATACCTTCTTCTGATAACAAATTCTTTAACTTCTTTTATTACATCTTTGTTCCAGTAATCTTACTTTTTTCATCTTATGACATAAATTTTCATTATGATGCAGGTTTTTATCACCTAAATCACCAATTGTGGTTAAGGGAGTCAAATCAAATTATTGGAATGGTAAATATTTTTTGGCCATTCGGAACAGATTCAATTTATGAATACATATCCGCATTTTTATGGTTTGATCAAAGTTTTATTTTATTACACTTTATTAATTTAATATTTATAGTTTGCTTTTATGGATTTTCGGCTTATCATCTTTTTGTTTTAAAAGATTCATTGCTTAAATATCCATCATTATTCATCATGATATTTTCAATTCTTGATAACTTTGGCATAGATGGGGGGAGAAATGGATTTTTTTATATTCAAAGTGTAACAGCACAAGATTTACCAGTTGCTGTAATGTTCTACCTTGTTTCTTTAATGCTTATACAAGCTTTAAGTACAAATAGTTTTAGTAAAATTCAATATCATTTATTTTTGATATTTATAGTATTTCTCATTCAAATAAAATTAAGTGTAGTTTTTGTTGGAATACTCTTAATTATTCATGTAATAAATTTGATTAACAAAAAACATACAACAATATCAATATTATTAAAAAATACATATGCTTACGTATTTTTATTTATAATTTGGACAATAAAATCTGTTCTTGTATCAGGGTGTTTAATTTTTCCATTAAATATAACTTGTTTTAATAACATTGATTGGTACATCGAAAACTCAACAAAAGAGTATGAAAGAATCTCTACATCATACAGCATGGCGTATGATTTTCAAGAACCAGTTGCTGTATGGTTTAGCTCAATAATTAAAGATGATATAAGTGGGACAGTTTTATTAAATTTTCTTGCTTCCTTATTAATAATCCTATTATTAAGAGGAATACTTTTTATTAAAAAAGATAAAAAAGTATTCGTTAAAAAAATTACAAATTATTATATATTATTAAATTTAGCTTATTTTATTTTTGCTGGACCTACACCTAGGTATGGCATTGGATTGATTATGTTTTCAATTGCAGTTTTAGGTATTAATTTAAAACTTAAAAACTATGAAAATTTGGAAAAAAAATTATTTATTCCAATCGTAATTCTTTCAGTATTAAGTGTTCCCAGACTTACTTCTTATAGGTCTTTTGATTTTAACTTTAACCCATCATTAGATATCCCAGATGTTACTTATGTTAATACATTCAAAAATTGGGTAGAACCTGAAATTGGTGACAAATGTTGGATAAATATCGACTGCACTGTTGACACTGGAGAAATTAGAATTTTAGATGATGGTTTTTTCAAAGTTGTATCAAGAAACACACAACCTTAAAAAACTCCTTTTATAAAATTAATGATTTCCTTAGATGGTGAAGAGTTATCTTCTCTGTCAATATCAGAAATATATTCTTCTATATTTTCAAAAAATGAAATGTTTTGATCGTGGTTATATTTAGATATTAAAATATTTTTACCTTCAGACTTTTTATTTTCAAGTCTATTTAATAATGCGTAGGTTGGCGTACCTATAATTTTAGACTCTTCCAAAACAGATTCACCATCAGTGACTACACATTTTGAAGTTTTAATCTCTTTAATAAATTTTTCATGCTCTATAAGTTCCTTTGTAACAATTCCTGCTTGGTTTAGCTTTTCAATATGGTTGTATTTCTCAAGATTTTTTTTAGTTTGTGGATGCATATACCAGTTTGCAATTTCGAAATAATTTCTTTTAATACTAATTAAAAAATTAACAGTTTCAGAAAGTCTTTTCTTGTTATAAATATTTTCATTTCTGTGTATTGATATCGTCAACTTAGATTCATGTATTGTCGGCAGAGAAGTCAGATATTTTTGATCATATATTGTGTTTCTCGCAACTTGAATAATTTCTCCATTAATACCCATGTCAGATAAGTTAGCAAATGATTCATCATCAAAACATACAACGTAATTTGAAAATTTAGATGAAAAATATCTAATTATTTCCTCAGGAAAAGGTTTGAACCAGTTAAAGCTTCTATATCCTCCTTCTATGTGTATAGTTTTTAAATTATTTTTTCGCGCCCACACAATACCCAATACTGTTGACAAAGTATTTCCATGAATAAAACAAATTGAATTCTTACTATCTTTGAATCGTAGTTTTTTTGTAAAAATTAACAAAAAAGATTTCATAAACCAAAGTACTAACTCAAATATGGATTCTGCCGGAAACTGGTTTTTTGAGGTCTCAATGCGTTTAAAATCTACCTTAATTTTTTTTATCTCTCTTTGTGTAATACTTTTATGTTGACAAGTGTCATATAAAAAAACTTCGTAAGAATTGTTATCAACTTCATTAATAATGGGAATTGTTTTTATAAACTGTGCTTTAGTGCCTAAAAAAAAGATTAAGTTTTTTTTCATTATTTATTTTCTATTTGTATCCAGTTTTCTTTTGATAAGTTTTTTTTATCTTTATTTCTAAACCAAGGCGACGCAATTATTATTATCGAATCATTCTGTTCACTAAGTGCAGCTGCAAGTAATGAAAAAGTACTATTTCCAACAATAAAATGTTTGTGTTGAATCATTTTAGAAAACGACTCTACCACTTTATCTGGTTCATCTTCAGGTCCATATATATTTTGAGCAAAAGAAAAAATATCATTATTCTGAACCCAAGAAAGATCGTCGGTAAAAATATTTAATTCCATATCATTAATTTTCGATTTAATATAGTTGATACTTTCTTGGTAAAAATTATTTTTTAACTCTTCATTCATTTCCAAATAATCATTTCTTCTCACATTTAACATTACAGAATTAGATGTTGGACTATTATCAAAGCCCTCTTTTAAAATTAGATTTTTGCTAATTGATTCAATTAAATATTTTTTATTTAAAACTATAGAGTCTATATTTTGCCAGTAACCATCCAAATGAACTACTTTTTTATTCATTTTATCTAATGAGTAATCGCTATCTTTAAGCTTTATAAAAAAGGAATTATCTCTTTCTCCAAAGATTTTTTTTATTTTTTTGCTCTTATTGAATTTATGGGCCCAGACTAAGAGTTTATTTACAAGCTTATTTGTTTTTTTGAACCCAAATAATGTCTCAGGTAAAATTAATTTTCTATATGTATTTTCATAATTATTTAAATTTTCAAATTGTTCATAAAAATTAGTTTTAACTTTGACTTTATAACCCATTTCTCTGAGCGAGTTTGCAAATGCAAATTGAAATAATTGATTTCCAAATCCACCTTTTATTTCTACAATTACATGTATTTTTTTCAAAATTCTATTTCTTAAACCAAAGGTGGATAATCTCATTAAAAATTTCTTCCATTAATTCTTTGTTTGTAATATCTCTGTTAAAAGATATATAGTTTGTAACTACTTGTTTTAGAGATTTTCTATTCCAGAGAACAGAAGCTTCATCTCCAAAAAATTTCTTTCTTGAATTATTATCAATTCCAATAACGCTATAACCTTTTTTTGAATAATATCTAACGGATTCAGAGCCGACTAGACCATCACTTCCAGTTACAAGTACAAATTTATTTTCTTTCCCCATTTTTATTTACTTTAATACGGGATTTGAGTAAATTTTCAATTATATAGTTGTTAACTTAGAGATACTAAAAACAATCAAATTTGTTTCCAATTTTCTGGTTTAAATATTTGGTAATCTCTATTCTTTATCCATGTTTTAGGTGAAATTACATTCAAATTTTTTTCATTATTTAACATAATTGCCCACCAGCAAAATGTACTATTGCTAGATATGTAGTTTCTGTAACTTAATAGTCTTTCAAAATCATTAATAGGATTGTCTGAATTAAATAACTCAAAGGTTCTATTTTTGAATATTGATGGAATCTTATCTTTTAAATATTTATCATCATCACCAAAAATGTGAAAAATGTAATTATTGTTAAATTGTTCTATAGCTTTTTTATAATAATCCTCTTTCAATCTAATCTCATAGTCTTTTGTTCTGAAATGTACTGCAACAATTTCATCATTTTTAGATTCAGCTTTCTGAAATAAAGATTGTAAGATACTCAAATTATTGGCATCTGGATTTACATTTTCTTCCCAATTACCTGACAAAAATTTTATTCTGACTTTATCATTTAAGAAATCATTGTAATCATTTAACATCTCATCATAATGTCTGATAATGTTTGCTCTATTCAAAATTTTTTTGGTTATATTTAACAATCTCTTTTGATTTAGGCTCAAAATCTTCAATTGATCTAAATCATTATAAAAATGATATTTTCTTTGATATTTATCACTTTCATACGAAAATAAGTCTAGATAAAGATTTTTATAATTTTTACTTATTTCAAGAGCCTTATTTAGTTTAAATAACTGATTTCCCAATCCTCCTGAGATTTTTATTATTATCATGTATTTTTCAGAGAATAGTTAGCGAATGATAATGCTGGAAATGTTGGATGAATGTATGAGGATTTTGGAAAAGTGCTTGAACCAAAAACAAAAATGTTATCATGTTTCCAAAGTTGAGAATATTTATTTACTACACCATCATCTGGGGCTAAAGACATTTTAGTTGTTCCACTTGGATGTTTTCCTGTATCAATATTTTGTAGGATATCATCATTACTTATTTTCCTATACGGTATTTTCAAACCGTTTTTCCTTAATATAGAAGTAACTGATTTAGTTGCATTGTTGATACAAGATAAATCTTTTTCATCGACATAGAAGTTTATATGTAAATTTTCATTATTTAATGATATATTTGTTGATTTATTTTCAACTTTTTCTGTATAAATATTTAAATAATAAGTACCTAATTTATGAATAAGCTTTTTAAACTCTGTTGTATATCCAGAAAATCTTTTCTTATTTGATAAATTGTTTCTGTCTACTAATTTTGGCCATAAATGAAAATTGGCATCTTCAGGGATATAGTCGAAGCTATTTCTGTCTTTTTGAAAATTGAAACTTAATACTTTAGCAACTGGCAAGGCTAAGTGATCAGATAAGTTATTACCTAAAAAATTTCTATTTATATTCAGTTCACTAGATTGAAGTAATAACCGTGTATTTTCAACACCTCCAAGACATAAATATAATTTATTTGCATAATAAACTGCTTCTTCACTAGTATCTGAATCACGGCATATTATTGAAATATTATTGTTGTCAAATTTAATTTGATGAGCGACTGTATTGTCTAAAAAAGTATAATTTTTACTATTATCTAATTTTGATTGAATTTTTAGTAGCTTCACATCTTTTATAACTTTTGCATAAACTAAATTTTCATTTTCGTAATTTAATTTATAAGTTGGTAAATTAGATCCAAAATCAAAATTACTAATATCAAAAAAATTATTTATAGACTTTTGAGATTGAGTTAGTTCTTTTTGCTTGATTGGTAATATCTCTAAATCTTCTTTTGGCCAACCCATACACGCTCCAGTCCATGAATAAGGACTAACAGAACTATCTAATGAGGGCATTTGTTCAATTCCTCTCCAGTTAACATTTGAATTTACAAAAGTTTTATTTTTTAAATTGTTTTGTCTTTTTCCAGCATCGATGTTTAAAACTTTTAAGTTTTGTTCCGAAAGAAATTTTGATGTATAAACACCAAGAGGCCCCCTACCAAGGACAATTGCATCGTACATTTTATTATTTATGTTCATGTATTATTCTATTTTAATTAATTTCAACCAAATTAATTAAAGTTGTGTGTTAATAATTAAATTTGTATACTTTACTATTAATGTTTATGTTATGAATAAAGTTTTAGTTTTAAATTCATCTATATTATTAAGAAAACCCTTAATAAAGGAACACAACATAAAACTTCAATATGGAAAAATTAGAGTTAATCAATATATTAAAGGTTTTGAATCATTAAAAAATCAAGGTGTTTTTGATTTATTCGAGAATATTTTGCTAATCGATAATACCTGTAGAAACACTTCAAAAGTGCCAAAAAAAATAGCCAGACTTTTGCCTGAAAATACTGTATTTAACTTTACAAATAAAAATACTTTTGGGTTATTAAATAAAGGAGCTGGAGTAATCGATTCTCTTTGCCACTCTAAAGAATTAATAAACAAATATGAATTTATATTTTATTTTGAGCCGAAACTTATTTTAAATAATCGATCATTTATAGATAATTTTCTAGATTTACCAAGAAATTTATTCGCTATTTCTGAGGAGTATCCTCAGGTAAAATCTGGTTATTTTGGTACAGAATCTTTTGAGTTAATAAAATTTTTAAAATCTGTAAACATTCAAAAAATGATTGATGAAAAATTAAATCTTGAAAATCTAATTTATGACTTTTTTAATCAAAAATCAGATTTTATAAAAGGAACATTTACCTCATGGTTTGACTCTGGAAAACGGAGGTATGTAGATTATTAGAAGTTCTTATTCACAAAATAATTATAATTTTATATTTAAGGAAATTTGTAAAAATTACAAGCCTAAAAGCATACTTGAGATTGGAATATTAGATGGGTATTCTTTGCAATCATTTATTGAATATTCTGATATTGAAACTGAAATAACCGCTATTGATCTCTTTGAAGATTATGAGCACAATGGAAGCAACCATAAATATATATTGAATAAATTTAAACATAATGAGAATGTTGAAATACTTAAGGGTGATTTTTTTAACTTTTACAAAACTATGAAATTTTATGATTTAATTCATATTGATATTTCAAATGATAAAGATATTTTTGAATTTGCATTTGAAAATTATTTACCGAAAACTCGAAAAGTACTTTTATTAGAAGGTGGATCAATAGAGAGAGATAATGTTGAGTGGATGAAAAAGTATGATAAAAATTCAATAAATCCCTTTCTAGTTAAAAATAAAAACAAATATGACATTAATATTATTCAAGAATTTCCATCACTTACCGTTGTTAAAAGTAAATTTAAATAAATATTTATTTATAATTAAATTATGGCTAACGAAATTATCCCACTTTTTAAAGTATTCATGAGTGAGGAATCAATAATACAATCTAATGATGTTTTAAACAGTGGATATATAACTCAAGGACCAAAAGTTGAGCAATTTGAAAACTTATTAAAAACTTTTTTTTCAGGAGAAGAAGTTGTCACTGTAAATTCTGCGACTTCTGGAATACATCTTGTTATACACATGCTTAAAAATTATGGTCTTGGAGATCAAAATGTAAAAATTGAAAATGATGAAGATCATATTCTCACTACTCCTTTGACTTGTACTGCAACAAATTGGCCAATTTTGCTTAACAATGTAAATTTAAGATGGGTTGATGTTAACGATAAGACTTGCAATATTGACCTTGACGATCTTGAAAAAAAATTAAATAAAAATACTAAAGCTGTTATGGCTGTTCATTGGGGTGGCTATCCATTAAATCTTTTAAAGTTGAGAGAGATACAAGATAGATTTGAAAATAAATTTGGTTTCAGATTTATATTAATAGAAGATTCTGCACACGCCTTTGGTTCAACTCTTGAAAACAAAAAAATAGGAACATTTAATAATGTATCTACATTTAGTTTCCAAGCTATTAAACACTTAACTTCAGTAGATGGTGGATGTATTATATTTTCTAATAAAAAAGACACTGAACGAGCAAAACTATTGAGATGGTACGGAATAGATAGAAATGAAAATAGAAAAGACTTTAGATGCGAAGAAAATATAGAAGAAATTGGATTCAAGTTTCATATGAATGATGTTACTGCTTCAATAGGAATTGGAAATTTTCACAAAGTAACAAATGAACTTTTAAATATTCATGACTCCAATGGAAAATATTTTACAAAACATCTTCAAGGAATAAAAGACTTGGAATTATTAGAGTATTCCTCTGAAAATTATGTTCCATTTTGGATTTATACTATAAAAGTCAAAAATAGAGAAAATTTTATGAAGCATATGGAAAAACATAACATTATTACCAGCAGGGTGCATGAAAGAAATGATATTCACACTTCTGTTAAAAAATTTATTGAACCATTGCCTAAGCTTGATTCATTTATTGATGAAATGGTATGTATACCAGTAGGTTGGTGGGTGGATGAAGAAAAAAGAGAGTATATTGTTAAAACCATAAAAATGGGTTGGTAAATATTGCATCCAAATTACCATATAAATGATACATTTTATGAAAACCCACCTAATGACTATAAAAACAAAGATTTATATAATAATTTTCTTGAAAAATATGAAAAATTTAAAAACCAATTAATTCAAAACCATTTAAACGGGATACCTTCAACTTATTATAAATTTGGAGATGGAGATTATTATTTCCTGAAAAAACAAAGTGTTGGAAGTGCAAAACCAGGAAAAAGAGCCTTAAAAAAACCTTACTGGCTTATAAATCACAAAGAATTTGTCAAACAAGCAAAGAATAACGATTATTACTTATGCGAAATATTTGAAAGTAATACAAAAAGATTTATTGAAATATTTAATAGAGACTTTGATTTTCCTGCAGAATTTGTATACGGGTCAATTTCAAACAAATGGCTTTTAAGGGAATTCTCTAAAGACATCGGTATTATTGGTGCAAAAGAAAAAGTTGAACTTATTTACGAATTAATGCAACATAGAGAATATAAAGACTATCTTGGTTTGGATGAATTTAAAGATTATCTAACTATTCCTCAAAAATATGCATGTGATAATTTAAAACAGACGAGAAAAAATCTTGAAAAACAACTTAAAAATTCCAGTGCATCTATATTTTTGTTAGGTGTAGGACATGTAAAATCTGGACTACTTTCTTATTTAAAAACTATAAATAATGCAATTTATTTAGATATTGGTTCAGGTGTAGACGCACTGGCAGGAATTGTGGATATAGAAAGGCCTTATTTTGGAAAATGGAAAAATTTTAAAATAAAAAATTCAATTATTTATAAAAATATTGATTATTTAAATTACAAGGGAAAAGGAGAAAATATATATCTAAATTAAAAATCTAACCATTCTGGATTCTGAAGATACCAATTTACTAGTTGTTCAAAGCCTTCCTCCACAGAAAACTTTTCTTCCCACCCCAATGACTTTATAAATGAATCATCTAAAGAGTAACGCAAATCGTGACCCGGCCTTGTTGAATGAAAGTCAACTAATTCATAATTCAACTCATATCCTGAATATTTTGAGATCAACTGTGCTACCTCAAGATTATCAATTTCCTTTGTACCAGGAATGTTTACTTTTGGACATTTAGCACCATATTTATCAAGGGATTCTTCTATTAATTTAGCTTTATTATTTATTATAAAATATACAGCGTCAGCAACATCCTCAACGTAAACATAATGCCTACTTCCAGGCTTAGTCTTTGACTTGTCTGAATGGATAGTAATTAGTTGATTATTTTTTAACTTCCATAAGGTGTTTGGAATATACTTTTCAGGGTGTTGCCTTTCTCCAAATACATTCATAGTGTGAGTAATGATTATTGGTAATCCATAGGTGTTTTCAAACGCAACAGCTAACTCTTCACCTCCTGCTTTTGAGGCACTGTAAGGATTCGTCGAATTATACCTATCCCATTCTTTAAAACTTACACCTTCAGGAGCAGGACCAAATACTTCATCAGTACTGAAATATACAAAAGTTTCAAGTTCATTTAAATTTCGAGCATAATTTAACAAATTTGCTGAAGCTACTACATTGTCATAAACAAAAGTCATAGGATCAACAACAGACCTGTCAACATGTGAAGATGCTGCAAGGTGGAATATATGCTTCACATCTCTAATTTGACTTTCTAGTAAGTTATTAACTTCAGATTTTAAATCATGATAAATTATTTTAAGTCTTTTTTTATAACTATCGGGACAGTCTTCTAGCATATGGCTAAACCTATTAAGATTCCCTGAATAATCCAGTCTGTCAATGCTTACAATTTCCCAATCAGTATTTTCAAGTAAATATTTAACCATAATATGGCCAATAAAACCAGCACCTCCAGTTACAACAACTTTTTCTGACATTGCTTATATATTAGTACTTTTAAATTGAAAGGGAAGAGGTAGAGTTAATGGATTAAAATAAAATTTTTTATAAGTGTATTTTTTAAATAATATAATCTATATTGATGGTCACAATTTTATATCATCCAAAATATTGGAGAAATAAAAGAATTTTTTTAACAAAAAAATTTAAATATTCAAAAGTAAAAAGTTTGTTTGAATATTTTTCCTGGAAATTTAAAATTCCTTTACCAAATAATATAGTTTCTTCAGGACCAGAAAAATTAGTAAATAATTTATTAAAATCAGCAAGACTAGAGAAAGATATTACATTCAATAATTTGAATTCAAATAATTTCTATATTCTACAATTTGATGATTTTGGAAAAGAAATTATAAAAAAAATATTTTCTAAAAATTCTAATCCTAAGATTTTAGTTGGGCCATTATATAATTATTCAGAATTACTTACCCTATCGAATCTTTTAAAAGAAAAAGAAAATATAAAAGTTGTGGTCGCCTCTGATGTTGCAAAAGAGGTACTCATTAGTCATTCTTCATTACAAATACATGAATCAAAAATCGTGGTACTTCCAATTGGGATAGCCTCAAGAAATAAAAATAAAAGTAATAAATTTAGAAATGATAGCCAATGTCTGGTTTATTTTAAAAAAAGAGATGTTTCGGAGCTAAGACAAATTGAGACTACATTGTATGATAAAAATATTAAATATAAAATTTTTGAATATGGAAATTATAAAAACAGTGAACTTATTAAATATGCAAAGCGTTCTACATTCGGAATAATTTTAACAAGAACTGAAAGTCAAGGGATTGCAATTCAAGAACTTTTAAATCAGAATTTACCTTTAATTATTAGTGAGTATACAAAAAATAATACTTTTATAAAAGGAGAAGTAATTGTCGGCTCTTCAGTTCCATTTTGGTCAGACAAATGTGGTTTAAAAGTAAACAATTTACAAGAAATTGACTTAAAAATAGATGAACTTTTGGAAAATTTACATATTTTTAAACCAAATGAGTTTATATCAACTCATTTATCTTTTGAATCAACCAATTTAAGACTATTAGATGCTTTTAAAAACTTTTATGATTAAATTTCATTACTTTATCTAAGGTTATCTGATGAATTCCATAACTGTACTTGTTCCATTCTTTAACGAAGAAAAAACACTTTATGAATCTGTATCGAGATTGTTAAGTTTAGACATTTTCAAAGAAATAATACTAATTAATGATTCTTCTTATGACGAATCCCCACTCATTGCTGATGAGTTAGAAAAACAAAATAGAAATGTAACTCTTGTATCTACAAAACATAATCTTGGAAAAGGAGGGGCATTAAATTATGCAAAAAATTTGATAAGTTCTGATTTTGTTGTAATTCATGATGCTGACTTAGAGTATGATCCGAGAGATATTCTAAATTTATTTAAATTAGCTAAAAAAGAAAAGACAATGGTTATTGGTTCTAGATTTAAAGGTGATGGGGAACGTAAAAATTTATACTTTAGAACTTTTTATGCAAATAAATTTTTTTCTAAGCTTTTTAGTGTTTTATTTAATTGTGAATTAACAGACGTAGCCACGTGTTATAAATTAATGCCATCAAGTTTTTTAAAAAACCAAAATTTTACACAGGCAAATTTCAATATTGAAATAGAGCTATTATTTAAATATTTAAAAACAGGTAAAAATATTTTGGAACTTCCAATAAGTTACAATGGTAGATCATATGAAGAAGGTAAAAAAATAAGAACTAGTGATGGCATTAACTTTTTGAGATATATGATTAAATTGAAAAGGAAAAATTAATTGCAAATAAAATTACTTAAGCATTGTACAACCTTGCTAGCTATTACTTTGGTAGCTTTCTTTTCTTACAATATATATTCCTACGATCCTTTAAATGGATATGATGCTGAAGCACATCATACGTATATTGATTTTATTGCGATGTATTTACCCGCTGACTTAAACTTACCTGACGACACAGTGACTAGAGAATTTTTTAATCCACCTGTTCCCTACTTATTTCCTGCAATGGTTGCTGTAGTTTGTAGAAATATCATTGAAGCTGAAAATTTAGTTTCTGCGTGTCAGCCAGTTTATGGTAATTTGGCTCAAATTTTTCAGGCTTTACTGTTTTTTGCTTCTTTGTTTTTTTATAAAAAATTTTTTAAAAACATTTATAAAAATGAAAAAGTAATAAGTTATATAGTTCTTTTAATGGTTGGTCTGTTAACTGTTAATTTCAAAACTTTTGTCATGATCAGGGGAGAAGTATATATAATTTTCTTTCACTCAATAATGCTCTATGTTTTTACAAGGATATTAATCAAAAATTTTAAATTTAATAAGTATGAAGTCTTATGCTTTGGTACTTTAATTGGGCTCATGGCATTAAGTAGACAATGGTCTTTTTTACTGTTTTTAGGATATGGAATATACATTTTTTTTATTGATGGTTTGGCTGAAAAGAAAAGATACTTCTATTTTTTGACTTATTCTTTTCTAATTGGATTTATCTTATCAGCCTGGTTTTATATTGGGTTATTTATTGAATATGGTTCATTTACAGCTTTTAATATGGAAACTAAACCTTTTAAATTCTCAAACCAGCCTTTATCATTTTATTTACCTATATCTCAAGAATCTTTTATGGTTTTTACAAAACCTATTAGACCATATTTTAGGAATGAATTTTTACCTATTTTATTTTCAGATTTATGGGGAGACTATTGGGGTTATTTTTCTTTCACTAGTAGAAATTTAGAACAAGGTAGAAATCAATTAATAATCGGAGATTATTTAGCAAGAGTAAATATTGTCTCGTTAATACCAACAATGATATTAATTATTGGATTCATTTACTCAATTAAAAAAATGATATTTAAGAATAAAAATTTAAAAGATAGATTTATGGTTTTATTGTCTTTGTTATCAATCTTTACAATATTAGGGTATCTTTGGTTTCTCGTAACACATCCGACTGGTTCTGGAGATACTAATAAAGCAACTTATGTCATTCAACTATTTCATTGTTTATCTATAATTTCCACTATGTATTTATACGAAATATATCAAAAAAATAAAAATGTATTTTACATAGTCTACTTTTCTTTGGTAGCTGTATTTATACATAATAGTTCAGCAATGTTGAGCCATTTTTAGACATATGAATAAAAAGTTAGCAAATAATTACAAATATATTGTTTTAATACCAGGAGTACTATTTGGATTATTTTTTATTTTTAAGACAGGAGTTACTTCATCCTTAAGTAAACAATTTACACTTTCTGATGATGTTATGATCTCCATGACTTATGCAAAAACACTTGCTGAAAGTGGTTCTTTTGTTTGGTATGAATCATCACCAAGAGTACAAGGCTATACAAATTTTCTATGGACAATATTATTAACTCTTATTCATTTATTTAATCTCTCAGGATCTTTGAATGCATTATTTGTTTCGTTATTAAACCTAATTCTTTTGTTTTTTAGCTCAATAAAAATAATTGAAATACTTTATACAATCAATCCAGACAAGAAAAATCAAAATTTATTTTTTGGGTCATTAGTTTTATTTCAATATCCCATAATTTTTTGGTCGTACAGGGGGTTTGAAGTTCCGTTATTTTTACTTTGTTTAGTGATATTGTTAAATAATTTTTTGAAAATCGAGAGTGAAACAAATTTATCTAACATTAAAAGGTATGTAATCAGAAACAGTATTTTTTCTATAGTTGGTTTCTTAACAAGGTTAGATTTTTTAATACCACTTGCAGTTATGAATATTTTATTTTTATTTCGAAATTTTAAAAATAGAGATATTTTTAAATTATTTTTCATATCAAATGTTTTTTCTTTCCTGACGTTGGTATCTTTACTCTCATTTCAACAAAACTATTACGGAAGCTTTCTTCCTAATACTTACTACTTGAAAGTAGGTGGATTTTCACTTATAGAAAAAATTCCAAGAGGAATATTTAGCACGGGAAAAATTCTTCCTTTAATATTTTTAATTTATTTCATGATTATTTTTAGTTCAAAAAAAATACGATCTACATATGAATATAGATTAATTTCTTATACTTTCATTTCTCTTGTTTTTTACAATATTTATGTTGGAGGTGATGCTTGGGAAGTTTATGGTTTTGCGAATAGATTTTTATCAATTTCTATACCATTTATGTTTTTTTTAGTTGTATTTGCAGACGAATTTAATTTAGGTAAATTAAAAAAATCTCAAGCTTTTTTGTTATCTCTATTTTTTTATTTAATAATATTTACACTTAACTCAACCGTTAATCCGCTAAATATCAATTTTATGGAAATCAGAACACTTCATTTATTTTATTGGCTCTTATTGACGATTTTATTAGTTCTTTCTTACTTAAATAAAAACATACATTATGTTTTTGGTATTTTAATTACGATAGTTTTAAGCCTTGAGCCAATGGCATATTTTATTAACAATAATGCTCATATATTAAAGACAGAATATTTGAATACGGAATTAGGCAAAGAACTTCAACTCATCACAACGGAAAATGCAAAAGTTGGTGTATTTTGGGCTGGAAGTATTGCTTATTATTCAGAAAGAGTAATGATTGATTTTCTTGGTAAATCTGATGATTTTGTTGGAAAAATAAACCCAAAAAGAAACTTAAATAACAAAAATTATAACTTTAATGATTTTCACCCAGGTCATAACAAATGGGATTTTCAATATAGTATTGGAAAACTTAAGCCTGACATAATTCTTAGAGAGTGGCCTGATGAAAATTTTGATTTAGAGATAAAGAAAAACAATTATAAAAAAGTATGTATATTAATTTCAAGAGACAATTATCCAACAAAATTTGACATCTTTATTCTCTCAGAATCAAAATCAATAATTTACGAGAATATCACATTTTGTGAATAATCTTATTTAAGTTAAATATTAATAATTTTGCTTAATTGATCTCCATAGCTCTCTAAATTAAATTTATTTTTAATCAACTCCTCTCCTTGAATTGATATTTTATTTAGTAAGTTTTGGTTATTATTTAAGTAATTAATCCTGTTTACCCATTCATCAATCTCATTATTTTTCATGAAAATTATATTTTGATTGTCAATATAACTACTGAAATCCCAAAAGCCTGAAGTTTTAGTAATCATAACTGGAACACCCATAGACATCGACTGCAATGTCACACTTTGTCCAGATGGTTGCAAACTATCATTTAGTGGCAATATTGTAATCTTCGCATTTTCGTACAACTCTCTAATAAATTCATCATCATACTTAGTCTCATGCCATGCACCATTAAGAAGCTTTATATTTTCTGAATCAATATCTTCAGACAATATTTTATTGGTTAAAAATACAAAATTTAATTCAGGTAGTTTTTTTGCGATATCTATAACCAGTTGAAAATTTCTATTCTCATCATTTCCAATAAATAAAATATACTCTTTATTTCGAAATTCATATTTTTTATCACAATCCCAAAATTTTGAATCTATTGCAAAAGGTAATAATTTAAACTTTTTCTTATACATCCCATAATCTTTTAACGCTGATCGATACTCTCCCTCACCCAAAAAAATCAAATTATTAGTTGAAAGTAGTAATAAGTGAATGAAAAATTTTCTAAACGGTTCCAAAATTTTATACTTTGGTTTATTTCTAAACATCCCCAATACAAAAAATGAAACATTTATTTTTTTAAATAAAAGTTTTGAAACTAGGACCATAGGTAAAGTTGAAAACGCAACTCTGTTTGTAGATAAAATTAAATGAGTTTTTTTAAAAATAAGTTTTAAATTTTCCATACTGACAATTGAGTTTGTATAAAAAGGTAGCCTTAACTTTTTCATTAACTGATCAAAATTGTAAAAAAAATGTCTAGATATTCGCCAATTTTCTGAGACAAATTCGATAATCTCAGTATCTTCATACTTTTCTTTGAAGTAAAAATAAGAATAGAACATTTCTTTTGCAAAAGACTTATTGGATTGGATTCTATCTAATCTTCCTCTTTGAAACACATAAAGTATATTTGTCACTAACTTAATAATAGATTATACAAAAAGGTAAAAATGCAAAAAATAGCTCGTATTAAGTATCGGAGCGATATACAAATATTAAGAGCACTAGCTGTAATAGCTGTGATACTTTTTCACATTGATAAATCAATATTTAAGTATGGATATATTGGTGTGGATATTTTCTTTGTCATATCAGGTTTTGTTATTTCAAATCTAATATATTCAAAATTATCAAAAAATGAGTTTAGATTAAAAGAGTTTATATTTATGAGATTCAAGAGAATTATTCCGGCATTAATATCTTATCTACTGTTCGTACAAGTAGTTTTATTTTTTAATGTAGATCATCAAAATGTAATTCAAAATACAAAAACATCACTTTACTCAATTTTATTTCTTGCAAATGTTCATATTTCACAATACATGGAGTATTTCACAGTTGATAGTTCAAAAAATTTAGTTATAAATCTTTGGAGTCTTTCAGTAGAAGAACAGTTTTATATCATATTTCCTTTAATAGCAGTTCTATTTAGAAAAATTAGAATCTCACTACAATCAATTATTTATTCCATAATTATTATTATTTCTATATTTTCAATAAATGAGTTATTTTTTGAAAATTTTAGTTTTCTCCAAAAAATATTTCTAAATTATCAAAACTTTATTTTTTATAGTCCAATTACAAGGGTTTGGGAATTTATTTTAGGCGTATTAGCAATGTTTCTAAATCACAAATTAATTGAAACAAACAATTCAAATTTATTTATCGGGCCCTTTCTTTATGTACTATTGATTTATTCATTAATTTTTAACTTGTCAACTTCTAGTCATTTAATTAATTTAGTAATTGCAACTTTAACTACTTTTCTTTTACTTTCTTTTGATTCAAGCTCTCTTTTTAAAGACCAAAATTATTTCAAATTTCTTATTTTTACAGGAAACATTTCATATTCTTTGTATCTTTTTCATCAAGGTGTTTTAGCAGGAATAAGAAATCATAATAGCTTTTCAACTAATCTTGGAAATTATATTGATTTAAGAAACTGGATAGTATTAACTTTTGTAATCATTTTTATATATACAATTTCAACACTGAATTATTATTTGGTTGAAAATAGATATAGAAAAATTTCTCTTCCTTCAGTTAAAGAATTCAAAAGCTTTATTTTGTTATTTGTTTTAACACTGTCAACAATGTTTATATCTTTAAATACAAATGGTTATTCATTTAGACACACTGATTTAGAATCTTTTAATAAGGAAGAAACTACTTTTCAATTCTTAAATGGAACAAATTATTTGGTACAAGATGGAGACCAGTGCTTGAATAGATCAAAATCTGATAATTTATGTAAATTTGAAACCTCTGAAAAAAATAAGAAGATCTATGTTATTGGAGATTCAATGATCTCATCATTGGTGAGCGGGTTTTTGAGTGATAGTATAACGAACGACTATACAATTATTGAATCAACAAAAGGAGGTTGCGCTTTACTCTTAAACACCTGTGATTTTTTTAAGGGAACGGAAAGATACAAAACACTTGCTGATGTAGAAAATTCAATTTTTATTTTAGGTGGACGGTATCAAAATCACATAAATGAAGATACAACATTGTTAGATATTGAAAAGCAATTGATTGAAACAATCAATCTATTAACAAGAAATGGGAATAAAGTATATTTTATTCACCCAATACCAGAACCTGGAATTAATGAAAGGATGTACTACTTCAAAAATTCTGAATACCTAGATTATGATTACAAAAAATGGAAAGATAGTATTTTTGAACTATCAAAAATGTTAAACCAAATAAATTTGGAAAATTTTAATATGATAGATATTGATTATTTATTTTGCAACGATCACAAGTGTAATTTTAAAAATGATAAGCATTATTACTTTCTTGATCATGTTCATTTTTCTTACTTTGGATCAAATTATGTAGCTAATGAAATAATAAATATTATAAAAAACGATTAAGCTTCTAAAACAAATATTGGTTGAAATGGTCTCACACTATCTTTTTTTGAACTTAACTTTCCATAAACATCGCTTCTTCCAAATAATTCATTGGAAAAACCAACAGAGTCAATTAATTTAAATTCTTGAATTAAAATTGGAAATCTTTTTTCTCCGTATATTCTATGTAGATTCCATACTATTTTATCGGAACCTATTGGTATAGACAAAAATAGCTTTCCTCCCTTTTTTAATATATTATCTTTAACATTTTTCATTGCTTTAAAATCGCCTTCAGGATCAATTGGATCTCCATATCTTCCGAGACCATCATGTTCAAATGAAGAAATTGATAAAGCAAAATCAAATTTTTTATTTACTTTGGAGAACTCCTCATTTGTATATAATTTAAGTCTTTTGTCATTGTCTCTATATTGTTATATTCTATGGTTACTGGTTTACCTCCTTTAGAAAGTATCACAGATTCATACCATGGTATAGTTGATCCAAGAATTGCAACTTCTTTATTTTGTAAGTTATATTTATCCAAACATTCAAAAAGAAATTTATCGGTTTCTCCATAATAAAACTCGACTCTTTCTTGAGCTAATCTAATAAGCTTATCAATTAATTTATTACTATAAATAATTTCAGTACCATTGATATCACCTGATTTATAGTTTTCTATTAAACCTATTTCATTATTCATAAGAAATTCAGATTGAGTTACAAAGTCTATATCGCTCCATTTTTTTGGAATTTCAGAGGTCTTTTGATGAACCTTCTTTATCTTCATTAATATATTTCTATTAATATTTGAAATAAATTTTATTTGATAACCAAAATAGTATAAGAAACTATTTACCTTAAACCTATAATAATCTGCTGTAAAGAATTTCTTAAACATAATACGTTTCAATTCTAAATTCTTTGTTAAAAGACATTTTTAATTATTTGCATATTTTGTAAGATTATTTATTCAAATTTTCAATATACAAAACTCTACACTACATCTTAAACGTTAGTGGGCGCTACAGGATTTGAACCTGTGACTTCTTCCTTGTAAGGGAAGCGCTCTGCCAGACTGAGCTAAGCGCCCTAATTGTATAAATTTTAACTAATTTTAATTTCTAAAGATAAATTATTTCCAAATATTACTCATAACTGAATTAATAATTCTTGGAACAAAGTCATAAAACGTTTCAGATTCATTCATTGGTGAGGAGGTTAATATCGAGCCATGAAAATAATAAACTCCGATTATAACAATTAAAGATGTTGTAATTGTATAAGTAATAGCTAACTTGTGCTTAAAACTTACATCTTTTTTATATAGATTTAATATATGCAATGATATTGGCACAACTAATAAGCTAAACACCCTACTTGTGTCAAGCGCAATAGAAGTAAAGAATAAAGCAATCAGTAGTGAGATCATTATTATTTTTACTTCACTCCAGACAAGAACATTAGATATCAAAACCATAATGACTAAACTGCCAAAAAAACCTGACCACAGTACTACTAATATGTTATTACCAACAAAGCTCGTAGCATTTTCAATAACATTGTCATTAAATACAAAACGCAACCTACCTCTTCCAGCAAAACTAATCTTATTTAGATAATATTGAATTAAAATATTTCCTATTATTTGTGAAGCTAATATCACTGAACCAATTTTTAATGTCATGTGTTTTTTGGTAAAAATTAAATAAATTATTGTAACTCCAATAGAGATTGCATTATGGTTCAAACACAGAAGTAAAAAATATACGCCTATTCTTAAAAAAGAAATATTGTTTTGAGCAATATTTTTTGAAATTAAAACCATTAGTAATACAGATATAATGTCGACATAACCTAAAAACCACGAGCTTGTAATTAACCATCCACTTAAGATAAATAATGTAGAGTAGCTCTCTAAATATTGAATATTTAAAACTATCAGAAAAAGTGAACCCAAAGTAACTAAGTAGATTAATAATTTATAAATATCAAGATTATCAATGCCTAAACCCAAAGCTAATAAAGTAAATGTAGGTGATTCAACAAAAAAGCTTTGTGAAGTTACATTAGAAATTTTAATTTGATTTACTAAAGAGAACTCTCCACCTAGAGCTTCAATAAAAGTAATTTTGTAATAGATATGAGATAAAAAAATTGCAATTAGGAAATCAACAACGGTGTTGTTTTTGAAGTTGAAATGTATTTTACTCAAAATTATTTCTCTATATTTTCGATTAATTTTATAGGAAGTATCTTTATTAAAAAAGACATTATAAAAAGAGAATAGGACGGATAGTGTATACCTTTTTTATCAATTAACTTAAGTAATTTTAAAGACGCTTCATCTTTTGTTATTGTGAATGGAGGTTCATTGTGATTTTGAGACATCTTTGTTTTGATTTGTCCAAACCTAATAATTAAGTAGTTTAAATTACCACTCTTTCTTACAGATTCCTCTAAGGTTTTTTTACTAAGACCATATATATAGTTTTTATTTCTAGGCTTCACTGCAGCCATCGAGGAAATAAAAATAAATTTTTTAATGTTTGTATTTTTACGCATTTGATCAAAAAGGTGCAATGGTGTTAAATAATTTGTATATATTGTTTTCTCGATTTCTTTATAAGTTGGAGAGTAGGTTGGCCTATTTTCGGCAAGAAAACCATTAAAAAATACAATATATGGACTTTCAATCGTTTCAACAAAATACATTAACTCAGTGAATTTCTCATTATAATTTTTTAGTTGAATTTGCTCATTTTTATTTAAATAAGGAATGAATTCTCTGGATACTCCATAAACTTTATGATTATTTTTAATTAATTTATCAGCAAATGTAGCGGCAAACTCTGAATTTGCACCAATCAATATAAAGTTTTTTGCTACCATTTTTTTAAACCTAGCCTTTTAGATAGACTAGATTGATATAAATTTTTTGGATCTGCAAACTTAACTACTTTCTCCCATTCAGCAAACTCTGGGTACATTGATTTAAAATTTTTTTCATCAAGTGTTGAATCTTTAGCTAAATAAATTTTACCTCCACATTTTGCAAGTTCTTCATAAAACTTTTCTATCTCTATTTTGTTAAATTCAAAATATGAAAAATCTACTGCTACTGTCCAACCATCTTGATAAAACGATAAATTGTTTAAAGAATCTTGTTTAGAAAGTTTTTTAATACTGCAAAGTATTGGAATTTGTTTATTTATTAATTTGTTTAAAAGAGGCTCCATTAAATGAGCTTTTGAAGAGGGTAGAGAGAATTGAACTTGAATAATTTTTCTTTTTTTACTGATATTTCTGGTATCAGTAAAAAATCTCAATGGGAAAAAAGTATTATAAAAACTAATATTTTTTGTATCTGAAAATTTGTTTACTTGAAAATAAAATTTATTTATCAAGTTAAGAGATCTAAATAAATTTTTTCCAATAAAAGGAAAGCTTGTATTAATTTCTAGTTCATTTTTTTTAGTTTCCCATTTTGTTTTAGTGTTGGTCGATATGCTCTTTTTAGTAACCCACGGAAATGATTTATCAAGTAAATTAATCCATCCAACCCAAAATTCTTTATCCTTGACATTGAATGAATTAAGTAGATTGTCTATTCCAATACCTGTATCGACAAAAGTCTTATATGTTTCACTAATATTTACATCGCTTTTATACAATTCGACATTCTTTATAGTTCCAGTTAATCCATAACCACCAATTGTTGCATTAAATAATTCAGGGTCTTTTTCTTTACTAATTTCTATTTCTTCATCGTAAATTGATAAATATAATTTTTTAACATTTTTATAAAAACTTCCACCCCAAGTATTATCTTTTCCGTGTGTATCTGAAGCTATTGCACCCCCAATTGTTACATTAGATTTGCCAGGTGTTCCATAAAGATAAAAACCATGATTTATCTGATAATTTAAAATAGTCTCATTTATTAATGGATTTTTATAAATTGTAGAGACTTTTTGTAAAGGCAAACAACAATCACCGTATGAATTAAGGTTACCAATATCCAGATGGTTAGGTTTATTACTAGTTGTATTATTAGTTGAAGTATTTTCTACCTCAATATTTCCCCAGGATTTAAGTAGTTTATTATTCATTTAAATTATAAAATATCCAAAACAAAAAGAAATTCCAATTATTGCAAACAAGAATAGCAAAATTTTATTATTAAAGATTTCTGAGGAAAAGTCTTCAAGTTCGCCTGAAATAGAAAATTTGTAAATATAATTTAACAAAACAATAAAACTCAATATGCTTACAAAAAGCATACTTTGCCTAAATGTTGAGATACTGTTTTCATTCAAATCAAAAAACCAAAACACTAATGAATTAATACTAAAAATAGAATAAATAATAAATAAAGTTTTAAATCTATTCTTCTTATTATGTTCTTTCAACAACTGGTAAAACATATTATCACTACCGATATCTTTATTGTTTAAGATTGAGATTTTTTTTGAAATTGAAAGAGTGCAGCTTATAAAAAATATAGTGAAGAGTAAATAAATTGTTGGGTTGATTTCTGCAACTGAGCCACCTATCAAAACTCTCACCGTGAACATTAAAGAAACGAATAAAGTATCTAATAAAAATATATATTTTATTTTATTGGTATAAAGAAATGTTAAAAAAGCATATATTAGAAAGTAAAAAACTGTTAAACGATTTATTAAAAAAGATCCTAATAAGGTAGAAATAAAAATAAACAAACTAAATATAATTGCATTTTTTGTATCAATCTTTCCTGAGGCTATTGGTCTATATTTTTTAAACGGGTGAAGCTTATCAAGATCTTTATCTTTTATATCATTAAAAATATAGGTGCTTGAAACAAATAGAGAAAAAATTAAAAATACATATATAACTTCTATTACATCTGCACCATAATATTCTCTCCCTAGAATGTAAGGGATAAAAATTAAAGTATTCTTTAACCATTGCCAGGGTCTTAAAACTTTAAAGTAATAAGTCATAAATCTATTTTAAAGATTTATTTTTAGTTATTGTGTTTTATTTAGCTACAGCCCAAAGAATTACCACAGTTCAAACATTTGTAGCATGAACCGTTTCTAATAGTTATATGACCACAGTCAGGACAAGCAGGCGCATCTCCCATCATATCTCCAAGAACCTCTTGCACAGTAGCAACTGAATTTACAGCTTGTTCAACAGCTACAGGTTTTGCTGGTTGCACAGATGCTATTGGCTGAGGTTTCTCTTCAACAGCTACAGGTTTTGCTGGTTGCACAGGTGCTATTGGCTGAGGTTTCTCTTCAACAGCTACAGGTTTTGCTGGTTGTTTATCTTTTGGTGGAATTTGAACAATATCTGTTCTATCTAAATACTCTAGACCAAGTGCCCTAAACACATAATCTATTA
>Ga0129342_1000013_pt1 | contig 54910 bp, 63 predicted proteins | sample CPBDNA_5_FD_94426 | JGI IMG/M metagenome (GOLD analysis project Ga0129342, IMG submission 94426) | Freshwater to marine salinity gradient microbial communities from Chesapeake Bay, USA - CPBay_Sum_15_0.2_DNA | ecosystem: Environmental > Aquatic > Marine > Coastal | place: USA: Chesapeake Bay...
ATAGAAACTTAATGATTTGCATTTGTAAGAACACATCAAAAGCCTAAGGTTGGCTAGCGATAAATTAGTATTTTTACAGATAGATACAACTTTAGAGTTGTTTAATTGGTTTTGTAATTAATAAAAGACCAACAACTTAATATAGCATATTTATGCTATGAATCCTTATTAATTTATTAAGTGGGTTCTTTAAGAAAATATAAACGCTCTAAAAATATTGATTTTAAAGGATTTATATATGGTGGGCCCGGTAGGACTCGAACCTACGACCAATGGATTATGAGTCCACTGCTCTAACCAACTGAGCTACAGGCCCTCTTAATTAATGATATCGAATTAAGAACGAGCAATTATATAAGAATATATAATTTAGGGAAGCTTTTATCTCTTGAGAATTTTTTAAATAAGTTATTATTAGCAAATGATTAATCTTGATGGAATACAACCCTTTGCTGAAGGCGGCAATAGAAGATGTTATGTACATCCTAAAAATAGCTATCGCTGTCTAAAAGTTACCATTCAAAATCAATCAAAGATAGCTAAAAAAAATGCTCCTTGGCATAAAAAATTTAGAAGTGAATCTACATTTGATGACAATATTCGTGAACAAAAAGCCTACGCCCAAAGAGCTTTAAAAAAAGATAATCCCGAAAAGTGGAAACATCTTGCACGATGGTATGGAATGGTTGAAACTTCGCTTGGACCAGCATCTGAAACCGATTTAATTAGAGATAATCAAAATAACATTGCTATTACATTAGAAAAATACCTATTCACTTATGGTATGACTGATGAAATTCAAAACGCTATTGAAGAATTTGAGACATGGTTGAGATCGTCTTTAGTGCTAACAAAAAATATTATTCCTCACAACATAGTTCTTGGTTATGAGGATGGAAAAATAATATTAAAAATTATTGACGGTCTCGGTTCTAAATCCTATCTACCCCTGACCTATATCAGTGATATATTTGCAAGAAGGTATGTTGAAAGAAGAATCCAATTAATGCAGTCAAGAATTAACTGGGATTTAACCGGTCGAAAAGGTAACTGGAAATAAACTTAATCGTCTAAAAAGCTTTTTAAATGACTTGATCTGCTTGGATGTCTTAACTTTCTTAAAGCTTTAGCTTCAATTTGTCTTATTCTCTCTCTAGTAACATCAAACTGTTTACCTACTTCTTCTAAAGTATGGTCAGTGTTCATACCAATACCAAATCTCATTCTTAATACCTTTGCTTCTCTGGCAGTTAATGATGCCAATACATCATCGGTTGCAAAATGAAGACTATCCACAGTTGCATTTTGCAACGGAGATTCAACTGCAGTATCTTCAATAAAATCACCTAAGCTTGAATCTTCATCGTCTCCAATGGGTGTTTCAGTTGAAATTGGTTCTTTTGCAATCTTTAAAACTTTTCTTACTTTATCCTCTGGCATATCAAGCTCTTTACTTAACTCCTCTGGTGTAGGCTCTCTACCCATTTCTTGCATCATTTGTCTTGAAACTCTATTAAGCTTATTTATTGTTTCAATCATATGAACAGGGATTCTAATAGTTCTAGCCTGATCAGCAATAGATCTTGTTATAGCCTGTCTTATCCACCATGTTGCATATGTTGAGAACTTGTAACCTCTTCTATATTCAAATTTATCAACCGCTTTCATTAAGCCAATATTTCCTTCTTGAATAAGATCTAAAAATTGAAGGCCTCTATTTGTATATTTTTTTGCAATTGATATAACTAATCTTAAGTTAGCTTCAATCATATCTTTTTTAGCACGTCTCATTTTCGTTTCACCCATAGACATACTTCTGTTGATTTCTTTAATTTCTTTAACGCTTAAACCAACTCTCTGTTCTAGCTCTATGATATCTTTTTGAGCAATTACTACATCTTGTTTAACTTTTTTCAGTAAGTCTTTTTTATATTTTTTCTCTTTCATAAGAGAATCGACCCACCTTACTTTTGTTAAGTTTTCTGTGTAACTAGCTAGGAAATCTTTTCTTGGCATACGTGCATTTCTAACAAGCTGCTCTTGAATAAGCTTTTCTTTTTCTCTAATTTTGCTTAATCCAGACCTTGCAATAGTTGCAATATCATCAAACATACGAGGACTAAATTTTAAGAATTGGAATATGTCGCCAAGCTTTTCAAACTCAACGTGAGCTTCTTTAGAGTGCCTGCCTTTTGATTCAATAACTGTTAAAGTTTTATTGTATTGTTTTTTAATGTTGGTCATCCTTCTTTGGACTTCTTGCATATCAGGACCAGATGAGACCTCTTCGTCAGACTCTTCTGCAGCTTCTGCTTCTTCTTTTGCTCTTTGGCTTCCAGGACCTGCTGATGGAACCTCTTCCATCTCCTCTAAGAAACCTGTAAGAAAATCATTAATTTTCTTCTCACCATCTTTTACCATTTGGTGATAATCGATTACAAACTCAACAGTCTTTGGATAATATACGCTGGATTTAAGTAATTCTCTCATGCCTTCTTCGATTCTTTTAGCAATCTCGATCTCACCCTCTCGAGTTAATAGATCAACAGTCCCCATTTCTCTCATATACATTCTAACTGGGTCTGTCGTTCTTCCTGTTTCATTTTCTACAGCAGCAAGAGCTTCGGCAGCTTGCTCTAAAGCAATATCATCAGAATCTTCGGATTCAGCAAGTAATAAATCATCTGCATCTGGAGCCGTTTCATGAACCTGAAGACCTAGATCATTAATCATTCCGATAATTTCATCAACCTGATCTGGATCAGATATATCCTCTGGCAGATGATCATTAACATCGGCATAGGTTAGATAGCCCTGCTCTCTTCCTTTTTCAATAAGCTCAGCTATCTTAGAACCTTTTTTACTTAATTTATCCACGAATTCTTATACTCCAAATGTATTAGCTCTATTTGGTGATGAATTATACTTTTTCAATCTATTTAGAGCTTAATTTTTTTAATAAAGCCTGGTCTTCGTCGGACATTGCATCTTTTTTAAGGATGATCTGTTGTAGTTCTCTTTTTTCAGCAGACGTTATTTCTTGCATATTATACTTTTCTTTTAGTATTTCCTGTCTATCTTTTTCAGATTTTGAAATTAAGCCTATGCAATCTTTGAGCATAATACATGCATCCTCCTCTGAAAGCTTGATTTCAGAAACCAATGCCTCTCCAAATAAATTTTTAATTTTTTCATTTTCTATCTGCTCAAAAAGGATCGACGGAACGGCCTCAGGATTGGCTTTATAGAAATCTCTAACATCAAGCAGAAATAAAAATCTTGAATCTCTTTTTATAAGATCAAACGTTCTGTTGCTTGCTAACTTAGGATATTGAATTAAAACAGTAAAAATTCCCATCACTGATTTTCTTATGACAGATGTAGGAATTTTTTTAATAGGTTCTTCTAAGCTAGACTTTTCTGGCATGGAATTAACACCATCATTTAAAAGTTTTCCAAAATCTAAATCACATATGTGACCAATTTCGCTAATGTATGCTTCTTTAAGAGTCGGGTTAGTTATTTTATAAACCAGCGGTATTGCAAATTGTGCAACTACAGATCTTCCTTCTATAGTAGAAAGGTCAGCTTGTTTCTTGATAGTGCTAATAAAATAATCTGAAAACGAAGTTGCTTCATTTGCTAACTTTAAAAATGCATCTTTGCCTTTTTCTTTAATAAAACTATCAGGATCATCTCCTGGCTTAAGAAATATAAAGCTTATTCTTATATCCTCTCTTAAAAGAGATAATGCATTCTCAACTGCTCTCCATGATGCTTTCTGACCTGCCTCATCTCCATCAAACACAATATAAATATTGTTTGTATAGCTAAGGATTTTTCGAAGCTGTTCTTGGGTAAAAGCAGTCCCGGAAGAAGCAACAGCATTTTTAATTCCATGCTCATGAAGACCTATTACATCCATATAACCCTCAACCAAAAACAATGATTCTGGCCTTTTTTCGATTAATCTTGCTTCGTAAAGACCGTATAATTCATATTTCTTTTTATAGGTTTTAGTTTCTGGTGAATTTAAATATTTTGCTTGATTGTCTTTATCAGAAATTAGTCTTCCACCAAAAGCTATATGCTCTCCCTTAATATTTCTAATGGGGAACATTAGCCTATCTCGAAAACGATCATACATATCACCGTTATCATTAGAACCAAAGAGACCAGAGTCAGTTAAATCTTTCTCGTTATAGTCTCTGGATAAAATACTATAAAGCGTTGGGCTTCTTTCCATCGAGTATCCCAATTCAAAAAACTTTGCAGTTTCACCGCTAATTCCTCTTTTTTTCAGGTACTCAATAGTTTCTTTTCCAGGATTTGATTTTAATTGCTCTTTAAAAATTTCTGTGGCTTTTGTATTTATGTTTATGGCATCCGATAAATCAACTGATTTTTCTTGCTTGGGTACTTCCATGCCAACATGAGAGGCTAATAATTCTACAGACTCCATAAAGTCAATTCCATCATATTCTCTTAAGAAATGAATTGCGTTACCTGAGGCCTTGCAAGCAAAGCAATGATATGACCCTGTCTCCTCGTAAACTACAAAAGATGGTGTTTTTTCATTCCCATCTCCATGAAATGGGCATTTAGCTTTATATCTTCCGCCAGTTCTTTCTAGTTGAACACGTCTATTAATAATATCAACGATGCTAACCGAGGTTATTAATCTATCGATAAAACTTGATGGAATAGACATATTTATTAATTATCACTCAGCCAATGATCTATAAGTATTTTTGCAGCATGCGCATCAACTAGATCTGTTTTTATTTCTAAAAGATTCTGCCTTGCTTCAAAGCTTGTTAACCTTTCATCTATATATTCACATGGAATATTAGTTGTTTTATTTAATTTTTTAAAAAAAATGTTTACTGTCTTCATGATATCACTATCTGTTCCATCCATATTGAGTGGTTTTCCAACAAGAATTAATTCAGGCTTCCATTCCTCAACTATTGAGTGAATTTTGCTCCAATTTGTCACATTGTTTTTATTAAAAATAACTTCTAATGGGGAAGAGGTCCTGGTTTTTGTCTGTCCAACGGCTACCCCAATTTTTTTTGTGCCAAAGTCAAAAGATAGTATTTGCATTACTTGGGTGAAAAATTCCAATCTCTAATTATTTCTAAAATACTATATTCATTAAGCATCTTTGGGTCAAAGGGGGCAAACGGTGCTGCTTCTTCAAGTATTTCTATCGCCATTCTATCCACATTAAGATTTCCTGAGGATATTATGACTTCAGATTTAATGAGATTGCCAAAAGAATCGATGGTTGCCATAATTTGAACTTTAGAATCAGAATAATCAATATCCTTGGATAAAATTAGTTCATCACCGGTAGATTCTATTTCTCTTTGCCATAAATTCAAATACATAGCCTCTTCGCTAGTTACTAATGAATTAGCTTCTAATTTTTTTATCTTTTGAGCTTTATATGAACTCTTATTTGTTTGTTTGCTGATTAAGCTTTCTTGGGACTCACTATTACTTGATACTTTAGTCGAAGACTGGCCAACTTTACCAAAAGAATCTTGAGATGAATTAGCAAATTTAACATTAATAATGGGAGAGTTTTCTAATAAAGGTAGTTTATAAAAAGTTGTAACAGTTACGCCAAAAATTAATAAAGTATGAAAAGTTAAAGATAAGATAAAAGATTTATTAAGCGTTAAAGACCTTTTGCTTGTTTTGGGGCTTAATAAAACTGAACTCATAGTCCTGATAAATATTCAGTAACAGGATTTTTTCCGGACTGATCAAAAATTTCTCTCGCACAAGTTGGGCTAGTAATGTTTATTTCAGTAAGGTAGTTACCAATCATATCTATGCCCGCAAAATTTATACCCTTTGTGATGAGAAATTTCCCTACTTCTTCTGCAATTTTCTTCTGATTTTCATTAATATCTTTCACAACGCCCTTGCCACCAGCAGCTAAATTACCTTTAAAGCTCTCTCCTTGTGGAATTCTAGCCAATGTTTTTTCAAAAGGCTTTCCATGAATTATTAAGATTCTAAAATCCCCTTTATAAATTTCTGGTAAAAATTCCTGCACAACAATATGGGTTGTTTCATCCTCGGTCATATCTAGAAGAATATCTAAATTATCTTCTTCCATATCTTCCATCTTAAAGATAGATTCACCACCCATCCCGTCAAGGGGTTTTACAATAATAGTCTCATGGTTGGCTTGAAAATTAATTATCTTCTCAATATTAGATGTGATGAGTGTTCTTGGGATATATTCTTTAAAATGGATTGCAAAAATTTTTTCATTAAACTCTTTAATTGAGTTGGGTTTGTTAAAAACCTTTGCACCTTGGGATTCAGCGAGACCTAGTAAGTGAAGTGAGTTAATGTAATCAGAATCCACTGGGGGATCTTTTCTCATAATCGTGAATGAAAAGTCTGCAACCTTAATAGGCTCTTTTCTGATTCCTTGAACCTGACTTTTACCTATCTCAATAATGTTTCTAGCATCTGCAAAAACCATGCCTTCCTCAACATACAAATGTTTCATCTCCGCTTGAAATACTTTATATCCTATTGAGATAGCCTCTTCCATCATAAAAATAGATGTATCTTTTTTAGGCTTTAGCTCTCTCATGGGATCTGTGATAAAAAGTATTTTCTTGCTCATATTCAAATTTTATCAAAATGGTTTTGAATAAGAGATGCTATCACAATAGGAGCTGTTTCTGCCCTAAGAATATTTTTACTCACTAATTTAAACTCAAATTTATTTAAATTTAATAGATTGATTTCGGATTCAGAGAAACCAGATTCTGGGCCTGTAATCATACAAATACTTGATGAATTAAGGTTGGTCATATCAAAAGAACTTTTAGCATTAACATCAAATACACAAACATCCATATTATTAACTAGAGCAATACCATCTTTTAGACTTGCTACAATGCGTGTAATGGGTAAAAAATTAGAGCCACATTGTTTGCACGCACTAATAATAACGTCTTCTAATTTTGAATAGATTTTTGAGATATCTTTTTTGGCAATACTTTGATCTATCAAATCGGGTTTATAAAAAATGAACTCAGATAGGCCTATTTCACATAATTTCTGAACCATAAAATGAAAATTATCCTTTTTAATGAATGGAACCATAAAGACAATTTTCTTTGTTGATTGTTGTGATACTTTCAAATCAGAAACTCTTGCTAAGCTTACTGATGTTCTATCAAGTTCCACAATCTCACAAATAGCTGAAGAGCCGTATCCATCGAATACCTCAACTTGATCCTTTTCTTTAAGTCTAAGTACTTTTATTAAGTGCATAGACTGAGTTTGGTCTATTTTAAAGACGCTATTATTTTCTGATACTGATTTACAATATATTCTATGAGTTCTCACAATAACATTATAGCTATAGGACACTAATAAATGTCAGAGATAAACCTAATATTCATAAGACATGGTGAGGCTGCAGAAAGCTGGGGAGAACACCCCGATCCTGGTCTTAGTGAAAATGGCATATCTCAATCTCAAAAACTGATATCAAATCCTTCCCTTCAGTCATTAGAAAACTTCATGTTTATTTCAAGCCCTAAGTCCAGAGCTAAAATGACAGCCGCTCCAATACTTAAAAAATATAATAAAAAATTAATAATAGATAATCATTTTTCTGAAATACCCTCCTCAAATATAAAAGCTTCAGAAAAAAGAGAGTGGCTAAAAAAAGTTTTGACGATGAATATTAGTGACTTACCTCAAGAAGTTTTAGCATGGAGAGATGGCATCATTAATAAAACGTTGAGCTTTACAAATAATACAATTATCTTTTCTCACTTTATGGTCATAAATACAATCGTAAGCGGTTTAATAAAGCATTCAGAGATTATGTATTTTTACCCTGACTACACTTCTGTTACTCAAATTACTCTTAAAAATAATAAAGCAATAAAGATTTCTTTGGGTGATGAGAAAAAAACCGTCATAAATCTTTAAAAACCTATTGAGCAATTTTTAAACAACTGTAAACTGATATTTCTCTTTATTAATTATTCATTCATTTTGGGAAATAAAAATAAATCATTTGATAGCTACTCTAAAAAACCTCTTAAAGAAGAAGTAAGAAAAGCTATGAAAAGATATTTTGCTCAGTTAGATCAGAATAATATGCCTATTGATGTCTATCAATTGGTTTTAAATGAGGTTGAGCCCCCGTTATTACATGCTGTAATGAGATTTGCAAATAATAATCAATCTAAAGCCTCAAGAATCTTAGGAATTAATAGAACAACCCTTAGAACTAAATTAAAAAAATACAAAATTAAATAATGCATTCAATAAAACCAAAAACTGCACTCATAAGCCTTTCAGACAAGACTGGGCTTGAAGAACTTGTAAAGTTTCTTGTTTCTGAGAATGTAAAGATGCTTTCAACTGGTGGCACCTTCAAGGCAATTAAAGAAATTGCATCTGAAGTTATAGAAGTTTCAGACTTTACAGGGTTTGAAGAAATGATGAACGGAAGAGTGAAAACACTTCATCCAAAAATTCATGCTGGAATTCTTGCAAGGCGAGACAAAGATCTAGAGGTTCTTGAGGAAAGAGGCTATGAAACGATTGATTTAGTCGTGGTGAACCTCTATCCATTTAAAGAAACTATTGCTCAAGGCTGTTCTTTTGAGGAAGCAATTGAAAAAATAGATATTGGTGGGCCAACCATGATTAGATCTGCTGCAAAAAACTTTAAAGATGTTGCTGTTGTTTCCAATCCGTCTGATTATTCAAGATTAATAGAAGAATGGAAAAACAGTGATGGTATTTCTTATGATTTTAGAAAAGAGTTATCGCAAAAAGTTTTTGAGACAATGGCAGATTACAACCTTTCTATTTCAAATTATCTTAAAGAAGAAACTAAAAATAATATACCTAGCTATGATTTTGAAAAAAGCTCTTCGCTTAGATATGGAGAAAACCCTCACCAAACGGCAAATCTTTTCACCTTCTCTCATCTTAAACACAAGAATATTGCAAACGCCGATATATTACAGGGTAAAGAACTTTCTTATAACAACATAGTTGATGCGGATGCTGCTTGGGAGTGTGTAAGAGCATTTGATGATCCAGCATGTGTCATTGTTAAACATGCTAACCCTTGTGGTGTTGCTGAGTCAGAAGATATCTCTAGAGCATACGACCTAGCATTTCAAACAGATCCAACGTCTGCATTCGGAGGAATAATTGCTCTTAACAGAACCCTGGATACAAAGACTGCTCAAGAAATAAATACAAGACAATTTGTTGAAGTTATTTTGGCTACTGATTATGAAGAAGGTGCTTTGGCTGAATTTGCTAAAAAGAAAAACGTTAGAGTTCTTAGGGTTGATCTTGAGCAAGATAATCCTTATCCCGGAATGATTAAGAAAGTATCTGGAGGAATCTTAATTCAATCAGATGATACTTATGCTGTTCCAAGAGAAGATTTAAAATGTGTTACAAAAAGACAACCAACGCCTGATGAACTGAATGATTTAATGTTTGCCTGGAGAGTGGCAAAGTTTGTCAAAAGTAATGCCATTGTCTATGTAAAAAATAGACAGACTATTGGTATTGGTGCTGGTCAAATGAGTAGAGTTATAAGTGCAGATATAGCAAACCTTAAAGCAAAACAAGAAGGGCTTGAGGTCAAAGGCGCTGTAATGGCTTCCGATGCATTTTTTCCTTTTAGGGATGGAATTGATAAAGCAGCGTCTAGTGGTATCGCATCTATCATTCAACCAGGTGGCTCAATAAGAGATGATGAGGTTATTGCAGCTGCAGACGAAAATGATATTGCTATGGTATTTACCAGCACAAGACATTTTAGGCACTAATGCAGATATTAGTTATTGGTTCAGGTGGCAGAGAACATGCTTTAGCATGGAAATCAGCTCAAGATAATTCGGTTTCAAAGGTTTATGTATGTCCGGGTAATGCAGGCACAGCACTAGAAGATAAACTTGAAAATATTTCTTTAGATATTAATAACTTTGAAATCATTGAGAATTTTTGTAAACAAGAAAATATAGGGCTGGTTATTATTGGCCCAGAACAACCTCTTGTGATGGGAATGGCCGATTATCTGCAAAGCAAAGGCATTCAAACCTTTGGCCCCTCTCAAGCTGCTGCTCAACTTGAAGGCTCAAAAACTTTTTCTAAAGATTTTTTTATTAAATATGGGGTACCAACTGCTAATTATGCTGCATTTGATTCCTATGATGAATCACTAAGGTATATTGAGTCCATTGCATATCCTACTGTTGTGAAAGCTGATGGACTTGCTGCAGGCAAAGGCGTACTTATTTGTGAGAATAAGAATCAGGCCAAAGCTGCACTTGATAGTATCTTCAAAGATCAAGCATTTGGTGAAGCGGGCAGCAGTGTTGTTATCGAAGAGTTCTTAGAGGGGGAAGAAGCTAGTTTTATTGCAGTTGTGAGTAAAGATAAAATTATTCCTTTGGCTACAAGCCAGGACCATAAAGCGGTTGGCGAAGGAGATGTTGGTTTAAATACTGGTGGCATGGGCGCATATTCTCCTGCTCCAATTGTTGATGAGCGTATTCACCAAAAAATTATAGATGAAGTTATGTATCCAACTATGCAGGGATTAATTTCTGAAGGCTCTCCCTACCTTGGTTTCTTATATGCTGGCTTAATGATCAAAGATGGTGAGTTAAAAGTTTTAGAGTTTAATTGCAGGTTTGGTGATCCTGAAACTCAGCCAATCCTTCTTAGACTTCAATCAAGCCTGGTAGATTTATGTTTAGCTGCTATTAATAATGATCTAGATTCGTACGAAATTAAATGGACGAATAAACATTCATGTGGTGTAGTTATAGCATCTAAAGGATATCCTGAAAGTTATGAGTCTGATAAAGAAGTTATGCTTCCTAATCTGGAAGATAATGAAACAAAGCTATTTCATGCTGGAACTAAATTAATTAATGAAAATGTTCTAACCTCAGGAGGAAGGGTATTCTGTGCTACAGCTCTAGGTGATAACTTGAAGCAGGCTCAATCCAAGGCTTATAATCTCGTTGACAAAGTATCCTTTGATGGAGCATTTTGTAGAAGAGATATAGGTTTTAAAGGAATTAAATGAGCTTTTTAAATAATATTGTTAATGAATTTGATATTGCATTAAAAACACTTTCAAATAAAAAACCTGGTACAGATAGACCCTATCCGGCAGAACCTGTTGAAAAAAATACTCAAAATCTAACAAAGGCAGAGAAAAAATTATCTATTCAAATGATGAGGGTTAATCTTGCAGGAGAAGTTGCTGCGCAAGCTTTATACAGAGGGCAAGCTCTCGTATGTAAAGACCCTGAAATTAAAGAACATCTAATAGAGGCAGGAGAAGAAGAGACCGACCACTTAGTTTGGTGCAAAAAACGCTTAGATGAACTTGAAGGCAGAGGGTCTATATTAAACCCTATATGGTATGCAGGCTCATTTGCTATTGGAGCCATATTTGGAAGGTATGGAGAAAAAGTGAGTCTTGGATTTGTTGAAGAAACTGAAAAACAAGTTGTAGCTCATATTGATAGTCATCTAGATAAAATTTCTCCAAAGGATAAAGAAACAATAGAAATTCTTAAAACCATGAGAGATGATGAGGATGCTCACGCTCAGCAAGCTGTTAAAAATGGTGGTGAGGAATTACAAGTCCCAACAAAAAAAATTATGAAATATACAGCCAAAGTTATGACCTCAACTAGTGCTCATATATAAAATTTATTTCATTTGCTGCCATTTGACAGGGACACCCTCAAGCTTATAACGATTGGATTCTTCTCTTAATTTATCAAACTCTGTCTTAGAAGAATATACGGTAACAATTAAAGCATTCTCTTTGTTTGCAGTTATTCTAAGCACTCTTCCCATTCTTTGAATTCTCTGCCTTTTAGATGAAGAAGCACTTAATATCATTGCTCCATCAGCTTCAGGCATATCAAAACCTTCGTCTAATGCAGTGCAACTTACTAAGACATTTAGATTACCGCTTTTGAAATTATTTAAGTTCTCTTCACGCTCTGCATTATCTAAATCAGTATTATATATAGCTGACTTATAACCTTTTTTATTAATAATCTTATTAAATTCTTTAGCTTGTTTTTTATTCTCAGTGAAAACAATCCAACTGTCTCGTTTATGTTTTTGCAATAACTCAACTCCAAAAGGTATTCTATTTTTTGAGTTCTTAACCATTCTAGCTCTATTAAAAATTAGCATCTTGAGTGGATAATCATTCATATTATTTCCACCGATAGTTGCTGCTCTTCTTTGGATGCTTTTAGTAAATTTTTTATACTTCTCTTCTTCATCCTCTGTCATTGCTGCATACGCATAAAGAAGTTTGAAGTTTACAATAACCTCATCCTCTCTAGCATCTATATAGTTATAATCAAAAATTATGTCGCCTAGAATTTTTTTTATGATGATATAAAAATTATCGTCATAGTCTCTTTCTGGAGTGGCCGAAAGGCCTAATGTTGCATTCCAGTTATTAGTTAATGTCTCACCTCTTTTTTCAGTTCCTATTTTATGGCACTCATCTACGATCAAAAGAGTATTAGAAGCATTAAATTTATGAATTATATTTTTTACTGAATCTATTGTTGAAATAGTGACCTTTGAAATTTCTTCAAGATGTTCGCCGCCGCCGTTAAGAGATATATCTTTATCTCCAAAGGTTTTTTGAAGTGCTTCATACCACTGATCTAAAAGTGCTATAGAGGGAACAACAATAAAAATAGAGTTATCTTTTTCTTCTTCAAGGTATTTGGTTAAACAGTGGATAGCAAAGACAGTTTTTCCTCCGCCAGTAACTACTTTTACAATACCTCTTTTTTTAGCCCACCATAGTGGAAATGCTTTTTCTTGCCATTCCCTTAGCTTCAAGCAAAGTCTCCTTTCATTAGACTTTCACCTATTAAGAAAACATGAATATCATGAGCTTTTAATGCATTGATATCATCCTGATTTTTAATGCCTGACTCTGCAACAAAAATATTATTGTTTTTAAATTCCTTCTTTAAGTTGATAGAATTATTTAGATCTACGTGAAAAGTTTTTAGATCTCTGTTATTGACTCCTATCATTGCATTAGAAAAATGCCCAACTCTTTTGAGCTCTTCGAGGTCATGGACTTCTATGAGGTAATCTAATTGTAATGTTTCAGCCAAGTCTACAAAGGATTTAATTTCCTCATCACTTAAAACACTGGCAATTAAAAGAATACAATCAGCGCCAATAAGTTTTGCTTCATAAATTTGATATTCATCAATCATAAAATCTTTTCTTAGTATTGGCAGAGCGGTGATTTCTTTAACATCTTGTAAATATTGGGAGCTGCCTTGAAAGAAGTCCTCTTCGGTAAGAATAGATAATGCCGATGCTCCAAAGTCTTCATACTCTTTTGCTTTTCTTATAGGATCGAAATCTTCTGAAATAATCCCTGCACTTGGTGAAGCCTTTTTAATCTCAGCAATAATGGCTTGATCTTTGTTGAGAAGGCTTTCTTTGAATGCTCCTTTTGGTAAATTCAATCCATTTAATTTAGAAATTATGTCCTCTAATGGCAGCTCAGCTTTTTTGGCATGAAGCTTGGCTCTTGTATTTTCTACAATGTCATTGAGTATTGTCATTAGCTGTTAGAAACCCTTACGTATGCAGCTAATTTATCTGCTGCTTTTCCGTTATTCATTAACGTATATGCTAATTCAATGCCATCAGAAATAGAATCTACTTTTCTCGCTATATATAAACCAGCTCCAGCATTTAATGCAATCATGTCTTGAACCGCTGATCTCTCTCCTGAAAATGCTTCTCGAACCATTCTTAGACTTTCTTCTGAAGATTGCGCAGATATTTCATCAAAGGGTGAGATTGATATACCAAAATCTTGAGGCGAAATGGTGTACTCTTTAATTTTATAATTTTTATACTCTGAAATATTTGTTGGTCCAGAGATGCTGATCTCATCCAAACCATCATCGCCGTGAACAACCATAACGTGCTCCATATCTAAATTTTTAGCTACAGTTGAAAAAGTGTTAAGCAAACTCTTATCATAGACGCCTATTATTTGTCTTTTAGCTCCACACGGATTGGTATGGGGTCCTAATAAATTAAATATCGTTTTTTCTCCTATCCTTTGTCTTGCAGGCATCACATATTTCATAGATTGATGATGAAGGGGTGCAAATAAAAATATAAACCCCACTTGGTCAAATACCTTAATTAGCTTTTCTCTGTCGTGACTAATATCAGCTCCTGCTTGAGTTAAAAAATCAGCACTACCAGATTTACTAGATATAGCCTTGTTACCATGTTTGGTTATTGAAGCGCCGCCAGCAGCCGCAACAAAGGAGGAAGCGGTTGAGCAATTAAAAGTATGTAACCCAGTGCCACCAGTGCCGCAAGTGTCTATATGGGTTCCATCGCCAATATCAAACTTTAAAGATTTATCTTTCATAACCATAGCTGCTGCAGTTATTTCAGGCTCTTTGACTCCCTTTTCATTGAGTGCAATAAGAAAAGTCTCTATATCATTATCATCAACCTTTCCTGTCATGATGCTTTCAACTGCTGACTGCATTTCTTCTTTTGTTAGATCATTTTTAAGGGCTAGTTTTTCAAGAATATCTTTGATCATAATGCTAAAAAGTTTTCTATTAGCTTCATACCGTAATCTGTATCAATAGATTCTGGATGAAACTGGACTCCGTATATGGGCCTTTCCTTGTGTTGTATTGCCATAATAATATCTGGATTCTCCTCCAAAACACCAGTGATTTGAAGAACATCAGGCAAAGAGTTTTTTTCAATAATTAAGCTGTGATAACGCACAACTGAATAAGGGCTTGAAATATTCTCAAATAATTTTTCTTGATTGTGGATAACTTTTGAAAGTTTGCCATGAAATATTTCCGGTGCTTTTACAATCTTCCCTCCAAAAGCTGCGCCAATTGCTTGGTGACCTAAACAGACACCGAGAACAGGAACGGATGAAGATTTAATAAGTTCAATTGAAATTCCTGCTTCAGCCGGTGTACAAGGTCCAGGAGAGACAACAATTTTTTTTGGATTTAAATGATTGATTTCTTCGAGACTAACTTCATCGTTTCTTACAACAAGAACCTCTTCCCCACACTCACCAATATAATGGACTAAGTTATAGGTAAAACTGTCGTAGTTATCTAAGACTAAAATCATGAAATCATCTCCATAGCATCTATGAAAACTTTTGATTTTTGTTTGCACTCTAACCACTCATTTTCAGGCAAAGAATCAGCAACGATACCTGCTCCTGCACCAACATGGATTACATCATCCTTTATTACAGCAGTTCTTATTGCAATTGCAGTATCTATATTGCCATTCCATGAAATATAACCTATGGCACCTCCATAAATACCTCTAGAACTAGGCTCTAATTCATTAATAATCTCCATAGCTCTTATCTTTGGAGCCCCTGATAAAGTTCCAGCAGGAAGTGTTGCTTTTAAAGCATCTATATAATTAAGGTCCTCAGATAGGTTACCAGTCACATTGGATACTATATGCATCACATGTGAATATTTCTCAATTATCATCTTATCTGTGACTTTTACAGTGCCTATTTCTGAGACTTTCCCGACATCATTTCTTCCAAGATCTATTAACATTAAGTGCTCAGCAATTTCTTTAGGATCATTAAGTAAATCGTTTTGATTTGTTTCATCATCTTCAGGGCTTGCACCTCTTTTTCTTGTTCCGGCAATTGGACGAAGTGTGACTTTATTATCCTCCAGCCTAACTAAAATTTCTGGAGAAGACCCAACTACCTGACATTCTTCAAGATCAAGATAATACATATAAGGTGATGGATTTAATTTTCTGACAGCCTTATATAACTCAAAAGGATTTTTGTGAAATGGTGAAGAAAAATCTTGAGCAAGTACGACCTGCATAACATCGCCCTCTTCTATATAGTTTTTAATTCTACTTACTGCGTTTAGATAGTCTTTTTTTGTAAAGTTTGAATCAAAATCTATCAAACCGCTTGGTTCTTTGAAGAAAGTTTCTAGATTATCTGTTTCGTTTTGAAGCAAGGTTACAATTGTTTTGATCTCATCCAATGCGTCTTCGTAAGAAAATTTTGATGGGTTTGCATTAAAAATAACCTGAGTTGATTTATTAATATTGTCGTAAATAATTAGCTTATCAGCCTTAACAAGAAATATTTCAGGCATATGATCTTTGAATTTTGAATCTTTACTTTGAAGTTTGGCTATTTTTTTTTCAGCATACTGAGCACTTTCGTATGCAAAAAAACCAACATAACCACCATAAAATCTTGGTAGTCCATTTATTTCTGGTGCCTTGTAGCTTTCAGTAATTTTTTGAATTTCATCCAAAGGATCTTCTGACTCAAATGAAGAGGAAGTTCCTTCTTTACTTATTTCAACAGAATTACCAGTAACCTTAATTGTATCTAGACAGTCATAACCAATAATTGAAAATTGTGCCCATTGATCACCCCCCTCAACTGACTCTAAAAGAAATGTATTAGATTTATCTGAAATCTGAGAATATAAAGTTAAGGGTGTTTGATTTTCTAAAGATATTTTTTTAACAACTGGGATGATGTTAAAGCCGGCTTTAGCATAATCTTGAAACTCTTCTTTCGTTATCATTTTATTAATAATTTTTTTATATCTACTAAATCACCAACATGAATATCATTTTTATCAAACCAACCCTGATTAACTTCTAAAGCATATAAAACAGGCTTTTTAGAGCATACTGACGTTTTTGATAAGGGCACCATATCATATATATTTATTATTTCACCCGTATCATCAAGATATGCAACACTTAGAGGAATCAAAGTATTCTTCATCCACATGCATTGAATTTTTTTTCTATCCCAAATAAAAACCATGCCATTGTTGTCTGCAAGACTATCTCTGTACATAAGTCCCTTCTTTCTGTCTTGGTAATTTTTTGCTATTTCAATAGTTGAAAGGTATTCCTGTAAAACAATAGCTTCCTTGCTCTCAAGAGAAATAGTAAACAAAAATAAAAACGAAAAACTAAATAATTTTAGAGCGGAGTGTTTTAATAGTTTGCTCATAATTGTCAGTATTGAAGATCGCTGATCCGGCAACAAAAGTATCTGCACCAGCTTTTGAAGCAAGACCAATGGTCTCATTATTAATGCCGCCATCAACCTCTAGTCGAATATCTTTTCCTGCTGCATCAATCATTTTTCTAACTTGAGATATTTTTTCTAAAGAACTATGAATAAAAGATTGTCCTCCAAAACCAGGATTAACACTCATTATCAATATCAGGTCTAGATCCTCAATAACATTCTCTAGAATATTGAGCGATGATGCAGGATTAAATACCAGTCCGGCCTTACAACCCTGATCTTTTATTGCATGAATAGATCTATGGACATGTTTTGATGCCTCAGGATGAAAGCTAACAAGATCAGCACCAGCCTTAATAAAACTTTGTGCAAGCTCATCTACAGGATCTATCATGAGATGAACATCAATAAATTCTTTAACGCCATAATCTCTTAAAGACCTACATACCATTGGACCTATAGTTAAATTAGGGACATAGTGGTTATCCATAACATCAAAATGAATCCAATCAGCACCGGCATTCAGAACATTTACAACTTCTTCACCTAATGTTGCAAAATTAGAAGCTAATATTGATGGAGCAATAATATATTTTGAGTCATTCATAAGTTAATTTTCGTCTTTATGGGTTTTATTAGCAAGTTCTAAGCGGTCAATAGTGCCAGTATCTATCCAGATTCCGTCAGATATTTCAGCTGAAACCTCTTTATTGTTAATAAATTGTTTTAAAACCTTGTTCCAAATATCAAAAGGCATTTCTTGAGGTGTTAATTTATTGAAGATGCTTGGGTTGATAACAGATATGCCACTCCAAGTATAATCATTTGCCTCTGATCTAACTGAAACAATATCACCATCTAATGAAAAGTCTCCTTGAGAATTGTGCTCAGGGTTCTTTACGCCAACAAGATGTGCAACCTTAACAATTTTATTTATGGCTGCAAGATCAATATCATGATAAACATCTGCATTTATCAACATAAAAGGCTCATCCCCTAGTAACTCAAGAGCATTTTGAATACCTCCGCCGGTTCCAAGCGGTTCAGACTCTTTAGAAAAGATAATATTATTATTGGGAAAGAGCTCTAAAACATGCTTGATAAGTATATTTCCTAAGTAGGAGACATTAATTACTATCTCATCAAAGCCAGAATTTATTAATGAATGAATGTTTCTTTCAATCAAGGATTGATTTCCTACTTTGAGCATAGGCTTTGGGGTATCGTTTGTCAGTGGCTTCAACCTTTTGCCAAAACCTGCAGCCAAAATCATAGCTTTCATATTGTATTTAGCTCTCTTAATAATCTCGGTTTAACTTCAGACAGCAAGACTTCTCTTAAATTTAAAAATTCATTTTGAGGAATAAGTTCTATTAAATTATCTAAAATAGTTGGCAGATCCTTTAATCTAAACGCTCTCTTATCTTTAGTAAAAAGCTTACTCAATGTTCCTAAGATTCTCATATTTCTCTGAATAGCGCCCCACCTCACCCACTCAAAGGCCTCATCCTTAGAAACATTTAGTTCCATTATTGAAACGTAATGGCTTAGAGAGTCTTTGATGAGTTGTTTGGGGTATGAGTGATAATGATCAATAAGTATCCCAGCCAAATCAATACCAATTGGTCCAATGCATAAATCTTGAAAATCTATAACAGCTATATTTTCATTGGAATCTAGAATGAGGTTTCTTCTCTCATAGTCAAAGTGGCAATTCATCCAAGGCTGATCTTTTAACATTTCTAACGTTTTTAGCTCTAAGCTGTCTAATCCTTTCAATTCTTCAATATTTAAAAACTTTGCTAAGAAAATTGTCTGCATGCTATTCATCTGATCCTTTAAAGAAGATTCGTCTAGCATTTTTATTTGAGGAACATGTGCTGTTTGAATTTCTGAAAGAACTTTCATGGACTCCATTAGAAGCTTTCGATTAGTATTAAGCTCTATATCAATTAATGATTGATCTCCTAAATCTTGTTGGATAGTGATACCTTTGCTGGCATCAGAAAAAATAACCTTTGGAGAATTAATGCCTAGTTTATTAAAGTAAGTTGCAACATGAATAAATTTACTATGATTCCCTACTTTAGGATCAAGATAGCAAACAACTAGAGTTTTATTATTATCTAAATATATTCTGTAATACTCTCTACCACTTGCCTCTAATTTTAATATCTCAGCTTTAACAGCTGGGTATCCAGAATTCCTAGATAACTCTATTATTTCTTGTTCTTTCAAATCAACTATTCTGGACCTCTTCAGGTACAGGAGTATCATCTGGTACAAAAAAATCTGGCATTAACTCTGCAAAAGGAACATTGGCATATTTTGTAAAGTCCTTTACTCCTGCCGCATGTAATACTAGGTCATCGATGCAAAAATTACCCGTAAATGTTTTTGAGTCTTTTGTTAAAATTTCATAAGCAGCATCTGCCATGATATGGACATTTCTTGATAGTCGCATAATTTCATCGCCGCCTAAATGATTTTGAACAGCCGCTGTTGCTATTGCAGTTCTTGGCCATAATGCATTAACTGCAATTCCTCTATCAGCAAACTCCTGGGCCATACCTAAAACACACATGCTCATAGTATATTTAGCCATGGTATAGGCAACTGTTCCAGCAAACCATTTAGGACTCATATCTAATGGTGGTGATAAATTAAGAATATGAGGGTTAGATGCTTTTTCAAGATGAGGTAAACAGTATTTGCTTACCATATAGGTTCCTCTTCCATTTATTTGATGCATAAGGTCATACCTTTTCATTTCAGTATCCTTTACATTGGTTAACTGAATAGCTGAGGCATTGTTGATGCAAATATCTATTCCGCCAAAATGATCTACAGATTTATTAATAGCATCTCTAACATTGTCTTCACTTCTAATATCGCAAACGATTGGCAGAGCATCACCGCCAGCTTTAACTATTTCTTCAGCTGCTGTATAAATAGTGCCCGGGAGCTTTGGATGCGGATCAGCTGTTTTGGCAGCAATAACTATTTTTGCGCCGTCTTGTGCTGCTTTCTTAGCCATAGCTAGACCAATACCCCTGCTTCCACCTGAAATAAATATTACCTTATCTTTTAAACTCATAATTTTTCCTTTATATATAATCTTTAAAACTTTTCCATATACGGTCTTAAATCTAATTCATATGTCCAAGCACTTTTATGCTGTGTGTGAACAAACCAGTATGCATCTGCAATAGCATCAGGCTGTAGAATACCGTCTTTTTGTTTTAGCGCATACGTATCAGGGAAATTTTCTTTTATAAATGCCGTATCGATTGCGCCATCTATTACGAAATGGGCTACATGTATACCCTGGGGGCCTAATTCTCGAGCCATACTTTGTGAAACAGCCCTAAGTGCAAATTTGGCACTCGAAAAAGCTGAAAATCCTGAACCTCCTCTCATTGAAGCTGTAGCACCAGTAAAAAATATGCTGCCTTCATTTCTTTTTTTCATATATTTTGCGGCCTCTCTTCCAGTTAAGAAGCCACCAAAAGCTGCCATTTCCCATACTTTTCTAAAAACTCTTGAGGTGGTTTCTTCTATAGAAAAATAGACGTTTGCTCCAGGATTAAAAATAACCACATCTATTGGAGCAATTTCGGTCTCAACCTCTTTAAATAATTTTTGTATGGATTCTTCATCTCTTGCATCTACACCAAACCCCTTCAACCATCCACCTGATTGTTCGACATCTGCTTTAAGGTTTTTAAACTTGTCGAGATTTCCGGGACGCCTTACAGCACATACTTTATAGCCATTATGAGCAAATTTTTTACATAGAGCTGATCCTGTTGCATCTCCTGCGCCAATAATTATTGCTGAATATTTTGAAAAATCTTTCATATGAGTGTTTAATTGTTTGTTAACTTTACAAAATTGTGAGTACAAATGAAAGTAGACTTTATTTTCGATGTGGCTAGTCCTAACGCTTATTTTTGCCATAAGCTTATTCCAGAGTTTAAAAAAAGAACCGGTGTCGAGTTTGAATACGTGCCCTGCTTGCTTGGTGGTATTATGAAACTTTCAGGAAATCAGCCTCCATTTGTTGCTTTTGCAGATATACCAAACAAAAATAAATACCAGTCCCTTGAGATTGAAAGATTCATTAAACAGCACCAGCTTAAAGAATTTAAATTTAATTCTAGTTTTCCTATGAATACCGTCCAGCTACAAAGAGGAGCTCTTGCGGCTCAAGAGCTAGGCATATTTGAAAGATATTTAGAAGTTATCCTCGAGGCTATGTGGGAAAAAGATATAAATCTTGCAGACCTAGATATCTTAAAATTAACTTTATCTGAAAACAATATAGATGCAGAGTCACTGATAAAAATTATTACCTCCCAAGCTTGTAAAGACAAATTAATTACAAATACCACTGATGCTGTAAATCGCGGAGCTTTTGGAGTCCCTACATTCTTTTTTGATGAACAAATTTTCTTTGGTAAGGACCATCTTTACCAGCTTGAAGAGTATATTAATTCAAAAAGATAATAGAACTTTTCTGGAAATACTCTTTCATAGCTAAGAGGTATAAAATATAAGAATGAAGAAATTCAATTATGTTGCACCAATTTTTCTGGGTGCTTCACTTTTTGTTCATGCGAATGAAGAGTTTCTGGTGGATGGTATTTTAGTTCCGACAGCACAACCCAACACACAATCATGCATATCCTATGTTCCGGTGATGGGACTTGTAAAGGAAGCGGAAGATTTAAAAGTTAATTCAGACAAATTTAAATTTACAGACGATAAGAAATTAATTTTAGATGGGAACGTAGAATTAGATTTCCCTGAGGGACTTTTAAGAGCTCAAAGTGCTGAATTAGATAGAGAAAATGGAAAAATTAAGTTCTCTAATAAGGGTGAGATTTTTTTAGAGGATTTCTATTTTAATGCCAATGGGGGTTATCTAAATAAAGATGATAAATCTATTTCGTTGTCAAAAGGGATGGTATTTTCCAAGGAAAGAAATTTAATATTTAATTTTTTAGAATTAAGTGGTGAACTTGATCAGCAAATTTATCTAAAAAATGCATCTATGACATCTTGTGCAAATCCCAACCAAGGCTGGACCCTTCAAGCAAAAGAAATTGTTTTGAATTCTCAGGAAAGACGAGGCTTAGCTAAGAATATTAAAATTAAAGCAGCTAATAAAACCATCTTTGCTCTTCCCTTCCTGCCTTTTGCAACATCCGATGAGCGAATGAGCGGCTTCCTTGAGCCCTCCATATCCTATTCATCAGACGGAGTGGATATGATGATTCCCTACTATAGGGTGATTTCTAAGAAATCTGATATTACTATCGCTCCTCGCTATATTGCAAAAAGAGGTCCAGGCATTGAAATGAACTTCAGGTCATTACATGGCAATGATAATAATATTCGTAATCTAGACCTAATATATTTTTTAAATGATGATGAGTTTGAAGATGAGTTTTTTGATGATGTGACATCTAGATGGATATATAAATATACTGATAAATTTACTTACGACTCATCTTTTATAAACATAGATTGGTCTAAGTCATCTGATGGCCTTGTTTTGAGAGATATACCTGGAGACATCACATCAATTGGCTATCAAAGGATTCAAAACTTAAATCAAAATTTTTCTTTTAATACCCAATTTAATAATTCATTTTTAACTATTGAGCATCAAGGCTATCAGTCACTAAATCCGATTTTATCCAATGGCTATGAAAAATCACCATCAATTAGTTATAGGTTTCTTAAAAAGATTAATGGAATTGTTATATCTGAAAAATTAAGTATATCCTCTTTTAAAGCTAATAGAATTCATGGATATTATGGATATCAAACTACAAATAATAAATTCTTAAGGTTAATTGAGAATCCTGTTGAGGGAAGAAGAATATTTTCTGAATTTTCTCTTTCTAAATATGCTTATATTAATGGTTTTAATATTTCCTCAAATATAGGACTAAAGAGCATTAATTATGACTTATCTAATAATGCACAAAAGACAAAGAATATAAATGTTCCCAATGCCTTATTAGACATAAGCACAATATTCTTAAAAAATGATGGGGATAATAAATACTTTATAGAACCTAGGTTGACTATGGGTTATTCGGCATACCAAGACCAAAAAAATAACCCTATTTTTGATTCTGATGTTATTTCTTCTAACAATGAGCTGTTTAACAATGATAGATTCTCAGGCATGGATCGTATTGGGGATCAGAGTTTTTATACATTAAGTATGAAATACAAAAAAATGTCCTTGGGTCATGAAAAAATATCTCTAAGTCTTTCAAAAAAATACTATCTTAAAGATAGAAAAGTTTGGATGCCTCAAATGAATAACTCTATTGAAGCTATGAATGACGATGAAGGTCCTTTATTTATTCAGGGAGCATGGATGCCTAGTAAGAAAACCTCAATCGTTGGTCATGGAGAATATTTTAAAAAAAATAATAAAGTGCCGCTTGGAGGTATAACCCTAAATCATAAATTCAATTCCGGCTCGATTGGTTTTGCTAAAAGATATAGGAGGATGGCCGGTGATTTTAACGATCAAATGAACTATTCAGAAGTCTTTGCAGACATAAGTTTAAACTCTAACTTCAAGCTCATTACAAAACTTAAAAGAGATAATGAAAATAATAAAAATATAGAAAGCCTTATAGGTATTGAATATGAAAACTGTTGCGTTGCACTTAGAATTACAGGAACTGACAGAAACCTCTCAAGATATATATTAAATCAAGAAATTTTATACCCTCATCTAGGAGATGCGTGGGATAATATAATTGAAATTGAAAGCAAGGGTAGGATTAATTTTGAATTTGAATTAAAAGGCCTTAACTCTTCTTTTGATAAAGTAAATAGATTATTTAACAACTCTCTCTTTAATTATTGATTAAACTAAAAAATATGAAAAAACTAACTCTAGCCATAGCCTTATCTTTAACCGCTAACATTCACTCTGCAATAGAAATCTTAGATAGGGTCGCAGTCATTGTTGATGATGGTGTAATCATGGAATCACAAATAAATTCAGGCCTTGCCGATATTATTTTGCGATACGAAGAACAAAATATCCCTAAACCAAATCTAGATGATTTGAAAGAACAAGTCATAGAATCATTAATTATTGAAGAGCTGCAATTACAAATGGCTAACATTGCCGGTGTAAGAATAAGTGATACTGAATTAAATGATGCTGTAATAAGAATTGCAAACAATAATCAGATGGAGCTTCAAGAATTTATTGACTATGTTGAAACTAATGGTGACTCCTATGAAGAGTTAAGAGAAAAGATACGCAAGCAAATGATTGTTCAAAGAATTCAAAGGGGAAGAGTTGGTTCAGAAATAGAAATTACTGAAAAGGAATTTCAAGCCTTTCTTGCAACTGATGAGTCTTTAGCAGCTTTAGAGCCGGAGCTTTTAGTTAAACAAGTTTTGGTTAAGACACTTAAAGAGGCCAATCAAGCAATCTTAAGAATAAAAAATGGTGATGATTTTTCAGATATTGCTAGAGATATTTCACTAAGTGCCAATGCATCTGATGGTGGAATTATGCAATGGAGAAAAGCTGTAGATATGCCAAAATTATTTTCTGATGCTTTAAGTAAAAAAGATATTGGTTATGTAAGCAGTCCGCTTGAAAGTGGAGCTGGCTATCACATACTGAAGTTAGTTGATAAAAGAGGGCCTTTTGTTCAATATGAAGATCAATGGTCATCAAGACATATATTGTTAATTCCATCTACCATAAGAGATGAAGAAACAACAGAAAAAGAAATCAATGATATAAGAGATAGAATTATAGAGGGTGAAAGTTTTGCAGATTTAGCCAAGGAGTATTCGGAAGATCCTGGTTCTGCTCAGCAAGGCGGTGAGCTTGGCTGGCTAGGAAAAGGTGTTCTCGCTGCTGAATTTGAGAGGGTAATGATTGAATTACCTATTGGTGATGTATCGTCAGTGTTTCAAACAGAGTTCGGCTTCCATTTCCTTGAAGTTCTAGAAACAAGAAAATATGATATGACTAGAGATTTAATTGAAGATCGAGCCTACTCTATGCTTTATGGAAGAAAATATGAGGAAGAGCTTGAAAATACACTACGCTCTATGAGAGCTGAAGCTTTTGTTGAGATCAAAGATCTAGATTGAAAAAAATACTTTACTCTCCTGGGGAGCCATCAGGCATTGGCCCAGATATTATCATTCAGTTGTGCAGAACAACTTTTTGGACAGATATAAAGGTACCTATTCTATGCATATCTGACCCTAAACTTCTTGATAAAAGAGCTGCTGACTTAGAAAAAAAAATTACCCTACAAAAAATTTCTGATATAGATGAATTAAAAGCAAATAAAAGAAATGTTATACAAGTAATGCATATTTCAGATTGTAAAAATACGAAATACGGAAAACTTTATAAATCAAATGCTAAATATGTTTTAGATAATTTAAAATTTGGTATTGATGAGGCTTTAAAAAATAAAAACCTTGCTCTAGTAACGGGTCCAATAAGTAAAGAAAATATTATATCTATAAATAAAACATTCTCTGGTCATACTGAATTCATTCAGCAGAAAACAAATAGTAAGGAGGTTTTAATGCTTCTTTCTTCTGACCAGTTAAAAGTTGCCTTAACAACCACTCACATACCTCTAAAAAATGTTTCAAAAAAAATAACTAAAGAGCTCATAATAAGTAAAGCGATAACACTAAATAAAGGGCTTAAAGAAAAATTTAAAATTAAAAATCCAATCATTAAACTGCTTGGATTAAACCCGCATTCAGGTGAGGGTGGAAAAATAGGAAAGGAAGAGGTTGATATTCTTATCCCTGCTGTAAAAGAGCTAAGGAAAAAGAAAATAAATATTTCATATCCTATTTCAGCCGATACAGCATTTACAAAAAAGAACCTTAAAGAGACAGATGCATTTTTAGGAATGTATCATGACCAAGTCCTGCCTGTTATTAAAGCTCTAAGTTTTGGCAATGCTATTAATGTAACTTTGGGTGTTCCAATAACAAGGACTTCTGTAGACCATGGAGTTGCCTTAGATATAGCTGGCTCAGGCAAAGCTGACCCCTCTTCGCTTAAAGAAGCTATAAAAATTGCAAAGAAAATTCTTTAATGGCTTCGCGGGGTATTAGAAGGAAATTCGGTCAAAATTATCTTTCCGATCCTGCAATCATATTTGAAATGGGTCAAGCTATATCTCCCTTAGTCGGAGATAACTTTTTTGAAATTGGCCCAGGAATGGGTGCACTTACCAACGTACTTAATTTAGCTGGCATTAATGTTAAAGCTATTGATGTAGATGAGAAGAATATTGAATATTTAACAAAACAATATATGGGGCCAGCTAAATTTGATTTTATACATGGAGATGTTTTATCAACATCTTTAAATTTTCTTGAAAAAGACAGCTACAGGATAGTTGGCAACCTTCCATATAATATTTCAACGCAGATAATCTTAATGCTCACAAACTGGCATCATCTAGTAGACGATCTTCATTTCCTTGTTCAAAAAGAAGTTGCTGAAAAAATTGCAGGCAAAATTGCAACTAAAAATTGGGGCAAATTATCAATAAAACTTTCAGCTTTTTTTAATACCCAAATACTCTTTGATGTTCCACCTGAAGCATTCGATATTAAGCCAAAGGTTAATTCAAGCTTCATAAGAATGACGCCTCAAAAAAAATATAATATTGACCAATCAACAAAAGAAAAATTATTCAAAATTATTGATATGTCTTTTTTATCAAGAAGAAAAAACATTAAAAATAACTTAAAAAAATTAAATTTAGACTGGAATGGTCTTGATATTAATCCTGGGCTAAGGCCGGAAGAAATATCTTTAGATAATTTTTTAAAAATAGTTAAAACATTGGAAAATTAAATGGCTCACTATGTTGTAGGAGACGTTCAAGGTTGCTTTAAAGAACTAGAGGGGTTACTTAAAAAAATTAAATTTAATTTAAATAAAGATATATTAATTTTTGCAGGCGATCTTGTTAATAGAGGCGATGCATCAGAAAAAGTTTTAGAGTTTTGTATTAAAAATAAAGGATCTGTTAAAGCTGTTCTGGGAAATCATGACTTTTATTTGCTTTACTTAATCGAACATCAAAAAAAAGATAAGTCATTAAAGAAAGTTTTAGAATCTAGAAATGTTAAAAAATATCAAGTCTGGTTAAAAAAACAGCCATTATTATTAGATATCAAAATTAAAGAATCTAATGAAATTTTTTGGATTTCTCATGCTGGAATACCTTTTATTTGGCAAGTGGATGAAGCTAAGAAATTCTCTAAAGAGATACAGGTTGCTTTAAAAAATGATGCGTCAAATTTATTAAAAAATATTTGGGGAGATACACCTAAAATTTGGAATCCAAACCTAAGGGGATACAAAAGACAGAGAACAATTATCAACTACTTTACAAGAATGAGGTTCTTGAGCAAAGATGGCTCACTAAGACTAAATTTAAAAAGTGGTAAAGGGAAAAAGGGTTATGTACCTTGGTACAAGAAAACTATAAATAACCTTAAAGATAATGAAAATATTGTCTTTGGACACTGGGCGTCTTTAGAAGGCAAGACTGGTTTAAAAAATATTATTGGACTGGATACTGGTTGCGTTTGGGGAAATAAGCTTACAGCTATAAGATTAGAAGATAAAAAGTTATTTCAAATTAAGAAAAAATGAAAATATATGAAGTTGGGGGAGCGGTAAGAGATGCGCTTCTAGGTGTAACAGCAAAGGATAGAGACTGGGTTGTTGTTGGATCATCTCCTGATGAGATGGTATCAAAGGGATTTAAGCCTATCGGCAAAGACTTTCCTGTATTTTTGCATCCTTCCAGCAATGAAGAATATGCCCTTGCAAGAACTGAAAAAAAAACAGGCCATGGCTACCATGGTTTTAATTTTTATTTTGGGCAAGAGGTAACTCTTGAAGAGGATCTTTCAAGAAGAGACCTAACTATCAATGCTATTGCTAGAGACTCAGGTGGAAATATTATAGATCCCTATGGAGGCATCAAAGATCTTGAAAGAAAAATCTTTAGACATGTTTCAGATGCATTTTTAGAAGATCCATTGCGCGCAATAAGACTCGCTAGATTTCATACTTATGAACATCTTAAAGATTTTTCAATTGATTCAAAGACAGAAGAGATGCTAGAAAAAATTGTTAATTCAGGGGAGCTAGCAAACTTATCACCAGACAGGATTTGGACTGAAACTGATAGAGCGATGTCTTCGAAAAATCCAAATATTTTTTTTGAGCTGATAATAAAATATAAAATGCATCATCCCTACTTTGAGGAATTAAGAATATCTCTTTGCGATACAACCACAAACAACATAATTCGATGGGCTGAATTGCAGGCTAATAACGATTTTGCGTTAGGCAGGAATCTTCCTATTCCAAATGCACAAAAAAATGCTTCTGATGTTCTAATGAAATTAATGAAGATTTCAAAAGCTATGCCAAGAAATGAACTTATACAGTTATTTCCTCTAATTAACTTTGTCAGAAACGAGTTATTAATTAAAGACTTATGCTCTTTGTCGCAGCTCTCTAATTCAAAAGAATTAATATTCAAATTAGTATCAAAAACCATGGAAACTGATTTCTCTTTTCTTAAAAATATACCTAATGAGAAAATTCATGCAGAAAAGCATAAAATATACGAAAAAATATTAAATCAATGTCTATAAATAAAACCATACTAATTACAGGAGCTGCAAAGAGGATTGGCAAGGAGATAGCTCTAACTTTTTCTGATATGGGTTGGAATATAATAATTCATTACAACTCCTCCAAAAATGATGCTGAAGAATTGGCAAATCAAATTAATTCAATCAACTCAAATACTGCAAAAATAATTCAAGCAAATTTAGATGTTGTAACAGATGTCCAAAGATTAATTATTGAAGCTAGATCCTGTTTTGATTCGATTGATGTTTTGGTAAACAATGCTTCAACTTTCTACCCAACTCCCATCGATGAAATCTCTGAAGATCACTGGGATAAACTAATAGGAAGTAATCTTAAAGGTCCATTGTTTTTAATCCAGGGCCTTAAAGATAAATTAATTGAAGCGAAAGGAACTATTATTAATATTACTGATACAAATCTAAGCAAAGGTGTTGCAAATTTTGCTATATATGCAGCTGCTAAAGGAGGTTTAGAATCCATTACTAAGGTTTTAGCGAGAGAGTTAGCTCCAGATGTTAATGTTAATGCAATTGCTCCTGGTGCAATGCTTGAACCACCTGATGTTACTTGGACTGAAGAGCAAAAGGAAAAAGTGATAGCAAATATTCCTCTGAAAAAGATGGGTTGCGAGAAAGATATTGCTAACGCAGTTAAATTTGTTGTTGGTTCAAAGTATATGACAGGTCAAATTATTAAAGTTGATGGAGGAAGATCGCTATCATGACCAACGATAATCAAAAATATGAAAAAGTATTTTCAGGTACAAAGGCTGTTGCTGAAAATCTTAAAATTGATAATGAGAAACTTCAGCCATGGATAGATGCTCATGTGCCTGGTGCTGGTGCTATTACAGGAATTGAACAATTTAAAGGCGGGCAATCAAATCCAACATATAAAATTATTACTGATAATAAAAATCTTGTTTTAAGAAGAAAACCACCTGGTAAACTTTTACCATCAGCTCACGCAGTTGATAGAGAATATAAGGTTATTACCGCTCTTGGTGAGACTGATGTACCTGTTCCAAAAACTTATGGACTTTGTGAAGATCAAGAGGTCGCAGGAACTACTTTTTTTGTTATGGATTGTTTAGATGGTGACATTTATTGGGACCCAATGTTACCTTCTCTGTCAAAAGAGCAAAGGATAAAAGTCTATCAAAATAAAAATAAAACTCTTGCAGCACTGCATAGCGTTGATTACAAAAAGATTGGTCTGGAAGACTATGGCAAGCCCGGTAACTATGTCGCAAGACAGGTATCAAGATGGTCCAAACAATACCTAGCATCTGAAACAGACAACATTGATGAAATGAATAATCTTATTGAATGGTTGCCAAATAATATTCCTGACGATGACGAAACTTCGATTGTTCATGGAGATTATCGTTTAGATAATATGATTATGAAAAACCAAGAAGTCATAGGAGTTCTTGATTGGGAGTTATCCACATTAGGTCATCCCATTGCAGATTTTTGTTATCACTGTCTGACATGGAGAACAGAACCCTTGTTTTATGATCATGCTAAATTAAAAGAAATGGGTATTCCAAATGAAATGGAGTACAGAGATATGTATTCTGAAATTACTGGAAAAGATCTTTCAAAAAATTGGGAGTTTTATATGGCTTTTAGCTTATTTAAAGTTGGTGCTATATGTCAGGGTATTTTAGGCAGAGTTAGAGATGGAACAGCCTCAAGCAAACATGCTGAAGAAAGGGGAATGAAAGTCTATCCCCTGTCAGAATTTGCTTGGTCTATTGTAAAAAATCACTTTAAATAGCTTTTTTAAAGAAAAGAATTATTCCAGTAATAGAGCTTATTAAAGCAAGGACAGAGAAGATTTTTAACAAAATATTATTTATGTTATCTCTGTCTTGATAGTCCATTATATGCAAAGCCCAAAGTAGGTCCCACGCTCTACATGAATCAGATCTAATTGCTGCAATATCACCAGTTATTGGATCAAGATAAATATTAATACCATCTTTGGTGTCGGTTGAGATTTTATATATCGGCAATCTTCTTCCCCTATACTCTACTCCTCTTTCTTCTTTTTCAATAAAACTTACCTCTATTGGAATTAATGAGGTTTTTTCTTTAGCTATTGTTATTGCTTCTTCGGGTAGTAAGTTTTTGACTGGCAATTTATCGGGGTGAGTTAAATAAGTTTTTAATCCATTCTCATTAGTTTCTATTATTTCTTCTCCCAGTCTTTTAAATATTCTGTATTCTGTATCTAGAGGTAATCTGTATTGCTCTCCCCTAACCATTTCAATTTTGTTAAATGCAAAATAAATTCCTGAGAGTGTCCAAAGAAGAAGCTGAATTGCAATAAAGATGCTGAGATACCTATGAATCTTTCTAACTGTAAATTTTTTTGCCATTTTATAAAACCTCTTTTAACGGTTCAGATACAAATGAATATTTTTCTATTTCATTACTCTCAAATAATATCTCATCTTGATCGATTTGAAGAATGATATCTATATCTAATGTTCTAGCGCTAAACTTAGGGACATCTCTTTTTCTTCCAGTTTCATTTTCAATATCTTTGAGTTTTTGGTTAAGCTCATCAAAACCAAGTCCTGACTCTCCTGCAACTACTAAATTTAAAAAATCATCACCCTCAAAGCCCTCTGCTTTTGTCTTATGAATAGATGAGTATTTGGTATTAGCTAATATCTTATTGATCTGGTCTATTGCAAAAATGATGTTTGCTTCAGCATTGATATTGCTTCCCAAGGATAAGAAATATTGCATTATCTATGTATTACTAGGCCAACATCTTTGGAGCCTCTTATAGCTCCTGGCTTTGATACTCTCAATTTAATTGATTCAACACCGTATTCGTTTTTTACCAAAGAAGCTATTTCCTCAGCGAGAGTTTCTTGAAGTTGAAATGATGATTCTTCTACAAATTTTATTACGCCCTTAGCAATTGCTTTATAGTCTATCGTATCTTCAATAGAATCTGATGATGCCGCCTTTTTACAATCAAATGGAAACTCTAGGTCAATGCTAACTTCTTGTTTTACTTTTCTTTCCCAGTCAAATATTCCAATAATAGTTTTTATTCGAAGGTCTTTTATGTAAATAATATCTTTCATTTAGTTAACTCGCCTAGTGGCCATCTTGCTCTCACATAAGAGGCTTGGGATTCAATCTTATCAGAAGATCGCAATGACCCGACAAAAGCAATCATTGCGGCGTTGTCACCACAATATTTTAATGAGGGGTAAAAAACTTTAATTCCTAAAGAATTCTCTAAATCTTTAATTGCTGACCTAAGCGCTTTATTAGCTGCAACACCACCTGCAATTATTACCTCGGTCCTGCCACTTATTTCTACAGCCTTCTTAATCTTCTTTGAAAGAACTTCTATAACAGCTTGCTGAAATGAAGCTGCTATATCTGCTTTTATCTGATCGGTTAAATTATCAATATCTCTGACTGTATATAAAACAGATGTTTTGAGGCCGCTAAAACTTAAATCAAGGTTATCACTGTGCATCATTGGCCTTGGAAAGTCATAAGCTTTTGAATTACCTTGTAATGCAAGTTTTTCAATATGCGGTCCTCCTGGATATGGTAAATCTAATAATTTACCCACTTTATCAAAAGCCTCTCCGACTGCATCATCTTGAGATTGTCCTAAAATTTCATATTCTCCTCTTTCTTTTACATCAACAATCATGCTGTGTCCTCCGCTAACTAATAAAGAAATATATGGGGTTTTTATTTCTGGAAACTCCATAACTGGAGACATTAAGTGTCCCTCAAGATGATTAATAGGTATTAAGGGTATTTTTAAAGCGGTGGAGAGACCTTGAGCAAAACTTTCTCCTATTAATAAAGCGCCTAATAATCCAGGACCAGATGTATACGCAATCCGATCAATTGATTTTATATCGATGTCTCCGAGAGCTTCATATAGAACATCAACTATTTTTACGCAGTGATCACGTGAAGCTAACTCGGGAACCACTCCACCATACTGAGCATGCATTTTTATCTGACTATAAACAGATTCACCTATGATTCCATGCTCGGAGTCATATATTGCAATTGCGGTTTCATCGCAAGATGTTTCAATTCCTAAAGTTTTCATATTTTTTTAATAAAATGTTTTGCAAAATTTCTAATTACAGCCTAAACTACGCGACTAATTATGCCTTCAATTATAATAAAAGAAACAGAACATTTTGACATTGGTTTAAGAAAGTTCAAGCGTGCCTGCGAAAAAGCAGCAATTGTACCTGAAATCAGAGCAAGAGAGTTCTATGAGAAACCAACAGAAAAAAGAAAGCGATTAATGGCAGCAGCTGTTAAGCGTGCTAGAAAATCAAATAGGAAATATTCTTTCCCAAGACAAAGATCTTATAGATAATCTTGACCCTTCTTTCCCAAATTCAATCAGATCTCAAGCAAGCAATGCTTGATAAAGATGATATGACTCGCGATACTCTTAGAATGTTTAAGTCTGAAGTCCAGAAGTTTGAGATAGACAATCAAGCGACTGCTGATGACGCAAAAGCTCTTCAGATTATCAACAAAATGATTAAACAACGAAAAGATTCTATTACTCAGTTTACAGAGGGTGGTAGAGTTGATCTAGCTGAAAAAGAGCAACTAGAAGTTACCATATTATCTAAATACAAACCCCAACAACTCAACGAATTTGAAATCACAGAAAAAGTTCAGTCTGCTATATCTGAGTCTGGAGCATCTACCATGCAAGATATTGGCAAGGTAATGGGCATTCTTAAAAACTCTATTGCGCCAGGTACTGCTGATATGGGCATGGTAAGCAAAATTGTTAAAGATCAATTAAATTAACAAATACTGGATCAATGCATCCATAGGATTAAATTATGGAAAGAAGCAATAACAGAAAATCAAACGAACTAAGAGAACTTACATTTGAACCAAATATAAATATTCATGCCGAAGGCTCTGTATTGGTATCTTTTGGGAACACAAAAGTTATCTGCACTGCATCAATTGATACAAATGTTCCTAGATGGATGAGAGGAAGTGAAGAGGGATGGGTAACAGCTGAATATGGAATGCTTCCAAGGTCTACAAACGAAAGAATGGGAAGAGAAGCAGCAAGAGGAAAGCAAAGTGGCAGAACTCAAGAAATTCAAAGATTAATTGGCAGATCGCTAAGGCAAGCAGTTAATTTAAAATATATTAAAGGTAAAACTATAAATATTGATTGTGATGTAATACAGGCAGATGGTGGAACTAGAACTGCTTCAATTACAGGCGGTTGTGTTGCTCTCTTTCTTGCATTAAAGAATCATCATGATGATCACAGAGCAATAAAGACCCATGTTGCTGCTGTTTCTCTTGGAGTGCTAAATGATCAAGTAATACTTGATCTTGATTATAATGAAGATAGCGCGGCTGAAACTGATCTAAACTTAGTAATGACTGACTCTCTTGAACTTATTGAAATTCAGGGTACTGGTGAAGAGGCTCCTTTTTCCAAAGAACAACTAAATGAAATGCTTGAGGTTGGAAGTTCAGCTATAGCTGATATTATTGAAAAACAAAAAGCCTGTTTAATATAAGTGAAGGATTATCAAAAACAATTTCTAGAATTGGCACTTCATGCCAAAGTACTAGAGTTTGGTGATTTTACTTTAAAGTCTGGTAGAAAAAGTCCGTATTTTTTTAATGCAGCAAAGATGCTTAATGGTGGGTATCTTTATGATCTTGCTAAGTGTTATCAAGCGGCAATTAATGATGCAAATATCTCATTTGATTGCATTTATGGTCCTGCATACAAAGGGATATTCTTGGGCTCTATTGTATCCATGATACTCAGCGAAGATGGTGGTAAATACCCATTATCTTTTAATAGAAAAGAAATCAAAGACCATGGTGAAGGCGGAACAATAATTGGCAAAAATCCTGCTGGCGATGTGTTGATTATTGATGATGTTATCTCTGCTGGGACTGCAGCAAAAGAATCGATAGAGAAAATAAAAGACCTTGGAGCTACTCCGAAAGTAATGCTTGTGGGTCTTGATAGGCAAGAAAAAGGGAAAAGCGATATCTCTGCTAGACAAGAATTAGAAACAATGTTTGAAATACAAGTGATATCAATTATTAATTTAGATACCCTGATAGCTTTTTCTGAAGACAACTCAGATCATAAAAAATATCTAGAACAGTTAGTTTCTTATAGAGATGAATGGGGAGCTTAGATGTTTTCAGGAATAGTTTCTCACAAAGCAAAAGTTCTTAAAGTTAAATTTCATGATGATTACATGAGTCTTGAAATATATCCTCCTAAAAACTTTAACAAAGGTTTAAAAAAAGGTGCGAGTGTTTCGGTTAACGGCGTATGTTTAACATCAAAAGATGGTGGTAATAAAAGCCTTAGATTTGATGTTATTCAAGAAACGCTAGATAGAACTAATCTAGGACATATTGCAAAAGGTCACATGGTGAATCTTGAAAGATCTATCAAAGCATCATCAGAAATAGGCGGTCATTTAATGTCTGGTCATATTCACTTTACTGCAAAAATAAACAAAGTTATTAAAAAAGACAATACCAAAGATATGACAATTAGCTTGTCAAAAAACTATTCTGAGTACGTTATGGAAAAGGGATATATTGGTATCAATGGGTGCAGTCTAACTGTAGGCAAAGTAAATAAAAGTAATTTTAAAATTCATCTAATTCCAGAAACTTTAAAGGTCACTAATTTAAGCAGCCTCAAAAAACTCGATACTGTCAATATTGAAATTGATCAGAATACCATTGCTATTGTTGATACTGTAAAGAGAGCTTTAGCTGCTCAGAAATCTTGAGAGCACTGCCATTCTTATAGCCACACCATTTGCAACCTGTTTTCGAATGACGGATTGATCGCATTGGTAAACGCTTTCAGAAATTTCAATATAATTTACTGGCCCAGGGTGCATGACAATTGCGTCTCCCTTAGCTTGCTCTAACCTTTCGGATGTTAATTCATAAGCATGCTTATATTCTTCCAAGTCAAGATTTAAGGTTTCTTCAAATCTCTCGTGTTGAATCCTAAGAGTCATTATTACATCAGCATCATGAAGTGCCACATCTAAATCTGATTCATATTTACCCATAGCCGGACTAATGTATTTCGTTGACATGCTTGGGTGTCCACAAAAGGTCAAGGAGTTAAATGCAAAATTTGACACCCCCTCAATAAAAGATGAGGTAACTCTTGAGTGGTCTAAATCACCAACAATAACAATATTCAGATCATCTATTGATCCCTTGTTTTCAATAATTGTCATCAAATCTATTAAGGCTTGAGTTGGATGAGATATTGAACCTTCACCGCCATTAATAAAAACCATCTCTGGCAAATATTCTGATAAATCTCTAATAACAGATTCAGGATGCCTTAATACACACAAATCAACCCCCATCAAACTAAGGGCATCAACTGTCTCATATATTGACTCCCCTTTTTCAACAGATGAATTTGAGATATCAAATCCTACAACTAAACAACCAAGATTTTTTGCAGCAATTTCAAAAGAAGATTTTGTTCTTGTGCTAGGCTCACAGAAGACATTAGCAACAGTTTTGTCAGGAAATAAATTTTCTTTCCTAAAAGAGCCGTCTTCGAGTTTAAAGTTTTTTGCAAATTCAATTATCTCAAGAATCTCTTTTTTTGAAAGATCATTTAATGAAAGAAGGTTTTTATTCATTATTTATAAGAATTGCATCCATCTCTACATTAACTCCAAGAGGTAAAGCAGAAACCTCTACTGTAGCCCTTGCAGGATAAGGTTCAACAAAATGTCTTTGCATTGCTTCGTTAACAATAGAAAAGTCACTCATGTTTGTAATATAGATCGTTAGCTTAACAATATTTGATAAAGATAAATTTGCTTCTTTGCATATAGCTGTTAGATTTTGTAGAACTTGTTCAGCTTGCTCTTCAATTGAAGCATTCATCAGATCTCCTGTTTTTGGATTAATTGCAACCTGTCCAGAAACGAACGTAAAACCTCCAGCCTGAACTGCTTGAGAATACGGGCCTATAGCCTTTGGAGCATTTTCAGTAAAAATAATTTTTTTTGTCATAAAGTAACCTGCCTGAAGTTTATGAAGTGAATTGTACCTAAAATTAAATTTTTAGGCTTATCATTTTTCATTAATTAATCTTGTGCAACTGGATGTAATTTTTTTAGATCTAATTTTTTGCATAATATATTGAAGCTCTTCTTTGCTCTCCACATCAACCTCCATTTCAAAATCACTAAATGTACTGTCAATATTTTTTGTATGAACTTGCTCTATATTTATAGCTGCTTTTGTAAAAACTGAAACAATTTCCGCCAATACACCTATTTCATCAACGGTTACGATATTAATTTTTGCAGTATACACATGATTTTTTGATTTGGTTGTCCATTTTGCAGGTATATATCTAGAGTCTTTTGAGATAAATGGTGCTACCTGTTTACATTTTTTATGGTGAATTACTATTCCTCTTTCAGTATCAGAATGAGCAATTACAGGATCTTGATAAATGGGATGGCAGCATTTAGCAAAAACCACTGAAACGCCTTCTATATGATTATCGCTGATAAAAACTGGTTTAATCTTTTTGATGTCAGAATCTTTTCTAATTTTTAATCCTGAATAAAATCTTTCTGCAACAATATTACCAGTTCTTTTGCCAGAGCCGAGTTCAATTAAAAGTTTATTAAGAGACGTTACTCCAATTAAATCCAACACTCTTTTAAGATTGCTTCCTCGATAGTCCTCTAGAGATTTTCCAGATCTTTGTAGTTCAGTTTCGAGCATAAATTTTCCTGCCTTTCGAGCAGAAGATACTTTTTGATTTCTTAATTTGGCTCTAATACCGCTTCTAGCTTTACTTGTAACAACAAAATTAAGCCATGCTGGATCTGCCTCAACAAAGGAGCTTGAAGTAATAATTTCAACTGTTTGACCGCTTTCAAGCTCAACATTTAGCGGCGCTTCCCTTCTATTTACTTTACATCCAATAATACTATTACCCAATCCGGTATGAACCTCATAGGCAAAATCTATTGGAGTCGCTCCAGCTTTTAATGCGTAAATATGCCCTTTTGGAGAAAATAAATATACTTCCTCAGAATCAAGATCTTTTCTAAGAGAGTCAGCAAATTCAGAGGGATTCGAAGACTTCTTCTTAAGGTCAACAAGGCCAGACAACCACTTATTTGCTCTTAGCTCTGTTCCTTTGCTCTTATCATCGGTTTTATAACCCCAATGAGCTGCAATACCCATATTTGCTGTAGCCCACATGCTTCTTGTTTGTATTTGGACTTCTATTGGGAATGCTTGTAAGGCTAATAGACTTGTGTGGAGAGCCTGATAGCCATTTGTTTTTGGTATTGCAATATAGTCTTTAAATTTATTTTCAATCGGTGAGAAATAGTTATGAATAATTCCAAGAGCTCTATAACAATCATCTACAGAGTCTACAAGAATTCTAAATCCATAAACATCTAATATTTCTGAGAAAGGTTTGTGCTTTGTCTTGATTTTGTTATAAATACTATAAAGATTCTTTTCCCTTCCTTTTACAGCAACATCTTGAATATTATTTGATTTAAGTTTTGTTTTAAGTTCTTTTCTAATCTGTGTGACAATTCTCTTTCTCCCACCACTTGAGCTTTTGACAGCTTTTTCAAGCATCTTGGCTCGCATTGGGTGTATGCATCTGAAGGAAAGATCTTCGAGTTCTGCTCTAATATCTTGCATACCCACTCTTAAAGCAAGAGGGCCATATAATTCAAGAGTCTCTTTGGCCTTCTGAATTTGTTTTTTTCTTGGAACATGCTCAATTGTTCTCATGTTGTGTAAACGATCACATAATTTAACCAAAACAACTCTTACGTCATTAGCCATTGCCAGTGCCATTTTTTGAAGATTGTTCGCATCACTATCGGATATGTTTTTCGTTTCAATTTTTCCAAGCTTACTAACACCGTCTACAATATGTGCAACATCATCACCAAATATTTTAGCCAAGTTATTTTTTTGAACATTACAATCTTCTAAAACATCATGCATTAATGCTGAGCAAACTGAATCTGAATCCATTTTTAGATCGAGAAGAATTTGTGTAACAGCTACAGGATGGGTTATATAGTCTGAGCCATCTTTTCTTTTTTGACCCGAGTGCGCATAAAAAGCAAAAGAATAAGCTTTCTGAATTTTTTTTATATCATCGTAGCTTAAATAAACTTTGCAGGATTTATATAATGAAGTTGGGAGTTTTAAAAGACTGGTTTCTGAAAAATTTATTAAATGGTTTGGGAGAACTGTTTCACTCAAATTAGTTCTCCAAAATTCATTTACTCAGATCTTTGTGATACTTCTGAGTCTGGTGTTGAAAATCCATCCATTAATACATCTTCTTCTAGAGTTCTATCTAAGGTCTCCATATCCAATAGACCAGCTTCAATTTCTCTTAAAGCCACTAATGTTGGTTTATCATTATCCCATTCTACGAGAGGATCCCTACTTGTGGTAGCAAGCTGCCTAGCTCTTTTTGAGGCCATGATAATTAAATCAAACCTACTCGGTACTACTTGTAAACAATCTTCAACTGTAATTCTAGCCATATAATTTCTCCTAGGGAGAGTATTCTATTTCTATTGATCAATTAAGACAACATATCTCTCAAGATCTTTAAGTTTATTTTATCCTTATTATTAAAAGATTTGCCATCTATAACAATATCAATAATATCCATACATGCAGTTTCATAGCTATCATTTAATATTCGATAATCAAATTCTTCAGCAAATTTAAGTTCTTTCTTAGCATTATTTAGTCTTGTATTAATAATTGCTGATGTATCAAGACCTCTATTTATGAGCCTCTTTTCAAGCTCTTCTAAGCTTGGAGGGATAATAAATATAGATATATGCTCTATTGATGCGTCCTTAATTAATTTATAGCCTTGGACATCAATATCACAAATAACACTTATGCCTTTATTAATTTTTTCTTCTATATGTGACTTTAATGTTCCATATTTATGGTTATGTACAACAGCATATTCAATAAAGGCATGTTTAGAGATTAATTCATCAAACTCATCATCTTCTATAAAGAAATAATGCTTACCCTCTTCCTCTCCTTCTCTTGGTTTTCTAGTTGTTGCTGATACTGATAGCTCAAAATTCTTACTTGTATCAAGAATAGATTGTATTAAAGATGATTTACCAGCTCCTGATGGAGCTGAAATGACATATAACTTTCCTTTTTTTATATTATTCAATGTTCTGGGATTGTTCTCGCATTTCTTCAACAGAGAGCTTCATATCTAATGCGATTTGTTTGTAGCTGGGATGATCAATTTTTACAGATAAAGTACTTGTTTCTCTGAATAATTCTTGAAGAATAAAGTCTATCTTTTTTCCGCTTCCATTTTTTATGGATAATTCTTTCTTTAAAGAACTTAGATGAAAGTCAATTCTTTCTATCTCTTCAGCAACATCATGTTTTAAAACCAACATTGCAATTTCTTGTTCGAGTCTATCCTTGTCTAAATTATTACAAAGTATCTTCACTTTCTTATTAAGTGTTTCAGCCCTGAGTTTGGTTAGTTTGGAATTTGATTTAGTGATTTTTGCTAGGTTATTTTGTATTTTTGATATTTTTGATATAAATGTTTTTCTTATCTTTTCTCCTTCTGCCCTCCTATTTTCTATCAATCCATTTAAGGCAGCTTTGAAAGTTTTCTTTAAAAGTTTTTGATTAACTATAGTTTTTTGTTCGGACTTTATTATTCCTGGAATATCTTTTATATCTGATAATCTTATATTGCTTGTATCAATAGATTTAATAGATTTAATGGATTTAATTAAGTTCTTTACAGACTCATTATTAATTGTATAAGTATTGCTAGATGGAAACTTTAGCTTAAATCTAATATCTACACTTCCACGTTTTATTTTTTTTGAAACATCTTCTCTAATTAAAACATCAAACTCATTTCCAATATCGTTTGGTTTAATTGAAACATCTAAGAATCTATGATTCACGCTCTTTATATCACAATATATTTCTGTTTCTTTTTGTATGTGCTTCGAAGAGCCAAAGCCTGTCATGCTAGCTATCATATAGACATTGTATTTTGCTTAGAGTTTTAGTTCTAGCTTTAATTATTTAAAAATTAAACCCAGCTGCTTTTAATTTTTTATTACTCACAGATTTAACTGATGCAAGGATTTCACAATCCTCACTACAATTATAAATATCGTTTTCTTTATTTTGGGATAGTTTATCAATTGCAAAAGATATGATTTTTGCTGCTGTATTTCGATTTAATCTATTATGGGATGAATGTTTTGAGCTATCTATATATAGCCCTGAAAACCTTAAGATATTTAAATATTCTGGGAATGATTGGTTTAGTGTTAATTCATATTCCTTTATAAGATTTCCTCGAAAATCAGAAGGTTCAGCCAAAGTAGATTCATCGATATAGCCCAATTGATGATCTCCATAAACTCTTGTAGATGATATTGCTATTACACTTTTAATATCTGCGTTTTGTAATGAATTTGTAATATTTTCTAAAGAAGAGATAAATCCATCCCTATAGCCATCTTCATCTAGATTACTTGGTTTAGGAATAATGATAACTGAATCAAAAGTAACTCTAGGTAATTCTAGATTGTTATTAGAAAGCCAGTCCCAATTTATCTTAATAATATTTTGGTTAAGAGAGTCATGCCTAGATACTGCATATATATTTGCCGATTGCTCTTTAAGAATTTTACTTAATCGACTGCCAATATCTCCATAACCTATGATTAGGATATTTTTATTCATTCTTTAATTTAACATATGATCCAGGAAAGAATCCCTGGATCATTAAAGTTTATATTTGAATTTATATGCTTAACAAAGGAGCAATAACTAAACTAACAATAGCCATAACATTAATTAAAATATTCATTGCTGGGCCAGAGGTATCTTTAAATGGATCTCCAACTGTATCACCCACAACTACTGCAGCGTGAGTATCTGATCCTTTGCCGCCAAGATTTCCTTTCTCAACATATTTTTTAGCATTATCCCAGGCACCGCCAGCATTAGCCATCATGAGAGCTAAAGATACGCACCCCAAAAGACCACCAGCAAGCATTCCGCCAAGGGCTTCAGCACCTAACCCAAAACCAACAATAGCAGGCATGGCAACAGCAATAACTCCAGGTAACATCATTTTCTTTAAAGATGCACGGGTGGCTATTTCTACACATTTTTCTGAATCTGGATCCGCAGTGCCCTCCATTAAGCCTGAAATTTCTCTGAACTGCCTTCTGATTTCATTAATCATTTCAAAAGCTGCATCTCCGACAGCTTTCATTGTTATGGATGCAATATAAAAAGGGATACATGCGCCTATAAACATACCTACAAGAACAATTGGGTCTGTAAGGGCTAATGAGAATTCAGGATTCTTTACTGTTACAACAGCTGAGTAAGCTGATATTATTGCCAGGGCTGCCAATGCTGCTGCTCCAATAGCAAATCCCTTACCAATTGCTGCAGTGGTATTTCCTAATTCATCCAAAGAGTCTGTGATATCTCTTACTTCTTTACCCATTCCAGACATTTCTGCTATTCCGCCAGCATTATCAGCAACAGGTCCATACGCATCAATTGCCATGGTAATTCCAACAGTAGATAACATCCCAACTGCTGCGATACCAACTCCATAGACTCCAGAAAGACCGGTTGATACAAAGATGATGGAAGCTAGGATGGCTATAGGAATAACAACAGATTCCATTCCTACTGCAAGACCAGAAATCATAACAGTGGCTGGACCGGTTTCACCTGATTCTGCAATATCCTTAACTGGTTTTCCGCCAGTATAATATTCTGTAATAAGGCCAATTAGTACTCCGCCAACTGCTCCAGCTATAACACACCACCACACTGTATTAGAAACTCCAGGTAATGATTGCACTATGAACCAAGCAAAGCCAACAAATATTACTGGCGCAAGCAAAGTTCCAGATCTTAAAGCACTTGCAGGAGCCTTAGCTGATTGAAGTTTAACAATCACTATGCCAAGAATAGAAGCTACTAATCCTGAAGATGCAAGTAAAAGTGGAAGCTTCATCATATCAACTGCACCAGCATCACCAGCAAGTACCAAAGTATAAGCAATGGCTATTGATGCAATCATTGATCCACAATAGGATTCGAAAATATCTGAACCCATTCCAGCAACATCACCAACATTATCTCCAACATTGTCTGCAATAACACCAGGATTTCTTGGATCATCTTCTGGTATACCAGCTTCAATTTTACCTACTAGATCAGCTCCAACATCAGCACTTTTAGTAAATATGCCTCCGCCCACTCTTGAAAATAAAGCTACAACGGAAGCTCCCATTCCAAAGCCTTCTAAAGCATGAACATGATCCGCATTAAAAAAATAATATAAAGTTCCAAGGCCAATAAGTCCTAAAGAAGCTACGCAAAGGCCCATTACCGAACCACCGTAGAATGAAACTGATAATGCTGCAGCTGCTCCATCTTGTTGAGCGGCAGTTGCGGTTCTTACATTTGCTTTAGTAGCTGCATACATACCTATGAAGCCAGCTAATGATGAACAAGCGGCTCCTGTAATGACAGCTATTGCTGAATGCATTCCTAATGCAAACCAAACAAGCAAAACTAAAACAGCTATAAAAATTAAAAGATACTTATACTCAGTTTTCATGAAGGTTAAAGCTCCTTTATGAATCTGATCTCCTATTTTTTTAACTTTATCGTCTCCATCCGGATATTGCATTACAAGAAGGTATACAACAAAAGCAGCGATCATTCCTATGACGCCTAATATTGGTGGTAAAAGTAAAGTATTCATTTAAGGACCCCTTTTTTTAAAGAGGCATTCTATCAAATAATTATAAAAAAGACGTACTTTTTTTCTATTTATCGAATAAATTTTTATCTAATAATCCCTCTGAATCTGCCACTATGCATGCAACAGCAGCATCTCCAGTAACATTCACAGAGGTACGAAGCATATCTAAGATTCTATCTACAGCTAGTATTATGCCTATTGCTTCAAGAGGTAGTCCGAATTGCTGAAGAATTATTACCAAAGTTATTGTTCCAGCAGAAGGAACTGCTGCAGTGCCTATAGAAGTTACTACTGCAAGTATAACAACTTGAACATATTGAAATAGTGATAAATCGATACCTGACATTTGAGCAATAAATACTGTAGCCATGCCTTGCATAATCGCTGTGCCATCCATATTAATGGTCGCACCAACTGGTATTACAAAAGATGACACATTTTTATTAACTCCCAATTCATCTTGAACGGTTTTTAAGGTAACTGGAATAGTTGCTGCGCTTGAGGAGGTTGAAAAGGCAAATATTGCAACATCCTTCATTTTTTTATAAAAAGTGCTAATGCTTAGATTGGTAAAGATTTTAATTATCAACGAATATGTTACAAAGGCATGGATTATTAATACTATTATTAATAGCAAAACATATTTAAATGCTTCCTGAAAAATGTCTAAGCCATCAGTAATAACAAATTTTCCAATAAGGCAAAAAACTCCGATAGGAGCAAAAGAAATGATCATTATCACTAATTGCATAAATACTGTATTAAGTTTTTCAAAAGAATCACTAAAGTTATTAGTCAAATGATTTGTTTTGTTTAATGCTAGGCCAAACAAGATACTAAAAAAAACAACAGCAAGCATTTGATTTTGGGCCATTGCTTCAATAATATTTGAAGGGAAGATATCTAATATCGTTTCATATATTCCCTGGCCCTCAGGCAATTTATCTGGAGGAGCTATTTCAGAAGAATAACCAGAACCTGGTTTAAAAATTGACCCAACCAGCAATGACAATGAAACAGCTATAGCAGTTGTAGAAAGGTACAAAGTTATTGTTTTAAGAGTTATATTCCCAAGACTTTGTATGCTTGTTAATGATGAAATACCAGAGACTAGTGAAAAGAAAACAAGGGGCACAATTAATAATTTTAATAAATTAACAAAAATAGAGCTTCCTAAGTTAAAAACATAAATTCTTACGAAATTAACCAAGCTTTCTGGAAAAATTTCTAGATAGTAAAAAAACGATCCAATAATAAAACCTAAAAACATTCCAAATAAAATATTTCTTGTTAAGTTTTTAGGGGTTTCAATCATTATATTTCAATCATATCAAAATCTTCTTTTCCAACACCGCATTCTGGACATAACCAATCATCAGGGACATCATCCCATTTTGTTCCTGGCTCTATGCCATCTTCTGGCCATCCAAGGGCTTCATCATATATTAGACCACAAACTATGCATTCGTATTTTTTTAATTCCATATTCATATCCAATTAAGTTACAAAGATTAAAAATATGGGCGTTATAATATCAGATTTATTAGGTCAATTAATGAAGCTAAAGCAAATATCACCTTGGAGCCCTTTCGAATCAATAAAAGCTAATATAGCTAATAAAAAAATTATATCTTGGCTATCAGAAAAAGGACCAATTACAAAAAGAATAAAAAAACATGGAAAGTTCAAACTGCATTTAATTCAGGATGAATTATCAAAAATATCAGACGATGATAAGAAGTTTGTAAATGCTGAATCAGAAAAGATAAAAAAGAGAGAAGTGCTATTATTATGCAACGACTCACCAGTGGTTTTTGCTCAAACGATAATACCACTAGAAACAATTGAAAATGGCTTTAATAAACTAGGAAATCTTGGCACTAAACCACTGGGTGATATTTTGTTTGAAAAAGACATTTTTTTAAGAGAGCTAATTCTTTATGCTTCTTTTAAGAATGAATCAAATATTTATTGGGGCAGGAAAGCAAAATATTCTGTTAAAGGATATAAATTTTCTGTCATGGAAACATTTTTAATGAATGAGAATGATTAAAAAAATTCAAGGATTTATTGAATTAACAAGACTAGATAAACCAATTGGAATATACCTTTTGTTTTGGCCATCTTTTTTAGGACTTCTCTTAGGCGGTCTTAATAGCGGGTTAATGGAATATAAAAATTATTTAATTCTAGCAATTGGATCAGTGCTTGTTAGATCTTTAGGCTGCATTATTAATGATATTGATGACTATAAATTTGATAGGTTGGTATCTAGAACAAAAGACAGGCCTCTTGCTTCAGGTAAAATCAATATAACTGAAGCTTGGATATATTTTATTGTTTTAGCAACATTGTCTTTGATTTTGCTTATATTTGTCCCGCCATTTACTGTCTTTGTATCACTTATAGTAGGGGTATTTATTATGGTCTATCCTTTGACCAAGAGATTTCTTAAGGCTCCTCAATTCTTCTTAGGAATAACTTTTGGCTCTGGGACCATTATTTCTTATAGTTTGGCCTCTCCTGATTTATCCATCTCAATAATAGCTTTATTCATTGGAACAGTTATGTGGATTATTAGCTTTGATACGATCTATGCATTTGAAGATATAGAAGATGACATAAAAATTGGAATAAATTCAACGCCAATTTTGTGGGGTGATAAGACATTAATTATATCAAATTATCTTCATTTAGCGTTTTACACTTCATTAGCCTTCATAGGCTATATAAATGAATTTTCGTTACTATATGTGGTTATGCTTATAGTGCTTCTCGGACTCTACATTTATCAAAAAAAACTTCTAAATAATAAACAATATCTAGATGCTTTTAAATTTAATCACTGGATTGGAATGACGGCTGCAATGGGGTTTATTGTAGAAATATTTTTAGTTTAGTTTGTATCATCATGAAAAATTCTTTTATAAACAGCGTCAATAAGATTTCAAATCAGAATTTTAAAAATATCTTAAAAGATGACGACTCTCCATTGATATCTCATGAATTTTTAAATGCATTAGAGGCAAGTGGCTCAGCCATAAAAAGTAATGGCTGGCAGCCCATGCATTTAATATTAGAAGATGATTCGAATTTATCAGGATTTCTTCCATTGTATTTAAAAAATAATAGTCATGGAGAGTTCGTATTTGATCATCAGTGGTCATATGCTCTTAGAAGAGCTGGACGAGAGTATTATCCAAAACTGCTTTCTGCAATTCCATTTACTCCCTGTGAGACAAGAAAATTTATTTCAAAAAATCATATTGAGGCAAGCTCATTCATTGATCCGATAAGAGAATATATGGAAAAAAATAATGTAGAAACATGGCATATACTTTTTCCTGATGCAAGCGTCTCTGAAGATTTAATAAAAAATAATTTTATAAAAAGAGGTGGCTACAGATTTGTATGGAATAACAAGAATTATTCTAATTTTGATGAATTCCTCAATATTTTTACCTCAAGACAAAGAAAAAATATAAGAACAGAAAGAAATAAAATACTAAAAAATAATATTAGCTTTTCTATAAAGGATAAACAAAATATCACCTTGGACGATTGGAAGACTTTTTATGAATTCTATAAAAGTACCTACTTGGAAAGAATGCAAGCTCCATATCTTAATTTTAGTTTTTTTGAGCTAATACACAAAAATAAAGATATCCTGCAACCAGTCATTTTTTTTGCTGAATTGAATGAGCAGAGAGTCGCTGGATCTCTATGTTTTCAGGGAAAGGATATTCTTTATGGAAGGCATTGGGGCGCATCCATGATGGTTGATAGTCTTCATTTTGAATGCTGCTATTATCAAGGTATTGATTACTGCATTAAGAACAACATTAAATATTTTGATCCAGGTGTACAAGGCGAACATAAAATAAGAAGAGGGTTTGAGCCAAGACTTTGTAATTCCTATCACTATGTTATAAAAGAAGACTTTAGAAAAGCTATAGATTCTTTTTGTATAGAAGAATATAAATCAATAGAGCAGTATTTGGTGGCATGTAAAAAATATACACCAATAAAAAAAGAATATAGAATTTAGAGATGATAAGAACACTGCCTATAACCTCTCATCATTTAACAGTATGTGAGGCTAATTTTATTAGGCTAAAAAAATTATTAAGAAACTTTTCCGATAAAGAAAGCTCTTTCGAGTCTGTAAATCCGGATGAATCTTCTCTAAATATAAATTTTTTGGTGCTGGATAAGACTAAGCACACAATAATCATAGAAGCTAAGCAAAAATGTGATAATAAAAATTTACATAATGAGTTTGTATTAAGAATACAAATTAGTCTTGATGCAATGCTTGCTGAGGTTATTTCATATCAGGGGGAGAAAGCTTTGCCTTTTTTTATGAACCGGTCTAAAAAACAGTCTTATGATGAAAAATTACAACAAAATAGATTTTTAACTGAATGGTTGGAAACTATATTTGCTACTGGTATCTCAAATAAAGAGCAACTCAAAGATATTTTAGATAATGTCTAAAACAATACTTTATTTTCATGGATTTAAATCTTCTAGCGATTCGGGTAAAGCTCAAGACTTCAAAAAATTCATATCTGAATCAACCAAAAATACTAAAATCATAATTCCTGATTTAAATGATAATTTTCAAAAAGCTTATCAACAAGTTGAAGAGTTAATTAATAACCACGGTCCTAACATTGTTTTTATGGGAAGCTCTCTTGGTGGTTACTATGCATTGTATTTTTCCCAAATTCATAACGTTGAAGCTGTTCTAATTAATCCAGCTATTCCGCCTCTAAAAGATTTCGAGATTCATTTAGGAGAAAATGAAAACTACGCAACCAAAAATAAATTTGAATTGACAAAAGATGATATTTCTTTTGTTAGGTCCCTTCATCATAAAAAAATAAAAAAACCAGAAAATATTTTAATCTTACTTGAATCTGGCGATGAGGTATTAGATTACGCTGCAACAACTGAATATTTTGCAGCTTGTCATCTAGATATAGTCTATGGTGGCGATCATTCATATACCTCACTAAAAGATAAACATAATAAAGTTAAAGACTTCCTAAAAATAACATAATTGCATTAAATTAATGCAATTTTTATAGATTCGCACTAAAATAACGCATATTATGTACAAATACGGTGCATTTATCCTAAATATAAATGGCATGTAAATTGCTTTACTAATAGTGCTAATTAAAAATTACATTAGGAGATATAATGTCAGAATATAAAACTTATGAATACATATGGCTTGATGGAAATAAGCCTGAGTCTTCAATGCGAAGCAAGGTTAAAGCAACTGATGCAGACACACCTCCGGATTGGTCTTTTGATGGCTCATCCACAGGTCAAGCTGAAGGCAGTAGTTCAGATTGCTTATTAATACCTGTACAAACATATGCTAACCCACATGGGCATGATTTAGTAATGAATCAAGTCCAAGCAGCAGATCATTCTGTTCATCCAACTAATTTTAGAGCTGCAGCTGAAGCTGTCGTAACTGATGAATGGTGGTTTGGGTTTGAGCAAGAATTCTTTTTTACTGATCCTGAAACAGGAGATCCTTTGGGATGGGAAAATGGTGAGCCTGGACCTCAAGGACCCTACTATTGTGCTGTTGGTGCTGGGAATGTCGTTGGAAGAGAAATTTCAGATGCTCACCTTCAAGCATGTTTAGATCTTGGCATTACCTTAACCGGTACAAATGCTGAGGTTGCACTAGGTCAATGGGAATATCAATGCCTAGGCAAAGGAATTAAAGCAGCTGATGACCTTTGGGTATCAAGATATCTACTATATAAGATTGCAGAAGAATTTGGTGTAGGTGTTAACATTCATCCTAAACCCAAAACTGGTGATTGGAATGGTTCCGGTATGCATACTAACTTTTCTAATGAAGCTATGAGATCTAGTGGAACTGAAGAATTATTTACATCAATGTGTGAAAAGTTAGGAGAAGTTCATCAGGAAGGTATATCTTTATACGGTTCTGATAATGATATGAGACTTACTGGGCTTCACGAAACACAAAGTATTGATAAATTCTCATACGGAGTAAGTGATAGAGGGGCCAGTATTAGAATTCCTGTTTATACAGTAGAGCATAACTGGAATGGCTACTTAGAAGATAGAAGACCTGCTTCTAATGCTGATCCTTATAAAATCCTGGCACATATAGTGGGAACATTAACAAAATAACACCCTCGATAATATTGGCTCCTTGCAAAAGGAGCCAATCTTCTTAATGACTAATTCTGAAAAATTTAACAATCTTTTATTAAACCAAATAGCCTCAGAGATTGTTGTTTTAGATGATGAGTTCAAAATTCTCTGGCTTAATGACTCAGCGGTTTCAAATGGCTGGATTTATTCTTCTGATGACTCAAATATTAAAAATCAATTTACATCTGAGACAAATAATGAGCTCCTAGAACTTCTTCAGGATTGTGCTAATTCAGGCAACACAATAACAAAAAGAAATTTCAAGCTAGCTAAACCCAATGAGAGCCATAGGATTGTAGATCTGACTGCAAGCTGGTCTGATACAGATAATATTTTGATAATTGAAATTTTATGTGTAGACAACTTGAATAAAATTATTGACTCTTCAAAAATATTTTCTACACAAAAAATTGCAGCGAATTTAGCAAGGACATTAGCTCACGAGGTGAAGAATCCTCTTTCAGGAATAAAAGGCAGCGCTCAAATATTGTTATCAAAGGCTGATGATGATTTTTCTAAAAAGTTTTTAGATATCATTATTAATGAAACTGAAAGATTAAATTCTATTGTAACAAAAATACTTACACCCCCTAAAAGACCAAAACTTGAAGCTTTTAACATCCACTCTGCTCTTGAAAAAGTCTTTGCTTTGTCGCAAACAGATGAATATAAAAATCTTAAAATTAATCGTGACTATGATCCAAGCATTCCTGAGATTTATGGTGACGAAGATTTGTTCATACAAGCTGTCTTAAATATTTTTAAAAATGCTCAACAAGCGCTTCTTTCAACAGAAGAACCAACAATAATATTTAAATCTAGAGTTGCTTATGGTCAGCCAATTAATGGAGTGATGCACTCAACATTGTGCGAAGTAAGCATCATCGACAACGGTCCAGGCATTCCTCAAGACATTCAAGAACAAGTATTTTTTCCAATGGTATCTTCTAAAGAAGATGGCTCTGGCTTGGGCTTATCTATCTCACAAGACATTATCAGAATTCATGGTGGCGCTATTTCTTTCAATAGCGCTTCAAAAGGAACAACCTTCTCAATATTAATCCCTATAAATCTAGAATCAAAAAATGAGGACATGAAAAGTGCATAAAGTTTGGGTTGCTGACGATGATAGCGCTATAAGAATTATCCTTGAAGAAAGTCTTTCCTCGGCAGGCTTTAGTGTTCAAACTTTTTCTTCAGGAGATGATGTTGTAAATGAACTTAAAAATGATTTGCCCGATCTCATTCTAACGGATGTACAAATGCCAGGCATGCTTGGATATGATTTACTAAAACACATTAATGATAATCATGAGAATATTCCAGTTATAGTTATGACTGCATTCACAGATATGCAGGCAGCAATTGATTCATACGGTGGTGGTGCTTTTGAATATATCCCAAAACCTTTTGATTTAGATGATGCTATACAAATAATTAATAGGGCTTTAGAGGAAAAGCCAAAAACAAAGGGTTTAAAAGCTAAAGCTAAAACAGATATCATTGGTGAATCTGCTTCGATGCAAACTGTTTTTAGGGCCATTGGCAAGCTTTCAACCACAACAGCAACTGTCTTAGTCCAAGGTGAATCTGGAACTGGTAAAGAGCTTATTGCAAAATCACTTCATAAGAATAGCCCAAGATATGATATGCCTTTCATTGCCCTCAATATGGCTGATATTCCAAAAGAGTTAGTTGAATCTGAGCTTTTTGGTCATGAAAAGGGAGCTTTTACCGGAGCTGTTGATCAAAGAATTGGGAGGTTTGAACAAGCAAATGGCGGCACTCTTTTTCTAGATGAGATTGGTGATATGCCTCTTGATTCTCAAACAAGACTCCTAAGAGTTTTATCAAATAAAGAATTTTATAGAGTTGGAGGAGATAAGCCAATTAAAGTTGATGTAAGAATAATTGCTGCAACCCACCAGAATCTTAATAATTTAGTATCACAAAAATCTTTTAGAGAAGACTTATTCTATAGATTAAATGTTATTAAAATTAATGTTCCTGCACTTAGAGAGCGCAAAGAAGATATTGATATCTTAACTAAGTACTTTTTAAAAAAACATTCTGATTCTCTTGGAGAAGAGCTTAGGGTCTTATCAAAAGAAGTTATGGATGTAATAACAAGATATGATTGGCCAGGCAATGTTAGGCAGCTAGAAAATATATGCTATTGGTTGGCATTAATGACTCCAACTCAGAATGTTAAGGTAGAAGATCTACCGGAAGAAATTAAGGATAATCAGATGGTAGAAGCGCCTAGCTCATCTTGGGAAGATGGTTTTAATAGTTGGGTTAATAACGTAGCTACCACCATTGAAAACGACCTACTTGATATTGTTAATCCAAAAATTGAAAAAATTATAATTAATGCTGCTTTAGAAAAAACTAATGGTAAAAAAAATGAAGCTGCAATTTTATTAGGTCTAGGAAGAAATACTTTAGCGAAAAAGATAAAAGAACTTGGAATCTAAACTAGAGGAAGATTGTCTAGTCTCCATGCTCCAATGCCTCCTGACAAGATAACTGTTTTTTCGAAGCCAGATTTATTTAAAACTTCACCAGCATTTGCTGATTGACTGCCAGTGTCGCATATTAAAACCAATGACTTATCTTCCTGTTTTTTGATCTCATGAATTCTATCTTCTAAATCCGTATAGGGAATATTAATAGAGCCTGTAATATGGCCGTCGTTAAATTCATTTGAAGATCTTAAATCTATTAATTGTGCTGCGTCTTGATTAGTTAAGTTTATTAGGTCCTGTGGAGTAATTTTTTTTCCTCCCTTAATTGCGTTTGACCTAATTAACAGAATAGAAACTACCAAAAGCGGCACAGAATAAAAATAATGCTCAATTAGAAATAAAATAAACTTATCCATGAGCATATTATCCATTAAAATAAACTAAAAGTATTACAAATCTTAAAATGAAAACAAGAAATCTTATATTGGTCAGACACGGTCAAAGTGAATGGAATGAACAAAATCTATTCACAGGATGGAAGGATCCAGGACTTACAGAGCTGGGTATACAAGAAGCAAAAAAAGCTGGTTCATTAATATCAGATCAAGGTATTGTTTTTGATGAAATGTTCACTTCGATGTTAGTTAGAGCACAAAATACCGGAGCGATTATCTTGAATTCTATTAATCAACAAGATATCCCGATTACTAAAAATGAAGCTTTAAATGAAAGAAATTATGGAAGCTTGGCTGGACTGAATAAAGATGATGCAAGGAAAAAATGGGGTGAAGAACAGGTTCATATTTGGAGAAGGTCTTTTGATGTGCCTCCCCCTAATGGTGAAAGTCTTAAAGATACAGCTGAACGCGTATTGCCTTATTTTAAAGAACATATCATGCCTAAAGTCATTCAGGGCTCAAGTATTCTTGTTGCCGCTCATGGCAACTCATTAAGAGCTTTAATAATGGAGCTAGATTCAATATCGTCCGAAGATATAGTAAAGCTTGAAATTCCTACAGGCGCTCCAATTCAATATGAATTTAATCAAAGCGGTGAGGTTATTAACAAAACCAAACTTTATGAAGAATGATCTGAAGCAGGCAGATAGTTTATTTTCAAGAAAAATTATAAGTTGGTATGAGATAAGCGGAAGAGGCGACCTTCCATGGAGGAAAAATATAACCGCCTACAGAGTTTGGATTTCTGAAATTATGCTCCAACAGACTCAAGTAAAGACTGTTATTCCATTTTATAAAAAATTTATTAAGCGATATCCAAGTCTTAAATCTTTATCAGAGGCAACCGAAGAAGATGTTTTGGCTTTATGGACTGGACTAGGCTTTTATAGAAGAGCGAAGAATATTTTTAAAACAAAGGAGATTCTTAAAAATGATTTTAAAAATAGATTTCCAAAATCATTTAAAGATATAGTTTCTCTGCCAGGTATTGGTAATTCTACAGCTGGCGCAATAATGTCTATTGCCTATAGAAATCCTCAACCCATTCTTGATGCAAATGTTAAAAGAACCTTATCTAGATTTGAGTCAATTCAAAATGATTCATCCTCCAGTGCAGATAAAATACTTTGGCAATTTTCATCTAAACATACCCCACAAAATAAGATATTTGAATATACTCAAGGCATTATGGATTTAGGGGCAACTGTTTGCACCCCCTCCTCACCATCTTGTGATATCTGTCCATTAAGTAGACTCTGCAAAAGCGCTTTTAGAGTGACGAAAGAGAAGAGCACAAGAAAGAAAATTAATCTAACAAGAAAAATTAACTTTGTTCTCGCTATTAATAAAAAATCGTTATTGCTTTTTAAAAAACAAGAGGAAACATTTTGGGAGAGTCTTTGGACGCCTTACGAATTAGAGACAGGTGATAAATTACCCTGGAATGATTCTTATAAAAACAAAGAAGAGATAAATCTTATCCATAAGCTTTCTCATTTGAACTTAGATATAAAAATAACAATCTTATATTTCGATAAAAAATTTCATTTTAAATCTAATAAAGAACACAAGTGGATTGAGATAACTGACATTGATAAATATGGTTTACCAAAGCCTATTAAGTCTATAATAACTAACTTATGAGTCATAAAGTTTTTTGCAAAAAATATCAAAAAGAGATGCCAGGTCTTGCCCTGCCTCCCATTCCCGGACCTAAAGGCAAGGAACTTCAACTGAACATTTCTCAAGAGGCTTGGGATAAATGGAAATCTCATCAAACTACATTAATAAATGAGAAACATTTAGACATGTCTAATCCAGATAATAGAAAATGGTTGTCAGAACAAATGGACAAATTTTTTAATAATGAAGACTACGAAAAGGCTTCTGGTTTTAAAGCTTTAGACTAAAAAAATACCAAAAATTTGGTACTCATTAAATATAAATTGCGATGCAAAATGCATCAAATAAG
>Ga0129342_1000014_pt1 | contig 54546 bp, 51 predicted proteins | sample CPBDNA_5_FD_94426 | JGI IMG/M metagenome (GOLD analysis project Ga0129342, IMG submission 94426) | Freshwater to marine salinity gradient microbial communities from Chesapeake Bay, USA - CPBay_Sum_15_0.2_DNA | ecosystem: Environmental > Aquatic > Marine > Coastal | place: USA: Chesapeake Bay...
ACGGTCATTTGAGAGACTCTCATAGATAATGCATGTTGCCAAAAATTAATAACTTTATTTATATGATCTTCCTTAGCATCATAAGGATTGCAAATGATGGTCTTTTTATTAGCAAAAAGACTCTCGTCTAAACCAGATATACCTGATTTATCAGATCCAGCAATTGGATGAGAAAAAACTATATTATTTGGTGAATCAAAACTTAAATGATTTTTAACACTAGAAGTTTCCGTAATGGTTATGTCGGTATTCCAGAGGCTTTTTAAAGATGCGATAACTGATTGAGTTGCCCTTGGAGATACGGCAACAATAATTAGGTCAATATTGCCTATTAATTCTTTACTATTAATTTCTTCTATAGACTCGAAAACCTTATCTATAATTTTATTATCAGCAGCCTGAATTAAAGTTGTTTGATCTAAATCATATCCATAAACAGCCAAACCTTTATTTTTAGCGGCTTTTGCAAGAGAAGATCCTATTAAACCTAAGCCTATAATTAATATTTTTTGAGCAGGATTGGTCATGATATAACTTCCTTTAATTTCTCTAAGAAATATTCATTCTCATCTTTTGTTCCAACTGTAACTCTAATATATTCAGGCATATCATATAATGCTATAGGTCTTACAATAACCCCCTGCTTCATTAAACTGGTAAATAAATTTTTTGCATCAAAATTTCCCTTGAAGGATATGAAATTTCCTTGAGAAGGTATGCACTCCATACCCATATCAGTAAGTTGTTGATACAAAAAATCTCTTTGTTTTGAATTAAGATCTACGCTCTTTTTTATATGCTCTTCATCTAGAATAGCCTCACAGGCTGCCTCTTGAGCAAGTGAGTTTGAGTTAAAAGGTTGTCTAATTTTATTTAAAACTGCTATTAGCTCTTTATGAGCAAGGCCGTAGCCAATTCTAAGACTCGCTAATCCTTGAATTTTTGAAAAAGTTTTTGTGATTAGAAGATTTGGAAATCTTTTCATTAATTCATTTGTATTTACATAATCTTCTGCGTCTACATATTCGAAATAGGCCAAATCAAGAATAACTAGAATAGATGAAGGAATTTTTTTCATCATTAATTCGAATTCTTCATGAGAATTATATGTCCCTGTTGGGTTATTTGGATTGGCTACAAAACAAATTCGAGTTGCCTTCTCAATGTATTCAGGAAAATCATCTAATGCATGTTTCCAGTTTCTAGCAGGCACTTCAATAATTTTGGAGCCACATGACTGAGTCACAATTTTATAAACAGCAAATGCGTGTTTAGACATAACGGCGCTGGTATCTTTATTAAGAAAAGTTCTTGCTGCAAGCTCTAAAACTTCATTAGAGCCATTTCCAACAACAATGTTCTTTTCATCAACTTTTTCATGCTTTGCGATGAGTGATTTTAATTTTTTTGAATCTCCATCAGGATATAGGTGCAAGTTATTTGCTTGTGACAATATGCTAGCTGCTTTTGGTGATGGACCAAGAGGGTTTTCATTGCTGGCAAGCTTTACCACTCTATCAGGTTTGTATTCAGCAATAACATCGTCAATTGATCTGCCAGGCTCATAAGGATGAAGCTCTGCAATACCTTTATTAATATTATCTAAGAGATTATTCATACATGCTGAGGATAAGAACCAAGAATTCTAACTAAAGAACCTGCTTTTTTAACTTCTTTTATTGCAAGTCTTAATTTTGAATCTTCTTTATGACCCTCACAGTCAATAAAGAAATCATGAGAATTAATATTTCCTCTTGAGGGACGTGTTTCAATTTTACTTAAGTTAATTTTTCTTTTTTCGAAAGGTCTTAAGATATTAATTAGCGCTCCAGGTTTATTTGCTGTCTGAATAAGAAAAGACGTCTTATCTTTGCCTGTTGATCCAATTTCATTTTGTCCTATAACAAGAAATCTTGTTTTATTATCAGAATAGTCTTGTATGTCTTTTTTTTGTAATTTGAGTTTATATTTTTCAATAGCTAGTGTATTAACAATACATAAAATATTTTTGTTTTCTTTTGCATACTTTGCAGCTACCGCAGAACTTGGCATTTCTAATCTTTTTATTGAACCAATATTTTTTTCTATCCATTTATTGCATTGTCCAAGAGCTTGAGGATGAGATGCAATAGCAAAAGCTTCCTTTATATCAAACCTATTACCAGAGGCTAATTGATGATTTATATCAAGATATATTTCGCCAATTATTGATAGGCTCTTATTGTCAGCAAGACAGTTTAAAGTAGTGTTTATGACTCCTTCAGAAGAATTTTCAACTGGAACCACCCCAATATCTGACTCTCCCTTTAAAACTTGATGGAAAACATCATCAATTGTTGGTGAGGGTAGTCTTGAAACAAGTGAACCAAAGTGCCCGTGAACAGCTGCTTCTGAATGAGTTCCCTCTGGACCTAAATAAGATATTTTTAGCGCCTCTTCTAAAGAGAGACATCCAGAAATAAGCTCCTTATAAATGGTTTTTACTTTCTCATTAGAGAGAGCTCCATTTTCATTAGCTTTAAGAATATTTCTTAATATCGTTGCTTCTCTATCAGGTTTATAAAATGATGAATTGGGGCTAATCTTTGATTTAATTTTGCCAATACTTACAGCCAAAGCAGCTCTTTTTTGTATTAATTTTAAAAGATCTTTATCAATTTTATCGATTTTGGATCTTAAGGATTTTAAATTTTCTGCAGGCATCTTGTATTAACCATATTTTGCTTCAAAGATTTTCATAAAATCTACTAACTCATTAACCCCTTCCAAAGGCATTGCATTATATATACTAGCTCTCATTCCGCCAACTGATCGATGGCCTTTTAAGTTAAGTAGTCCAATTTTTTCAGACTCTTCTAAGAAGAGAGAGTCCAGGTTATTGTCTGCTAGTATGAATGGAACATTCATTATTGATCTATTTTCAAGGCTAACTGGGTTTGAGTAAAAACTTGAATTATCTATATAGTTATAGAGAGTTGACGCTTTCTTATGATTTTGTTCTTTAAAAAATTCTAAGCCACCAGAGTTTTTAATCCATTTAAAAACTTTTCCTGCCATATACCATGAAAAAGTTGGAGGAGTATTTAACATAGAATCTGATTCAGCATGTTTAGAATATCTTAATATATTAGGAAGATTTTTATTTTCTCTATCCATAAGATCTTTGCTTATTATTACCATTGTTAGGCCAGCCGGACCAATATTTTTTTGAGCTCCAGCATAAATCAATGAAAATTTTGATACATCGATGGGCTCGCTAAGAATAACTGATGACATGTCTGCTATTAAGGGTTTATTAACCTCTGGAGCATTGTGTATAGCAACGCCCTGGATGGTTTCATTTGGACAATAATGAATGTATGAAGCATCACTTGAAATATTCCATAAATCTTCATGAGGAGCATAGGTAAAATCCTTGTCTTCAGATGAGGCAATTGTCTTTACTTGGGTTAGCATTGATGCCTCTGAGATTGCTTTCTTTGACCAAGACCCAGATAAAACATAATCTGCTTTAGAATTAGGTGATGAAAAATTGAAAGGAACCATTGAGAATTGATGAGTTGCCCCTCCCTGAAGAAATAACACATCATGAGAATCAGGAACTTTTAGAATATCAATAAAGTCTTGTTTGGCCTCTGTTGCAACACCATCATAAATTTTGGATCTATGGCTCATTTCCATAATTGACATACCAGAATCACCCCATTCTAGTAATTCATCTCTTACTTCAGATAATACCTCTTCTGATATAACAGCTGGTCCTGCGCAAAAATTCCGTTTGCGCATTATTCTGCCTCTTGTTCTTCTTCGTTAGGGATAGTCACACACTCTATAAGCTTTTCACCGTCTTTTGGAGTAATGATTTTAACGCCCTGAGTATTTCGACTTAAAGTTGGGACCTGAGAAACACTTGTTCTTATCATAGTTCCTTTATCACTTATCAACATAATTCCGTCTTCATCTTCGACAAGTGCTGCTGAAACCATTGACCCATTTCTTTCACTGGTTTTCATAGAAATAACGCCTTGTCCTCCTCTATTATGAGATGGGAAATCTTCCAAAGCCGTTTTCTTACCGTATCCGTTTTCTGAAACACATAAAATGGTTTTTTCTGGATCACCAACCATTAAAGAGATAAGTTTTTCATTTTTTTTCAATCTAAGCCCTCTTACACCTCTGGCTGTTCTGCCCATAGGTCTTACATGTGATTCATTGAACCTGATTAATTTTCCAGAAGAAGATGCTAATAAAATTTCATCATCGCCAGAAGTTATTGCAGTGCCAACTAATTTATCATCATCATCTAGGTTAATAGCTTTAATTCCAGATTTATATTTTTTTGAAAAAAGGCTGAGGCTAGTTTTCTTGGTTGTTCCGTTTCTAGTTGCCATAAAAATAAATTTTTCATCAGAAAATTCACTTACAGGGAGAATTTCACTTACGGATTCATCATCATCTAAATTAAGCATATTCACCAAAGGTCTTCCTTTAGATGTTCGTGAGGCGACAGGAATTTCATACACCTTTAACCAAAAGACTTTACCCTTGGTGGTAAAACATAAAATTTGCATATGACTACTAAGAACATATAGATTCTGAATTAGATCTTCTTCTTTAACAGAGGCTGCTGCCTTTCCTTGCCCCCCTCTTCTTTGCTCTCTATACTCATCAAGAGGTTGAGTTTTTGCATAACCACTTCTAGATACTGTAAGAACTCTCATCTCCTCAGGTATAAGATCTTCGTTAGTTATACCTCTTCTAGTATCATTTATAAGTGTTCTTCTTTCATCACCAAAATTAGATTTAACTTCTTCAAGCTCATCTATCATTAAGTTTTTAAGAGTTTCTTTATCATCTAATATCTTTTGTAGATCGATAATCTTTGATACTATTTCTGAAAATTCACTACTTAGATTATCTTGCTCTAAGCCAGTTAATCTTCCTAACCTTAGCTCTAAAATTGCTTTTGCTTGATCTGAGGAGAGGATATATTTTTTTCCGTTGATACCAAGATCTTTGCTAAGACCCTTAGGCTTACATGCATCATTACCAACTTTTTTCAAGATAGCTTCTACAGGCCCAGCTTTCCATACTTTTTTACATAAAGCTTCAGCGGCTAATTTTGGATCTTTTGATTTTTTGATAATTGTTATAACTTCATCGATGTTTGCTATTGCCACCATTAACCCTTCAACAATATGACCCCTATCTTTAGCTTTCTTAAGATCGTATTTAGTCCTTTTGGTAATAATGTCTTTTCTGTGTTTAACAAATGCTTCGAGCATTTCTTTGAGGTTGACTTCTTTTGGCTGTCCATCAACTAAAACAGTAAAATTAATTCCAAATGATTGCTCTAATTGGGTTTGTGCAAAAAGATTATTTTCTAAAACTTCTACTGAATCACCCTTTCTGACTTCTATGACAACTCTCAAACCATCTTTGTCAGACTCATCTCTTATTTCTGTGATGCCTTCTATTTTTTTATCCTTTACAAGTTCAGCAATTTTTTCAAGCATTCTTGCCTTATTAACCATGAAAGGAATTTCATTAATAATTAGTGATTGCTTGCCAGATTTTTCATCTACTTCAATAGATGTATTTGATCTGGTATGAATGATACCTCTGCCGGTTTTATATGCCTCGTATATTCCAGCTCTTCCATCAATAGTTCCACCTGTGGGAAAATCTGGTCCAGAAATATCTTTGATTAGCTCGTCAATAGACAACTTTGGATTATTAATTAAATTTATGCTGGCATTGAGAACCTCTGTGAGGTTATGTGGAGGAATATTTGTTGCCATTCCAACAGCAATTCCTGATGAACCATTCACTAAAAGATTTGGAATCTTAGTAGGCAGAACATCTGGAATAAATTCACTTCCATCATAATTTGGGGAATAAGAGACCGTTTCTTTTTCGATATCTCCATACATTTGATCAGTAATTTTAGCCATCCTAACTTCTGTATATCTCATAGCAGCAGGAGGATCGCCATCAATAGATCCAAAATTTCCCTGGCCCTCAACAATCGGATATCTCATTGAAAAATCTTGTGCCATTCTGACCATGGCATCATAAACAGCGCTGTCTCCATGAGGATGATATTTACCGATAACATCACCGACTACCCTTGCAGATTTTTTATAAGGTTTGTTGTATGAGTTTTTAAGATCATACATCGCATATAAAATTCTTCTGTGTACTGGTTTTAAACCATCTCTAATATCCGGTAGTGCTCGTCCGTGAATGACACTTAATGCATAACTTAGATAGGATTGCTTAAGCTCATCCTCGATATTTATTGATATTATTTCTTTTGCGAAGTCACTCATATGCTATGGATTTTTGAAGTAAAAATAGGTCCTTAATTTAAGGTTTATTTTAGCATATTTTGACTAGATATTAGTCTTTAAATTCAGAAACTAGGCCGCCAATTGATTCCTTAGCATCACCAAATAACATCCTGGTATTTTGCTTGAAAAATAAAGGATTTTGCACGCCTGCAAACCCTGCAGACATTGATCTTTTTAGAACAAATACCGTTTTTGCATTATGTACTTCAATAATTGGCATGCCATAAATTGGACTACCAGGCTCCTCAGTTGCCGATGGGTTTACAACATCATTAGCACCAATTACAACAGCAACATCAACTGAATCCATAATAGGGTTAATGTCATCAGGTTCAGCCAAAACATCATAAGGTACATTAGCTTCAGCTAGAAGAACATTCATATGACCCGGCATTCTTCCAGCGACAGGATGTATTCCATATTTAACTTCAGTTCCATTTTCTTCAAGTAACTCACCTAGCTCTCTAACAACATGCTGAGCTTGCGCAACTGCCATCCCATACCCAGGAATAATTAAGACTGAGCTTGCGCTCTCTAGAATTAAATAAGCATCGGAAACGCTTATGGGGCTAACTTCGCCCTGCTCTTCAGATGAAGAGCTTTTAGAAGAAGAGCTTGCATAACCAACAAATAAAATATTATTTATAGATCTATTCATTGCTTTTGCCATTATTACAGTCAAAATAAGACCGCTTGCGCCAACAAGAGATCCAGCAACAATTAAGACATTATTTAATAAAAGTAGCCCAGCAAAAGCAGCTGCGATTCCTGAAAAAGAATTAAGCAAAGAGATTACAACAGGCATATCGCCACCCCCAATTGGGAGAACAAAACCTATTCCACCTAAAAGAGTCAAAATCAATAAGACATTAAAGAAATCAAAACTTGTATCTATTAATGGTGTTACAAATATTGAATACGATAAAAATACTAATGAAATATAAAAAATAGTTGTAAAGAATTTGGTAATCAATGAAGTTTTTGCTATTTTGATCTTCTCTGCTAATTTAGCATAAGCAATAAGACTGCCCGTAAATGTAACTCCTCCAATGTATAAAGTAGTCATTACCAAAACGTGTTGAAATAAATTATCAGGCACGGAATTAAACTCAGACCATGCAATCAAAAAAGTAGCTAAGCCACCAAAGCCATTAAATAATGCAACCATTTCAGGTATGGAAGTCATTTTTACTTTTAATGCTATTGTTGAACCAATAACAGCACCAACTGCTATACCTCCAATCAATACCATTGGATTAACTATATCCACTAGTGTTACTGAAACAGCAATAAACATTGCTAAGGCTGATAAAAAGTTACCTTTTACTGCAGTATCTTCTTTACCTAGCATTTTTATACCAGAAATGAACAAAATAGATGCAACAATGTATGTAATGTTTTGAATTGCAGTTATATCGTTAAAGATATCCATGCTTATTTCTTCTTAAACATTTTTAACATTCTGTTAGTAACTAAATAACCACCAAAAACATTTATTGAAGCAAAAAGAACAGCCAAAAAAGCGATAGAGCCCTGAAGGTTAGTATCTGTTGATAAAACTAATGCTCCAACTAAAGCGATACCGGATATAGCATTTGCTCCAGACATTAGAGGAGTGTGAAGAGTACTTGGTACTTTAGATATCAACTCTAAACCTAGATAAATAGACAATATAAGAACGAACCCTAATAAAGCATAAATTTCCATATTATTGAAACCTCTCGTTAAGTATCTTTCCATCAAATACAATTACGCTACTTTTTACAATTTCATCTTCAAAATTAAAATTAATAACACTTTCCTCTTTGTTATAAAAATCTGTTATCCAGTGATTATAATTATTGGATAAGGCTAAGGAAGCATGATTGGAAACAGAAGAAGCTAAATTAGATATGCCAATAATCTTTACGCCATTGTTGATTACAATTTCATCCGCAATAGACCCCTCAACATTCCCTCCTGATTCAACTGCCATATCAAAAATTACACTGCCTGGTTTCATTTTTTTAATAGTATTGGTGTCTATTAATTTAGGAGCTGGCCTACCAAATAGTTGAGCAGTCGTAATTACAATATCAGACCTTGCGCATACATCGGATTGAAGGTCTTTTTGTTTTTGAACTTGTTCTGGGGTTAATTCTTTTGCATAACCTTGATCAGTCTGACCCGTCTCTCCTAAATCAATTTTTATAAATTTAGCTCCGAGAGAATTTACTTGTTCTTCAACAACATCTCTTGTATCAAAAGCATCTACTCTTGCTCCTAGTCTTTTAGCGGTAGCAATTGCCTGAAGACCTGCAACTCCAACACCAATAACAAATACTCTAGCTGGTTTTAATGTTCCAGCAGCTGTCATCATCATTGGTAAAGCTGTTGATAGATGTTTGGCTGCTTCTATTACAGCGGCATATCCAGCTAAATTTGCCTGCGAACTTAAAACATCCATTTTTTGAGCTCTAGTAATTCTTGGAATAAATTCCATACTTATCAAGTTAATTTTTCTATCTGCACAAGCATTTATTAATTCTTGATTGCTGAATGGGTTTACCATGCCGATTAATGATGCGCCTGGTTGCATCAAAGATAATTCCTCAAGTTGCAGAGGCTGGTTTGTAATCAAAAGATTAGAATTTGAAATGCACTCTGAACGAGATGCTCCTTTGCAACCCAATTCTTCAAATTCATGATCGTATGTATTTATTCCGCTGCCTATCTCTTTCTCAAATAAAATTTCTGCGCCAGTATTAATTAACGCTGAAACTGTATCAATATGGATAGGAGATCTTTGATCTTTTGGGTCATTAGATTTTAATGCTGAAATGATCACTTTAAATTAATTATGTATTTGTAGTGAAGTAAAGCCCAATAGAAATAAAAAGTCAATTTAATTGCTAAACGTATGTATCTATTGATTTTAATGATATATATAAATGTAGTTTTACTACATAAAATTAGTTTATTAGGCTATGTTTAAATCAGTGCATAACATGTAAAATTGCTCAATGAATATCGATCAACAAGAGGTTCAAAAATTTTCAGAGCTTGCAGAAAAATGGTGGGATAAATCTGGAGACTTTAAGCCGCTTCATATAATAAACCCTTTAAGAGCAAATTATATTGCAAGCAAAGTTGATCTTACAGGAAAGAAAATTCTAGACGTTGGATGTGGTGGAGGAATACTCTCTGAAGCTTTAAGCGATGCGGGAGCAATTGTTACAGGCATAGATGCAGCTGGTCCTGGAATAGAGATAGCCAAACTTCATGCACAAGATAATAATAAATCTATTAACTATAAGGAATCTACAGCTGAAGACTTACTAAATAGCTCTGAAGAAAAATTTGATATTGTTACGTGTTTAGAGGTTTTAGAACATGTTCCAGACCCTGAATTATTAGTACATACATGCATCAATCTTTTAAAGTCAGGTGGAGATTTATTTTTATCGACTATCAATAAAAATCCTAGATCATGGATAACTGCAATTGTTGGTGCTGAGTATATATTTAATATTCTTCCAAAAGGAACTCATGAATTTAATAAATTCATTAAGCCCTCATCCCTTGGATCTTTTATAAGAAGCGGGGATGCAGAATTAATAGAATCAAGAGGAATGTTTTATAACCCAATCACACACAAAGCTCATCTGAATAATGATTTAGGTGTCAATTATTTAATGTATGCCAAAAAGTCTTAATACCAAATTAGTCTTATTTGATCTAGATGGCACTCTTGTTGATACTGCTCCAGATTTTGTAATATCTCTAAATAATATTCTTAAAAAATATGGCAGAGATGTTTTAGATTTTGATCGTATTAGATCTTTTGTTTCAGAGGGCTCTGCCAAGTTTACAGAAATTGGATTTGGAATTACTCAAGATGATCCAAATTTTCAGATGTATAGAAATGAATTCTTGCAAGAGTATAAAAATAATTTAATAAATGAATCTTCAATATTTAATGGAATAGATTCGGTTATAAATTATTTGGAAGATTCTAATATTGCTTATGGAATTGTAACCAACAAGCCATTCGACTACGCATTGCCGCTTGTAAATTATTTCAAAGAATTATCAGGCTCAAAGGTATTGATATGCCCTGATCATCTAAAAGAGAGTAAACCTAGTCCAGAAGGTATTTTGTTAGCTTGTAAAAAAATTGGAGTGATTCCAAGCAATACAGTCTATATAGGAGATCATCCAAATGATTTAATAGCTGGAAAAAGAGCAGGTACAAAAACTATTGGCTGTTTATATGGTTACAGCTTATCCAAAAACGAAAATTACAAAGACTCAGTTATTGTTAAAGAGGCCTCTCAAATAATTGATGCACTAAAAAGCATATGAAGATAAAAAATTGTTATGAAAAAAATTTTTTAGCTGAAAAAAATATATTAGTTACTGGGGCATCAAAAGGTATTGGCAGAGAAGTTGCAATGTCTTTAAGTGAATATGGTGCAAATGTAATTTTATTAGCTAGAGATGAAAATGATTTAGATGCTGTCTATGACGAAATTGTACATAATCATAAGACGTCTCCAATGATTATTAAATGCGATCTCAATCAATTAGATGAGAGTAAATCACAAGAAATAGTAAATGTTTTATCTGAAAATATTTCATGTTTAGATGGATTGATACATAACGCAGCCATATTGGGAAAAATGGCTTCAATTATTGATTATGACCTGATTACCTGGAATAAAGTAATGCAGACAAATCTTACAAGCTCATATCTATTAACTAAATTTCTTTCACCAATGATGGAGCAATCAACAAACCCAAGAATTATATTTACATCATCTGGAGTGGTGAAAAAAGGCAGAGCTTTTTGGGGTGCCTATGCTGTATCCAAAACAGCAATTAAATCTATGTCTGAAATATTGCAAGATGAATTAGAGCCTATTTCAAGTATTAAAGTTTTCAATTTTGATCCAGGAGCAACCAGAACCTCTATGAGAGCTTTTGCCTACCCAGCAGAGGATCCAAAGTCTCTAAAAGATGCATCATCCATAACAGATTATTATTTATGGATGTTATCTGATTATAGTAACCATACTAACAATAGATATATTGAATTCAATCAAGATTAATACTTAGACTCTGCCATAGGTATAAGCATAAATATGTTCTATATGGTGAATAATCTTCTCCCATATAGTGACTATCCTTAAAAAAATATAATGCTCTTTTTTTTATTCCAAGATCTCCGCTTAAATATGTATCTAAATGACCTAAATAAAACATTTTAATAATTCCCAAAGTCCATGGGCCAATACCTTTTATTTTTAAAAAAAATTCAGACAATTTTTGATCTTGCATTGCCTGTAATGTCTTCTTTGATGTTGATTGGAGTTCTCTATTATTTATTACCCCATGAATGTATTTTGCTTTTGGTCTAGAGAGGCCACAATTAGCTAATGCCTCTAGTGAAATATTATTATTTTTATTTTCTAAAAAAATCTCAACTTTTTTCCAAATAGAACTTGCCGCGCTTACTGATACCTGTTGCCCAATTATTGTTTTAACAATAAAAAATTGAAGGCTAATTTTCTTATCAAGACGTGAATCAATAGATATTATTTCAGTTGTCTTTAAATAATTATAAAAATCTTTATGCTTATTTTGTTTAGAAATTTTTAGAAGGAGCTTGTGGACTTCAACTGATTTAGAATCATTTGCCATAATTTTTTAATTCACTTATTTCCTTTTGGGTTAACTCTATTGTTTTACCTTTTTTTAGAGTTGAAGGTAAAAAAATTGGGCCAAATCGGGTTCTCTTGAGCCTACTCACCTCGAGATCTAGAGATTGAAATATCTTTCTTACCTCCCTATTTTTACCGCTTACAAGACATACTGAAAACCATTGATTGCTTCCAATTTTTTCGCCCTCTACAACATCAGTGAACTGATGTTTTTCACCGTCAATGATAATACCCTTCAGCATTTCATTTTTTTTCTCAATTGAAAAATTACCTCTTGCTCTTACCAAATACTCTCTATCAATTGTGTTAGACGGATGCATGCAATAGTTTGCAAAGCCTCCATCATTAGTAAATAACATTAGTCCAGAGGTATTAATATCAAGTCTGCCTATTGAAATCCAATTTCTTTGATTAGCTGAATTAGGTAAGTAATCATAAACAATTGGAATTTTTTTTTCTCTAGCTGTTGATGACAAAACACCTTCTGGTTTATTGAGAGCGATGACCTTAATATCAACCTCTTTTAGTTCAATAGCTTTATTATCAAACTCAACTAAATCTTCATTAGAAACTTTTGTACCAAGTTTTGCCACCTTTCCATTTACTGTAACCCTTCCTTCCTTAATAAAATTTTCGCAGCCTCTTCTTGATCCAATACCAGCTTGGGCTAAAAATTTTTGAAGCCTTTCTAACATTTAAATAAAAGAATTAAATTGCTTGTGATATAGCTTGATCTTCCATCGAAACATCATTGGTTTTAATAGATTCTGGTAAATCTGGAAGGTCTGATAAATTTTTCATATTTAAATCATCTAAAAATTCTTTTGTTGTTGAGTAAAGTGCAGGTCTTCCAGGAGCATCTTTAAAACCTGATACCTTTATCCAATTTCTTTCAAGTAAAGACCTTATGCTTTGTGTGCTAACACTCACCCCTCTTATATCTTCGATATCGCCTCTAGTAACAGGCTGTTTATATGCGATAATAGATATAGTTTCCATAAGCGCTTTTGAAATCCTAGGAGTTTTCTCATTCCATAAATGAGCAAGCGCAGGACTGAATTCGGGTTTAATTTGAAGCCTATAACCTGATGCTATTTCAGAAATTTCAAGAGATGATTCCATATATCTCATCTCTAGTTCGTTTAAGCATTTCTTGATATCTGATAATTCAGCAACAAGGCCATCTAACTCTAATAAACTTCTTATTTCAGATATTCTTAATGGGCGTCCCGCTCCAAATAACAAAGCTTCTACTGTATTAATTAATTTAATATTCAACTTATTGCTCCAGTTTTAGATTTAAGAAAAATTTCTTCAGTTTTGTTTTGAATGAGCTCTACATGCCCATCTTTTGCTAGCTCCAGTGATGCTAAAAATGTAACCACAACACCATGCCTACCTTCTGATTTTCTTAGAGTCTTTGAAAAACTAATGATATTTCTCTTAGATAAGATATCGAGGATTATCTGAATTCTTTCTTGGGTTGATAGTTCCTCAAAGTCAATTTGATGATTTAATTTTAAATCTGGTCTGTTTTTTATCTCATGATAAATGGCAATTAGTTCATCTTTTGTTATTTGAAAATCTTTTTTTTCAATTTTTAAATCTGGTAATTTTGCTGAAGCAGTAAAAAAATCTCTATCAATTCTCGGCAAAATAGCTAATTTTTCAGAGGCATTTTTATATCTTTGATACTCTTGAAGTCTTTTAATTAAAGAAGATTTTGGATCTTCTTCCTCTTCCTCATGAACTTCTTGTGGCAGCATCATTCTTGATTTTATTTCAGCTAATGTGGCAGCCATAACTAGATATTCTGCTGCTAATTCAAATTGCAAAGCGTCCATTAAACTAATGTATTCTATATATTGATCTGTAATGTTTGAGACATCTAAATCTAGAATGTTTATATTTTCTTTTTTGATTAAGTACAATAGCAGGTCCATTGGGCCTGAAAAAGTTTCTAAACAAAGCTCTAGAGCGTTTGGCGGTATAAATAAATCATCTGGGATTACTTCATAGGGCTGTCCCATGACGGTGGGAAACTCTAATTGTGTTTGAGTAGTATTTTGCATGATAAACACTACATAGTGTAAGGTTTAGTGCTTATTAATACAACATATTGTGTATTTATAGATTTAATTAATTTTTAATTAGCATTATTAAAAAAAATACTTATTAATTAATTTTCCAAACCTCTACTAATTTTATTTGATTCATTTAATATTAGGTCTCAAACAAGAAATAATGACCAAAAAATGAATTACTCAACCGATAATACAAGAATTATTGATAGGCAAAAAGTTCCAGCTCCGTATGAGCTAATTAATAAACATCCCATCAATGATAATATTTCAAAGCTTGTTTACGGAACAAGGCAAGAAATAAGTCAAATTCTTCATGATAAAGATGATCGATTGCTTGTTGTCGCAGGCCCTTGTTCGATTCATGATCCTGAAAGCGCTATTGAGTATGGTAAAAGACTAATCGAACAAAATATTCACTTCAAAGAAAACCTATTGATTGTAATGAGGGTTTATTTTGAGAAACCTAGAACTACTGTTGGTTGGAAAGGGTTAATCAATGATCCTGATATAAATGAAAGCTATCAAATTGGAAAAGGCGTAGAGATGGCTAGAAAACTATTGATAGATTTAGCAAACTTAAATCTACCCGCTGGTACTGAATTTTTAGATCCCATTTCTCCACAATATATTACTGATATTATTTCTTGGGGAGCAATTGGTGCAAGAACAGCAGAGAGTCAAATCCATAGAGAATTAGCATCTGGATTGTCGTGCCCTGTCGGAATTAAAAATGCTACAAATGGAGGGTTGAAAGCTGCGATTGATGGAATTCAAGCAGCAAATCATTCTCATGTATTTTTTGGTGCAACAAAAGAATCTGAAATTGCCATGTTAAAAACTGCTGGAAACAACGATACGCATATAATTCTTAGAGGTGGTAAAAAGCCAAATTATGATAAAGATTCAATAAATGAAACATTGACTGCTTTGCGAGAAGCTGAGGTCAATGAATCTATTATGATTGATGCGAGTCATGGTAACAGTCAAAAACAATACAAAAGACAGGTGCCTGTTGTAGAAGAAATATCTGAACAGATATCCAATGGCAACAAAAGTATTAAGGGAGTTATGATAGAAAGTCACTTAGTTGAGGGTAACCAAAAAATTTCTGACAATCTTACCTACGGTCAAAGCATTACTGATGCCTGTTTAGGTTGGGAAGATACAGTTTCATGCCTACAAAACCTCAGCAATGCTGTTGAGAAAAGGAGAGGTTCATAGTCGATTGAAAGATAATGATAATATCTCATTCTCTAAAGAGGTTGCAGAAACACTTGGAATCGAGTCAGCAATTATTCTTGAGTTCTGTAAATCAAAAAGAATCAATTTCTCTAATAACATTAATGATCTTCTTTACTTAATTAAAAAAGAACTGCCTTTTATAGATTCTAATAATGCTGAATCAAGTATTAATAAATTAATAAGCTATAAACTTATTGCTAATTCACATGATGGAAAAAAAACATCAAACTATCGCGTTCAATCTCCAACTCAAAACAATACTTATAAAACAAAAATTGATCCAAGTTGGATGCCGTCAAAAGAAGCTTTAGAGATATTAAAAATGAGTCAAGTTTCAGAGGAGTTTCATCAAAATAAACTTAGAGAATTTAAGTTATATTGGCAAGAGCGAGGACAGGAAAGGAATAACTGGAATACATCTTTTATAGACTATATAAGAAGAGAGTGGGCTAAAGAGCAAAGCTCTAACAAAGGACTACCCTTTTCAATTACTTCAGACTGGGTTCCAAGCGAAGATGTATATGATATTCTTGAATTGTCTGATATTTCAAAAGAATCATCATTAAAGTATTTAAGTGAGTTTATACTATATTGGAAAGAAAATGGTTCAGCCTTTTCTACATGGAACTCTAAATTTATAGAACATGTAAAAAGAAGGCATTTAGGAAACCAAAGAATAGATAATGAAGAAAATAAAAAACATATTGAGCCAGGAAAATATTCAAAAGATTTCTCATCAAGAAAGGGTGACTCCTCTTGGGCATCAGAAATTAAATTCGAATAAAGAAGAATTTATTGAATCTATAGATAGTTTATTTTTAAAGCTTGAATTAGCTTATCATTATCAGTTTTACAAAGTCTTTGGTACTGATGACAGGTTAAATGAGGGTAAAAAGCTATGGGCTATAAGTTTAAAATCTTTCTCAGCTGAAACAATTTTAAAAGCTATCGAAAGTGTTATTGGCTCACAATCATACTTGCCAACTTTAACAGACCTTGTTAAAGCTTGTTCAGAAATTAATAGTCATGATGGCTTTCCATCAGTTGAAGAGGCTTATATTGAAGCAAGAAAGTCTTTTTCTCCAAGAGCTGAATATCCATGGAGCCATCCAATTGTATACTTTGCTGGCAAGAAAATTGGTTGGAATTTTTTAGATGAAAGAGATAGTAAAGAATTATTTTTTTCATTTAAAAAAATATTTAATAAGCTTAAGGTTGAAGCGTTAAATGGAACTGAGTTTAAAATTGAGCTTCTTGCAGATACTAAATCGCCATCAACTCCATTAAATAAAAAGCTTTTTGAAACTTTGCGTAAAAAGCACAACGTATAAGTCAAAACTGAACTTCTGAGGAATAAGTTTTGTCTTACTATAGGTGCTAAAATATATATATGACTAAAAATATTAGAATTTCTTTATACATATTCATCCCAATTTTGTTGTGGATGATTTCCGGATTATTTGTAAAAGATACAGTTAAAAATGGAGTTCCAAAAAATGATCTTTTTACAGTTGGAACACTTTTAAGTGAAGCTGTTTCTTATCAGCCAACAATAAAATTAAAAGCAACCTCAAGATCAGAAGCTAGAGTGGATGTAAGAGCTAAAACTTCAGGAGAGGTTGTCAAAATAGGCTCAACTCAGGGAAATTTTGTTGAAAAAGATTCTGTATTATGTAGCTTAGGAGTTGTAGAGTTAAACAGAACAGAAGTTAAAGCACCTTTTTCAGGTTTTATAGAGCAAATTGTAAAACCAGGTAATTTTCTAGAAAGAGGTCAGGTCTGTGCGACGATTATACAGCTAAATCCAATAATTTTTGTTGCTGAAGTTCCTGAGTTCAATATAAACAAAGTTGAAACTGGTCAAGATGTAGATATAAGGCTTGTTACTGGTGAATTTCTAAATGGTAAATTAACTTTTGTTTCTAAAAGCGCCTCCCCTTCAACCAGAACATTTAAAGTGGAATCACAAATAGAAAATAAAAATGGCATAGTTCGTGATGGCATAACGGCTGAAATGACAATTAAAACAAAACTAGTTATGGCTCATAAAATTTCACCATCGATATTACTTTTAAATGACGGCGGTAAAATTGGAATTAGATCCGTTGAGAACGATATAGTTAAATTCCATAACATAACTATTTTAGAAGATTCCGAATCTGGTCTTTGGATTACTGGTATTCCAAAAGAACTTGAATTAATTGTTCAGGGGCAAGGTTTTGTTGAAGATGGCCAAAAAGTTTTAATTAATAAACTATGACAAGTATTGTAGATTTTGCTTTATCTAAAGCAAAAACAACATTGTTGATTGCCTTCATGGTAATTATTGCAGGCTCTTATGCGAGACAAGAAATATCCATTGCAGCATCACCAAATGTTCAACTGCCCTTCATAAGTGTCTCTGTTTATTTGGATGGAGCATCTCCAAGCGACACATCAAGACTAATAGCTAAACCTCTTGAAAATAGACTAATGACAGTTCCTGGGATTAAAAGCATAAGCTCCAGGAGTACACTAAGTTTTGCAAGAATATTTCTTCGATTTGAAGTTGGTTACGATATGGATCAAGCTCTTGTAGATATCAAGCAAGCTGTTGAAGAAACAAAATATGAATTACCAAGAGAGGCTGAAGATCCTCAAATATCTGAATATTCTGAAGCAAGTTTTCCGGTAATGAATATTAGTATTGTTGGTAGTGGGTCTATTAGGCAAAAAGTATTTTATGCAAAAGAATTGAAAGATAGGGTTGAGAGCCTAGAGGAGATTTTGCAAGCTAATCTTTCCGGGGCACCCGAAGAGGTTCTTGAAGGAGTTATTAATAAATCAAGGATGGAGTCATATGAAGTCACTCTTAGTGATATATATTATTCTGTTGCTAATAATAATCTTATTATACCTGGCGGTACCCAAGATACTGGGAAGGGTAGCTTTAATATTGAGGTGCCAAGCATCATTGAATCAGCTCAAGATGTATACTCCATACCGATAAAAGTTACACAAGATGCAATCGTTACTTTAGGTGATATTGCAGATATCAAAAGAACATTTAAAGACTTTACATCATATGCAAGAATTAATGGACAAGATGCTGTAACTCTAGAAGTTCAACTTAGAGTTGGAGCAAATTCAATAGACGCCTCATATGCCATTAAAGATATTCTAAGTGAATATGAAAAAAACCTTCCAGAAAATTTAGAAATATTAGTCTCTCAAGACGATACTCTTTATTCCATTGATATGGTAAAAGAACTAAATGGAAATATTATAGCTGCAGTGGTTCTCATTATGGTTCTCGTTATAGCAAGTATGGGTTTTAGGGTTTCAATGCTTGTAGGGCTATCAATCCCCTTTTGTTTCTTATTTACTTATCTAATTTTCTTTTCTCTTGGAATGGAGATAAATTTTCTTGTAATGATGGGATTACTTCTTGGAATGGGTATGTTAATTGATGGCGCAATAGTAATTACTGAATATGCTGATAAAAAAATTGGAGAAGGCCTTTCAAGATCAGAAGGTTATAAAATGGCATCGAAGAGAATGTTTTATCCTATTTTAGCATCTACTGGAACAACTATGGCTGCCTTTATTCCTGTAATGTTATGGCCAGGGTTTACAGGTCAATTTATGCGATATCTTCCTATAACAGTTTTTACAGTCTTATTGGGATCTCTAATATATTCGTTAATTATGATTCCGGTATTAGGATCCTATCTTGGTCAACAAGATTCTGCTCTCAACAAGGAAGAAGGTAGAGAATCTATATTTAAAAAATTAACTGAACTATATGGAAAAAGAATTGCAAAATTTGTTAAAAATCCTATTGAAACATGTTTAGCAGTGGTCTCAGTATTGTTAATAATAATTATGAGTTACTCATATTTTGGAAAAGGAACAATTTATTTTGCCTTAGTTGATCCAGTAGAAGCTAACGTAACTATTAAAGCTCGAGGTAATTATTCTGCATTAGAGACAAAAAAACTTGTTGAGCAAGTTGAAGAAAGGTTCTTGGAAGTGCCTGGATTGAATAGTGTTTACTTGAGAGCTGGTAGCGAATGGTGGAATACAGAGGCAGATAAAATTGGCGGTGGCTTTGTAGAGGTTGCGCCAGCGGCTCAGAGAGAAATATCTGGATTGCAAATAATGGAACTCTTAAATAAATCAGTAAATGATTTACCAGGTATATTTGTTGAAATTGCTCCTGATCTAGGCGGTCCTTCTTTTGACAATCCGATTGAGTTAGATCTTTATGGCGACAGTGAAAATGATGTTAATGCTGCTGCAGATATCATTGAAACTTATATAAGAAATAATATAAATGGTCTCAAAAATATCACCTCATCTAAGTCATACCCATCCGTGGAATGGAGTGTTGAAGTAGATAAACAAAAAGCAGCTCAGCTAGGTGTAAGTGTTGCTGATGTTGGCGCATTAGTTCAAATGCTCACAAATGGATTTAAGGTTGGAGAATATAGACCGGACGATTCAAGAGATGAGGTAGAAATTAGAGCTAGATTTCCTGAATCTGATAGAACAATAACCGGAATACAAAACTTAAATGTAACAACTCTCAAAGGTTTGGTTCCTGTGAGTTCTTTTATATCAGTGATACCTAAAGAAAACAGACAATCTGTAAATAGAAAAGATGGTAAATTTACACAATCAATTGGTGCTGCAACCATAGATGAGTCTCAAGTTTCAGATAAAGTAAAAGAGATTAATACTTGGTTGGAGTCTGCCGACCTTGGGAACGGGGTCACATATAAATTTACTGGCATGGCAGAAGAAACAGAAGATGTAAATAATTTTATGATAGCTGCAGGCATTATGGCCGTATTTATTATGCTGCTAATGCTTTTAACCCAATTTAATAGCTTTTATCAGTCATTTATAATTCTTACATCAGTAACAATTTCTTTTGTTGGTGTTCTGTTGGGTTTATTAATAACCGGAAAACCATTTAGTACAACTATGACAGGTTTATCTATAGTCACATTGGCTGGCATTGTAGTTAATAATAATATTGTTCTCATTGATACATTTAATAAATTAAGGTTTGAATCGCCTCACTTAGATCAATCCACTCATATTATTAATGCTTGCAAACAAAGACTTAGACCCATATTGCTAACATCATTAACAACTATTTTTGGTTTATTGCCTCTGGCTATGGGAGTAAGTCTCGACATTATTTCTAGAGATATAGCTATTGGAAGTCCTATTGTTGATTGGTGGTCTAATCTCGCTGTATCTATTGTTTTTGGTTTAGCCTTCAGCACTTTTATAACTTTGATTTTAACTCCTGCAATATTGGCATTACCAAATGCATTAAGAAAAGATTTTAAAAAGTTTTTAAAAACAACTGATTAATAAATTACAATAAACTATGTCTAATTCAAATAAAAAAATTGATTTTGAGTCTTCTTTAAAAGAGCTTGAGTCGATTGTTGCAAAACTAGAGGATGAGAATATTAATTTAGAAGATTCAGTAAAGTCGTTTGAGGCGGGAATAAATCTTGTTAAAGAGTGTCAAAAACAACTCGAAAAAGCTGAACTTAAAGTCAAAGAGTTGCTTGATGATGGATCATCTCAAGAATTAGATAACTCCTAAACTCTCCATGCATCCTGAATTCTTATCACAAGTCAAAGAACTTGTAATAAATAAGATTAGGGTATCTATTGGAAAATCTAACTTAATTGAAGAAGTAATGTCTTATTCGGCATTAGCTGAAAGCAAAATGATACGAGCTGGCTTGGTTTTTGCTTCTTCTCGCACCAACAAAAATCTTCATGAAGAAAGTGTTATCACTTTAGCTACAGCTGTAGAGTTAATGCATACATACTCTTTAATACATGATGATCTACCGTGCATGGATGATGATGATCTTAGAAGAAATCAACCATCAAGTCATATTAAATATGGAGAAGCTAATGCTGTTTTAGCTGGAGATGCCCTTCAGGCTCTGGCGTATGAAATAATTAGCAATGATTTAAAAATGAATTCTGATGAAAAAGTTAAAAGTATTAAAATTTTATCTAAAGCATGTGGTAAAAATGGAATGGTTTATGGTCAATATCTAGATATTCAAAATGAAAGTAAAGAAGATATTAATCTAGAAATGCTTGATAAAATTAATAATCTTAAGACTGGCAAGTTGATTGAATGTTCTGTGATTCTGGGTCAAATTGGTAATAATATAGAAAGCGATTTATTTAAAGAATTTAGTAGTCATATAGGTTTAGCTTTTCAGATCACTGACGACATTCTAGATGTAACACAAACAGAAGGGGTTTTAGGAAAAAATAAAAATTCTGATATTAAAAATAATAAAATTACTTATATTGATATCTTGGGATTAGATGGCGCCAAAGAAAAAGCTAGAAAGCTAACAAAGCTATCTCTAAATGTCTTAAAAAATATTGATATTTCAGGCAAAGATAAACTAAAAAACATAACTAAATACTTAATTAGTAGGCAAAACTAATGAAAATTTTTAAGAAAATTCCTACAGAAAAACCATTAACGCCTATTCTAGATACAGTTAATTACCCTGCTGACATTAGATCTTTTTCAGTTTTAGAATTAGAAAATCTTTCAAATGAGTTAAGAGAGTTTTTGTTATATTCAGTTGGTCAAAGTGGCGGTCATCTTGGAGGAGGTTTAGGAGTAGTTGAACTTACAATAGCTCTTCATTATTTATTTAATACTCCTTATGATAATTTGGTCTGGGATGTTGGTCATCAAGCTTACCCTCATAAAATACTTACTGGCAGGAAAGACCAAATTCAATCAATTAGGCATAAAAATGGACTTGCACCTTTTCCAGCTATACATGAAAGTGAATATGATGCGTTTGGGGTTGGTCATTCTAGTACTTCTATAAGCGCTATATTGGGAATGGCAATGGCATCAAAAGATAGCTTGCCTGAAAAAAAACATATTGCTGTAATTGGTGATGGTGCGATGACAGCCGGTATGGCTTTTGAAGCCTTAAGCCATGGAGGACATCTTAAGCCCAATGTGCTTGTTATTCTTAATGATAATGACATGTCTATATCAGAAAATATCGGAGGTCTTTCAAACTATTTTTCTAGAATATGGGCTTCAAAAATATATAAAGGAATTAAAAAAAGTGGAGCAAGTGCTTTAAAACCCCTACCCCAAGCATATCATTTAGCAAGAAAGGTAGAAACTCAAATGAAGGCTATGGTTGCTCCTGGTTCTATTTTTGAAGAGTTGGGATTTAATTATATTGGTCCAATAGATGGTCATAATATAAAAGAATTACTTGAAGTAATTGGTAATTTAAAAGATTTTGATGGGCCTCAATTCTTACATGTTATTACTAAAAAAGGTGCTGGGCTGGATGCCGCTGAAGCCGATAGGGTTGGATTTCATGCAATTGGAAAAATAAATAGCATTAAATCTGACTCTACTCCAAAACCAAAGTATCAAGATATTTTTAGCGACTGGATTGTTGATATGGCAGAGGCTGATAAAAACTTAGTTGCTATAACGCCTGCTATGAGAGAAGGTTCAGGACTTGTAGAGTTTAGTAAAAAATTTCCTGAGAGATACTTTGATGTAGCTATAGCAGAGCAGCATTCTGTAACTTTTGCTGCTGGGTTAGCTAAAGAAAATAAAAAACCTGTTGTTGCAATTTATTCTACATTCTTGCAAAGAGCTTATGATCAACTTATTCATGATGTTGCTGTTCAAAACCTTGATGTAACTTTTGCTTTAGATAGAGCTGGTCTAGTTGGTGAAGACGGTCCTACTCATTCTGGAAATTATGATATTGCCTATTTAAGATGCATCCCAAATATAATTTTAATGACGCCTTCTAATGAAAATGAAACTAGATTGTTGTTAACAACTGCATATAAATATAAGGGACCAGCTGCAGTGAGATATCCAAGAGGTACAGGACCAAATTCTACAGTTGAATTTGCCTTAGAGCCCTTAGAAATTGGAAAAGCTAAACTAATTAGAGAAGGTAAGTCAAATATCATTTTTCTAAATTTTGGCGCTCTTCTAAATGAAGCAGAAATAGTCTCAAAAGAAATGGATATGACTTTGATTGACATGAGATTTGTGAAGCCATTAGATGAAGACATGCTTCATAAATATCTTAATAATGCTGATATGTTTGTTTCTCTTGAAGATGGTTCAATATCAGGGGGAGCAGGAAGTGCAGTCCAAGAATATTGTGGAAGAAATAATATAATAATTAAATCACTCTTATTTGGAATCCCTGATAAATTTATTGATCATGCATCTAGGGAAGAAATGCTTGATCAAGCTGGACTAAGTGCTACAAAAATCCTAGATAAATTAAAAACATTGCAGGAATAATTGCTAGAAACCCTGCTATTAGGTCATCTAATACAATCCCTAATCCATTTTTATAATTTTTATCAAAATATGATATTGGAAATGGTTTCAAAATATCAAATATTCTAAAAAATATAAATGCTAAAATTGCATAGGAGGTTCTAGAAGATTGAGTGGTCATGTAAAGCGCTGGTAATAATGCTACCCACATGCCAGCCAACTCATCAATAACTATTGAGCTATGGTCTTTTTCAATTAGGTCTGCTGATGCTTTTTCACATATCCAAATAGAAAATAAAATGATTAAGAAAACAACAAAGTGCATATCGATGTAATGGGAAAGAAGTATAAATAATAAAAAAGAGAATAAGGAACCCCATGTTCCTGGAGCAAAAGGAATTTTGCCAATTCCACCTAAGGTTGCTATGAAGTGTATAGGATTTTTTAAATTTGGAAAATTATTCATTATTAAAAATGCTCATATCCTGTAATCTTTACATCATAACCTTTATTAGAAATAAGTTTAATTTCCTTTGATTTTGTAACTTCGCCTATCTTAATGAAACTATCAGTAAATTTATCTTTTGGAATTGTAAAACATAAGTCATAGTCATCTCCAAGATTTAGATCGTTAATATTAGATATAACAGGTATGTTATCTAAGTAAATTTTGCCACCACAATTTGAAGCTTTTAGCATTTTTTGCATATCAACTAGCAATCCATCAGATGTATCAATACATGCGTTAGCTAAATCAGATATTTTTTTACCTAACTCAATCTTCGGTATTGGCCTTAGATAGTCTTTAATAAAAGGTGAGTCAGATACGTTGTTCTTTAAATCTTTTAATCCTCTTGCGCCTTTGCCAACTTCTGAGCTTATGCATATAAAGTCTCCAGGTTTGGCCCCATCTCGTCTTAAGATATTTTTCTTAAAAGGAGACCCATAGACTATTACGCTAATATTTAATGGTCCTTTAGTTAAATCTCCTCCGATTAAAGGAATTTTGAATTGGTTTGCTATTTCATTAGTGCCAAACGCAAAATCTTCAAACCAAGCTCTATCTTGGAACGGAGATGTAACTGACAAGCTAAAAGCTATAGGCTTACACCCCATTGCTGCAATATCGCTAATTGCTACGGCTATTGATCTGTATGCAATGTCTTGTGGATTTGTATTCTTTAAAAAATGTATTCCTTCAACAGAAGCATCAACAGAGGTAACAATCTTTTTCTTGGATTCAAAAACAGCGCAATCATCCCCTGGAGGAATGATTACACCATTTTCTTTGTAATATTTAGAACCAATTTGATTAAATAAATTAATTAGCTCAAATTCTGAGTTCAATTAAAATTTTAGTTAGGGTATCTTTCAAATAGCCCTGATGCACCCATGCCGCCGCCAACACACATAGTTACAACACCAAATTGTTTGTCACTTCGAACTAACTCTCTTGTTAAATGTCCTACGCATCTTGATCCTGTCATGCCAAAAGGATGGCCGATAGAAATGGAACCACCATTAACATTTAATTTATCCATTGGTATACCTAAAGTATCCCTGCAATGAGCAACCTGAACTGCAAATGCCTCATTTAGTTCCCATAAATCAATGTCCTCAACAGACATATTATAATTTTTTAGTAACTTAGGTACTGAATAAACCGGTCCTATTCCCATTTCATCTGGCTCACAACCCATAGTTGTAAAACCTCTAAAATATGCTACTGGCTTTAATCCAAGCTCAAGTGCTTTTTCTTCTGACATAACTAAATTTATTGAAGCTCCGTCTGATAGTTGCGAAGAATTACCAGCTGTAACAGAGCCATTTTCTGGATCAAAAACAGGTTTTAATCCAGCCAAACCTTCTAATGTTGTTCCTGGTCTATTGCATTCATCTTTATCTACAGTTACTTCAACCTCTTTAGATTCTCCAGTTTCTTTATTTGTTAGTAACATCTTTGTATTCATTGGAACTATCTCATCGACAAATAATCCTGCTTCTTGCGCTGCAGCAGTTCTCTTTTGGCTTTCAAAAGCTAATTCATCTTGTGTCTCTCTTGAAACGTTATATCTTTTTGCAACTACTTCTGCAGTCATACCCATAGGAAAATATATTCCAGGAGATTGCTCTGCTAATCTTTCATTAACAAAATTATCCATATTCATATTCATCATTGATATTGTTTCCGCTCCACCAGCTATAACAGTGTCATAACAACCTGCCATAATTTGTCCTGCAGCCATAGATACTGACTGTAAGCCTGATGAGCAATATCTGTTAATAGTTGTACCGCCTACTGTTATTGGCAAGTTAGAGAGCACTGCAGCATTTCTTGCTATATTATGGCCTTGAGCTCCTTCAGGATTTCCGCAACCCATTATAATATCCTCAACTGCTTCCGGAGGAAGGTTTGGGTTTCTATCTAACATCGCGTTGATAATATGAGAGAGCATTTCATCAGGTCTTGTCATATTAAATCCACCTCTGTGTGATTTTGCCAAACCAGTTCTTACGCTATCAACAATAACTACGTTTTTCATAATTTCTCCAATTGGGTAAAAAATTTACACTGTCATTCTAATCTATACTAATGCTGACTTAAAGCTTCTTATACCAATTTGGTATTATGTCTATGCCCAACTCTTGTGCTTTCTTCATCACATAAGGTATTGTTATTGGACTAAATGGAAGTATGGTTAATACGCCAAGGCCTAAGCTTTTAAAAATTTCATTTAATTGATTGTTTGCATATTCAATTTCGCCTTCGGTAGCCTGCCCTTCAATATATTTTATATATACATCTAACATCTTTTTGTTTTCTTCGGACTCTTCTAAAAAACTATCTTTTAGTTTAAGTAAATATTTTTGTATTTTTTCAGTATTCATTTCTTAAAGATTATTATGCTACATTTGTCATTATGAAGAAATCTGAAAGAGCTGAAATAGTTAGGAAGATACTAGATAAAACCTATCCAGAAACTCCAATACCTTTGGATCATAAAGATATCTTTACATTACTTATTGCCGTTCTGCTATCTGCTCAATGCACTGATGAAAGAGTAAACCAGGTTACTCCAAAGTTATTCAAATTAGCTTCAACCCCAGAAAAAATGAGCAAACTATCTCAAGAAAAAATATACAACATAATAAAACCATGCGGATTGGGACCAAAGAAATCTAAAGCTATTAAATCTCTTTCATTAATTTTAGTAAAAGAATATAACAGCATTGTCCCTAATAACTTTGAGGATCTTGAAAAACTACCTGGTGTTGGACACAAAACCGCTTCAGTTGTTATGAGTCAAGGTTTTGGAGTACCTGCATTTGCAGTTGATACTCATATACATAGACTTGCTCAAAGATGGGGCTTAACAAATGGTAAAAATGTGAAAAAAACTGAGGCTGATTTGAAAAAATTATTTAATAAATCAACCTGGAACAAGCTTCATTTGCAAATTATTTTTTGGGGTCGTGAATTTTGTCAGGCAAAAGCTTGTTACGGACTTGAATGTAGTATTTGTTCTTCATGTTACCCAAAAAGAATAAAGCCTTTTGCACACAAGAAGCCTTAGATGATTTAAAATAATCAACTTCACAGTTTAATGCAACTCAATACTTAGGATATTTTCAAATGGTATTTAATCAAAAAGATAAAAATCTTTCACAAAGTGATTCTGTATTTAGCAACCCTCAATCCATAAAAGATTATGATGAAGACTTATGGGATTCCTTTGAAAAAGAAGCTAATAGACAAGAAGACCATATAGAGCTAATTGCATCGGAAAATTATGCCAGCCATAGAATATTAGAAGCTCAAGGATCTTTGTTAACAAATAAATATGCAGAAGGATATCCATCTAAAAGATATTATGGTGGTTGTGAATTTGTGGATATTGCAGAACAACTTGCTATTGAGAGAGCAAAAGAGTTATTTAAAGCTGCTTATGCAAATGTTCAGCCGCACTCAGGATCTTCAGCAAACGCTGCTGCATTTTTAGCTTTGCTTGAGCCTAATGATACTATTCTTGGGATGAGTTTAGATCATGGGGGTCATTTAACTCACGGAGCAAAAGTAAATTTTTCTGGAAAGAACTATAAAAGCATTCAATACGGCTTGCATGAAGATACTCATGAAATAGACTATGAAGAAGTCAGAAATTTAGCTAAAAAACATAAGCCTAAATTAATTATTGCAGGTTTTTCTGCTTATTCAGGAATTATAGATTGGAAAAAATTTAGAGAAATTGCAGATGAGGTAGGAGCATATTTTCTAGTTGATATGGCTCATATCTCAGGTCTTGTTGCTACAGGACACTATCCCTCACCTATTCCCTTTGCAGATGTAGTCACTTCTACAACTCATAAAACTTTAAGAGGACCAAGGTCAGGAATAATATTGGCAAAAGAAAATGAAGCGCTGCAAAAGAAACTTAATTCTGCTGTATTTCCTGGATCTCAAGGCGGACCTCTGATGCATGTAATTGCAGCAAAAGCTATTTGCTTTAAAGAGGCAATGGAGCCTAGTTTTCAAGAATATATGCAACAAGTTGTTGATAATGCAAAAACTATGTGTGATGTAATTATGTCTCGAGGTGTGGATGTTGTTACTGGCAATACACATAATCATATTGTTCTTGTAGATCTTAGAAATAAAGATATAACAGGCAAAGATTTAGAAAAAGCTTTGGGCGATATAAACATTACAGTTAATAAAAATGCGGTGCCAGGTGATCCAAGATCACCCTTTGTAACATCAGGTGTTAGACTGGGTACTCCCGCTGTAACTACAAGAGGTTTTAAAACAAAAGAAATTACGCTTATAAGTAATTGGATATGCGATGTAATTGAAAACATTAATGATGAAGATGCAAAGTTAGAAATAAAAAATAAAGTAATTAATCTGACCAAACAATATCCGGTCTATAATTTATAAATGTATTGTCCGTTTTGCCAAGCTGAAGATACTAAAGTTATAGACTCTAGATTAGTTGCAGACGGCTCCCAAACAAGAAGAAGAAGAGAGTGTGAAGTATGTCACTCTAGATTCACCACCTTTGAAACAGCGGATTTAGCCTTACCTAGGGTTGTCAAAAATGATGGAGAGCGTCAGCCCTTTAATGGCTCAAAACTTAAGCGAGGTATGCTCAGAGCCCTTGAAAAAAGACCTTTGTCATCTGAAGAAATAGATACTGTTTTTGGGAAAATTTTAAATGAAATTCGCACCAGCGGTCTTCGTGAGATCCCTTCTCTGAAGATAGGAGAAATAATGATGAATGCTCTAAAAGAGGTTGATACTGTTGCTTATGTAAGATTTGCATCGGTCTATAGAGATTTTCAAGATATAAAAGATTTCTCAACTGAAATTAATTCTTTAAGCAAAGAAAAACCCAAAAAAGAATCTAAGAAAAAAACAAAGAAATGAATTATAAAAAGTTGATGAAGAGAGCTATTTCTCTTGCTGATCAATATAAATATACCGCTAAACCAAACCCTGTAGTTGGGTGTATTATTGTAAAAGGCGAAACTATAATCTCAGAAGGTGCGCATAAAGAATTTGGATCCAATCATGCAGAAGTAAATGCAATTGAAGAAGCAAAAAAAAACCAAGGAATTACTTTTGATTCCTTCGGTGAATTAACCTTAATTTGTTCTCTAGAGCCATGCAACCATACAGGTAAAACTGGGCCATGTTCAGAGGCAATAATTAGCTCTGGAATAAGAAACGTAGTAGTTGGCGCCGAAGATCCAAACCCTCTTGTTTCAGGAAGTGGAATTAGAAATTTAATTAATCATGGAGTGAAAGTTCAATCAGGAGTATGTGCAGAACTCGTTGAAGAACAAAACAAATTCTTTTTTTTCAAGAACAAGAATAATAGACCATACATAACTGTAAAAATTGCATCTTCGAGAGATGGAAAATCTTATCTACCAAATGAAGAAAGGACATATATCACCTGCAAAGAATCAATAGATGATGTTCAAAAAGTTAGAGCAAATTATGATGCCATTTTGACAGGAGGTAATACAGTTATTAATGACTCACCAAGGATGAATGCTAGGGTTAGTTTTCCGGTTAATCAGCCAAAAAAAATTCTTCTAAGCAATAAATCTAATTTTGATTTAGATGCTGATTTCTTCGTAAATTGCGAATATGAAATACTCAATGAAACAAATATAGACAAGATAATAGAAAGATATAGATACAAAGACATCACATCAATTTTAGTTGAGGCAGGTCCAAAACTTGTAAACGCATTTTTAGATTCCGGAAAAGTGGATGAAATTATTATTTATCAGTCACCCAATAATCTTGGAATAAATGGTGTGAATTGGTTTAAAGAAGATAATGCTGTTGAAAAACTAAGTTTTAAACTAGAATCCTCATACAAGATTAAAGCAGATACCAAAAAAATATATATAAAGTGTTAAAACATATCATTACAGAAATTATTGAAGATATTAAGCAAGGAAAGATGGTAATCATCCTTGATGATGAATCTCGAGAAAATGAAGGTGACCTTATTTGTGCTGCTGATCAAGTTACTCCAGAAATAATTAATTTTATGGCCTCAAAAGGAAAAGGATTGATATGCCTACCCATGAGTGAAAGCCTTATAGATAAATATAATCTTCAAATGATGACTTCTAATAATAAAGCAGCAAATAGAACAGCATTTACTGTCTCGATTGAGGCTGCAGAAGGTATTACAACTGGAATATCAGCAGCTGATAGAGCTCATACAATCAGGACTGCAGTGAGTAAAAATTCAAAAGCCTCTGACATTGTTCAGCCTGGGCATGTATTTCCACTTAAAGCCATGGAAGGTGGAGTTCTAAGCAGAGCAGGACACACAGAGGCTGCATGTGATTTAGCTAAACTTGCAGGCTTCCAGTCTGCAGGGGTTATTTGTGAAATTATGAACGACGATGGAACTATGGCAAGAAGAGATGATTTAATAAAATTTGGTGAAAAATATGATATTAAGGTTGGCACTATTGCAGATTTAATAGATTATAGATTGTCCTCAGACAGCACGGTTGAGGCAATAAATGAAAGACAAGTCACAAATGAATTTGGTGAATTTAATCTCATAGTATGGAGAGACATCATAAAAGATGAATATCATTTTTCTCTAAGTAAAGGTGATTTATTGTCAGTTGAGTCTCCTTTAGTTCGAGTTCAAACACAAAGCATTCTTCAAGATACATTAGGTATAGAAGAATTAGGGAAAAATTGGTCAATAAGAAAATCTATAGAAAGAATATCAAAAGAAGATGCTGGGCTTTTTGTTCTTATAAATCACCGAGACGCTAAAAGTTACTGGCTCAATAAATTAGAAGATAAAGAAATTGAACCAAAAAGAAATAGACGAGTTATTGGTGTTGGATCTCAAATACTTAGAGCTCTCGATTTAAGAAAAATAAGTGTCTTAGGTACTCCTACTAAATACAATGCTGTATCTGGTTTTAATATAGAGATAACAGGATTTGTAAATGAATAAAGTTCTAATAGTTCACACCTCATGGTATGCAAATTATATAAGTGAAATGATAAAACTGTCGTGTAAGGTTTTATCAGAAAATAAATTTTCATGGGATATTTCTCTTGCGCCTGGCAGTATTGAGCTACCCGCATTAGCAAAACATAAATTAATAAAAAATGAAAAGGCTTATGTAGGCATTCTTTTTTTAGGCATAGTTGTAAGGGGTGAAACTACTCACTATGAGCTTGTTACAACTGAAACATTTAGATCTATTGGAAATTTAGCTATGGACTATCCTCAAATATCGGTGATTAATAATGTTATTTGTGTGGAAAATGAAAATCAGTTAAAAGAAAGGCTTTTTAATAATACTGAAAATAATACAAAATCACTTATTAAACTAATACATGAAAAATCTAGCTAACTTTAAAGTAGAAGTAAGAACTAGAGAGTATCTAATTCAAGCTATTTATCAATATTTTTTTAGCAAGCAGGATACTTCAGATATTATTGATCAATTTAAAGACGAGCATAAAAATAAAAAAGTAAATTTTGATGTCTTTTCATCTTCATTAGAGTCTGTAAAGAATAATGAAGAACGTTTAAAGAAAATTCTTGAATCACTTGGTGTTAAGGACTCAAATATGGACCTTATAGATAAATCAATTCTATACTTTGCATTAAATGAAATGCTATTTGGTAATCTAGATAAGCCTGTAGTGATTGACGAATCTTTAAGACTTTCAAAGAAATTTTCTAGTCCAGATTCATACAAATTTATAAATGCTAATTTAGATAAATATCTAAAATCAATATAAATTATCTAAGAATGGTCTGATCTCTTGAGGGTCCTGTTGATACATAAGATATAGAACAACCAACAAATTCTTCAATAAAATTAATATACTCTTGAGCCCTAAGAGGGAGATCATTGAATTGAGTTGTCCCTTCAGTTATTGATTGCCAACCTTCAAAGGTTTTATAAATAGGTTGCCCGTCTTTATAATCTACACAAACATCAATAGAAGAAAATTCATCCATAACGTCTAACTTTGTCAAACAAATATCAGTCACAGAATTAGTGAAAACTGCTTTTTTTAATGCAAATAAATCAAGCCAACCACACCTTCTAGGCCTTCCAGTCGTAGCGCCAAATTCATGTCCTTTTTCAGCAAGCATTTTAGCGTTATCATCAAATAACTCAGTTATAAATGGTCCTTCTCCAACTCTTGTGCAATAAGCTTTTGAAATCCCAATAATTTTATTAATATATTTTGGTCCTAATCCAAGACCGGTTGAAACACCTCCAGCTGTAGTGTTTGAAGATGTAACGTATGGGTATGTGCCATGATCAATATCCAAAAGAGTACCTTGAGCGCCTTCAAATAAAAGTGATTTATCTGCCTTGACCCAATCATATATTAGGCCTTGAGTGTCAAAACAGTAACTATCATATAAATGTTTGTAAGACATCACCTCAGAGAAAACATCTTCAATATCATGAGGTTTTTCATTATATAACTCAACCAATAGCCTGTTATGGTATGAAACTAGTAATGCAATCTTCTCTTTTAAAAGTTTTTCATCACCAATATCTCCAAACCTTACAGCCCTTCTTGCTATCTTGTCTTCATATGATGGGCCTATTCCTCTTCCTGTAGTTCCAATAGATTCTTTCTTGTCCCTAACTTTATCAATACTAATATGACTTGGTAGAATTAATGAGCAGCCTGAACTAACAAAAAATCTGTCTTTAAAGCTAACTCCAACATCTTCAAGGCCTTTAACCTCATGATCAAGAGCTTCTAATGATAGAACAACGCCATTTCCAATTACACAATTAACATTAGGATGAAGAATGCCTGATGGTATCAAATGAAGAATAGTTTGATTGCCATTTACTTTAATTGTATGTCCTGCATTATGGCCGCCTTGAAAACGACATACCGCATGAACCTCTTGACTTAAAGCATCAACAATTTTGCCCTTACCCTCATCTCCCCATTGAAGACCAAGTATTAGAGTGTTTGAAGCCACTTTTTTTCCTAGTCAGATATTTTTTTCTGATTTAAATATTTCAAGAAATCTGAGTTTGCATCAATAAGCATCATGTCAGATTTATTTTGAAATGTTTCAACATAAGCCCTAAGACTTCTAGTGAACTCATAGAACTCAGGATCTTGAGAAAAACCTTCTGCATAGATTCTTGCTGCCTCAGCATCACCTTCACCTCTTAGCAATTCTGCTTTTTTATAGGCTTCAGCTAAAATAACAACTTTATCTTTGTCTGCAATAGCTCGAATCTCCCTTGAGATCTCTTTACCTTCTGATCTAAGCTCTTCAGCAAGTCTATTTCTTTCAGTTCTCATCCTTTCATAGACCGAATTACTTAAATTGGATGGTAAATCTATCCTTTTAACTCTAAAGTCTATAATTTCAATACCTAAGTCTGAAACTGAATCATTAAGTGAATTAAGCATTATTTTCATGAGCTCATCTCTTTCACCAGAAACAACTTCTTTTACAGTTCGTTTACCAAAATTATTCTTTAAGACGAACTCAGAACGTTGACCAAGGAGACTATTTAAACTGTTAAAACTTCCATTGTTTGCTTTATAGAATGTTAAGACATCTATAACTCTATACTTAATATATGAGTCAACTAATAGATATTTACTCTCAACGGTAAGGATTCTATCTGCCTCTTCATCAAGAGTTTGAATCCTAGCATCGTATTTTTTTACTTCCTGAATGATTGGAAGTTTGAAATGAAAACCAACAGGTATATCTGTTCTTACAGCCTCACCAAACTGAAAGACTATCGCATTTTCTTTTTCATTAACTATAAAGAAGCTATTTAAACCAATTCCAACTATTAATGCTGCAAAAACTAATAAATATGTATTCCTATTCATCTTCTTCTCCTTGTCTTAATCTGAGCTGATTGAGATCTATTTTATTTCCTTGTTCCATCATCTTGTCTAATGGAAGCAACATTAAATTATTACCACTATCGATATCAATCATTACTTTGGTGGTGCTTGATAGAACTTTTTGCATTGCATCTATATACATTCTATCTCTAGTAACTTCAGGAGCCTTTTGATACTCTTCAAGAAGTTGGGTGAATCTTCCAACCTCACCCTCTGCATTAGCAATAACCTCTAACAAATAACCTTCAGCATTTCTGATTCTTGCCTGTGCTTGACCTCTTGCTTCAGGGACTATAGTTAATGCATACCTTTCAGCTTCATTTTGCAATTTTTCTTTATCTTCTCTTGCAGCAACAACATCATCAAAAGCATCTTTAACTGCCGCTGGTGGATCAGTTTTTTCAATGTTTACCTGCTGAACTAGTAGGCCAGTAGCATATATATCTAAAATTTGCTGGAGTCGAGTTTGAACTTCTTGAGCAATTTGCTCTCTTCCTACAGTTAAGGTTTCTTCAAGAGAATTATCACCAACAACATGCCTTAAAGCACTCTCAATAGCCTGCCTAAGACTTAACTCTGGATCTTTTACATTTAAAACAAAATCTTTTAAGTTTGCTATTCTGTATTGGGCCGAAACAGTTACATCTACTATGTTTTCATCTTTAGTCAACATACTATTTGTTTGACTATATCTTCTTGTTAGAGATACATTTTCTATATACCTTTCATCGATTCCAGCCAATCTGAAATTTAGTCCTTCTTGTTGCTCTTCATAGAACTTACCAAATCGTAAAATCACTGCTCGTTCGGATGCATCAAGCTGATATATTGATTGAGATGCATAAACAATTAAGAATCCAAAAAGTGCGTATAACAATATTCTTGTAGTTGGTAACTTAAAACTACCACCCGAACTTCCTCCAGAACCACCTGAGGATGATTTTTTTCCTCCAAGTATTGAAGAAAATTTCTTTACAAGCTCATCAAAGTCAGGAGCATCATTTTTTCCACCCCATGGATCTTTGTTTTGGTTATCCCAGTTCACAATAATTACCTCGTAGTTTTAAACATTATAGACTGTATCTATGAACTTATAGTTATATTTAAAGAGAAGTTATCAATCTTTTGATAGATTCTTCAATTTTATGGCTAGTTTTTATATCAAAAGCTTCTAAATGACTCCAAGAACGCAACCATGTCATTTGTCTTTTTGCTAATTGTCTAGTTGCGTAAAGTGCTCTTTTAAATAATTCATCTGAATCATACTCTTCATTTAAAAAAGAGATTACTTGTTTGTAATTCACAGATTTTCTAATAGGATGATTGTCTGGAATTTTATACTTATTCAATAAATTTTTAACTTCATCAATCAAACCATTTTGAATAATTATCTTAAGGCGTTCTTCTATTCTTGAATGAAGTAATGATCTATCCTCATCAAATATTCCAAATTGATGAATGGAATAATTATCTGATAAGTAGTCTTTATTTTTATATCCAACCATTGTGCCTAACTGAATACCAGATGCTTTATGAATTTCTAATGCCCTTATAATTCTTTTTTCATCAAAAATATTAATTTTTTTTGCATGGATAGGATCTAATTCTTTGAGCATCTTATAAAGCATCTTGACACCATTTTGATTAATTATATTCTGTAATTCAGATCTATATTCATCATCTCGCTCGGGAAGATTATCTAGGCCATTTATTAATGATTTAAAGTACATCATTGAACCTCCAACAAAAAGTGGCAGCTTATTTTTATTATGTATTTCTGTAATTAGTGCTAATGAGCTTTTATAAAAATCTGCTACTGAATATATTGAATCTGGGCTAATGCAATCAACTAAGTGATGTTTGTATTTGAGCAATACATCTTTTGAGGGCTTAGCGGAGCCTATATCACAATCTTTATAAACCATTACAGAGTCAACGCTTATAATTTCAGCGGGAATAGAATTGCAAATATTAATTGCTAGATCTGTTTTGCCAGAAGCTGTTGGTCCAAGAATAAAAGCAATTGGCTTTTTATTTTTTTTATTCAAATTTATAGAGCTTCTTCGTTTGTCTCTCCAGTTCTAATCCTAACGACCTCTTCAATAGGTGATATAAATATTTTTCCATCTCCAATTTTACCTGATCCAGCAGCTTCTATTATAGCTTTCTTAACCTGCTCAACCATATCATCAGAAACGGCTATATCTATCTTAATTTTTGGAAGAAAATCGATTGTGTATTCAGCTCCTCTATATAATTCAGTATGACCTTTCTGCCTTCCAAAACCTTTTACTTCAGTCATTGTCATACCAGATATCCCAATTTTATCTAAAGATGCTCTTACCTCTTCAACTTTAAATGGTTTAATTATTGCTGTTACTAATTTCAACTTTATCTCCTCTAATAATTTTTAAAATAGTATTACATTGTTCTGAAGAAGAACCTTTATTCTTTATACAAACTTCTGCAGCCCTATAAGACATATCATCTCTTAATTGATCATCATTTAGCAAGGTCTTAAAAGCATTAACAAGGTCTTTTTTTGTTTTTATTTGGATGCAAGCATCTTTTTGTAAAAATTTTTTAAGTATGTCTTCAAAATTTTTCATATAAGGTCCGACAATAAATGGGCAGCCTTGAGCTGCTGATTCAATAATATTGTGTCCGCCATAGTCTTTAAAAAGACTTCCTCCAATGAACGCCGAGGTTGATAATGAATATAATTCTTGCATCAAGCCTGTTGCACTTATGATTGCAATTTCATTATTATTTAAATCTTCTGTAAATGAGGTATGAATTCTTGAATCCATATTCATCTTAGTTAGAAGTGTTTTTATTGATTGAGCTCTCTCGGGATGTCTTGGCGCAATGATTAGCTTTAAATCTGGCATTTCATTTTTAAGTTCTTGAAATGCTTCAGCAATTAGCTCATCTTCCTTCTTATGAGTACTTGCTGCTAAGATTATTTGATGGTTTAAATGAGTTCTATTATTTTTAATATCTCGCATCTCAATGTCAAACTTTACAGATCCTACATTTTGTATTTTATTTTTATTCAAGCCAAGCGCCTTGAATCTCTCTAAATGAGAATTACTTTGAACAAATACAAAAGATATTTTATTTAAAATCTGTTTAGAAAATGATTTAAATTTTTTGTAGCTCTTATAAGAGGAGTCTGACATTCTTCCATTACATAGAATTATGGGCACTTTCTTTTTATATGCCTGACTGATCATGTTAGGCCAAATTTCTGTTTCAAATAATATCAAAGAGATGGGTTTATAAGTTCTATAAAAATTTGAAACTAAAAACCAAAAATCCCAAGGGGCATATACAATTTCAATATCAGTGTTAAATATTTTTCGCGCTTCTCTCAAACCTGTAGCAGTAGAAACAGATAAAATGACATCATATTCTTCTGAAATAGTCTTAACAATTTTTTTTGAAGCAATTACCTCTCCAAGACTGACTGCATGAAACCATACTGCATTATTTACTTTGGATTGGTTTTTATAAATGCCAAATCTATTAGAAAAATTACTTCGGTAGTCTTTATCTTTAAAACTTTTAAATAAAACTCTTATTGCTATAAAAGGTAGCAATAAGAGCATCATAAAGTTATATAAAAATAGGTTCATATGTCATTCATTCTAATGATTAATGTAATAATACAGCTTAATAGTATATGAATAGAATCTTATTATCACTTCTTGTAATTCTCTGGAAGCTTCTTTTGCTTTTTCCTAGACCTATGCATAAAGGATTGGTCTATTTTTTTGGAAATTTAATATATCTGATGCCAATTAAAAGAAACAAAATTAGTCAAAAGAATATTGAGTTATGTTTTCCAAAACTCTCCCGAAAAGAAAGAAAAAAATTGCACAAATTAAATGTTATAGCATCAGCAAAAATTATTTTTGATTCAGGCATTTCATGGTTTTGGTCTGATAAAAGAATTACTAAGCTAATTAGTTATGAAATTAGGGGGTTGGAGAATCTTTTAGAAGAACAAAAAAGTAACAACGGGATATTGTTATTTTTTAAACACTCCCTTCACCTTGAGCTTGATGCAAGACTGCTAGGCATGAATGCAGAAATATATGGCGTTGAAAGAGTTCATAACTCTGATTCATTTGATTCAATACAAAATAAGGGGCGATTAAAAAGTGTTAAAGATACTTGTGATAGAAATAATCCTTTAAAATTTATAAGATGGCTTAAGAATGGAAAAACTGTTCTTTATGCAACAGATCAAGATTATGGACTAAGCCAGTCTGATATTGTTAATTTTTTTAATCATCCTGCTGCAACAATCTCTGCTCCTCAAAAAATTATTAAAAGTACTAAATGCAAAACTTTCTTTGTTAATAGTTTTATGGAGAATGATAAATATATTCTTGAAGTTGAACAGATTTATTTAGATCAATCTAGTCAAATTAACTTTTCAAAAGATTTAAACCTATATATGGAAAATAAAATAAAACTAAATCCAGAAGAATATTTATGGCAGCATAGGAGATTTAAATCAACTCTTGGAAAAGAAAGTTTTTATGTCTAATTTTTTAAAAGAATTTGATACGATTAAAGGTTTCTTAGCTCATGAAGAGGGAGTTCTTTTATATGAAATGGCAAAACAATACTGCACAAAAAGTTTCGCTGTTGAAATTGGATCATATTGTGGCAAATCTGCTTGCTACATTGGCCAAGCATGCAAAGAAAATGGAACTTATCTTGTAACCATCGATCATCATAGGGGTTCAGAAGAGCAACAGTTTGGGGAAGAATATTTTGACCCTGAAGAGTATGATTACGAAAATAATAGAGTTGATACACTTCCAACATTAATTAAAAATATTGCAAAATATGAACTAAATACGCATATAAAGGCAATTGTAGATAATTCAAAGTCAGCCTCAAAAAAAATTCAAAGTGAAATAGATTTTCTATTTATAGATGGAAGTCATACCTTTGAATCTGCTAGAAATGATTACGAATCATGGAAAAATAAAATACGAACAGGTGGAATTCTTTCAATTCACGATATTTATGATTCTGAATTAGAGGGTGGTCAGGCACCAAGAGAAATATATGAAAAAGCTATGAAAGAAGGTTTTAAATTGGTAAAAAGAGTTAATAGTTTAGTTGCTCTTAAAAAAATTACATAATTCTAAAAATACATTTTTTTTAACTGAATTGGTGTTTATTTTGCTTGATAGAGCATGCGCTGCAATAATAACTGCTGCATTTGTCCATGTTGATTTTTCTTCAGGCCAAAATATTTTTAAATCATACTGATAACCAGTTGGAAAAATTCCTTCTGAATCTTGAAATTGCTGAATATCATTAAATATATCTTCTGCTATTTGTATATTTTCATGCGCCAGTGCTGCTATTACACACTCACAACTTTCAGCCACAGTAACCCAAGGCTCTTCTTTAACACACTTTACGCCAAGTCCTTTGACATAAAAATCTTCTAATGATTTCAGGAACTCAGATTTGTTATTTTTAATACCCGCCAAATATGGATAGTAGAAATCCATTGAAAATCTTGATCTATCAACACCATCTCGATCAAATTTTCTATCCCATAAGTTTGTTTTTAAATCAGGAGCTAAAAATTCTTTTGCCATAATTGATATATAGATAGACATTGTGGCTGTAATTAGTGAATTGTCAGAATATCCATCATCATTTTTTGCCCAATAATAAAAACCATCTTTGTCTTGAAAATTCTTAAGCCCTTTAAAAATTTTGTTTAATTTATTTAGCTGTATTTGGTTAAGAATTTTATGATAGTCCTGCTTTTTATCTATAAGTGCTGCTTGCATCAAGGGCAAGATGATATAAGGAGCATGATGGCTTTCAAAATACTCTTTAGAAGGTTTTCCTTTTTGGAATTCTGCATAAATCAGACCCTCATCATTAATGTTATCAAAAAACCATTTAACACCTAGCCAAAATGCATCCCACTCTTCGTATATGCTTAAAGCAATTAAACACTCACAATGATCCCATGGATCGCATTTACCTTTTTCATCCCATGAAATATAACCATCTGATGATTGGTTTGTGATGATCCAATTTTTGGATTCTTCAAACTTATCTTTTGCATGAAGCCAATTCATTTCTTTTTAAAATAAAAGGCAATGCTTTTACCTAAGACTGGATTAAATAATCTATCAATGAAATCTATCCAGGCTGGTTTTTCTAAAATATGAATTTCAAGCAATTTTTTATACCAACTTACTAGTAGATTCGTATCTTGATTTTTCCAAAACATACATCTTAGCCACCAGTATGCCGAATGAATTGAATGGAATTTTTCAGAATCAAGATAAACAAAACCTCTTGAAGATATATCATTTAATAATGCTTTCTTTTTAAAAATTCTTAAATGCCCCCCTGGCTGATTTTGATATTCTTTAGATAAAGCCCAGCAAATTTTTTCTGGAAACTCAGCTGGAACACTTACTAAAAATTTACCGCCCGGTTTAAGTACTCTGTTAATTTCTTCAATGGCTTCCTTGTAGTTATGAAGATGTTCTAAGACTTCAGAACATATAACCAAGTCAAAGGTATTATTATTAAAAGGTAATTTATATGCTGAGCCGCTTAAAAAGGTTGTCTTTTTATTTGATATGGACTTAAAGAATTCAAGGCCTTCTAGTGACTTATCTAATGATTCTAAATGAGGATCTAGGCCAACACATTGCATATTAGGAAATGATTCCATTGTGCCAAATATATGCCGGCCCTCGCCACAGCCTAAATCGAGCATAACACCGTCAGGGTTATCTAATTTAATCTTTGAAAAATTAAAGGTTAGCATTATTAAAGTCTTGAATTGTCTTATAGATCATATCTTCATACTTTTGAGTTATTTTTAGCCAATTAAAGTTCTCAATTATATGGTGTCTTCCACTTTCTGCAATTTTTTTATATTTTTCGTAATTGTTTAGAATTTTTTTAATAGCTTCAGACAGCTCATTTTCGTTCATAGGAGGAATTAAGGTTGCAAAATCACCCACTAACTCTGGTATTGAGGAGGTATTAGTAGCAATAAGAGGAATTTCACAACTCATTGCTTCAATAACAGGGTAGCCAAAACCTTCATACAATGAACTGACTATGGCAACAGAGCTTGATGCATATTCTTTGGCAATTTCTTCTTTAGTCAGTGCTGTTTTAAATAAAACTCTATCTTCAATACCAAGCTCTTTAATTAACCTTGACGTATGTCCATTTTTTTTCAATTGTCCAATAACTAAAAGAGATATTTCAGGAAAATTTTTTGAAAGAGTAGCTAAAGATCTCAAAGAATAATCCAAACCTTTTAATGCAACATCAGTACTTGCGGTAGTAATTAACCTAAAAGGATCTCTTTTAATATTTTTGTAAGGAATAAATATATTGATATCTAATCCATTATTAATAACATTAATATTCTTTTGATTAACGCCAAAATCAACCACTATATCCTTTTTTGAGTTTTTGGATGGGGTAACAATATTGTTTATATTTTTTGCAACTTTCTTTTGCATCTTTAAAAATGAATACCATCTATGTCTTGAAAGTTTATACAAAAAACTACTAGCTGTTTCATATTCAAACTTATAGTCTTTTGATATAGGGTGATGGATGATTTCAATTAAAGGAAATCTTTTTTGAATTTCTAATATTCCATAACTTAATGATTGGTTGTCTATAATAATATCGTAATGAGAAGATAATTTTAAAAATTTATTAGCTCTATAGCCAAAAGTTCTCATTTCTGGAAAGCCACCAAAAAGAACAGAGATAAACTCATAAAAATCCACTAATTTTTTGTTTTTTATATTGTAAAAAATTTTCAGTCTCTCTTTAAAAGAAAATGTCTGAAATAAGTCTAAACCCGGAAGTTTAATAAGATTGATTTCATCAACCAGATTTGGATATGGGGGACCAGAAATTACATCTATCCTGTGTCCCATAATTGATAATGCTCTTGATATGTCACGAATATAAATTCCCTGACCTCCTCCAAAAGGAGCGCTTCTGTAACTTAGAATTGCTATTTTAAGCTTTTGCAAAATATTTATTCAGAAACTAGGCTTAACCAGTGGCTGTATTGAGAATTACGACCAGATACTATGTCAGTATAAGAGGTTTGAAGTTTCTCAGTAACTGGCCCAATTGATCCAGAGCCAATTATAGTTTCATCAATCTTTGATATTGGGGTTATTTCTACAGCAGTTCCTGAAAAAAATACCTCATCACTAGCGACTAATTCATCATAAGTAATGTCTCTTTCATTTACATCAAAACCTAAATCTTGTGCTATCTGAATGACTGATTGCCTGGTAATTCCATTCAAACAATGATCTGTTTTTGGTGTGCTTATAGTCTTTTCATTAACTAAAAATATATTTTCACCACTACCTTCTGATATAAATCCATTTTTATCCAATAACAAGGCTTCATCAGCACCTTTTTCAATAGCCTCACGAAGAGCCATAGTTGAATTGATATAAGTTCCTATAATTTTATATCCCGAATGAAGTGGATTGCTGTATTGCTCAAAAGATGACTTTATAATTGCAACGCCATTTTTCTTTGCCTCGGGACTCATATAGGATGGCCATTCCCATGCAGCAACAGCAACATTAACAGATAAGTCTTTAGCTCTAAGGCCAAGGGATTCACTTCCTAAAAAAACTATAGGTCGAAGATACCCTTCCAATAAATTATTTTTTAAAAATATATCTTTCTGAACTTGATTAAGCTCTTCTATAGAATATGGAATTTTTATTCCAATCTTGCTAGCAGCATCAAATAACCTTTCAGTGTGATCGTTTAATCTAAATATTGCTGCTCCAGCTTTGGTTTCATATGCCCTAACTCCCTCGAAAACACCTGTTCCATAATGCACTGTATGCGAGAGAATATGAATAGAAGTATCTTCCCATCTTTCATAAGAACCATTCTTCCATATATATTTTAATTCAGTGTTTGCAAACATTTTTACAAGATATAATAACGAATCGCTATTATGACAAACTAATCAAAATAACAAAAGGATTGACTAATAATGCAAGAGACAATATTTAGAGAAAATGATATTAGAGGGACTTATCCCGAAGAAATAAACGAGTTGGTTATGAAGGATATAGCTTTTGGTATAGCAAAAAAATGTAAAGCAGAAGGAGTAGACTCAATTGCTATTGGTAGAGATGGAAGGTTATCAGGCGAATCTCTGCTTACCAGCTTCTGTGAAGCTATATTAAATTGCGGCATAGATGTGAATTGCATCGGGCTAGCTACCAGTCCAATGTTATATTTTGCTGCAAAGAAAGAAAAATCAAAAAGCGGAATAATGATTACTGGCAGTCATAATCCCAAAAATTACAATGGCGTAAAGATGGTTATAAATAACAGCTCTGTTTCTGGAAATGAGATTTTAACTCTTATCAAAGATGGGAAAGAATTAAATGCTGCAGTGCGAGGACAAATAACATACAGTGACATAAAAAAAACTTACATAAAGGAAGTTATTGAAAGTGTTGAAGAGAATTTAAGTAATTTAAAAGTTGTTCTAGATAGTGGAAATGGGGTTGCAGGACACATCGCTCCAGACTTGTTTAAACAGCTAGGATGTGAAGTGATTGAGCTTTATAGTGATGTTGATGGAAATTTTCCAAATCATCACCCTGACCCTGGCAAGCTAGAAAATCTCCAGGATATTATTTCAGAAGTTCAAAAACAAAAGGCAGATATTGGTTTTGCATTTGATGGGGATGGCGACAGAGTCGGACTCATTACCAATAAAGGTGAGATGATATTTCCAGATAAACAAATGATGTTATTTTCTGAAGATATTTTGAAAGAAAAAAAAGGTGCGATAGTCTTTGATGTTAAGTGCTCTAATCATCTAGAAAATATAATATCTATTAATGGCGGGAATCCTATTATGTCTCCAACAGGTCACTTTCATATAAAAAATGCAATTAAAAAGAATAACGCATTACTGGGTGGGGAGATGAGTGGTCATATTTTTTTTAATGACAAATGGTATGGCTTTGATGATGGTCCTTATTCTGCAGTCAGAGCTGCTGAAATCTTGGCAAAATCAGATGATTCAATTTCAGATATATTTTCAAGATTTCCTAACTCTTTCTCAACTCCAGAGTTAAATATTAATGTAACGGATGAAAATAAATTTGAGATAGTTAAAAAGTTTATAAATGAATCAAGATTAAAAGGAAAGAAAATCACTATAGATGGATTAAGGGTTAATTTTGATGACGGATGGGGTCTATTAAGAGCATCTAATACAACACCCAAACTTGTATTGAGGTTTGAAGGAGATTCATTTGAAGCAATGAATCGAATTCAAGACGAATTTATTTCAGAACTATCTCGCATTTGTCCAGATATTGATATAAATTTAGATTAACCAATGAAAAATGATAGGAAAAATATTATCTTACAATCTTTAGCAAGCCTTCTTGAGGAAAGAAATTTATCCAAAGTTACTACTGCACTTCTTGCTGAAAAATCAGAAATCACTGAAGCCGCTTTATATAGACACTTTCCAAGCAAAAGAGCTATCTATGCAGAACTTTTTTCTTTTTGTGATGATGCTATTTTTAACAAATGCTCTGAACTAAAGAAATCTGATTTAAAACCTAAGGAAAAAGTAAAAAATACTTTTTTATTTTTTATGATTTTTATTGAAAAAAATAAGGGTTTTGCCAGGCTAATATCCAGAGAAGCTCTTTCTTCAGATGAACAAAATGTATCTGACTCGGTTAATCAATTTTTTGAAAGATTAGAATTATCAATTAAACAGATGCTTGCAGAAGACTCTGATAATTTAATAGCTACACCCGGCATTTCTGCTCAACTGATAGCAACTTGTCTTGAGGGTAATGTAGGAAGATATATCAGGTCTAAATTTAAGGATTCGCCTAGCAGTTACATTGAAAATGTATGGGATTTGCTTAGTATCAATATATTTAAAAACTAATTCTCTAAATTTTCATCAAGAATCAACTCAAAATAAGTATCAATATCTTCTGAGTTATCAATCTTGCCGGTTTTTTTATTTACTCTTGCAAAAGATAATCCTTCTGGTATGTTTTTCTCTTTTATTAATAAGTTATTTAATTCTTTACTCATATAATTTAGCCATATTGGTAGAGCTATGGTTGATCCAAACTCATTTTCACCTAGTGATGAAAAATCATCTGTACCAACCCATACCGTTGTTACTAAATCCTCATGAAATCCTGAAAACCAAGTGCTAACTGCATCATTGGTAGTTCCGGTCTTACCTGCTATATCTTTTCTATTTAAAAAAGAAGACTTTCTACCAGCAGTTCCGCTTTGCATAAATTCCTGTAATATATCTTTGACAAGAAAGGCAACTCTTTCATCTATAACCGGTTCCGTTTGAAGCTTAGGTTCTATCAAAAAATATGGCTTATTAATATTCATCTCCATAGTATTTAGCCAAGGAAAGGCTTTAATTTCTGTATTTTCCTTAAGATTTATATAATCATTATGCGAATAAATAATATTTCCATCTCGGTCTTCAATTCTTGAAATATAATAAGGATCAACTAAATATCCGCCATTTGCAATAACACCAAACGCACGAGCCATCTCTGCAGGTGAAAAATTTCCAGAACCTAGTGCCAAAGAAAGATCAGATGGCAGTCTTGATTTCTCAAATCCAAAATTTTGAATAAAATCATGAGACTTGCTGATTCCAATTTCTCTGAGCAATTTAATAGAAACAATATTAATTGAGCGTATCAATGCATCTCTTATAGAGGTTGGGCCATAAAATTTTCCAGTATAGTTTTGTGGCCGCCAAACACTTTCAAGATTCTTATCATCAAAAGCAATTGGTGCATCATTTATTAACGATGATGCATTATATCCTTCTGCAAGAGCTGTGGCATAAATAAATGGTTTAAAGCTTGAGCCTGATTGAGGATAAGAAAGCCGAACTCTATCAAAGTTACTTTTATTAAAACTTGTGCCACCTACATATGCTTTAACTGCTCCAGAGCCTGGATTAATAGAAACAAGAGCTGATTCAGCCTCTGGTATTTGATCTAATAATAAAAAACCTCCCTCTTTTTTAAAATAAACAAAATCTCCAACGTTTAAAAAATCTTTAAAAGAATTTGGTTTAGGTCCTCTTTGATTAATTGAAATTCTTTTTCTTGCCCATTCGTATTCAGATGACCAAGAAATTGAGTCTATTTCTAGTTCTTCATTTATGAAATAAAGATTATTGTCTTTAAAGTTAATTACTATGCCTTTTGAATGTGTTTTATAAAAAGGAAGGTCTTCAAATATCTTATTGATACTATTTAAGAGACTTGTTTCATCTTCAAAAGAATTGAAATCCATTACTTCGTCTGAAATAAAATCAATATTTAATTCAGATAAACTTTGAAGTTGCTCGTTTGAAAATAAATCTACAAAATTTTGTGCCTCTTTCCAGCCATGTCTTTTATCATATTCAGCAAGTTGTGTAATAACGTTTAAATTTGCATTTTCTTGAGATTTTGAATTGATTGTAGTGAATACAGACCAACCATTCTTGTATGCCATCAATCCGTATCTTGAAATAATATCTTGCCTAGCGAGTTCAGCTAAAAATCTTCCATCGACTTCATATAAATCGATATTTCTTGAAATTATCAGCGATGAATTTATAGCATTATCAAATTCATTTTCATTAATCATTCTAAGTTTAAGCATTCTGGACAAAATCCAATTTCTTCTTTGTTTTGTTCTTTCAGGAGCCTTGATAGCATTTATTCTTGATGGAGATTGTGCCATTGCTGCAATTGCAGCAGACTCTGACAAAGTAAGATCTAGACTGCTTTTATTAAAATAAGTGTTTGCAGCAGCTTCAATACCATAGGACCTATTGCCAAAAAAATTTCTATTTACGTATAGCTCAAAAATCTCTTCTTTACTTAGCTCTCCCTCCAGCTCCAATGCTAAAAATATTTCTTTAACCTTTCTTACAATTGTTTGATCTCTTGTAAGAAGATAGCCTCGAACTACTTGCATTGAAATAGTACCGCCGCCGCCATAACACCCCCTTGGACTCAAGCACCTAATAAATGATCTAATCAAACCGTTGTAACTAATGCCTTGATGATAAAAAAATCGATCATCTTCTGCCGCTAGAAATGCATTTTTAATATTTAGAGGTATATCTTCAAAACTAAGCGGTCTTCTTTTAATCTCTCCAAATTCACCAATTAATACTCCATCCTCTGTATATACTTTTAGCGGCATTTGTAACTGAGCTTCATCAACAAGTGAAATTTCTGGTAAAGACGGTCTAATTGTTAAAAATGAACCCAATATAATTAGTATTGCTAGCACACAACTTGAAATGCTTATCCAAAAAAGAAATTTAATTATTTTTAACATAAGTTTTTAAGAATATTGTTTCTCTAGATTACATCTTTTATTATCAAAAAAACTATTTTTTATAGTTCGGTGGTAAAATAATTATAATCAAAAGATAAATCATATATGAATATTTTTATAGTTGGTCCCATGGGATCAGGAAAATCAACAGTTGGAAAAATTATTTCTAGTGAACTATTTTTAAATTTCTTTGATACGGATGAAGAAATAGAATCTAGAACCGGCGCTTCAATTGATTGGATATTTGATCTTGAAGGCGAAGAAGGTTTTAGAAAAAGAGAGAGTCAAATACTCGAAGAAATGGTACAACAAAATTCTATCGTATTATCTACAGGCGGTGGGATAATTCTTTCAGAATTAAATAGAGAGCTTCTTTCTTCAAGAGGAACTGTTTTTTATTTAGCAACTCCTATAGAAGTTCAGCTTGATAGAACATCCAAAGATAAAGATAGGCCTCTTCTAAAAAATGGGGATCCAGGAAAAATTCTTAAAGAGCTCCATGTGGCTAGAGAGAGTCTTTATGAGGAGGTGTCTGATTATGTCGTGAATACCGAAGGAAAGTCTAGCCAACAAGTTTCTGCAGAGATAATAAAATTAGTAAAAAACTATGGCTAAAATTGTCACAGTTGGAAAAGGTCCTTCAAAATATGATGTAATCATTGCTAAAAATGCAGTGAATAAGAAAAATCTTTTAGCTCATTTAAAAAATAAAAATAAAGTTCTTATTATTACTGATTCAGGCATACCAGAGAAATATATTAAAGAACTAAAATTAGTTTTAAAGAGTAAAAAAAATATCTTTCTACACACAATAGACAAAGGTGAAAAATCCAAATCTTTTAATACTTATAAAAATATTTTAGAAAAGTTAGCTTATCTAAAATTTGATAGATCAGATTGTATGATTGCTCTTGGTGGCGGCGTGGTTGGCGATATGACAGGCTTTTGTGCAGCAACATATCTTAGAGGTATTGATTTCATCCAAATACCAACGACTCTATTAGCTCAAGTTGATTCTTCTGTGGGTGGAAAAACTGCAATTAATATCAAACAGGGTAAAAATCTTATTGGTTCATTTTATAACCCAACTCTTGTTCTTATAAGTACGAAGTTCTTAGAAACTCTTTCAGATGAAGAATATAAATCTGGTTTAGGCGAAGTTACAAAGTATGCATTTATTGGAAATAGTAAGTTATATAAATTTATACAGATAAATGCTGAAAAAATTAAATCAAAAAAATTAAATGTACTTGAGGAGATAATTGAAGAATCTATTAAAACTAAATCCAAAATAGTTACAAATGATGAAAAAGAGAATGGGATAAGAGCGATTCTTAATTTTGGTCATACTTTTGGTCATGCTATAGAGGCTCATAATAAATATAAAGGGCTTTCTCATGGAGCAGCCGTAACCTTAGGCATGGTTATAGCTGCAAAAATATCTTTTTTTGAAGGCCACATTAAATCATATCAACTTGATGACATGATCAATCTTATTGAGTCATTAGGCTTAAAGATAGATTACTCAAAATATTCATTCAATGATCTTAAGGGCTACATTCTTAACGACAAAAAAGTATCACAGGGTAAGTTGAATTTAATCTTAGTTAATGAGAAAGGGAATGCTTTCAAAACCAATAAATATAATCCAAATAGTCTAAGAAAAGCTTTTAATTAAGCAGCATTTGCAGTAGTTGCCTTAAGCAAATCTTGAATATTAGATGCTGCGGGTATTACAAGCCAAAAATAAGGCTCATATTTATCAAAATCATCAACTAAGTCTTTAGCTTTCTGGCTATTTGTATGCTTGTAATGTTTGTTTATAATCTCTTTTAAATGCTTTCTATGAGATTGCATATCTTCAGTTGTAATCCTTTCAAGATTAACCAAGCCCCTATTACAGTTATCAAAAAAAGTTCTATCCTCGTCTAAAACATATGCAAAACCCCCTGTCATACCAGCTCCAAAGTTTGCTCCAACTGAGCCAAGGACTGTTACATGGCCACCTGTCATATACTCACAACAGTGATCACCTACTCCTTCTATTACAGCATTTGCACCTGAATTTCTTACTGCAAATCTTTCACCAGCCCTTCCAGAGATAAAAAGCTCTCCACCAGTAGCTCCATATAAACAGGTATTACCTGCCAAAGGAGGATTTTGTTCAGAAGATGCATACTCATAACTATTTTTAACTACAATTCTTCCGCCATTCATTCCTTTTCCAACATAATCATTGGCATCACCATCTATATTTAGAATTAATCCATTAGCATTCCAACAACCAAAACTTTGGCCTGCAGAACCCTTTAAATTTATTGTTATTGGTTTTTTTAATCCTGCCTCGCCATGTTTATCTGCTATATATCCTGATATTAATGCTCCAAATGATCTATCAGTATTAGATATTCGAGTATTTATATGAATTGATTCATTGTTATCAATTGAAGATTTTATTTGTTTTAGAACTTTTCTTGCCAACAATCCTTTATCCCAAGGCTTATTCTTATTTGAGGTGCAATAAAATGACTCATTCAACGCTTGGTCTTTGTAGAGAAGATCAGTTAAGTCAATTGATTTGTATTGTTGATCTAAATCTTTTATTTTTTCTAAATACTGAGTTTGTCCAATAATGTTCTCAAACTTACTAATTCCCATTTTACTTAAATGCTCTCTAACATCATCAGCAATAAATTTAAAATAATTCATTACACGCTCTTTCTCGCCTACAAAATGATGATTAATCAAATCATCTCTTTGTGTTGCTACTCCAGTGGCGCAATTATTTAAATGGCATATTCGCAAATATTTACAGCCCATAGCTATCATTGGACCAGTGCCGAAACCAAATGAATCTGCACCCAATATCGCAGCCTTAATAACATCTAGACCTGTTTTCATTCCACCATCAGCTTGCAGACGTACTTTATGCCTTAAACCGCTATCTCTGAGACTTTGATGTGCCTCAGCTAGTCCCAGCTCCCATGGTGACCCAGCATATCTTATTGAGGTTAATGGACTGGCACCTGTTCCACCATCATGGCCTGAGATTGTTATTAAATCAGCATATGCTTTTGCAACACCAGATGCTATTGTCCCTACACCAGGCTCTGATACAAGCTTTACTGATACTAAAGCTTTAGGATTTACTTCTTTTAAGTCATAAATCAATTGGGCTAAATCTTCTATAGAATAAATATCATGATGTGGTGGTGGTGATATAAGAGTCACCCCGGGTGTGGAATATCTAAGTTTTGCAATAAGCTTATTAACTTTACCGCCTGGTAATTGACCACCCTCCCCAGGTTTTGCACCTTGAGCAATTTTAATCTGAAGTACTTCTGCATTAACTAGGTAGTGTGGTGTTACACCAAATCTTCCAGAGGCTATTTGTTTAATTTTAGACATTTTTAGAGTTCCATACCTCTCAACAGCCTCTCCACCTTCCCCAGAATTAGAGCGTCCACCAAGTGAATTCATTGCCTCGGCCAGTGTTTCATGTGCTTTAGGTGATAAAGCACCTAAACTCATTCCAGCTGAATCAAATCTATTTAATATCTTTTTTTGGGATTCGACTTTGCTTATGTCAATTTCTTCTTTACCAGTATTAACTTCTAGTAAATCTCGTAACATAGCTGGAGGTCTATTATCTACTAGTGAAGCATACTCTTGATATATATTATTTGAACCTGAATTAACCGCCTCTTGAAGTTTCTTAACAATTTCGGGATTATAAGTATGATACTCGCCACCATGGATGTACTTAAGCAATCCTCCAACATTCATGTCAGCTATATTTGAACGTGCGTAATCATTAAGAGATCTTAGTTCTATATCTAAATCTTTTAGCTTTTTACCTCTTACTCTGCTTTCTGTATTAGTAAAACATAAATCAACTACATCTTTATCAAGTCCAACTATTTCAAAAAGTTGAGAACCTCTATAGCTTGAAATGGTTGAGATACCCATCTTCGAAATAATTTTTAAAAGGCCTTTATTAATTCCTTTTCTGTAGCGTGAGCAATTTTCATGAGCATCACCCTTTAATTCGTTCCTATGAGTAAGATCGAGTATTGTTTGATATGCCAAAGTTGGATATACAGCCGTTGCACCAAAACCTATTAAGCATGCGATCTGATGTGTGTCTCTCGCAGAAGATGATGTAACTATTATGTTTGCATCAGACCTTAAACCAAGTTTTACAAGGCGCTGATGAACAGATCCGACTGCTAATAATGCATTAATTGGTAAGTTACCTTCTTGCGGTAAATCTTCAATTAAATGAATTATTGAAGCTCCTTTTTTAACTTTAGCAACAACTTCATCTTGAAGTTTTTTGATTGCGATATTAAGGTTAGAGCTTTCACTGAAAGATAAATTAATTTCAATAGATTTAAAATAAGGATTATTTAAAATTGAATTTAACTTTCTATAAGATAATACAGGTGAAGTTGTTACAAGTCTTTTAGCATGATCTGGTGTCTCTTCATATATATTAAGCTCAGGACCATAACAGGTCTCAAGGGTCATTACTGCTGCTTCTCTCAAAGAATCGATTGGAGGATTTGTTACTTGAGCAAATTGCTGCCTAAAAAAATCATATATTTGTCTATGCATTTTACTCATAACTGCTAATGCCGTATCATCACCCATTGACCCTGTACCTTCTTGAGAATCTATAGCTAGCGGCTTTATAACTGATGTTCTCTCTTCTTTAAATAAAAGAAAGAGTTTTGATGATTGTAAAAATTTAGATGGTTCAAATTTTTTAAGTCCTGGACCTTCATATGAATCTAGCCTTGATTCAATATATATTGCGTTTTCTTTTAACCATTTCCTGTAAGGAAATTTTTGCTTAAGGTTATTGTCGATAGAGGTCTCATCAAAAATAATACCTTTTGATGTATCTATTGCTAACATACCTCCAGGCTTTACTCTTCCTTTCTTAACAATATCCTTTTCATCAATTGGATTTACTCCAGTTTCAGAAGCAATAGTTATAATGTTATCTTTACTTAATTGAAATCTAGCAGGCCTCAAACCATTTCGGTCTAGGACGCATATAGCCCATTTTCCATCTGCCATAACAATTCCAGCAGGACCATCCCATGGTTCCATATGCATTGAATTGTATTCATGAAATCCTCTTACATCTGGATCAAGTGTTTGAATATTTTGCCAAGCAGGTGGAAGAACCATTCTGATAGCTCTAAAAATATCTACTCCTCCTTTAACAAGAAGTTCGATCATGTTATCGAGGGATGATGAGTCAGAGCCTGTTTCATTAACAAGCTGTTTGAACTTTTGAATTTTTGGAATAAATGGAGTTAAAAACTTAGATGATCTAGCTTTAACCCAATTTCTATTTCCTCTAATTGCATTTATTTCACCATTATGTGCAAGGAGTCTAAAAGGTTGGGCTAAATGCCATCTTGGACTTGTATTAGTAGAGAACCTCTGATGAAAGACACACGTGGATGCTTTAAAATTTTCTTGATTTAAATCTATGTAAAACTCTTTGATTGCATTAGGTAGCATAAGACCTTTATAAACTATTGTCTTAGAAGACATGCTACATACGTATAGAACTTCATCATCCATATATATTTCTTCAATAAATTTTCTAGCCTGTATTAAACTTGTTTCAAAAATATCTTGACTAAGATCCTTATTCATAGGCTTTATAAATAATTGATATATTTGAGGCATGCATTCAGATGCTATCTTTCCTAAGATTTTTTTTTGAGTAGGAACAAGGCGATGTGTAATAAGTTGAAGATTTTCATTCTTAAGAATTTTCTTTATTTTTGGAAGGGTCTTAATAAGATCTTCTTTATGAAAAACTTGTGCTATTGCAAAATTTTCTTCAATCTTAATGCCTTGCTCTTTACTAATAACATCTATGAAGTACTTATGATCGATATCAAATAATAACCCGCAACCATCACCTGTTTTGCCATCAGAGCCAACACCACCCCTGTGTGTCATGCTAACAAGCGCTTTTATTGAGCTAGTAATAATTTTATGCGATTTAACTCCATTAATGTTTGCAACTAGACCAAAACCACAGTTGTCTTTAAATTCGTTTTTTTTAAATAATCCAGGCATAAATAGAATGTTTTTTAGCAATTATAACACATTGATATTTCAATTATATTTAAAAAGTGTCATACTTCGTCATACGTTTCACACAATTTAATATGAATAAGAAAAATAAGCAATATCAGATTGATAAAGGCGTTTTGTTGTTCACTCAACCTAGGTCTCCCTATTTTTACGGGAAATTGAGAGTGAATGGAAAATATATCACAAAATCTTTTGCCCCAATTGAAGATTATGAGGCAGCGCTTGATATGCTTTTTAAATGGCGTGAAGATATTTTTGGGGCAGAAAAAAATAACTTTTCCATTGGTGTCAATACAAAAACCTTAAATTATAGGGATGAATACTTATCACATGAAAAACTTGAGAATGACTTTCAATTTCTTGAGGTAGGAAGATATGATCCTGAAAAGAAGACTGCCCAAGAGAGAAAAATTAGTTTTGTAGAAATTTATGGTGAATATAATCAGGTTCAAGCATCTAACCAGGCCCACAGATGTCTGGATTGCGGAAACCCCTACTGTGAATGGAAGTGCCCAGTTCATAATTTTATACCAGACTGGTTAAAGCTTGTTAATGAAGGAAATATTATTGAGGCAGTTGAATTATGTCACTCAACTAATAGTTTACCAGAGGTTTGTGGCAGGGTCTGTCCACAAGATAGGCTTTGTGAAGGTGCTTGTACATTAAATGATGGTTTCGGAGCTGTAACAATTGGCTCCACCGAAAAATACATAACAGAAAAAGCATTTGAAATGGGATGGAAGCCTGATATGTCACATAGAAAATGGACAAATAAAAAAGTAGCCATTGTTGGCGCAGGTCCGGCTGGAATTGCATGTGCTGATGTGTTGACCAGGTCTGG
>Ga0129342_1000015_pt1 | contig 53727 bp, 50 predicted proteins | sample CPBDNA_5_FD_94426 | JGI IMG/M metagenome (GOLD analysis project Ga0129342, IMG submission 94426) | Freshwater to marine salinity gradient microbial communities from Chesapeake Bay, USA - CPBay_Sum_15_0.2_DNA | ecosystem: Environmental > Aquatic > Marine > Coastal | place: USA: Chesapeake Bay...
CTGAAAAACAAGGGGTCGGCAGTTCGATTCTGCCTCTGGCCACAATAAACATAAGCTCTATTAGTCTTCACAAACAAACTATTTAAAACTGCACACCTTAAGTTGCTTATAAATCAGTTATTGTGATTTGAAAATATATTAAACTAAATCTATGTCAAATTTTCGCTTACCTGAAAAACAAGGAGTTGGTAGTTCGACTCTTCTTTTGACTAGAGTTATTAAAAAATCTAAAATTATAAATTATTTCTTTACAATAAATATTTTTCTTTCAATTTTGATTCTATTAGTTATATTATTAAATTTTACATTTAGCATTTCTAACTCCACCTTTTTCCAGAACCAGTCATGCGAACAAGAGGAAGTTGTTATTCCCAGTAGCTTAATATCACCAACCTATTCGACTCACGAGGTATCTGTACTCCAAAAAATAGAAAACTTAACCTGTTTAGGCTTGATAGAAAGTATCGATATTTCAGAAGTTTTTTTACTTAAGAATTCAGGAGAAACTATCGAGACTAATAAAATAGAAATAAAAGTAATAAATAGTAAAAAGTTTTTAACAGCATTAAGAATTAATATTATCTTAACTTTAATATTTAAAATTTTGATTCTAAGCAATTTAAAAAATAAATATACAACCACCATCTTTTTATTATTATTTTCTGAGATTAGTTTTGAGACTTTAAGTACTTATGGACTAATGTCCAGGAGCACATTACTTCTTTCTTTTAATTTTCTATTTTTATACATACTGGTTTCTGAGAAGATTATTTCTTTTAAGTTAAATCACCAAATTAAATTTGAAAGAATTAAGTTCAGAAGCGATATTAATGTTTTAAGAGGACTTTCAGTATTGTTAGTGGTTTTTTATCATTTAAATTTAAAAAGCTTTACAAACGGGTTTCTTGGAGTGGATATATTTTTTGTAATTTCCGGTTTTTTAATTTCTTCACAAATATTGAACAAAATTTCTAATAACCAATTTATAATTTCTAGTTTTTACACAAAAAGACTTCGAAGACTACTCCCATCATTGCTTTCTGTAACAATATTTATAATTGTAATTTTTTATAATACTGTCTATCCATTTATTTACAAAGAATACTTAAAGGGTCTTTTTTGGAATAGTTTTTATTTTATAAATGTATATCTGAATAATTACATAAATTATTTTAATGAGGATGCTTTTTATAATCCTATTTTGCATTTATGGTCAATAAGTGTAGAAGAACAATTTTATATTTTTTACCCATTAATTTTTGTTTTATTTTTTAAGAAAAAATTCAATTATCAACTTCTGTTAGTAATCATTTATATAGCTTCCTTATCTTATTTTTTTATTACAGAAAACTATTACTTAATTTTTAGTAGATTCTGGCAATTTATTCTTGGGTACTTTGCATATTTAATATTTGTTAATAAGAAAAAAGAAATGAAGGAAAAAAATCTTTTTAGTTTAATATTTTATTTATTTACATTTTTGTTAATTATTTTCAACAAAACATTTCTTGATTTAGTTGAACTAACATTTTTAATTTCTGTATTAACATTATTTTTTCTTGTTTTAGACAATAGTGAATCACATTTGTATACAAAATATTTAAGACCAATAGGAATAATTGGTACTTTTTCATATTCTATATATTTGTTCCACAACCCAATTATTGTATGGTTCAATTTAAAACAAATAGAAAATACAAGCATAGGTGAAATTATTTTGGCAATATTATTTATTTCTTATCTTAATTATTTCTTTATTGAAAAACCATTACGTTACAGCAGGGCTTCAATAAAAAAAACTTTTGCTTTAAGCGGTTTAAGTATAGGACTGCTAGTTGGAATAATTCTCTACATCCCAATTTCCTCTTTTTTCGATAGATTAGAAAGTAATAATTATGACAATAATTCTCAGCACTATGAAAATATGAACATCATTTATGGAGATCTTCTAGATACTAAAGAAAAGAAAACTTGCCAAATAACTAACAAAGAATTTACCTCCTTATCTAGTGAAACATTTGATTCATGTATTGCAAAATATGGAAAACCTATAGTTGTCTTAGGAGATTCACATGCAGACGATGTATTCAACATGCTAAGAAATAACTATAGTTTTCTTATTAGAGTCGGTGAGTTCGGTTGCAGAATCCGCGAAAACCATTTATATGATAGATGTAATTATGAAATTTTTAAAAATTTTTATGAAATTCAAAAAAATAACATTGGTTTAATTCTTTATAACCAAAGTGGATTTTATTTTACCAATGAATCAAGAGATGACCTAAGGCTCCTTAAATTTACTGATAGTTCAAATGTCATAAACCGTACCCAAATAACAGACATAACAGATTATCTTGAATATTTTGATAAAGAAAAAGTCAGAGTTTTAGGGTCATGGATAGAACCAGGAATAAATCCGTTAAACTTTACATACGAAAGCATATATTCTGGCAAGATGAAAGTAGAATCTAGTACGATCTCTACTTTTATTTTTATCGATACACAGATGAGGAAGGTTGTTGAATCACAAGGTTTTACATATTTAAGCACTCTTGACTTTTATCTAAGCGATCAGAACAACTATTTATATGATTACAATAGAAAAGCTTTTAATTTTGTCGACGATGATCACACGTCAAGCTTTGGTGAAGAAAAGTTTAGTAAAATATTAATAGAAAATTTAGATTCATAATTTACTTTACGAATTTGACGATATTTTTTACCGGATATAAAAAGTTTCTTTAGTTCTCTAAAGTATTTTGAATATCTTCATCAAAAACAGTGACATGCTCTCTATTGAATAGTGTTTTATTTTACGCTCACTGCGATACTGGCTCTGTATAACGAGCGTATAATCAAACAGAATAAGTTATAATCAACTAAGGTCAAAAGGTTAGCCCATATCTGAAAAACAAGGGGTCGGCAGTTCGATTCTGCCTCTGGCCACAAATTTAAAAAACATCTAAAATATAAATATGACAGAATTTAATGAAAATCATTTTTTAAATCACCTAGAAGAGTTTACTGATGTTTATTTAAATTCACCAATTAAAGACAATGCTGGTGGAATGGGCTTTAACCACAGTTATTTTACATATTTTGTATTTAAAGAAATGCAACCTCAATTAGCAGTTGAAAGTGGAGTTTGGAGAGGTCACTCAACATATATCATTGAATCCGCATCCCCAGAAACTCAAATAATATCACTAGATCCTTACCCAAATAATATTGTTTTTAAGTCTAATAATGCAAAATATTTTGACACCGATTTCAATTGTATTGATTGGCTATCTTTTGATGGTATTGATGACAGTTTGTGTTTTTTTGATGATCATCAAAATTCACTTGAAAGACTAAAAGAAATGAAATGGTGGGGTTTTAAGAGAGCAATTTTTGAAGATAACTTTCCATCTGGAGAGGGTGACTCGTATTCACTTAAACAAATTATTAACAAATCGGGCCATCCAAATATTCAACTAAGTAAAAAATATTTACCTAAAACCCGAAAAAAAATAAAAGAAAGAAAAATCGAAGAGGAAGTTTTAAATAAATTTTATTTTCGTCAAAGTATGATTGTAAAACCTAACAGTATTGATAAAAGTGGATTCAATTTAAATGTTAAGCACATTCAAGAATTCCCACCATTACATACAAACGAAATAAGTTATTGGGGACATAAATGGGTTGGGGATTATAAAAAATCTGAAAACTTAATAAACAATGAAAATGTAAATGAATTTCCAAAATTTAAAAAATTTTTAGAAAAAAACCAAGATAATTATGATTATGGTTTCATTACCTATTTAGAATTAATTTAAAATAAATAATCAAATAAAACAAATTTGTTTAATATTTACTAACTCTTAAGTATTTTTAAAAACAGATTAACTATTAAAGCCTCTTTCAACCTAGACAAACTGCAATATATTGGCTTCGTATAAAGAGTATAAAATCAACTTAAATTAGTTATAATAAACAAAGGTCAAAAGGTTAGCCTCTGTCTGAAAAACAAGGGGTCGGCAGTTCGATTCTGCCTCTGGCCACCAGTGATAGAAAATTTTTATAATTACATTATTTGGCAAATTAAAAAAATTCCTAAAAAAACTTATGCAAAAAACCAATATTATAAAACCTTAAATCTAAGAAACCCATACAGGTATTATTTATTTCAAGAGTTAATAGATTTATATGGGATTGAATATTTCAAAAAGAAAAAATTTTTAGAAATTGGTCCAAAAGATGGTGAGGACACACTTAGGTTAGAAACTCTACAACCTGAAAGTATTACCCTCATAGAATTACCACTAGTAAAAAATGAAAGTCATCATTTAAACAAGTTCTACAGCAATTTTCTAAAACCAAATTTAGAAAAATTAAATGTTAAAAACAAATTAATCTTTGCAAATTTTCAATATATGTCAAAAGATGAATATGATTTATTAGGGAAGTATGATTTAATCTGGTTCACTGGAGTTTTATATCACAATCCAGAACAATTAAGATTAATAAAAAAATTATATAATTTGCTAAACAACAATGGTGTTTTGGTTCTCGAGACTTCTACAACAAGAAATAAAAAACTAAAGAAGCAAACAGCAATCGAAATTAAAAATCAAGGACATTATTTTTTCCCAACAAAAAAAGCAGTAAATTTAATGCTTAGTATGGTTGGTTTTGAAGAAATCTATCAATCCAAATGTTTCAATAGAGAAAATTTTAATAAAAATAATATACGGATGGCTGCTATTGCAAAAAAGAACAAAACTGATTCAAAAAAATTTTATAGATCAGAATACATTTTTGGTGAAGCAACTTAGTTAAAGAGCAAATATGAGGTTTCTTGATTAAATTTTATAAAGTTTTAATGTGTGACGCGATTTATTTAATACTAAAGATGAACTTATTAATGGAATAGATTAGATAGTAAAAATTTACTTAATCATTTCAACGTATAAAGACATTTGAGGTGCGGTTCTATCAATTTCATTATTTTGCATTACCTTGGAAACTGATCCTTTGTGTTTACTTTCAAATACTTTTGAAAACCCAATAGAAGTTCCAAGCTCATTTAACCTTTCAAAATCCCAAATATTTATATGATCACTAGAGCGATCTTCTCTATATTCAAGATCTTTTGTTGCTAATTCTCGATATTCTTCGAATGACAGATGCTTAATATCCTGAATATCAAAAACTTTATTATCTATTTTGTATTTATAAAACCTACTTCTAGGAGATGAAGTTTCTCTTACAAAGAAGTCGTACTGTTCAATAATATCCCAGTTTGTAGTATAAAATTTATCATTCCACATAGAACCATGTCTCCATGTCCAGTAATCATTTTCAAATTGACTAACATAATACAAAAATTTTGCATCAGGTGTTGCAATTCTTAACACCCCTTTAGGCTTTAGAACTCTTAAAGATTCTGTAAGAAATTTTTTAACATGTTGTGTTTCTATATGTTCAATTACGTGACTGATATAAATATTATCAACAGTTTCATTTCCAAAAGGAATTGTATCTTTTCTTATATCATATTTTATTCGCTCATCATGAAAAACTGATTCATCAGGATAATAATTTTCCGATAATATATCTAAAGATTTAAAGCCTTCAATAACATAAGAACCTGAACCAATATTTAAATTGATGGTACCTGGGTAATTAAATTTTAAATGTGGGGGTCTATAATTTAATGGTAGAACTGTATAAGTGACATTATAACCAAATATTTTTGCTGGAAAAACAAACAGAAGACTTATTAGATAATCAAAAAGTTTTCTAAAGAATTTTTTCATTATCATAACTTTAAAAATCAATCTTTTCGTTTAGAAAAGTATTTAAATCTTCTGGAGTTCCCAGTCCCCACATTTTATCAACTTCGCCTATTAAAATTTTTTTCGAATCTTCTATAGCTTGATTATATACTGGACAAACATAAAATTCGTTGTTGATTCTAATATTTTTTTCTATCATTTCTTCTGCATACTTTACGTAATCAGATCCTTTTTTCCAGTAATAAACCCCAACTGTAGCATTCGTGCTTATAGGGTTTTTTTCAGCTACCTCACTTACAAGATTATTATCGTTAACTTTTGCATATGACCATTTTGGATGCGATGATTGAAAAGTTAAAATACCGCCGTCAAAATTTTTGGAAGTAAAATTGTATAGTAATTCCCTTGGGTTCCACAATATAAATTGATCAGAATTACTTATAATTAAAGGATTTTCATTATCAATATATTCTTTAGCAAGCAAAGTCGTACATGCTGCTCCCTCAGTTAATCCATCTGTAACTACAATTTTTGAACCACTTTTGATAAGTTTTAACATCTTATCAATATTGTATTTTTCAACATGTTCTTTTTGTACAATAAATATATAGTTTGCATCAATATTTAAATTTTTAATGACCACCTCTATCATGGGCCGTCCTTTAATTTCGATTAATGGTTTCGGAAAAACATAACCTTGTTGAGCAAACCGTGAACCAGCACCCGCCATTGGAATTAAAACATTCAACTTATTATTTTTATAAGTGTTTAACTTTTCTTGTCTGATATTTGTATTAAATAAGTTACTAATAAAATTTTCGTCAAGATTTTCTCTTGAGTCTACAAAATATGTATTAGCTCCACTTTGAGAAGCCCCGAGCCTACCAACGGCTGAATCCTCGATAATAATTGTTTCAGAAGGTAGAGAATTCAGATCTAACATTGCTTTCCAATATATCTCTGGATGAGGCTTTGGGTTTAACACATCGTTATTAGATAATACAATATCGAAGAGTTCTTTAACTCCTAATCTCTCTAAAATTTGATTAACAGTGCTTTCGATACTATTTGAGCAGCACGCTACTTTAATTCCTTTATTTTTTATTTCTTTAATTATGTGTATAAGCTGTTTATCTTCTTTAATTTTATCAAGCAGCCTTGAAGTATATTCTTGTTTGTTTTTCCAAATTTCTTCATGTTTATTTTGTGGTAGCTGTTTCAACTCAGTCAAAAGTTCTAATTTTCTTGATGTTGGTAGACCATCAAAGATATTTAGATGGTCCTCTAGAGAAATTATATATTTTGAATTGATATTTTTAAGTGCAAGGTTCAAAGATTCGTAATGAATTTCTTTTGAATCATAAAGCACCCCATCTAAATCAAAAATTACTAGCTTTATCATCGTAACTAATAATAACCCACTAATATTATTTCATAAACGGATAATGAAATATAAATACATATCATGCAGTTGATATCCCATAGAGGAAATATAAACGGAAAAGATTTAGAAAGAGAAAACATTCCAAAAGCAATAGAAGAAGTTATAAATTACGGATTTCATTGTGAGATAGATCTATGGTTAGAAAATAAGAAGCTTTTCCTAGGCCATGACAGACCAGAAACCCATATAAATTTTGATTGGCTATTATCAAAATCAAATAACTTGTGGATACATTGTAAAAACTTTGATGTACTAAATTATTTAATTTCAGAACCAAATAATTTAAATTTTTTTTGGCATGAAAATGATGATTACACATTAACAAGTAAAAATTACATATGGACTTATCCAGGTAAACATTTTTTTGAGAATAGTGTTTTGGTATATCTTGAATCAGATTTTAGGGCTTCTGACAATCAAAAAATATATGGAATTTGTACGGACTATCCTATGGCATATAAATCAGTAGAATAGGTTACATAGATATGAAAGGTATTAATTGAATTTTGAAAATCGAAGTAATAATATAGAAAAAATTTTCATAATTGCAGAAATTGGTATTAATCACAATGGAGATATCAATTTAGCGAAAAAGTTGATGAAACAAGCAAAAGATGCTGGTTGTGATGCTGTGAAATTTCAAAAAAGAACAATTGACATTGTTTATACAGATAGTTTCCTAAAGGAAAAAAGAGAATCTCCATGGGGCACAACACAAAGAGAGCAAAAAGAAGGATTAGAATTTAACGAAAATGAGTATCGACAGATTGATTCATATTCGAAAGAGTTAGGTATATTATGGTTTGCATCTGCATGGGATATTCCTAGTCAAGATTTTTTAAAAGAGTTTAATTTATCATACAATAAGATAGCTTCAGCAATGATCACTAATTTAGAATTTGTTGAACATGTAGCAAAAGAACAGAAACACACTTTTGTTTCAACAGGAATGACTTCACTTGAAGATGTTGATAAAGCCATTGATATTTTTAAAAAACATGATTGTCCTATAACCGTAATGCATACAAACTCAGAATATCCATCTCCAGAAGAAAATTTAAATTTGCGTACTATTCAGACATTACAAAAAAGATACAATGTTCCGGTAGGGTATTCAGGACATGAAACTTCAATATCTCCTTCAATTGTAGCTGCCTCTATTGGAGCTGTAGCAATTGAGAGACATATAACATTAGACAGAGCATCGTATGGTTCCGATCAGTCAGCATCTTTAGAAATTACAGGATTAAGAAATTTAGTAGAGACAATTCGTAAAGTTCCAATTGTTTTGGGTGATGGAAAAAAAGTCATTACTGATCAGGAAAAGATAATTGCTAAAAAGTTAAGATATTGGGAATGACATATTGTTTTGATATAGATGGAACTATTTGTTCAAATACAAATGGCCATTATGATCAGGCTCAACCACTACATGAGAGGATAAAAATAGTTAATAAACTATACGATGAAGGAAATCAAATTATTTTTTTTACTGCCAGAGGTACAACAACAAAAATTGATTGGAAAGAATTAACAGAAAAACAATTAAAAGAATGGAATGTAAACTTTCATAAGTTAATTTTTGGCAAACCTGAAGCCGATTTATTTATTGACGACAAAGGTATATCAGATAAATTATTTTTCGATAACTAATGAAAATTGGAGTAATGCAAGGAAGGTTAGTAAGACCTTCAGGAAAAAGAATTCAAGAATTTCCTTCTAAACTATGGAGAGAAGAACTTAAAATAGCTAGTAAATTAAATATTAATTTGATTGAATGGGTTATTGATAAAAAAAGCATAGAAACAAATCCGATAATTAAAAATTTGGACGAAGTAGTAAAATTAACATCTGAAAGTGAAATTCAGATAGAAAGTATTTCAGACGATTATTTTCTTCAAGAAACAAGAAATAATATTTTAGAAAATAAAATTTTAAATCATCTTGAAAAATTATTTAATTCAGTAAACAAAATTGGCATTTCAATTTATGTACTACCATTTTTGGAGGGTACAAGTCTTAAAAACTATACCTTTAACAAGCAACTAGATATATTGAATAAAATTGAACCATTGATTCCAAATGATATAAGTGTTTGTTTAGAAACAGACTTAAACCCTAAAAATTTAAAAAAATTGATTAATTCCTTAGATACCAAAAAATTTAGTATTAATTATGATATTGGAAATAGCGCTTTCGAAGGTTACAACTATTTAGAAGAATTTGAAAGCTATTTTCAGTTTATTGCAAATATTCATGTAAAAGACCGAGTCTACCAAGGACCAACAGTTCCTCTAGGGCACGGAGATGCAAAAATACAATCAGTTTTAACAGAAATAAAAAAAAGAGGATATACTAAAAATCTTATCTTACAGGCTGCAAGACAAGATAAAATCGAAGATACAACTGTAGTAGAGACTTACTTTAAAATGGTAAAGGATGTGATAGGAAAAGAATGAAAAGACTATTGATTTTAGGTAGCTCAAAAGGTTTAGGTAAAGAGCTTTACAGAATGTTTAATGATATAAATTATGAAGTTATAGGTGTGTCTAGAAGCGAAAGTCAATACACAGATATAGTATGTGATTTAAGCGATAAAGAACAAGTTGAAACTCTTGTGTCAAAAATTCACGAATCTATTCCTAATAATATAATCTTCAATGCTGGACAAGGAAGTTCAGAAAAAGAAACTATTACTGATAGAACTTCAGAACTTAGGAGTCAAAATTTTTTTACAGCCAAATATTTTATTGATGAAGTAATGGACGATATCAAAATTTTATCAAAAATTGATAATTTAATTTTTATTAATTCAATTTGTGCTCTTGAAAATGTTGTTTGTTCAGAAGAATACAAAGGTTCAAAAAGTGAATTACTTCAGTATGTAAGAAGCATTTCAAAACAATTAATAAGTAATAAGGTCAGAGTAAATTCTTTGCTTCCGGGAAACATAATGCATGAAAATTCAGTATGGAAAAAAAAGTTTGATAAAGACTCTGATGAAAAAGAATTTTTAAAAAAAACTATGCCACTTGGAGACTGGATTTATCCTAGAGATATTTTCAATATAATCAAAGTTATAATTGATAATATAAATTTGGTTGGTAACGAGATAATTCTTGATGGTGGGCAAAGCCAAATATTACCAGACTGACCTACCACCATCAACTACAATGTTCTGCCCAGTAAGGAAGCTTGAATCATCACTAGTTAAATAAGCAATGTGGCTACTTATCTCTTTTGCATCAAGCATTCTATTTAAAGGCACAGTTTTAGAAAAATTTTTAACAAATTCATCGTTTTGATTATTGAATACACCAGTTGGTGACAACGTATTAACTCTATAATTTTTATTAGCTAAGTAAACTGAGAGATATTTTGTTAACCCAACTACACCATGTTTTGAAATAGAGTATTCAACAGGTTTATATATCTTATCCCCTTCTTCATCTATTCCATAAATTCTATTATCAGGTGCGATCACAGAAAGATCCGATCCAATATTTAATATAATTTTTCTATCCTTTAGATTATTAACATTAAATTTTATAAACTCTCTGCACATTAAAGCAGTACCAAGTAAAGTACCAGTCACAGAGCTAGTAAACGATTTGGTATCAAAAAATTCAAAACCTTTACTATTTTGCATTCCTTTGCTTGTTAGATTAGGATTATTTGCTGCTGCATTAAGAAGAGTCAAAGGAATATCTTTTTCCTTGTGAATAAATGCAAAAAATTCAATCACACTATTTTCATCTGAAATATCTACTTTATTGAAGACTATTTCAACATTATTTATTTCTATATTATTTTTGTCAAGATTTTCCTTATCTACTACGTATATTTTTGAATGGTTGACTGCAAGTCCATCAATAAAAGACTGACCTAAAAAACCGCTACCGCCTGTCAGAATTGCTACTCTATTTTTGGACATATACTTACCTTTCAGATTATATGTTTTCTGTCTTTGTAAAATTTATTAAAAGTTGAAGATAATAAGTTTAACAAATATCGTTCCAATTTTAATTGTATATAATTATATTATCTAATGAATAATTTAAAATCCGTAGCTATTATTTTGGCCCGTGGCGGTAGCAAGGAAATTAAACATAAAAACTTAAAAAAAATAAATGGTAAATCATTACTTGAAATTACTATCCTTCAGATAAAAAAAAATTTAGACATTGATGTATTTGTATCTTCAGATTCTAATAAAATCTTAGAGGAGGCACATCGACTTAGATGCCATTCAATAGTAAGGCCAAAAAAATTATCAGGCGATGACAGCAGTTCAGAAGAAGGCCTTCTTCATGCAATTCAAGAAATAGAAAAAGATGTTGAATTTGATAATGTTATTTTTCCCCAAGTAACTTCGCCACTAAGGAACTTTTCAGATTTTCCAGACGCCTTAAATATGTTTGTAAAAAACAAAAATGACTCTCTTTTTACATCTAATGAAGCTTCAGATATTTTAATTTGGAGTAGAAGTATAAATAATAAATTATTAGAAGTTAATTTTGACAATAACAAAAGAACAAACAGACAAGAAAAAATAGAACAGATTATTGAGAATGGTTCATTTTATATTTTTAACAAAGAAATGTTTAAGAAATACCAAACACGCTTATTCGGGGACATAGGAAATTTTAAAATGAAACCTTGGCAAATGTTTGAAATAGATAACATTGAGGATTTTGAGCTATGTACAAATATATCTAAAATTAAGAAAGTTGATGGTATATATGAATAGTAAGAGAAAAGTGTGGGTTAATGGAAATCTTGTTCCGGAGTCTGAAGCTACAGTTTCTATTTATGATTCAGCTTTAATGTTTGGGGACATGGTATTTGAAATGACCAGATCATTTAATAAAGACCATTTCTTACTGAAAGAACATATCGACAGGCTTTTTGATTCTGCAGATTTTGTTAAGATTAATAATCCCTATTCAAAAAAAGAAATTCACGATGCTATTGAAGAAGTTACAAATTATCACAATAATATATTTAATCAGGATGATGAACATAGATTAATGATAAATTTAACAAGAGGATTATTAGGAATTTATGAAAATAATGTTGATTTTGATACTACTGGTCCTGTTTTAACGATTGCAGACTTTCCATTGAAGTGGACAGTATCTGGAATGAACGAATACTTTGATAAGGGTATACATGCTGTAATTTCAAATCAAAAAATGATACCAGATGAATTATTGAATGCTGCTGTAAAAAATAGAAGCAGATTGCATTACATGATGGCAAATATAGATATAGCAAATAAAAAACTAGATAGAGCCTGGGCCTTACTTGAAGATCCCGAAGGAAATATTTGTGAGGGAACTGGATCAAATATATTTTTTGTTAAAAATGGAGAACTCTATACACCAAAACCAAAAAATATGCTTAGAGGCATTTCAAGACAATTTTTAATTGATTTAGCGAAACAAAATAATATAAAAGTTAATGAAGTTGATATTAGAAAAGAAAATTTGTCAGAATTTGAAGAAGCCTTTTATACAGCTACACCATTCTGCATGTTGCCATGTTTTAAATTAGAGGACTTCGAACTTAATTTCAGAAAAAAAGATAGTTTGTATAATCAATTACTTTTTTATTGGTCAGAGAGTGTAGGTCTAAATATTGAAGAACAAATAAACAATTGGAATAATCAAAAAAATTATGTTGGAAAAAATTCGACTCCATATAAGTTTCAAAACTAAATTGTTTTATGGAGATTTAATGTAAACTCTTACTTCTTTATATGGATCAAAAAAGAATTCTCTGGTTTTATTCTCCTCGTATCTTATTGTTTGAAGCTTAAAATAATTATTTTTGTAGTCTGTAATTTCACAGTTATAGGTATCTAAAACGACAGGATCTCCATCAATTATTGCAATTGGATTACAAATTATTACGTCAGGTTCTTGTTCAATATAATAACTAAAGTGGGATGCTACGTTAGTTTTCAATTTTCCTAAACTAATCAATTCATTTAAAATATAGTTTTCGTAGTTGTTAAAGGGATGGATTAGATAAGATGTATTTGGCTTTTGTAGATAATGAAGAACCAAAACATGGTCAAAAGCTAATACAGAATAAGATTTGTCTTCAAAATATGAATCAATTTCGTTTGAAAGGTTATAAAGCGGATAACTTTCATATACTTCATTTAAATTGGTTAAATTTTTGTAAGAATTAATAAAACTACCAGCAAATATTTGAATTGACGATACTAGAACTAACAATGTAAAAATTCCAAACTGTCTGTGGGTTAAGAATTTAACAGAAAGGATAGATAAAAAATAAATTGAGTAAAATAAGTGATGTTCATAACTATGTCCTGCAATCACATAGATTGAAAAAGATATAACCAAATATATAAAAATATCAAAAATCTCATTATTTTTAAACAAGACGATAAAGTCATTAAACTTTCTTTGTGCAAGGAATACGAATATTGACAATAATGTTAGATACAACACTTGATTGAATTCAAAGTATCTTTTAAGCCATATAAGTAATTCTCCAAATTTAAAAGAATCAGATCCCGCATAATTTAATGGAAGGGTGATGTAATTTGAAAAATAGATGCTAATCAAATTTTCTCTTAAATAAAGTAATATAAATATTAAGTGAGGAATTAACCCTCCAAAAGTCAGAAACAAGAAATCTTTAAAATTTAAAAATCTTTTTTTATTGTTTATTAATAGTAAAAAAAATGCAAAATAAAATACTACCGTTGCTTGATTTATCAGTGTTGATAAAGACAAAGCTAATGAAGAAACAAAAATATTTTTTGGTGTAAGTTCAAATTTTTGAACATAGTAAAAATGAAATGATATAAATATTAAGCAATAAATTTCGGAAAATTCAGAATGGTACCAGACATAACTTGAAATACTCGAAAATAGAAGTGCTCCAATAAAAGAATAGTTGCTGTTTTCATTTTTTATTAACAATGTAAAAAAAAGAAATAGAACTACAACAAAAAGTATCAAATCATTTATTAATTTAAAATAAACAAAATTCTCACCTGAAAAAAAAGAGATTAAATTATATAAATACATAAACACAGGGCCTTTTGATTCCCATTGAGTTTCAAAAGGTAATTCGTTAATACCTACATTTTGAGATGCGACTAAATAAGACGGAGTATCTATCGAAATAGTCTCATATTCAAGATATTGATTTTGAGTAAATATTAAAAATATGAAGAGAATTACCAACGCAACTGGCATGCTTTTTAAATTTATAGTTTTAATCTCGTGAATATAGAAACTTGCTATTAAGAGAAATATTATAAATAAGATCGATTTTATTTCGATAGAAAAATTAAGAAAAGTAATAAACAATAGAACAATAGAAAAAAATATTGAATACTTGTATTCTTTGATATTATTTAAATTTTTTGTCATTTATATATATACATCTGTAACTTCATAATAAAAATTATTTAATATTTATGTAAGAAAACTGATAATTATTAAGGCAATTTTAAGCTGACCAATCTTCCAGATGCAGTTGTTATCAGTATCTCATCTTCTGCAAAAGTATTTATTGTCATTGATGTTATACTTCCACCAAGATTTTTTAAAGGCATAATCTTTAACTCATTGTTAGCAAAGTCATATGAAAACATTTCATTACTTAGGTAATCGGCAAAAAAGTAATGTTCGAAATATTTACTATTTGATTTTTGGATAACCCCTCCACCTATAATTGCAGCTCTGTAATTTTCTGGGGCTTCATGACTGTAATAAACATGAGGAAGCAAGGTGTTCTCTTTTATATATTCTCTAATATTCACAGAAGAATTTTCGTTATGATATAAAATTTGATTAAACATCAAATCATAGTAAATTGTACCTTCGAAGTGTGGCCAGCCAAAAAGAAAAGGTTTAGAGCTTTCCTTAAAATCATCAAGATTTACAATATTAAGCTCTTCTTCTCTTGCCTTTCCAACATCAGGAATAAATAAGTAATTTTTATATTCATAAGTCTTCCATGGATTTCTTAATCCATATGCAAGAATATCTTGTCTTGGAATAGAAGAGTTTTCCAGAGATAACAAGTCTGCATTACTTATTTTTTTATTCAAAAAGAGTACTTTGCCTTTTGGAGAGGTTGTGTCAAGTGGATCTGAATGTAGAAGACCATTTTTATTTTGCATATCACCAACACTAATAAGAAAATCATTAAAATAATTTGACCAGATTATGTTTCCTGAATAATGACAACATTGAGAGTTTGGCAACTTCATTAGTATTTCAGTAGTGTCTACAATAGGATTTAAAAAGTTATCTAACTGAAATTTTTCAATTATCAGGTTATTTTCTTTATCAGAGTAACTTACTAAGAAATAATTTTCTTTAGGATGGAATGCTAAACTAAATAACCCAGATTCTGCAAAATCTTCAAACAATCCAACCTTGGATGATAGGTCTAAAAAATTTGAATTATCTGAAAAGTTAAAAATAAGGCCATTTTTTTGTAAAACGTATATATTTTGATCAAATAAAATTACATTTGTAAGTGGTGTATTCAGGTTTGTTAATACTGAGACACTTGTTCCAGTGATACAATCTGTAAAATTGTCACTTCCTTTCCATTCGCTACAGCCTTCGTTAACAACCCCTTCAACTACCTCACTGACTGTGATAGGTGGTGAAGAGTCAATAGACAATTCTTGTTCTGGATTATTATTTTGAAAAAGAAAAATCCCAATAAATAAAATCAGGAAAAATACTGGAACAACTTTTAATATAAGATTATTCGTAAATCTTTTGAAAATTTGTAATTTAAAAAGAATTATGAATAAAAAGGAGAGAATTGGAAATAGTACAATAGAAAGAAAAATAATTCCTCTTGATAAGTTATAGAGCCTTAGTACATACAAAACAGAAAACAGACTACCGCTATAAACAAAAAACAATTTGATTAGTGACTTTAGTAAATTAATTGGATTTTCAAACGTAAAGTTATTAGCTATATAAATCTTAATTATTCCAGAAGTAATAATTGCAACTACACTCGAAATGAATAGCGAATTAATTTGAAAATTGTAAGGAAAACCAATTTTAGTGAAATCATCCTGAATATTAGTTAAAACTAGCTCAGTTGTTGCAATATCTTTAGAAAATAAATTGTTAAAAAGATTATTAAATATGATTAAATTAAAAATTAATAAATTAAAAAATGTTAAAATTATTTACTCCACATGTTTAGCAATATTTAATCATATATTATCTAATTATTTATATATAAAAATAAACACTACAATTAAACCATTACTTTAATCAAAAAACTATGAACAAATATTTTAAGTTATTAACCCTTTTTCTTACCAATTTAGTGTTCACAAATTATTATTTCCAAAAGTTTGAGCAATCAGATATCTCTATAGCACTTCAGGGATTAAATAATTTTACTGAAGATTTAAATGATATAGGCTTCCCAATTAGCTTTCAGTTAAAATATTTTATATTTTCCTTCTTAATTGCAATACTTTCAACATTTTTGATCTCATTCACAATATCTGAAATAAAGATATTAGAAAAACCAATAAATATTTTTAAAGTTTTTTCATATTTGTTCTTTATCAACGTTATGTCATTATTTTTTGTTTTGTATATATTTAGATTTTTTAATTTTCCTAGAGCATATATATTGCTTGATATAGTTCTTTACCCTTTTATATTTTTAATTGTGCTTTTTCTTCTTCAGGTAAACTTATATTCTCGTGTAAGTGAAACTAATAAATTTATATTTCCATCATTATTATTTTTTCTTATTTTCGCCAGTAGCTTCATATTATTTCAACAAAGTAACACCAATTCCTTATCTACCGAAATAACTGACAATGAAGAAATAGTATCTGATGAAGAATTTGTAGACCAAATTGATATTGATATACCCATCAATAATTCCGATGATGTAGTATGTTATCCCTGGTCCGGTAGTGATAATTATAAAGGCTGCAAATCTCCAAAATCACTTACAAAAATTAATTCTTTTGAAGGTGTGTCTGTAAATAATTTAGTTAATTTTAATTCCGATCTTTATACAGTTTTAAATACAGGTAAAATTTTAAAGAATAACAATCTCTTTCTCGATATCTCAGATAGAGTATTAAAAGCTTATTCTGAGTCAGGCCTGTATGATATTGAGTTCCATCCTACTGAAAATTACTTCTTAATAAGCTATTCAAGTATAGAGAATGATTTAGTTATTGAGAAATATACATTAGATTCAAGTAATGATATTTCAAGCAACGAGACTATATTTACGAAACCTAATGAAGGTTTTAATCATTATTGTGGAGCACTTGAGTGGTCAGAAACGTTTGATTCTTTTCTATTTTGTATAGGAGACATGGGTGATCCAAACACATCTTTATCAACAACGTCTTATAATGGAAAAATTTTGTTAATCGAAAATAAGAATACTTTTGAAACGCTAAATATTAGTGATAGTAAAAATAGCTTGCCAATTAATAACTTTATTGCATATGGCTTAAGAAACCCATGGAACTTTTTAGAGTATAAAGATATGTTAATAATTCCAGATGTTGGAGAGAAAGCAAATGAAGAATTAAATATTCTAAATATACCTACATTAATAAATAACTCAGAACCAGCCTTATTTGGTTGGCCGATATATGAAGGCTCTATTCTTTATGATCAAACATTTTATGGTTTAAAAATTTGGGAAAATCAAGATCTAGATCTTTACAGCTACGTCAAAGAAAATACATTAAACCCTATTGTTTATTACGATAGACCGGCACCAGAGAACAGCAGAGCTGCAATTCTGGGAACTTTAATTTATCAAAATCTAGATAGTGAATTTTTTGAAAATATTATATTTGCTGACTTTTTGAGTAAAGAGATTTTTGTATATGATTACAAAAACGACGAGCTTAATATCATACCATTACCTTATTTTCCCGGATATATTACTGCTATAGGAAATCATCCTGATGATGTCAGTAAGATAATATTTTCTACAAGCAACAAGGGTAATTCGGAATTATATGAACTTGAGTTACCTTAATTTTCATAAAAATATATATAGAAATTATCAATTTTTAGTTTCTTAATATTTGATTCAATTTCATAGTTTGTATATGTTACGAATATATCAGCCTCAGTAAGTGCATAGGAAACATTGTTTTTGTCACCCCAGTATTCTCGAACATAAAATTCGCCATCGTAGGTAACACTATTCCTCGGTTGTATTAAGTCGGGATGCCAATATACTAAATTTTTATCTAAATTTTCGTTTTCATCATAAATAAGTTGAATTTTGGTTACCAGCTTTTTGACAAGGTTTTCTGCATCCTTTTGAGTTTCAACAGAAACATAATTTAGTCTGTCATTCATATTGAAGGTTTTATCATTGATAAATCTATCAATGTTTGAATAATTTCCAATTAATGCAAATGCAATTATAAAAATTATTGGCACGTATACACTAACTTTATTTTTTAATACCCTTAAAAAACCAATAAGTAATAAAGAAAATGGTAAATGTAAATAATGAGTCCAGGCCCTTTCAATAAAAAAGAAATAAAAGAATATATAAAAATAAAAGATTATTAATAAATATTTAGAAAGATTATCTGATGAAGTTATTATTTCCTTCGAAACATAGATAAGAAGAATTGTTATAAATCCAAAAAATAAATACTCATTCGGAAATTTATAAAATAAAGACAATTCGTTAATCCAATTCATGGAAAAACTAATGTCAAACCGCACATCATCAGAATTGGAACCTTGGGTAGTAAGCCAATTTAGATAAATTTTATAAAAATTTGGAATTTGATTTCCACCAATACTTATTGGGGGGATTATCAGTATTGGGTTAACAATAATTAATGACGAAATAGTGATGCCGATAGTTTTAAAGATTAATTTAACTTTTTTCTCATTAGATTTGAAAAAAATATAAATCCAAATAAAGAGGAAAACAAAAACTGCATTAATTTTTAAAAAACTTGCCAAAGCCAGAAATAAAATACATTGATAGTATTTTTCTTGAGTGAGAAATTTAAGTCCTATTGCAATGAATAATATTACCATTGGTTCTGGTTTGGGAACTCTGTGAATAAACTCAACTGATGCAAATGAGTAAATTGAAAAGACACTAATCCATAAGTATTTTCTATCAACAAGAAATTTGGAAAGATAATAAGCCCCAGAAAAAAACAACATAGAGTTTAGAAATCTTGACAAGATTATTACAACTGTATCATTTATCAATGTAAACGGACCAACCAAAATGATAAATAGATTTGACCAAAGGCGACCGTACCTTAAATCTCCACCATAAGCTAACTCAATAAATATTATTAAAGAATTTTTTACTGTTTGGTTGGTGATACTTGCAAATCTGTTGTAAATATCTTCAACAAGCCATATATTATAAATATCATCAATAAGCATTCTCTCGTCAATAAACAGAACTTCATATATATTATTTTTCATATTATTTAAGATGTAGAAAATAAAAATTCCAAGAGATAGAAAAGAAAGTGCTGAATTTGCAAATTTAGTCAAGCTATTTTTACTTTCATTCACTAAAATATTTTATCATGATAAAAATAATTCACAGGGTTAATTCACTCAACCAATTAAAAAATATAAAACAAAATTATGGAGTTGAAGTAGATATTAGAAGTAATAATAAAAATTTGATTTTAGCTCATGACATCAGCGAAGAAAAAGAAGATTTTCATGAATTTATTAAATTATACAATCATAAGATTTTTGTTGCCAATGTGAAAGAATCTGGGATAGAAAATCTTATTATCGATGAGCTCGAAAAAAATAATATAAATAATTTTTTCTTATTGGACGTTGAATTTCCTTACATTTTGCAAAATTACAAGAAACAGGGAGAAAAACTTTGTTTAAGATTTTCTAAGTTTGAAGGAATAGATACAATTACAAATTTTATAGGAAAAATAAAGTGGTTGTGGATTGATACTTATGATGATTTTGATTTAGATATTTACCAAGCAGATGTTCTTAGAAATTTTAAATTATGTTTAGTATCTCCAACTAGATGGGGGCATGAAGACAAAACAGATTATTACATTGAAAAATTTCAAAAATTTGATCTATTTTTTGAAGCCGTAATGGTTGAGAATATGGAAGAATTTTAATTTATCACGTATTTTTAATTATTTTTCTTAATTTAAACAGACCCAAAATGTTTCTATATGCAATCCCAGGGATTCTATTAAGTTTAAAGACTACTGTATTGTCATATTTTCTATTGAAGTGTTTTATTGGAATCTCAATTATTTTTAATTCCCGTTTAATGCACCAAGCATAAAATTCCCACCAAAATCCCTCTTGAATTAAACCTAAAACGTCGTTATGGATTATTGACTCAATATCTTCTTTATAAGCCATAAAATATCCACATGAAGGATCTTTTAATTTTATATTTAAAAGAAGTTCATATAGTTTTTTAAATGAACCTGAAATAAATAAACGAAAAATATTGTCTACCCTAGGAAATCTATAACCTATAACAATTTCTCCGGGTTCTAATTTTTCATATAGTCTTTTTAAATCTTTAGGATCATATTGACCATCAGAATCAACAAATGAAATGATTTTTGAAGTTGTTTCTCTTAAGCCAATTAAAACAGCTTCGCTGTAGTTTTTTCTATCAGGACTACTAAGTAGTTTTATATCGTAGACTTTTTTAAGGTCATTAATAATATTTATTGAGTTATCTGTTGAGCCATCTTCAGAAATAATAAATGATATTTCAAAGTTATTATCTTTATATTCTTCAAAAAAATTTTCCAATGTAGAATAAATATTTTTTTCTTCGTTGTAAACAGGTGTAACTATTTGAATTTTTTCCATTATAATTAATAAAATTAATGATTTTTCTATTAAAATTATTTTAGTGCTCTACTTGGTAATATGACTAAATCTAAAGAATAAAATGAAAACCAAAACACTATATTTTTTAGTTTTTCTCACACTCGTTTTTTCATTAATCAAAGTTGATTATCGATTTAAAGAAATCCCCTATGGATTGGAAGTTGATGATGCAGAATATTATTACAGTGCTGTGACAATTGGAATAGATTTTGATTTAGATTTTTCAAATCAGATGAGGGGAGTAGATAATCGATTCCTTAATTTTGAGAATAACAAAATAGTACCATTCCACCCAATAGGATCTGGAATTTTAGCTTCCCCCTTCGTTTTTATTGCAAATATTTTTGAAGAATTAGAAAATAGTAAAAGTCCAATAAGTTTGGTTTACTATATTTACTCATTTGCACCAATCTTCTATTTTTTCATTTCAATTTTACTTTTGCAAATGTCTATGAATGAACTGAATATAAAATATGACAACAAGTTATTGTTGATAGCTATATTTGGTACAGGAATAACTTATTACTCATTTGATAGATTTAGCATGAGTCATATTTATGAATTTTTCGGAACTTCTTTTTTAATTTTTTTATCTACCAAATCATTAAAACAAAAGGGTAATAATAAACCTAACATAATATTTCTTTTTCTTGGTTTTTTAATTTTTTTATTTCTTACAGTTAGATGGATTAATTATTTATATTTCCTTATTCCTTTAATTATTTACCATATTTCAAATAATTCATTAAAAAAATTGTATCTACAACCAACATTTACGATTGGAATTATATTTGGTCTAATTTTATTTTTATTTCACACAAAGTATTTGTATGGTATTTATACACTGAATCAAGCACCAATTCTTTTATCTATAGAAAACAGTTTTTCAGCTAATTACTCAAGATTCTTTAACTTAAATATGTTTTTAGAAAATATATCTTTTCTTATGGAGGGAATAAGAATTATATTCTTTAGTAAAGAATTTGGAATTTTCTTTTTTGCACCAATATTATTTTTATCTTTTGGTTTTGTACTTTTTTCTTTATTTAAAAAAAATTTTTTGTTAACTTTCCTATTGTTCATATTGTACTTAATACCATTTTTATCAGTAATTGTTGTTCAGAATACTGCTTTTTCATATGGTTATAGATATTTGTTTGTATTGATTCCCATAAACATTGTTTTATATTTCAAATTTTTCTTCAAATATAAATACATAAACTTTTATTTGCTAGTTTTTTCCATTTTGGGCTTTATTTTGTATATCTTTTTTGAAACTACTGAAGCAACATCTTTATATTACGATTACGTAGTCAACAGCTTTGGGATGAATACGAGATATTCCAATCCAAATTATTTATCAAATTTACCAAGAGTATTGTTGAATCTAAATGCATATATGCATATTTTATTTACTTCATTCATAGGTGTTTTGTTAATTAAACTTATTAATCTATTTACTGATCCTGTTCTATTTTTTAGTAATTTCACTGAGATTAGTGATGATATTGCAAGCCTTATTTCTAATTCTTTAAATTTTTCATGGCCTAGATTATTTTTTATGTACATTTTCGTAATTTATTTTTTAGTTTTAATTTCAAAAAATAAAGCAAACAACAACTTTTAATATTTTTACCTAATTATTTTGAATGTTCATAAGATAATCAAAACAAGAGTAAGATCCTATATCTTTTTTACACTCTGATAAATCAACATCATATGTTTTTTCTTTGCTTACTTCGTACGTGGAGTTTATTATGCTAAAACAAATCAAGATTACCAATGTCGAGTATCCAATTCTTTTAAAAATATTTATCAGTAAAAGGGTCAATAGTGAAATTAAAAAAAGAATATCTGAGGTCATATATAAGCAACAAATAAAGAATGCAGAATTATTAATTAAGTCATTTTTCAAATCTTTTCTTGACAATATATACAAACTGAACATGAGCATAGGAAAAGTAAAATGTGAAGCATAAATTATTGGCTTCTCAGGAGATACTAAAACAAACCATCCATATAAAGGAGCTAATGATAAAACAAAATATGTAAGCTGTTTTACATCTAGCATCATATCCTTACCTCTTTTTATTAATAAAACAAAGAATAAAATAATTGGTGGGGCAAATACTCTAAGTAAAACACTAGGGTTCCAATTTAAGACTCCAGAATTTTGAAAGTTATTTAAAATATTTTGCGCACTTAAAATATCAATAAGTCCTAATGAACCAATTTGACTCCCCATACTCTCATACATAATTATAAAATGCTCTATGTAATCTGAAATACTTTGATATTCAGATTTAAAATTTATCAATAATATCCAAATCGTGGAAGGAAATAAAAAAATTAATAACTCTAAAGGAACTTTCTTTAAATCTTTAGTAAGGATTAAATTAAAAAAATAAAAGAATGCAAATAAAACAATCAAAATTCCTTTTCCAAAAAAAACTAACATGCCCATAAAAAAAATGCTCACTTTTGGATAAGATTTATATAGAAGAATAGAATTGAAAAAAAATATAATACTAATAGTTTCTCCCAAAGAGTATATTGAACCAAACCAAAAAGGAAATGAAACAAGGGCAAAACCAGAGAAAATTATAACTTTTTTTTGGTCTAACTCATAAATATTAGATACATATTTTGAAAATAATATTTGAGCCACTAATACCCATAAAAAGTTAGCAAGTCGAATCAAATTGAAATCATTAAAAAAACTCCAAGCTATTGAACTTCCAACTGCTGATAAAGGCGGTGAAGTTAAAAATGGATTGTAAAGACCTTCAAAGATCGTTTGTCTTGGTCCTTCAAAACTAAAACCATTTAAAAAAAATCCTGTATTTGCAACAAGCGATACTATTTCATCTCTAAAAGGAGGAAGAGTGCTTGAAGTTTTATATACAAAATAAATCAAAGCAGTAAAATATAAAGAAATAAAAAAATTGTTTTTGTAAGAAAACATATTTAAACTACTTAAACTTCTCACAATTAAGATTATATACATGTTTATATAATTTTTTTCATAGTGGTCTTTCCTTGACATGTAACTAAAATGATGTTGTTTTAATATATTAAAAAGTAATGATAAAAAAAATAAAAGAGTTATATACAGACATTGTTAAAGTGTCAAAACTTTCAAAAGTTGGAAAAAAGAAATTACGTATTTTGCTCTCTATTTTTCTCGCTAATGTAACAGTTTTAACAGACCTGTTAATAATTATTGTATTCTCTAGAATTTTAGGTAAAGAGTTAACTTCAGAAAATGTAATAATTGATTTTGTTTTAAATAACAAATATTTATTACCATTTATTATAATTTTCAGATTTGTCGCTATTTATATTGAGAAAACAAACATTCAACTTCTTGTTTTACAAATTATGCAAAACCTTAAAGATTACATCATAAGAGAAGTTTATAAAAAGGGAAACTTCTCCGTTTCCGATGCTACCTTTTACACAGGAACATTTTCGGTTCATATATCAACTTTTTACGGCTCTCTTGCCACTTTTTTGAATAATATAATTCAATTAATAATCTATTCAACTTTTTTAATCTATTTGGATTTGAGAACTGTCTCATACTTTATTATTGGAGGCTTGTTTCTTATAATTCCTACAAAGTATCTACTAAAACTTGGTAGAAAGTATATTCATAAATCCTATATTGCTGCTCAAGACATTAGTAGAGGATTACAGAGAGTAATAGACAATATATTTTTAATTAAAATATTGAAAACATCAGAGTACGAATTTCGACAATATAACAAGAATTTAGAAAAATTTACTAATGCTCAGTACAATAACATTAGATTTGGAACTATAAATAGTCTTGTTCCTAATTTTGCTGCCTTAATTGTCCTATCTTTTTTAGTTGCTTTTACAAATGTAGGTCTTATTTTAACTCTCGAATTCCTTGGAGTGACTTTGAGACTAGTTCAAACATTAGGTAATGTAAATCTCTCTCTTAATCAATTAGTGAATACACAAGTTCATATTGAAAAATTTAAGAATTTTGAAAGAGATATTCCTACTATTAAAAATTATTACAAAGTTAGTGAAAATCAACAAAATTCAGTATCAATTAATAATTTATCGTTTAAATATTTCAACAGTGAAAATTTTATTTTTAAAAATTTGAATTTAGATATACATTTAAATAAACATACTGTAATTACTGGACCCAATGGATCTGGTAAAAGTACACTTCTAGGTCTTATTGCAGGTATTTTTTATCCTGAAGAAGGTAGTGTGAGTTTATCATCAAAAAATATAGGATACGTAGGTGTAACTCCTTTAATAATTTCTGGAACATTAAAAGAAAACGTCTTGTATGGAAACAATGAGTCTATTGATGATCAAGAAATATTAAATTTGATTGAGGAATTCAAACTATTTAATGAATCTTCAGGTATCAATTTAGATATGAATGTTACAAATAAGTCACTTTCTTCTGGACAAATGCAAAAAATTTCATTTATACGCAGCTTACTTGCTAATTCAGATATTTTATTGCTTGATGAGTCAACTTCTAATCTAGACATAAGAACAAAAAAATTTATTTTCGACATATTGAACAAAAAAAATATAACAATTATTAATTCAACTCATAACCATGATGATTTTGATTATCATTATCATATTAAAATTGATGTATCAGAAGAATCTAGGGAAATTAAGATTGTAGAATAGACATATAATCAAGAATCTCTTTGTTTATATATTTTTCAAAGGAGTTATTTTCTAAAATATAACTCATTGCATTGCTTGATAATTCTTCTAATTTATTTTCATCTAAAAAAAGATCTTCAATGAAATTTACGAGGTCTAAATTGTTAAAATCCACTAAAAAACCATTTTCTCCGTGATCAATAAGTTCTTGATGGTTTTTAATGTTGCTTGCAATAACAATACATCCTGCAGCCATAGCTTCTAAAAGTGCTTTTGGATTACCTTCAAAGATTGAGGGCATTAAAAAAATTACATATTTCCCATACTCTTTTATAAGGTCATTATTTGGAATGCTGTCAACAATATTTAGATTAACATTATTCTTATGTGCCAAGTTTTCAAGCTTATCTTTATCATTTCCATTACCGAATATATACAAATTAAAATTAGAACCTTTTAACTTTTCAATAACTAGTTCAAAATTTTTTTGCTTCTCAAGCCTGCCAACCATTAAAAGTTTATTTTTATATCTATCTTCTATTTGTTTTTTTTCAGGAATATAAACCCAGTTATTTCTAATCTTTAGTTTATTAATTTGATAAATAAATCTTTTTTTGATTAACTTCTTATCAGTTTTTGAAGTTACAGTGTAAATATTTGATGAAATAATTGCTATTTGAGTAAGAAAATAATATGCAGCTAGCTTTAAAATATTTTTTTTATTTTTTAAGGAAAATTCGAGTAAATCATAACCAGTCCTGATATACAGTTTTTTTCTAAAAAATAATTTTCCAATTATTGGTAACCATGCCCCTAGTAGCTGGTTTGATTTATAAATATCAGCTTTTTTGAATTCTTTTTTAAATTTAAATAAAAATAAAAAAGTTTTTAATATGTATGCTAAGTTTGATTTTGGTACTCTAGTATTTTTAAATATAGGCATATGTTTAATGTTTTTCTCACGAAGTAAACTATCATAACTTTCTTCATCATAAGTTACAAAAGTAATTTCATGGCCTTTTTTTTGAAGCTGTGTATATAGTTCAACTTCTCTGTCAAAAAGGCCACTTTTCAACCAATCTTTTATTTGTACTTTGTAAGTAAAAAAAAGAATTATTTTCATATGAATTTAGTTTAACTTTTTATAATTAAGTTGTTTTAAGAATATATAAATATGAAAAAATTATTAGTAATACATAATAGGTATCAAAATCTTGGTGGTGAAGATGTTGCTGTTGAAAACGAAGTAAAGCTATTAGAAAAACATTTTGATATAAAAGTAGTTTATTTTTCTAATGTAATTGAAAACATATTTAAACAAGTTTTTTATTTTATGCTAAATAGAAATTTAGACAGTGAAAAGAAATTAATTAAAGAAATAAAAGATTTTAAACCTGACGTAGCTTACGTTCACAACACCTGGTTTAAAGCATCACTAGGAATTTTCTTTATTTTAAAAAGATACAATGTAAAAACGATTTTAAAAATTCATAATTTTAGGTATGACTGTACGAAATCCTTTCTTTCTTCAAAACATTTTAACAAAAAAGAATTTTGCCAAAAGTGTGGTTTGAGTAGAAAAGATATGAATGTTTTTAACAAATACTATAAAGATTCATTCATTAAATCTTTACTTATTAACTATTACGGAAGAAGATATTTTAAAGTAATAAAAAAAAGTAATTTTACAATTTTTGTTTTAACTAAATTTCATAAGAACCATCTTATAAATCTTGGCTTTGATGAAAAAAGGTTGAAAGTGCTTCCAAATTTCATAGAACAATCAAATTTGAAAGCTAAAAATTATGAGTCAAACAATTTTGTTTATGCAGGAAGAGTATCTAAAGAGAAGGGGATTGAAGAGTTAATTCAAGTATTTTTATCTGTACAAAATCCAAATTTTACCTTACAAATAATAGGAAAAGGGCCAGATTATTTATCTTTTTTAGAAAAATATAAAAACTCTAAAATACAATTTTTAGGTGAAATGTCAAATAAGGATGTTCTAGATCATATTTCCAAATCATACATGGTAATCACTACAACCAAACTTCTTGAAGGTCAACCAACACTGCTTTGCGAAGCCTCTTCTTTAGGTGTGCCTTCAATATTTCCTTCAACCGGAGGAATAAATGAATTTTTTCCCGAAGACTACAAATTATCATTTAAACAGTTCGATTATGAAGACCTTAAAAATAAAATTAGTTTTGCCATGAACAATAAAAAAATTAAAAGTTTTGGAATAGAGAATAATTCTTTTATTAAAAAGCATCTAAACGAGGAATCAATAATTGAGGATATAAAAAATATTTTAAATAATGAATAAATTAGATAAATTATCTGTAATCATGAGCGTTTATAACTCTGAAGAAAATTTAGGCGATTCAATTGAGAGTATATTGATTCAAACATATGAAAACTTTGAGTTTTTAATTATGGATGATGGATCCGATGACAATTCTCCAAAAATCTTAGATGACTATGCTAAACAAGATAATAGAATCAAAATTTTCAAAAACTCAAAGAATCTGGGTCTTACAAAATCTTTAAATATTTTAATTTCATCATCAAATGGGGAGTACCTTGCCAGACAAGACTCAGATGATTTAAGTTCTCATGACCGATTTGAAAAGCAGTTGAATTATCTTAATTTAAATAATTTAGATGCTTGCACAGCAAGAGCACTAGGTACTACAACAAAGAAAGCAATACCAAATATTAGTTATTATTTTCCACTTAATTTAATTATAAAATTTAAAAACCCCTTTGTTCACGGTTCTTTAATTGTAAGAAAAAATGTAATTGAGAGCCTCGGAGGGTATGACGAAAATTTTTATTATTCTCAGGATTACAAATTAATGTCTGACCTTTTATCTAGAGATTTCAAAGTTAAAATTATGCCTGACATACTATATTATTTAAATCAAGAAAATAATATTTCTACAAATAGCAAGGAAGAACAAAAATATTATGCTGATTGTGTGAGAAAAAATAAGACTCCTAAAACATGAATAGATGAAAATTTATATTAATAAGCCAAAAGAAGACTGGGTAGTTGACAGATTTGTTTCGGAGTGGAAAATCCACAATTCATCAATAAATACAAATTGGTTAATCAATGCAGATATAATTTGGTTGATTGCACCGTGGACATGGAAAAAGATTTCAAAAAGACAATTAAAAATCAAAACTGTTGTAGCAACAGTTCACCATATTGATGAAGAAAAATTTGACCATATCCAACAAAAAGAATTTATGTTAAGGGATAGATATATTGATTTTTATCACACTATTTCTTCGAAATCAAGCCAGCAATTACAAAAGTATACTAATAAACCAATATTCAAAATTCCATTTTGGGTAAATCAAGAAGTTTGGTTCAATATTGAAAATAAGAATTATGTAAGACAAAAATTTGGATTAAATAATGATTCATTTTTAATTGGATCATTCCAACGTGACACTGAGGGTTCAGATTTAATATCCCCAAAACTCTCTAAGGGACCAGATCAATTTTTTCGGATTGTGAAAGAGCTATATTTTAAAAACAAAAATATTAACGTTATATTAGCTGGAACAAGAAGAAACTATTTAATCGATAAATTGAAAAAAGATAAAATACCATACAAATATTTTGAGATGACTGATTTCAAAACACTTAATGAACTTTATAACTGTTTAGACCTATATATTGTTTCTTCTCGAGTTGAGGGGGGGCCACAAGCAATATTAGAGTGTGCAATAACAAAAACACCAATTATTTCTACAGATGTAGGTATTGCTTCAGAAATTTTAGACAAAGGTTCAATATTTGATATGTCATCTTATATGGAAGCTAAGCCAGACATTGAAATTGCCTATCATAATGCAAGCAGATTTATACTACCTAAAGGAATAGATAGATTTACAAACAAGTTTAGGAGTATTTATGAAAGTTAGTATTGGTACAAAAACCAAAGATGGCCCTTGGGGTGGTGGAAATTTATTTGCTATTAATTTGAAAAATTTTTTGCAAGCTAACGGGATTAAAGTAATTAATAATCTAAAAGAAGATGATATAGATTTAATTTTAATTACAGAACCTAGGAAAACATCTGAGTCATCTGCCTATACGCATACTCAAGTCGTTAATTATTTAAAATATATAAATAATACAACTCTTGTTGTTCATCGTATTAATGAATGTGATGAACGTAAAAACACTAACTACATAAATAAATACATATTAGAAGCAAATAAAATTGCTGACCACACAGTTTTTGTTAGCTCGTGGTTAAAAAATTTATATTTAGACCAAGGAATGGAAAATGTAAACAAAGAAGTAATTTTAAGTGGTTCGGATCACGAAGTTTTTAATAGTAAAAATAAACCTCTATGGACTAAATCAGAAAAATTGTCTTTGGTAACGCATCATTGGGGTGCAAACTGGAATAAAGGGTTTACTGTTTACGAATACATTGATAATTTACTTGATAAAGATAAGTGGAGTGAACTCATTGAATTTACATACATTGGCAACTTACCTAATAATTTTAAATTTAAAAATACAAAAGTAATAAGTCCCTTAAGTGGAAAAGAGCTAGCTGATCAATTAAAAAAAAGCCATGTTTACATAACAGGTTCTATTAATGAACCGTCTGGAAATCATCATATCGAAGGTGCATTATGTGGTTTGCCGGTGCTTTATTTAAACAGTGGTGGTATCCCTGAATATTGTGAAAAATTTGGTCTTGAATATAATTTAGAAAATATAGAGACAAAAATATTCGAAATCATGAACAATTACGAAAAGTACTTTTGTTTGACTGAAAAATATCCCTTTAAAGCTGACAAAATGAGTATGGATTATTTAAATTTATTTAAATCAATGTTGAAGAATAGGGAAGAAATATTATCTAACAGAAAAATTAAATTTCATTCAAACCCTTTGATAACCTCATTGTACAGAAAAATTAAATTATAATTTTTTTAAAATCCGAATAAAATTTTTCTAAAGTATAGTTTTCAATTAATGTCCTGTATGCAGATTCGCAGACATTCCTAACTAAATTTTTATCAGAATAAACTAAACTTATTTTTTCTTCCCAATCGATAATATTATTTTTCATAACAAAAAAAATATTTTGACTGTCTTTAAATTTTTCTTCTTCCCAAAAACCTTTTGTTTTTGTAATAATTACAGGAATCTTCATTGACATAGATTGTAATGCAACACTTTGGCCTGATGGTTGGATAGAATCCTTAAGGGGAATAATTGATACAAAACATTCCGAATAAATGTCTCTTATTTTTATATCTGAAATTTCATTATCAGCCCATTTGCCTTGATAGAGCTTTACATTCTTAGGCAAGTTAATACCATCAAACTGTTTTGATACAAATATAAACTCATAATTTATCATTTTTCTTGCAATGTTTGTTACTAATTCGTAGTCTCTTTTTCCATCATTACCAATAAATAGAACTTTTTTATTGTTATTTGGCTTATCTTTATACCAAAATTCTGAATCAACTGGGAAAGGCAAAAAAAACATTTTTTCTTTATATCTTGAATAATTTTCTTCTGCAAAAATTTTTTCACCCTTGCTTAAAAAAATTAAATTTGTTGAGATTTTTAACAATAAAAAAATAAATTTTTCTCTAAGGTATCTTCTTATGATATTTTTACTTTGATTTACAAACAGACCCATAATAAATACTGTTATATTTCTTTTTTTGAAGATAGACAATATTAACAATACAGGCATTGTTGAAAATGCAACCCGTTGATTTGTAAATATAATTTTTTCGGATTTCCTTAAGGTTTTAATGTTTTTAAAATTTATAATTTTTTCACAATAAAAGGGAATTGTTGTTATATATCTAGCTAATTTGAAAATTGGCTTAAACAAAAAATTTAAAATATTTTGCTTTTCGGAAAACTCGATAATGTTTACATTGGTAAATTCTTTCTTAAAATCTAGATATGAGTAGAAAAATTCTTTAGAAAATTCCTCGTTACTATTGTTCAACCTTTTTATTCTTCCTGATTGAAACACAAATGTAATTTTATTAATATTCATACCCCTTTATATATGCTAACTTGATTAATAGAATGTTAAAAGATTTTAAAATAAATGAACTTCCCCAGTATATATATTTTTTTTTACTCCTGTTTTCTATGCTATTTGCAAGACCTTTTGTAGGTCTTACACTTTTTGGTTTTAGATTGGGTGAATTGATTATAGGTACTAGCTTTCTATTATCATTGGTTCTCTTTTTACCTAGAAAATATTTACCATATAAAATTTCTGAAAATAATTTACTTATGATTTTAAGACTTCTCATCTCATCAGTTTTTGTCGTAGCCTTATTTACTAACACACCTATAAAAAGTTTGTATTTTTTGCGGTCTAGTTCATATGTGTGGTCAATAACATTTATTTTATTTGGAATATACTTTTTGGATTTTCTAAGAAATAATAATTATTTTATAGTTATTCTTTCTTTGGCCCCTTTGTTTGTTTACTTTTTTTCAACTGGTAGATATCCAAATTCTATTTTGTCATTTTTCATGACTTGGTCTGATAAATTTGAATTTATAAAAGGATCAGATTTAATGCTAACTTATATTGTTGTAACACTGTCTCTTATTAAATTTTGGTCAAATAAGTTTTTATCATTAACCTATTTATTCTTAATTTCTGCAGCCTTTTTCCCATTATTGCTATTTAATAGTAGAGGAGCATTTTTAGCAGGAGCAATGTATTTTATTTTCCAATTTATTTATGAAAGAAAATTCTTTTGGAAAAATAAAGTTTTTACATTAATCCTAGGTTTAGTTGGTTATTTAGTTTTCTATAGTTCAGTGTTAAATGTCTATGGTGAGTTCAATTTTGTAAAAGTTAATGAAGTAACAAAACCTAATATTGTAACTGAGAAAGTTACTCAAATTGCCAAGCAAAAAAAAACAGTTGAGACATTCAGGTCATTTTATATTGAAGATGGAAGACTTTATTCGGATGATAACACTACAAATTGGAGGTTAGATATTTGGCAAGACCTATATCATTACATGGATGATCAAAATATGTTAATGACAGGTCATGGATATAAAAGTATCTTTCCTATCATGCTTGATCCAACTGCACCTGGAAGATTAGGGCGTGACGGATTAAATGAAAATGTTCATAATTACTTTGCAAACATATTTGGAAGAGGTGGAATTTTCCAACTCCTTCTTTTTCTTTATTTTTATTTAAAGTTGATAGGTTTATCAAAAGAATTAAATGGAAATTACCAAGTTATTGGTTATTTAATACCAGTCATGGCTAACTCTTTTTTTGATGCAAATATGGAAGGCGTGCAATATCCGTTTATTTTTTATTCATTTCTTGCTGTATTATTTTTATCTAAAAAAAATGAAAAATCATCAATAGATTATTAATAAGTATTTAATATATAGAATATGAAAAAAGCGCTTATTACAGGAATTACCGGACAGGACGGACATTATTTATCTAAACTTTTATTAGACAAAGGGTACGAAGTTCACGGCACTATCAGAAGATCATCTACTTTTAATACTTCAAGGATCGATGAGTTTATAGCACCCCACAAAAAAGATGGTAGATTCAACCTATATTATTCAGACCTCGCAGATTCTACATCATTGGGAAACTTAATTAACAATATAAATCCAGATGAAATTTATAACCTAGCAGCACAATCACATGTCGCAGTATCTTTTAAAAATCCAATGTATACAACTTCAGTTGGAAACAATGGAACATTAACAATTCTAGAAATTCTAAGAAATTTAAATAAAGATATAAAATTTTATCAAGCATCTTCTTCTGAAATGTTTGGAGGTGCGGATGAAGTTTTATTAAGTGAAGAGTCAGCATTTGATCCAAAAAGTCCTTATGCTGCCTCTAAGGTGTTTTCACATAATATTACGAAACTATATCGCGAATCTTATGGAATCTTTGCAGTCAATGGGATACTTTTTAATCATGAATCTCCTCATAGAGGCGAAACCTTCGTTACCAGAAAAATATCAAGAGCTGTCGCAAGAATTTCTCTTGGAATACAAGAAAAACTTACACTTGGTAACTTAGAAGCATCTAGAGACTGGGGATTTGCAGGTGATTATGTGATGGGAATGTGGATGATGCTGCAACATGAAACTCCTGAAGATTGGGTTTTAGCTACCGGTGAAACCTATAAGGTAAAAGACTTTTTAGAAAAAGCTTTTTCACATGTAAACCTAAATTGGCAAGACTACGTTCTAACCTCTGAAGAGTACTACAGACCAAATGAGGTCAATTATCTTTTAGGAGATTCAACTAAGGCACAAAAAGAACTTAAATGGAAACCCAAGGTTTCTTTTGATGAATTAGTAAAAATGATGGTTGACAGCGATACTATTCTTGCCAGAAGAGAACAAGTTCTAATTAAAGAAAATTTGTTATTGCCTACCTGGGAATATCCAAAAGTTTAATTGATACTATTTTCTAGCAAGTTTAAAATTTCTATCAAACCATTCTATTGTTGTTTCTAAACCTTCATCGAGTGAAGTTTTGCTCTTCCATCCAAGACTATTAATTAATGAACTATCTAAGAGTTTTCTAGGGTTTCCATCGGGCATATTTTTATCAAACTCTAATTCCCCCTCAAACTTCAACAGATTCTTAATTTTTACTGCAAGGTCAGCAATAGATATTTCTTCTCCGCTTCCAACATTCAACAAATCGTGTTCAGTCTCAACATCTAATAAGAAATTTATCGCATCAGCCAAATCATCAACAAATAAAAATTCTCGAAGAGGTTTTCCTGTGCCCCAAATTTTGAAACTTTTTTGATTATCATTTTTTGCTTTGCTCATTCTAGATATTAAACCTGGAATTACATGGCTATCGTTTTCTGAAAAAAAGTCATTAATTCCATAAAGGTTTGTTGGCATAAGGTTGATTATTTTATTTCCTTTTTGGTGATTAATTGCTCTTCCGATTTCTATGGATGTAAGTTTTGCCATTGCATAAGGTGAATTAGTAGGTTCGAGCTTTCCATCCATAAAATACTCTTCTTTAATTGGATTAGGTGAATCTAATGGATAAATACAACTACTTCCTAAATTTATAACCTTAATATTTGTGTAATCAACAATTGACTCCAAAATATTCATATTTATTTTGAGATTTTCTAATATAAATTCAGTTCGGTGTGTATTGTTAGCATTTATACCCCCTACTCTTGCAGCAGCATTAATAATTAAATCTGGGCTAAATTTTTCTATCGTCCTTTTTGTATCGTTTAATAAAAATAAATTGGTATCTTTACGAGTTGACGCAAGGAGGGCTGAGACTTTATCAGATTTTTTCAATAATCTTACAATTGAAGATCCAACCATTCCATTAGATCCAAAAACCAAAACTTTTATTTTCAACCTCCAAAGTTCATTATAAATGTAATTAATTTAAATATATTTATACAACCAATTAAGTCAAAAATAAAAATATACCGTTTGATTTTAATCAAAGTATTATTAAATTGAAATGATTCATTCTTGGGTTAATAATTTAGAAATTAATATTGCTGAGTATTTAGATACCTTGAGTAAAAAAGAAAACCCATACAATTTTTATCCTTCTAAGAAGGATTTTACTTTAAACGGTGCTAATCTTTCTCTTGGCTTTTCATGTTTCGCAATAAAAATATTATATACTCTAAATTTGTGGGATAAGCTTGATGCTAATAAAAAAGATTCCTGGAGTGAATATATTAACTCATTCCAGAAAAGTAAAAAAGGCGTTCCAGCAAATTCATTTGTAGATGATGAAATATACAATTTTTACTCTAAACCAGATAAAACAAATCTGTTCAAAGACAAACTTAAACTTTTAATTAATTTGACAGATAAAAATAAATTTAAAACTCACAATCAATTATTTGAAGAAGCAATTAGGGCTGAAACAAAACAAGCAATATCAACATTAAATCAAATTGGCTATTCAAATGAATCTCAATATAGTGAATTTCCATTCAAAAAAAATGACATTTTTGATTTTTTATACTCACTTAACTGGAGTAAACCTTGGTCCGCTGGTGGTCAATTTGCAGCTTTATCAGTTTTTTCTAAAACACAACTTCAAGAGGATCAATATGTGAATACATCCACTTTTTTTTCAGAATTTTTAAATGAAATCATTGATAAGGAAACCGGATTATATTATTTAAATAGTTTTGAAAATAGATCTGAAGTTATTAATGGCACTATGAAAGTAATAACTGGTCTTGATTGGATTAATCATGAAATTCATTATCCAGAAAAATTGATTGATTTTTGTTTAAATACAAAACCAACAAACACAGGTTGTGACTTGGTAGATATAGTATATGTTTTATATAAATGTCTTGGTCAAGTTGAATATAAAAGAAATGAAATTGTTAAATATATGGAAGAAGTTTTAAATTTGATTTACCTTCATTACAAGAAAGATGAAGGTGGTTTTTCTTACTCAATAGATAAGAGTCAAGAATATTATTATGGTCTAAGAATTACTAAAGGGACCAATCAAGCTGATATTCATGGAACAATTTTATTAACCTGGGCTCTATCAATGATATTTTTTGTTCAAGAAAATGAAGATTTTAATTGGAAAATTTTGAAACCATAGTTTATAAAAGAAAGATTTAAAATATGTTTAATTTTTTATATTGTTGCGATGAGAATTATAATAAACAGTTTCAAACTTCCCTTTTTTCTCTTCTTGAAAATGTATCTGAAAGTATAAATGTTTATGTTATTTACAAAAAAGGTTTTAATAGAAAATCAATTACTGAGAAAATAAACCAACATAAGAATTTAAACTACCTATCTTTTATTGAATTTAATTCTGATATTACTGTGTTTCCAAATGTTAAAAACTCCCATGTTTCGGAAGCTACTTACTATCGTTTATTTTTAGATCAGCATATAAAAGATGATTTAGATTTTTTAATTTATCTTGATGCAGATATAGTTTGTATAGAAGATCCTTTAGTGGATTTAGCACACCACATAAGAGGATTGAAAAAAGAAAAATTAATTGTAAGTGTCACAACGGAACATTCTGTTACTGATGGATGTGAAAGATTGGGTATGCAATCAAGCAATTATTTTAATGCTGGGGTGATGATAATTAATTATAAACAATGGATTAGTAAAGAAATTGGAAATCAGTTACGTATGAAACTACAATCTAATGAGAAAACTTTAAACTTTTGGGATCAGGACATTTTAAATATGTTTTTTGATGGCAACTATTATGATCTTCATGATGAACTAAATGCTAAAGTAAGTATGGAAGTAACTAAACAAACAAAAAATAATAAATATATAAATGCTTACTTTGAAAATAAAAAACTTCTGCACTTTCAAGGCAAATTCAAACCCTGGTCTCTTCGAGGTATATTAAATAAAAAATCTCAGCCATACCAAAACTATTATGAAATAATTTCAAATGGAGATATACATTTGCAATTTAATTGGAAAGGAAATCTCATAAAAGATCTTGTTGTTTCAGTTTTGACATTAGATATATTTTCACACAACAAACCATTTAGACTGTTAGTAAAAGTTATAAAAAGTATCTTTAAAAAAAATGAAAAATATTAACTTAGAAAAAAATGATTACATATCAAGTTATAAATTTGCAAGGCTTTCTGATGTAGTTTATTCAGAGGTATTAACTGAAAATCAATATTCCGAAATAAGTCCAAAAGATCACACAGTTATATCAAGAGGAAAAAACATAGTATTTTACAAATTGAATTCATTTTCTCTAAAAGAAAATGACATAGTTTTTTGTAACTTAAGTCTTATAAATGAATTATTTATACATTTAAATAAAATTAATTCATTTAAAAACATAAAAATAATTACAAACCAAACAGATAGTTCTATAACAAAAAAGATATTTGATAAAAAGCCAATGTGTGTATCTAAATGGTATTCAATCAATATTGATTATGAGGATCCAGACCTAATTTCAATACCTCTTGGACTGTCGAATGATTATTCTCCAAAAAATCCAAATGCAAATGATTTTATTAAATTATCTAACAATGAAAAAATAACAAAAATAAATAATATGTATATTAACTATCAACAAAATACAAATTTAAAGGAAAGAAAAATATTATTTGATTTATTTAAAGACGAGGAATGGGTAGTGGTTGATGAGCCTAATTTAAAATTAGAACAATATGTAGAAAAATTAAATTCTTATTTATTTGTTTTTTGTCCATGGGGAAATGGAATAGAGACTCATCGTGTATGGGAAACCTTATATGCAGGTTCAATTCCTGTTTTGAAATATCACCCTTCCTACAATTCACTTTCAAATTTACCGGTATTGTTTGTGAACAATTATAAAGATATAAATAAAAAACTATTGGAAGAATTTAGAAATGAGATGAAAAATAAAGTGTATAAATTTGATAAACTATCAATCAAGTACTGGGAAAGTCTTATAAATGAAGAAGTAATTCCAAACACCACAAGTTCAATTGAAATTTATGAGTCAAAGTTCTTTAATTTAAAATTTTTAATTAAAAACTTCATCAAAACTCAATCTAATAGTAAATCTAAAAAAATTATATATTTTTTACGGCAAATTAAGAAAGTGCCATCAAAAATAACTGAATTTTACACGAAATGAAAATAGATAAAGTTATCTTATCATCAACAAATGATAATTTTTTTGATTTTTATCCAATTGTTTCTAAGGCATGGAGAAATATTGGAATAGAGCCAATTTTATTTCTAATTAATGGAAAAAATAAAAATGAAAAATCAGTTATAAATATAGATTTTTCAAATAGCGATATTGATGATATATTTTTATCACAAAACATAAGACTTTTAGCACCATGCCTGTTTCCAAATGAAATTTCAATATTATCTGATATTGACATGATGCCACTTTCTAAGGAATATTTCATAAGCAATGTTGAGAACATTGATGATGATTGTTTTGTCAATTTAAGAAAAGACGTAACTCAAAATAATATGTATCCCATTTGTTACAGTGTTGCAAAGGGAAAAGTTTGGAATGATATATTTCAAGTTGATAATATCGAGACAATTAAAAAGTTGTTAAAAAACTGGTATGAAAACGAAAGCAATAAAATTAAAAATCCTTGGTATTTCGATCAGATTAAGTTATTTGAATCTGTAAATCAACATTTTAGAAATGGTGGTAGTAAATTTATTCAATTAGAGGACAAAGATACAGGTTTTACAAGACTGAATAGAACAAATCTAAAATTTAGTTTTTCAAAATTTTATGATGAAAATGAAGATTATTCTGATTTTCATATGCCTAGACCTTTTAGAAAGTACAAAAAATTAATTAATAAAGTTTATGAAAAAAATTTTGGAGATATTTAATTGTTGGTCAATAAAATTAAAAATTCTCAAAAAGTAATTATTTTTATTACTTTTCTAAAACAAATTCCGTTTTATTTAGCTGACATAACTACTCTTCTTTACTGTTTATTTTATAATCTAGTTATTTATCGAAAAGTTTATGATAAAAAGTTCGTTATAGTAACTGGGTCTGATAATTATTTTTCTGAAACTTTGATTCAGCTTTTAAATAATTTAATTTCCTATAAATTTATAAATGAGATACACGTTTACGACTTGGGTTTGGACGATGAAGTTCTAGCAAAAATAAAATCAATTTCACCAAATATCAATATATTTAAATTTCAATTTTCACAATACAAAGAATTCATATCAAAAAGAGACTCGTATGGAACACTTGGGGCATATGCATGGAAGCCGAACATTGTTTGGAAGGAGCTAGAAAAAAATAAAAGTAAAGTTATTTGGCTTGATTCAGCAAATCTTATAAATAATAGGTTTATTTTTGTCCTTATTGTGTTGACTTGTAAAGGTTTCTTCAGTCCAATCAGCGCTATGAGAGTAAAGGACTTAACCTATAAAACTACTATAAAATCTTTAAATCTACCTGATAAATATCTAAATAGAAGGAATCTTACAGGTGGATTTGTAGGATTTGATTGGAACAATTCGAAGTCAAGAGAATTAGCAAAAATGTGGGTCAATAAATCAAATATAGAAGAACTAGTTTTGCCAAAAGAAAGCAATAAATATAATCACCGATGGGATCAATCAATACTTACAGTTTTAACTTATAAACAAAATTATTTTGGGTATTTACCAAAAATGAAAAAAGTTTTCGGCATTAAAGTTAATCAAAACCCAAATCAAGATTTTTTTCTTTTTTATTTAGGGACAAACAAAAAGAAAATTGATTTTTATAATAATTGGTACAAAAATAATAAAAATATTTCTACAAAAACAATAGGTTATTCAAAGATTATATGGTTATTAGAATGGGAAAGCTATAAAGGCATTCCAAGTAAATATCTAAATTCAAGAAAAATTTTATGTCAGATTGAAAATATTGGTGATTTAGAAGACTTAAAAAAAATAAATCTTGATGACAAAGTAAGTATTTTTTTGACTCAAAACAATGAACTTAAAGGAATTATCCAAGAAAAATATGGAGATCAGTATATCTGTCAAATACTAAATACTGATAAAAATCAATTAAGGTTAGATATGTTAGAGATTAGGAAAGAACTTATTCAGTTATAATTTTTACCAATACCATGTAATCCATCATAGTAAAACAGAGGTTCATCAACATACAGTAAGTCCGTAATCTGTAGTAATCCAAGCCAACAATCGTAATCTGCTCTTACAGGTAGGCCTCTAAAGCCTCCAAGTCTATCAAATAATTTTTTTTCGACTATAACACTGGACAAAATGATGCAGTTATGAACAGATAAAAAATTATAGTCCCAAACTTCAGGAAAGTTACCTCCTTTAAGCAAACCACTCTTTTTATATTTCTTTTTTAATATCTTATGAAAATGCTCTCTATTATATAGTTTATATTTTTCCTCTGAGTCATAGACTCCTTCACCATAGAGCCCTTCAGTTGACGAAAATAAGAATTTTTTTTGTAACATTTGTGTAATTTGTATAGAAAGTTTATCTCCCATCCATATATCATCATCGTCCAAGAATGCCAAGTATTCACCTTTAGCATTTTCAGCTCCAATATTTCTTAAGGGTTGCCTTGACCCCCCCCAATTTGGGTAAAGATCTCTTTTAATATGAATTAAATTTACATTCTCAGGAAAATTTTTATCATAATACTCTGATTGAGATGATTCATCGTTAATAACAATTATTTCATAATTTTTATAACTTTGTGCTTTGACGCTTTCAATTGCATTTAACAAATATTCAAACCTATTAAATGTAGGTATTATTACTGATACAAGTGGTTCTGGCATTTTAATTTAATCTTTACTATTTGCTATTTTAATAGAGTTTTCATAATTTATAATCTTCTTTGATTTTCTAAACCATGGGTCAGGAATATAAATAATGCTCCTATTTGTCTGTGATAAAAGTGAAGCCATTAAAGAAAAAGTACTATTTGAGATAATGTAATTTTCAAATTTCAACATTTCTGCAAAAGTATTCAACGTATCAGATTTTGAATTTGAGGAAGAAAAGATATTATTTGCATCATCAAAGATTTTATGTTCTTGAACCCATGTTTTGTCGTCAGTAAATACAGTAAACGAAAATTTCTCTACTCTCTCTCTTGCTTTATTTATTGAATTTTCGTAATATTTAATTTCCAATTCTTCACCTAATCTCAAATAGTCACTTCTTCGCACATGAACCATTGTTGATCCTTCACTTTTTTTTGAATAAATTGCGTTTTTTAATTTATTATTATTAGAAAGAGTTGAAATTAAATAATTTTTTGAGAATTTAAAATAATCTAAATTTTGCCAATATCCATCAAGTCTATTTATTCTTTTTAATTTATTTATTTCAAAGTTTTTATCATTAAATTTCTTAACCAGCACACCTCTAGACATTTTTTGAATAGTTTCTAGAATCATAAACTTTTCGTCACTAATTTCTTTCATTCCAAAAAACTCTACTGGTAGAATTAACTCTCGAAGATCAACATCAAGATTTTTTATATTTTTTGATCTTTCAAAATTTCTTGAGTTTATATAAGTATCAATATTGTATGAAATTAAATAATTTGCAAAACAAAGTTGAAAAAGTTGATTTCCAAAACCACCTTTTAAATCAACAATTGCAACTTTACTTTTTTCTTTCCCCATACTTAAATTAAAGAGTTTTCTTATTATTATATTATGTACAGTTTGAATTATTACAATGTACATATTTTGATTTATATTTTTTTAAATTAAAAAATTTTTTTAATTTTGATTTAAAATTTAAAATATCATGTTCAAAATTTACATTATCCATTACAAGAAGTTGGTTGAAAGAAGAATAGCCTTAATCGAAAGCTTAAATAAACTTTCTCTACCATTTGTATTTATTGATAAATATGATCGTGATAATCTAAAAGATATTGATCTTGCGAACTTTACTGAAGACAAAGATAATATTCATAAATCTATTTTTCTTAGTCATATCGAAGCGTACAAGCAAAGCATATGTGAAGAAGGTGATATATCTCTGATATTAGAAGACGACTCAATTCCAAGTGATTTGTTTACTAAAAATTATCAAAAATACTTAAAACAACTTCCACATGATTTTGATTTGTTTTTTATTAGTCCAGGTAAAAACAACTTTCATATTCCTTTTTACTTAAGAAATCCAGTTAAATTTGTTCATAAAAAAAGAAATGTTGAGACAAAATGGGGAGGACACGGGGCTTCGAGGTGTGCAGATGCGTACTTTATTTCCAAAAAATGCTCCATGAAACTTTATGAGGAGTTTAATAATCCTAATCTCAAAATTGATACAAGTATTGACTGGTGGATGAATTTAATGATAGATAAATACAAATTAAATGTTTACTGGGCAGAGCCAACGATAATTGAAACAAATAAATTTAAATCAGCATTTGAAATTTGAAGCAAATCAGATGCTTTCTTTATGAATGAATCAAGTATTTAATTTCATCAACAATTATTTGTTGATCGCTTTTTTTTACGTGTTTTCCCATCGGGATATATAATCCATTTTTACCTATGAACTCAGATGTATTTAAATTTTGTAATTTTTTAGTTAAATTCAACGCTTTTTGTAAATGTAGTGGCCAAAAAAAAGATCTTGTTTCAATTCCTTTGTTTAATAGTTGTTTTTGTAATTTGTCTCTATCGATATTCTTTTTTAAAACTAGACCAAAAACCCAAAAATGGTTTTTTGTACCACCGTTTTCTTTCAGTGGCAATTGTATATCATCTCTAAGTTCTTCAAATAGTTCAAGGTAATAACTACCTTGGTTTATTTTGAATTGTATAATGTTTTCAATATTATTAAGTTGAGATACTCCAAGAGCAGCCTGAAGACCACCAAGACGATAGTTCCAATAAAAATTGTCATGTTGGAAACGCTTTTCTGCAGTAAAATCTAAGTTTCGCATTTGCTTTAGAGTTTTTCCATACTCCTCAGAATTAGTAAGTACCATACCTCCTTCACCTGTAGTGATATGTTTATTTGCATAAAAGCTAAAAGTAGAAATTAAACCGAATGAACCACATTTTTTATTATTTTCTACTTGGCCATGTGCTTCTGCTGCATCTTCAATTAAAATAAGATTATTTTCTTTACAGAAATTACTAATTTTAGTTGCTTCTGCAACAAGTCCGTAAGTATGAACCATCAAAACTGCTCTTGTATTTTTAGTGAATACTTCTTCAACGTCTTTAAGTCTCATATTCCAAGAGTTTGGATCAACGTCACAAAAGATTGGCTTTGCACCACTTCTGATAATTGCTGAAAGACATGAAATTATTGTAAATGATGGAACTATAACCTCATCGTTAGGTTTAAGACTTAGAGATTGTAAAGCAATATCCAATGATACGCTTCCATTTGAGACAGAAATTGCGTATGATCTATCAAAATAATCTGCACATTTTTCCTCGAATGTATTAACTATTGGACTTTGTCCTGAAATATTATTTTTCATTAGACTTTTAAATACTGAATATTTGTCATTCCAGGACAAGCTAGGTTCGAAAACCCTGATCATCTAAAATCTCACTTTATCGATGTCTTCTAAATAAGGTCCTTGTTTTGATTCTATAAATTTTGTATCTTCCATAACCTCTATACCATGACCACCTGAAAATAAAGCGACGGTTTCACCAGAATTTATTATTTGAGAGTGTACCAAACTTAAATCATTATCAAAAATATTTACTTTTAGAGAGCCTTTAATTACTGTAATAACCTCAGAAGTTGAAGTTATTCTTCTTTCTTGCTTTGGGTGATAATGATTCAGTATTTCTGTACCCTTTTTTAAATTAAAGGAGGCTACTTGCATTTCTTGTTTGCTATCAGTAAAAAAATTTTTTTCTTTTTCTATTTCATTTGCTTCAATGATTATTGCAAGTAACTCTTTTTTATTATTGTAGACTTTCATATTTACCTATTCTACATTTTACAGCTGCAATAATGTATGGAAAACCCCTTTTAATTAATTGAAAAATAGAACTACCAGTTTTACTTTTACCATAAACTCTCATTTCGCATAAATAACCTATTTCTTGTATAGGAATTTTATTTTTGTGAAGGTCATTAATGAGATAAACAAAGTAATCTCCATATGATGAAATTGAAAAAACATTTTTATTAAAATAATTTTTCTTACCTACTATAAACCCACTAGTAATGTCCTTAACCGATGAAGGCAAAAGAAAATAGAGTAAATTGTTAAAAATCTTTGAGAGTATAGTCGCCAAAACTGAATCGCTTGATTTTGATACATTATACATCGCTTTAAAAAAACTTGTTTCTCCAGTAATTTCCATTCCCTTGTAACCTCCACCTTCAACAAACCTCGAGCCAACAATTACTGATTCAGGATTGATGTTCAGATTTTCTATTAGTTTTTTAACTGCTTCTGCATTCATAGACCCGTCAGCATCAAGCCACATAACATAATCAAATTTTGAATTTTCAATCCCATCTTTAATTGACATAGGTAATGAGCGTTTTTCTTTTCGAAGAAAGATATCAACCTTATCATTTATTAAATTAAGTTCTTTAATGTACTTCTCTGTATTATCCTCCGAAGAATCATCAACCACAAGAATTTGATAATTATCAAGCCTTAAAGTATTTATTTGAGAGACAAGTGCTGGAATTAAAATCTTTAAATTTTCTTCTTCATTCAATGTAGGAAGAATAATGGTGATTCCAGAAATTTTCATAATTATTTATAAATTATACATATAAATAGGCCAAGAAAATAAAAATTATTTAAACAAATTTCATAATCGAAAAGATTTTTAAAGTTTTTAAGGATTTATTTCTTTAATGATAAAAATAAATTAGAGTTAACTTATGCTTAAGCTATCATCAAATGAATTTTATTCTCGTCATGAAAGAGAAATATACAAGTACATTAAAAAAAACGAAAAAACCCTATATATTACTGCAAATAAACGAATTTCTAATGTTACAGTTGATGGTAAATTTGACACAATAGTTCTTGATCTTGAAAAAGATATTTCATCACAACTTAGTGATTTAAATTCTTATAACTTAGTAGTAGTCACAGATATTTTTGAATTAATTGATGATATCTACACTTTTTTACAAAAAATATCATTTCTAATTATGGATGACGGCATGTTAATTATTTCGACAATAAATAATATATGGAGTCCAATATTAAAAGTATTTGAAGTAGCTCGTTTAAAAAATAATTCTACTCCACGATCTTATATGCCAATCAAAAAACTGAATACTATAAGTAGATCAGCAGGATTTGAAAAAGTGAATTCATACACACGACAATACATTCCATTTAAAATTTTTGGAGTTGGTCACCTATTAAATAGTATTTTTGAAAGTGTTTTTAGCTCTCTTAATTTTGGTATAAGAACATATCTTTTATTCAATAAAGGATCTGAAAAACAACATACTCACCTATCAAAAAGCATAATTATTCCTGCAAAAAATGAAGAGGGTAATCTAGAACCTTTAATTAATAGGATTCCTGACCTTGGAAAAAACACAGAGATAATTATCTCGTGCGGCAAATCTGAAGATAAAACAGTAGAGATTGCAAACTCTATTAAAAAAAGAAATTTTCAAGTAAATGTTATTATTCAGACAAAAAATGGAAAAGCTAACGCTGTTTGGGAAGCATTAGAAGTATGTAAAGGAGACGTTGTTGCCATTTTGGATGCAGATATAAGTGTTGAACCAGAAAAGCTTAAAGACTTTTTCGAAATAATTGAATACGGAAGGGCTGACTTTGTAAATGGTACAAGACTAATCTACAGTATGGAAAAAGGGGCAATGAGGTTTCTAAATGTTTTAGGAAATAGAATTTTTCAACGACTAATTTCAGTTATTATAAAACAACCACTTACAGACTCTTTATGTGGAACCAAAGTTTTTAAAATCGAACAAAAAACGAATATTTTAGATTGGCAAAATTCATTAAAAGCTGATGACCCTTTCGGCGATTTTGACTTGTTATTTTCTGCAGCGTACTCTGGGAAACAAATTTTAGAACTTCCTGTTCATTATAAAAAAAGAGTATATGGAAAGACACAAATTTCCAGATTCAGAGATGGTTTGAAGTTAATAAAATATTTGTTTTTCTCGTTTATTATATTAAATAAATCAAAATGAAAAAATTTATTAATGCAAATTCATTAGCTGTTTTTGTTTTTTCAATAACTTGTTTTGTTTCCTTTGTTTATGGTGAATTATATTTTTATTCAACAAGAGGAATGGACTACGGTAAATACAAGTCATTTGTAAGTTATTTTCAGGGTATATCAGAAACCACAGGACATGGACAGGGTGTAATTTATTATTATTTGATTGCTTTTATATCAGAATTAAGAGTTTCACTTCTAAATAACTTAAACCCAGGGTCTTTTAATAGTTCAAATATACAGATAGTAAATATGTTTTTATATTTATTTGGCCTAAGAGGTTTTTATTTAATATTATGCAGGTATCAATTCTCTAGAAATGTAATTTTGTATTGTTTTTCTTTTTTGAATTTTTTTCCAGCCGCATTTGAAATGAGAATTTTGATGAAACCTGAAATTGCTGCTTTTGCATTATTACCCTGGCTTTTGTTAGTAACTGATGATTTGTTTGAAAAATTTGATTATAGAAAGTTAGTATTTGCATCCGTGATTGCTTCATTAATTTTTACACTCAAAGGTTCAATATTTGGAATGAGTGGAACTTTTCTTTTTATTAAATATGCAAAAAAAATTTATACAGATAAAAGTAGAATATTTATTTTTATAACAATTTTTATTTCCGTGTTCTCCTTTTTATATGTCGAAAACTTTAATATCAATCAAATACATCTTCTAGATCACAGTACTCAAGATTACGAAGCCTATCAAAACAAAGCTAGTGTAAATTTTATTTACCATCTAAATGAATGGGATTTTTATTATTTTCCAATAAGAGATTATCACAGTAACTCATTGATAGGGATAACATTACTAGATACTTTTGGTGATTATTTTGACTTAACATATAATAACGATTCGACCTATTTTGCATATGAAAGAAAAGTATATTTTACTGATGGATTAACTAAAACGTTCTCAAGGCAGTATTTAGCATTAATTCTCTCGTTAGTATTTTATTTTTTATTGGGGATTTATTACATTAAAGAAAAACGCTTCAGACTCTATTTATTTTCTCCGTTAATTGGAATAGTAATTCTTTTAATAAATGCATTTGGTTTTCCAAATTTAAATTTTGATCCACTCACAGGTGATACATTTAAAGTTCATTATTACTCTTTTTTTCTTACTATTAGTTTTATATTTCTCACATCAATACTGTTATCAAAGAACAAATTTTTGGCGTTTGTTCTGTTAATTTTCTTATCTCTATCATCTGTTTATATTGTTGGAATTCCAAAAAACGATAGTAATAATATTGATTTTTATTTATCTTCTAAGAATAGTATTTCTCCTTTCTGTAATATAACAAACTTAACTTTTGACGATGTTGACAAATCAAACTGCAATAAACCTGAAAATATGTGTTTGTTCAATCCAAATGCAGAAATAGTTAATAATGAAATATTAAGCAAAAAAATTGAAAATGATTTTAACTCAGAGCCAGTAATCCTAATAATTGATAATAATTTAATTTATGAAACAACTTCTTCACAAGAATGTTTTGATTTAGTCAAGAATGGTTCTGATTTTGATTATGGTAAAAAAATAGATCTGAAATTTCCACCATTAGTAAATCTGGCTTATTTTTTACTAGCTCTATTTGCAGTTCCTATTTATATAAAGGAAAGAAATGAGTAATTTTTGGGATGATGTTCTTCCTTCTAATTATTATGATAAAAATCTTAAGGTTGGACTCAGGAAGAATAGAGGAGTTCAAAGTAATTGGCATAACCTAACCTTTCTTAAGGTGAAATCCCAAATTAGTAAGTCAAATAAGCATTTAGATTATGCTTGTGGGCCAGGATCTTTTATCGGTTTGTATTTAAAAAATAATTCAATCGGTGTGGATGTTTCTAAGAATCAAATTGACTTTGCTATAAATAAATATCATGAGCAAGGACAGTTTATAGAGTTATCTGATTTTGATTTCAAAAATTATAAAAAATATTTTGACTCTATTTCAGTTATAGGGTTATTTGAGTATTTAGATGATACCGAATCTATAGAGTTATTAGAGAAATTTAATTATATATTAAAAGATAACGGAGTAATTTTAATTACTACACCAAATTACAGTCTAATCATGAGAATATTGGAATATATTATGCATAAGATTGGCACTGTTGATTATTCGACTGAACATAAAAATAAACACAATGCTTTAACAGTCAATAAATTACTTAGTGAGTCTTCTTATGAATATGAAATAAAAAAAATATTAAATTTAGGTATCTTCTTTTCAATAATTAACTTAAATTTTGGTCAGATAATAAATGACTTTATAGAAAAGATAACTTTCAATAAGTTTGGATTTTTATTTTTTATTAAAATCACAAAATCGAATAAATGATTAAGTTAATCCAAAATATTTCTATTTTATTATTTTTTTATGTTGTATTTTTCCAATATGGGTTTTATTTTTTTCCAGGAATAATCTTAGTCTATTTAGGTAATTCAAAATTTAAATTTTCTGAATTGCAATTAAAAACTTTGTTAAGTTTTCCATATATATTTTATCTTGTAAGGTACATAGCTGCATTTGATAAAAATCTTGACTATATTTGGATTCGAATTACAAATCCTAATTATTACATGGGCGCAAGATTTCTTGACTTACAACAGGTATTTTTCTCTGTAAAATGTAATTTTGATCCAATAACAAATTTTAATTTTAATTTTTCAAATCTAGAAAAATCTTGTCCCTGGACTGCAAATTATGGTCCTCTTCTGGAAATTATTCCATATTTTGGAAATATATGGAGAGACACTTTAATTACTTCTGGTATTGTTATAGTATTTTTTTTATTATTTTATAAATTCTTCCTAAAAATTTTCCCGGAAAATAGAGTTTTAGTCTTAATAATTTTTTTGAGCCCTTCAACAAATTTTTTAATTGAAAGAATGAATATTGACATATTTATTCTTTTAATATGTTCTTACGTAATTTATAACTATAAAAGATATCCAAATATATTTTCCTTTTGTCTATTGATTTTGTCACTTATAAAATTACATCCGATTGGATTTATTTTTGGTTTAATAGTTTATGGATATATGATCAAAGATAATAAGATTATCAAAATAAATACAGTTTCTTTTATTCTATTTATTTTTCTTTACTCTATTGCTGCATTTATTAAGGGCAAAGCATTATCTACAGAATGGCGACCAGATGATCCACTGACTACATTTGGTCTATTTTCAGATGCTAATTATTTGAGCAAGTATTTCTCTACTTCTGTGGTTTTAACTTATTTATTATTAATTATTTTTTTAACAATATCTTATAAGATCTTTTTGTCAAAAAATATCAAGAAAATAAAAATTAATAATGAAGGCGAAATGTTAATTTATTATACTTTTTCAGTTTTTTTTATAGTAAATATGTTGTACGCAAATTTTGATTATAGACTGCCTTTATTCATACCTTTACTATTGCTATTTGCGGCTAATCAAAATTATTATAAAAATATTTATTTTTATTTATTTATTCTTCTTTTACCATTCGGCCTCCCACCAATTGCAGGTAATTCTGAAGCAAAATTTATAATAGAAATTCTCTTTGCTATTATTGGAAAGTTTTCTTTATATTACTTTTTTATAATTATTCTTAGTAATGTTGTAAATGATTTACTAGTGAATAAAAAAATTGAAAAAAATTAGTATTGATTTACAGTTTTAATTATTTCATTTGCGATAAATTCATGATTAAAAAAATTTTTAAGACAATACTCCCCATATTTTAGTTTTTCATGATGTTCATTTTTTTCAAAAATTGATAAAAGTTTAGCTTCTAAATTTTTTATGTTTTGTTTTTTCTCAATTACGCATAACTTTTCCCAATCTATTAATTCTGGGTAAGGCAATATATGTTCATCTTCCTCAGCAATATATACTGGAATACTGCCCAATTGGATAGATTCATAAAGCCTAAATGATGTTGGTCCATAACCCCGGGGACATAAAGAAAACAATGAATTTCTCATTATTCTTTTAAATCTTATTGAATCAATGTAACTTATATCCATTGTTTTCAGATTACGAACATAAAAATTATTCTTTTTTGAAAATATTTCTACAATATCATCTCTAATTGGATGTGTCCTTCTTCCTTGATAAGATGCTAAGTATTTCTTATTTTTTTTAAACTCTCTTATATTGTGTGAATCTGAAATAAGTGGAATATCAATATAGGAGGAATCTTCATAAAGTTTTGTATTAAAAAAACCACCAGCTCCAAAGAAAACAACATTATCTTTTTCAATTAAAGGACCACCCGCATATTGAACCACAGAGAAATACTTATTATTTGAAGGTAGTGAGTCTAAATAATTTTGTAGTTCTGAAATATTTTTACCATATTGATTTTTTACAAAATAATTAGTCCACTGTATCGGTAGATATATAAGTTGACTATTTAGTTTCGAAAAATTTTTAATAATCTCTTCATAGACTTTTGCTTCAATGTTTTTTGATTTTTGGTGTGGCGGATATTTTATTACAGACATATCCATAAATTCTTGAGGAACGTTATAAATTTTTTCCATTTAAAAATTATGATAATAAGAATTCAATAAAACTTGATTAGATTAAGTTAATTCTAAGAATTTATTATAAAAATAATCAACTGAATATTTAGCCCTATCACCCTCTCTTATGTAGTAGCTGTCTTTGTGAATTCTTTGATTATGCATCATTTCATTAACTATCTGAATCTCTCCACCATTTTTAATCCAGAAATAAGTCATTGCAATAGAGCAGGCTTCTAGAGGTAAATTTTCAGAAATGAATCCTTCTTTAAGCTTATCTAAGTAGAAATTTTTATTAAATATTGGATTTCCGAGATTTAATAACCACTTTAAACCTAACTGTTTATTTTCTGGAATAGGACTGTTTTCTTTTTCCAATAAGTAGGTTTTTATCATTTTGTAATTTAGTGCAATATCTTTTTTTGAAACAATAATTTTATTAAATGAACGTTTTTTTCTTAAAAAACTTTTTTCTTCAAATACTGTATTTACCTTACCTGGCAGTATAAGTTTCTCAATCTTTAGATCTAAATTGATGTTTTTTAAGAAACGTATTCCTTCATTTGTTAGAAAATTATCAGAATCAATTTGGTAAATTACGTTGTTTTTACACTTACTAACCGTAATATATTTATTTTTAAAACCTCCTTTGTTTTCTTTATTATTTGACACTTTTATGTTTAGATTTAATTTAGATTTTATTTTTGATATTTTTTTATTTAATTTCTTATATTCCTCTTTAGATGAGCCATCATCATTTATTATTATTTCATTAACTATGGGAATATTACTAAAGCTCTCTAGACATTCCTCGATATGAGGCGAGGAATAAAAAGTAGGTATGGCAACTGAAATAAAACTATCTTCATTCATATTCTGATAATATTAATCTTTTCATTTTTAATTAAGTCATTTACTACTTTCATATCTTCACTCTTGTCGTGACTGGGAGATGCTTTATCTTCTAATTCTTCCCAATAATGATTATGGTGATGACTTCCCTTTGTTGTTTCAATTCCAACGATAGTTGGTTTTAAACCAGAAATAACGCACAAACATATAAATGCCGTGCCAGTCATCATTAATTTTGATGAATCGTAACTAAACTTTTTTTTGATCTTATTAATTTTTTTGTAATTAAAGAAAAAATGATTTGTACTTTCGTGATATTCCTCCTGCCATCCCTCTTTGGGCTCTCCAAAAGAAAAGCGTAAAATATTTTCGTTTCTTAGGTCTGGAATGAACGACTTTGGTTGACCAGTAAACCTATCTTCAAGATCAAAATTATCAAATGTATGATTGTTCATAACTCTCAGAGTAGTTTTACTCCCAACAAATTTTTCATATTTCTTTGTTGGAGCTCTATTAAACCTAATTACAGATTTGTACCTATCAATTTCCTCTCCATCAAAGTTTAATAATTTTGAAGATGACCCCACTATAATTAAATTATTATTAAGAAAAATTGTTGGTTTAATATATTTTAATTTTATTTGTTCAGTCATTTTGTAAAAGTTCATTTCTAACAAATAAATAATTTTCATAATTATTTATTTTGATTATTTTGTAACCACTATTCAAAATTTTTTTAACAAAAATTATAGATTTAAATATTGAACAAATAGTATTTCTCCTTAAGTAATCAATTTCTAGTAACAATTGATTTGGAAAAATTTTTTTATTAAGCATTGAAGCTATGACTTCAATTTCAGCACCTTCAATATCCACTTTTATAAGCTCTAATTTATTTATTTGATTTTCTTTAAGAATTTGTTCTAAACTAATAGTTTCGACTTTAATATATTTTCTTTTTTTTTCAAAATAACTATTTATCAAAGTATTACTTACATTTCTTTCATTCTCTGGAAAATAAAAATTTAATTCTTTATCTGATTCACTCCAAAGTGCTTTTTTATAAATTACAAAATTGTTATCTTTTATTTTTGTTAAATTATAAGACGAAGGATATTGAAAACCACCTTTTTGGTAATCTTGAGATTTTGGCAGACCAAAATTTTCCTTTACAGTTTCTAAATACTCCAACGCTCTTGGTGTTGGGTCAACAAAAATTACTGTACTATTGTAAAAATTGATAAACTCCACATCAAACGAGATATCCTCACCAACACCAGCAGAAAGTATTATTGAGTTGTGTAAATCATCTGTATGAATAAATTTCCAATTGCCATACTCTGATCCAAAGCTATTAATTTTTTTAGCAGCCTCAATTTCATTATTTCTGATAATTACATTTAGAATCTTTTTTAAGTATTTTTTCAAATTTAATTCCATAATATCTGTTTAATCTTAAACAGATATTATTATTTTTTAGGTGACAAAAGAAAAATATAGTTATATAAAGAAATATCTTGAAGATTCTGCAGATGTTGCACGTAATCAAATCCATTTAATTGATGACTTTTTGGAAATTGCTGAAATTTGTAAAAATAGTCTAAATCATGGCAATACGATATTTTTTTGTGGAAACGGTGGATCTGCAGCTGATGCACAACATTTAGCGGCTGAATTAGTTGGTAGATTTAAAATCAACAGAGCACCGCTAAAGGCTATATCTCTAACAACAGATACAAGCATTATTACTGCAATATCAAACGATTTTGGTTATGAAAAAATATTTGTTA
>Ga0129342_1000016_pt1 | contig 52729 bp, 60 predicted proteins | sample CPBDNA_5_FD_94426 | JGI IMG/M metagenome (GOLD analysis project Ga0129342, IMG submission 94426) | Freshwater to marine salinity gradient microbial communities from Chesapeake Bay, USA - CPBay_Sum_15_0.2_DNA | ecosystem: Environmental > Aquatic > Marine > Coastal | place: USA: Chesapeake Bay...
GGCTTGAAATTGCCCTTTGTGCGCTTATCGACAAAATCACGAATTTGAATTCCATCTTCAGCTTTTGAAATGGGCCAAATGCAAATATCAGCAGAAATATCAACACACTTTGCAGCAACAGTATCAGATGATACGTTTGCTAAATCGGCATAGAATTTCTGTGTATATGTTTGACCGTGAGAGCGTGCAGTAAAGTATGTATTAATGCCCGCTTCAGTGTACACTGTTGATTGGTGCAGACTTTGTTCAGATCGACCATCCCACTCGTAAATGTTGCCCACAGGAATGCCGAGGCGAGTGAACGTGCTAGCGTGTCCTTTCGGAACACGAAAGGTAAACGTCCATTTATCTGTTCGTTGCAATTGTTCAATTTTGCTACGGAGGTGTTCACCTGACCACTGACGAGAAGAATTTTCATGCCCATCGGTAATCACTTGAACGAGAAACGAGACGTTTGAATCTTTAGCATCCGAAAGTGCTTCAAGGTTTTCGATAACCATTTTGATAGAATCATAAAGCGGTGTTGATCCACCACGTGCATTATAGTTATCAATAATGATGTTATTGAGGCGCGTAGCTGGTATATTGGCAAGGCGCACGACATTTGACGCATACCACATATCATTCGCACCACACATAACGTGTGTGATGTAATTTTCAAGCTCAGAGTTACTTTGATCACCGATACTGCGAATGAGTTGATTAAAATCGTTTTTTGCAGCATTGTGAATTCCATGCATTGATGCACTGTGATCTGTTACAATACCAACGTGTGTAACATATGGCTTTTTCACTGCTGTTTCAACGCCAGGAATTTTCAAGCGAGGCACCGATGTACTTACTTCTTTCTGTTTATTTTTTTCAGCACGCTTACGTGCACGATAACGTCGGTCCGATTCTCGTTTTGCTTGACGGCGCTCTTCTTCTGTTTTGTATTTTCTCATTTTGATTTATTTCGAGTTAGTTGTTTCGTTTGACGAATGCGGTGGCAACGGTCTCCACTTTGGAGTGAGGCGTTCGATTTCCGACGCGCGATGTAGCTCGCACAGTGGTATATATTCTTCACCAATTTGCACTTCACCTGTTGCATGTTCCTGGCAGCCAATCATATCACAGATTACTGCCAAATCACGTTTTTTCTGAAAGGACATATAGGCAACATCGGTTATTTTTTTAATAAATCAACTACTTTTTTTCTGATAATGAACCCAGATGCAATTACTCTAAAGGGGGAGTAATTATTAGCGCCATTGATCCATGTTTGAGATAGAGCATGTTGGGTTTGAAACTCCCAGGGTTCACCTGACTCAATCAGCTCAGCACAAAGTTTAATTTGCTCTAAAGAAGGTGTTTTCATGTTTATTTGATTTTTTTTGCACAAATACGTGCTAGTTTCCACCCCATAGCAATCTGTTTAATGTCATTTTTCATGATATTCTCTTAATGTATTGACTTCACTTTCACATAAAAATATACAAGCATTCTCTTCGGTATAGAAAAACCAACAATTCAAACCTTTAACCGTTCTCGAAGTTCCAGAATATTTAATTTTTCGGATTTTGTTTGATCTGTCAATGAGAATGTACCATTGATCTTGTTTTAAACTTTCTGTCTTCATTGTCAGTTTATTAGATGTGTTCATTATTTTTCAAATTTTTCAATTACGTCGCCCAACATTTTCGCGCACAACCTATATGTCGCCGAAGAATATGCACACCCGCGCATTTCTGGTGTTGACTCTTCTGGCTTGCTACAATCGGGAATATTGGCCAATTTGGCATATCCCACTGATTCTTTTTGGAAGTACTGTTGAAGGTATTTTAGGTCTTGAATGAGTTCGGTCATTAATAGCGAGCTATACATTTGTTTGCTGTTTTAGCAAGGTTTTGTTGTGTTATTTTTTGATACATGTTTCTTGATATACTAAGGGAAAACCTCCATGCCTATTTCCATCAGATCGCCATACTCCAAGAAACCGAATTGTTTTTTGTCGTGATCAATAATTAGAACGTCATCATCTCCTCCATTGCAAAAATGCAGATTTTTGTAGCCTTTTTTTTCTAATGCTTTACATACTCGTCGGTGACTCCAAATAGTACCAATGTTTGTTTTGTCATTAAACACTCCACTTGACCCGTATCCAATATGTTTGCAATACTCTTTTATATGAGCATCACCCGACTTATATTTTTTGGTTATTTTGTCTTTATTGACTATCTCTTGAATTATCATAATAGCTAAACTTAATTTTCGACGTTAAACATGTAGTCCCTTATTCCTCTTCTACAAAGCAGTTAAAATTACATTCACAAGAAAACAACACCCTCCCATTTGAAGCTCCCAAGGAGTTGTCCTTTATAATGGATAGCGTATATGGTATTAGGATGTGTTATGGGTGGTTTCATTTATTCGTGCGGTTGTAAATTGTATTCTCTGATAAGCTTCTCTGCAGATTCAACATCAACATAGATCCATAAAAAATAATTTGGCGCCGCACCTATAGTTGATGCACCGATGTCATAATATTTCTTACCACCATATTCTGTTTCATCTCGCAAAATACATGTATAATGTGTGTTTCTTGATGCAAGGCAAATTTGTAAAACTTCCTCGACTGTTTTACTTGTTGGTTGTCGTGCAAAGGACTCCGAACAATCAAGCTTATCTACTTTTACACTATATGCAACATTTATTGCTTTTCGCAAAAACTCTTCTCTTGCTTTCGGCAAATAATAAAAAGCTTGTCTAATTTGTTGCATGTTATTCTTCAAGAATAAATTTGCACTTTACACGCTTGCCACTCTCTCATATTCGTTGTTATAGTTTAATGTCGGTTCCTAAAAAAGCAAAAAAAAAGTGGGGAAATTTCTTTCCCCACTTTTTTGTCTTTTATTTTTTTGGAATCAGTCGGCCACGTTCTGCTTCATCTGAGTGATGTAGTCGTACTCTTGCTGAGCACCGATCTCCCACTCACCAGGAGGAATGTCGATCGCGGTATGACGCTCAGAGATGACACAGCTCACTTGAGTTGGCACACTGTTGCGCATAAAACGCTTACCCTCGGTCTTGAGGAACTCAACACCTGCCTTGCGGTCGATGACGTGGTGGTTACCAGTCACTTCCGATTCTGCAATGATCACACGCAGCTCATTGTGCTCTTCGAGAACAGCGTCCGCAGGAATCTTTGCTTCCTTAATGAGGCATTCTCCATGGAGAAACCCTGTAATGGTCTTTTTGTCTTTCATCTTTTCAATATGGTCTATTGTATTTAGTTTTCAACTATTTTTTTTCTTTTTTTTGTCTCTGTAGGATTGCTTACGCGATGCCTTTAATATTGATATTATCAACACCAAGGCGGTCGGTAATTGCGTCTTTCAGAGTTCGGCAGGTAGGACTAACGCCTTCAACGTGCCACACACCAGTAGTTTGGTTGAGCATTTTGAGGTGCGGTGCATATTCAACACCCTCGAACAGATTCGCCATATCCCACAGCTCATACTCAGAGCGAGTCCACCAATCGATGTCATACTTTTCATATGTATCGATCTTCTTACCCTCACTAAGCAGACGCTCAACACCAACCTTGCGAATAAATTCAGCTTTTTGGTCAGCGTTAGTGAGTGTTTTGAGCTTAGAAATGTCGATTTCTGTCGACTTTTCAACCGCAAGCCACTCCGGTACGCGTACCGCATTCAGCATAAAGATGCGAATATTGCCACGCCCGGCGTATTCCATCGCAGGCCCGCCGTCGCAGTGAATGACGCGATCTTCGTTGATCTTGATAGTAGTAGGCTTCTGACTCACGAAACACACATTATCCAGCGGGAAGATGCATCCCAGCTCACTCGTGCTTTTCCAGATCTCATACTCTTCAGTAGAGTCTTCAAAGTCGATCTTGAGTTCGGTTTGCATGTAATCATAGAACGAGAACATGGACGCATCGAACGAGCCGCAGAGCCAAGGCATCGAGAACATTTCGAGGTGAATCTTATTAGATCCGTCGAAGTAAGAGTCGATTGCCTTGGGAAGGTCGGCGACAGAAGTGCCCTGAATTGCGAAGTTACAACCAACCCAGGCCTCGAAAGGATCATCAACGATGATAACTGGTGTTTTGGCTCGCTTCAGGAGCTTCTCCTGTACTGCGTGAATGATATCCACGGTTCGGTCATAGTCGAGTCGGTCGGTATTAATACCGACGTTAATCCACTTTTCGACATATCGTGGCATCGCCGCTTTTTGCTCTTCTGTTAAAGAAGTAATCATTTTTGGTTTATTTTGGTAAGTTAAGGTTAGTTGCAACAAAAGCAACTTTCTACACTATAACTGATTCTCGTAAACTGTTCAACTATTTTTTTGGAAGGGATTGTTTTTATGTAAAGAGAGATTCTCAGTTTTCTCCACCTACTATTACAAGATGCAACGAATCGTCTTTTTACACGCAAGACATCGCAGCAGCCTACTGTATTTTTTAAGTGAGCTCTCAAGCACCTTCCTCACCTTTAAACTTATTAAGCTTTAGACGAGCATATTCTTGAAGAATGATAAGTAACTCATCTGAATCACCAAGTAACTCTATACCAATAACAATACGAAAATTATTTTGAAGCGCACTGCTCGGTAGTTCTTCAGTGTTGCGCTTGATTATTTCAAAATTACTCTCTGACGATCGGATGAGGTAACCAGTAAGGTACTGCGGTAAAATGCTATAAAATAATATTGCTCCACACGTTAAAAGCAGTACCAAACGCGAAAACTTGTTTAATAAATTTTCTTTGTTCATGTTATTGTTTAGTTAGCCTCAAATTCACTACAGACAAAACATAATTTGTTCATCACCCGGTGGAATTTATATTGATGTACTGAATATTCTGCTTATTCATCGTGTTCTATTTCATGGGCTAGCATCTCACACACGATAAAAATGGAGAACAAGCGGATGGACTCAACCGCCTATCGGCGGCGAGTCATTCTTGGCGTTCGTCTTCAATCTTCAACCCCTGCGAAGATCGCTAAATTAAGAAACACGATGACCTGCCCAGCGATGAGCTTGCAGCATCCAGCGAAGTCTAGGTGCAGCCATGCTGTCAGTATGCAGGTGCCGATTGGTGAGAGCAGGACGGCAGCGGGCGCAATGAACAGCCACGCCCACCACGGAGCGAAAGACGAACGATTGGATGGAGAGGAACGGCTCATAAGGCTTCTGTCACGGTTTCGATCTCTTGCGTTCTGCGATAAATTGAATTTGCTGTTTGGAGTCGTCCAGCACCACTCGCACCACACATTGTCAATATTCAATACCTTTTTCAATTTGTCGGCAAGTACTATTTGCAATCTGCCGAATCACATTCCAGTGTGGCCTAAAGCTACTGGGCGTCTCCCAGTGCTCCAGCCTATCACCTTTAGGAGTGCCGTGTAATAGCAGGTACGCTCCTCGACGCGCAGCAGCAATAGGACAGTTTTTATGAGTTACTTCAAACAACATATTAAATAGATTATCTACCTCTGTTGTAAGGATATTACTCGCCCATGTATCTGTATTGGTAAAATTATGCCGAGCATAATCCCACCACGTTCCATCGATGTTCTCTTTAATACCGAACTTAGGACCATAACCTAAAAAACATGCTGATGCTCCACATTCATAACTAACATCACACGGATTTTTTGCCTCTTCATCTGCTGATAAATAGAACTCCTTAATATTAAAAGTAGATGGTGATACACCAGATCTTACACCAACACTAAGTTTTGCAATATTGCGAAACTGCTTCGCTGTAATTCCGATATCCTTTGGTTTTTGTGTTTTCATTTGTTATAAAGGTATGTGTTTTTCTAATTTGAACAACTATTATTCTCGAATAATTCCTGCTTTTATGCCAGGCAAATTTTCGAAATTTGTCTCTGGTGTTTTTTTGCTCATGAGTTCTTTAACTCGATCGAGAGAAATGGGCTTATAATCATGACAATCAACACCACAATCAAAGCTAAGCGATTTCGGATCATCTGAAAGAGTGCCGTGCGAATGACCGTACAGGTGGTATGTTCCCCTGTGACTTTCATTCCATACTCTCATTGCGTAGTGGCAGAGAGTGAATTTGTGTCCGCTAATTTTTGTCTCAAGGAAGTGAGGATAAACCGTCACTTTGCGTGCAAGCTTATCGTTGCCAAAATTGTGATACCAATCAAGAAATGTCTTATCATGATTGCCTTTAATAAAATGCATATGAGCGAAATTAAGGCGGCGCATCACCCTATCGACACCAAGAGCGTTGCCAAACGCAAAGTCACCAAGATGATAAACAACATCGTCAGGAGTAACTACCTCGTTCCAGTTTTCAATAAGCCTCTCATTCATCTCCTCTGCATTCGAAAACGGACGCAGGCAATACTTGATAATATTTTCATGGAAAAAATGGGAATCAGCTACAAAGTAATAGTTCATAAAGATTTATTTTTATTTTTTGCTAAATTAATAAGTTTTCTATGATTACGCTTCCAGCGCTCGAGTTTAGTTAGAGAAGGTGTTCCGCATTTAAGTGTATCCCACGATTTTGCACATGCTTTATTCCACCTCTCAAGCCACTCACTGGGGTTACTACTCTTTTTATATCTTACGTATAAAGATCGTATGCGGCGAGTTGCTATCATGTATGTATTTTTAAATGTATAGAGCATTTCTTAAGAGATAAACTATAACACATAAAAACAAAAAAATCAACTAGTTTTCTTCTTTGTCTCTTCAAACACTACACGCTCAACTCTTTCGATTACTCTATATTCAGATGACAACCCCTCTCTTTGAAGCTGCTTGCATTCAGCAATTGCAGCATTTTGTGATAGGTCAGTTGGAGCTTCAGGACAATCGTGCCACCTACCTCTACTGTTCCACGTCTCACTTAGCCCTGGATATCGCATTTGAATAATGTTGGATATTTTCATATACTAAAATATTTTTTCTAACTGCTTTCTTGAAACATCCGCTACTATTGCTACACACGCATATTTTTGCTTTTCATCCTTTTTAAAGCTGTGTGGCATATGAAAGTCAAAATTTGCGCAACTGCTTCGCTCAAGAAATATATCATCACATCTATATGGACTCTTTTTATCCTCTGTTTTAGAAGTAATACAAAGAGTACCACTACCATATATCATAATAATTATTGAACTTGCTGATATAGGCGATAGAGAATCAACGTGCATTCCTACATCATGAAACACATATGTATTGCAGTCGTAAATTTTCGGCTTTTTTATACCGCGTGCTTTTAATAAATCAATAAAGAACTGCTTTACATTAAAATTACTTATAAAAAAATGCTCAACAGAAAAATCAAGATATTTCACTGTAGCATCAATAGTAGGTAACTGATTTAATTCAGCTTTTTTTAACTCGATTGTTTTCATTTATTGAGGGTAGGTTAAGTAAAGAGAGTGTTTTTGTGCATAGTCGCTGAATTTTATTAAAAAGACCATCAAGCGTTTTATCTAGTGAATTTATTGCTTCCATGTGTGGTGGATTGTATTTTGTATCACAACATAAAGGCGAGTATTTGATAGTGAAAAAGAAGATCTGCTTATTTCTATTAAAACCGCAACTCCAACTCTACGGGTCAAGCAATCATATAAATTACCTACAATATGTTCTGTAAGGTTGACATCGTTTATACCCACAATATTATCCTCCTAAGAATGTATTCCAGTCCTCTCTAAGGGCATCAAAAATAAGCCCATTCTTAGGCTTTTCCGGTGTCCATAGTAATTTAAGGCCAAACTCACTCGGCGTTCTATCACCCTTTTCGGTGTTAAGCGTTCTATCACATGTAATCAAATTCTCCCACGTATCTTTACCACCTCTGCTAACAGGCAGAATGTGATCGATGGATAACTCGTGCTTTTGTAGCTTCTTACCAGTATAACCACATGTGAATTTATCACGCTTAAAAATGTTATTCTTAGTAGGAAATTGGACCTGCCTAAAAACAACTTTATGAAAGCGTGAACACACAACCACAGATGGCAACCTAACCGGGCCACTCGTAGTGTGAACATAATCATCGCAGTCGCGTATTGGCAATTTCGACCAATCCTTCCAATCACGTACTAGATTGAGATATTCAACTGTCCTGAGATCAAACCCACCATTATCATCTTGTGCATATTGTATATCTAGCGGATGCGCTGCGCCAGAAAAAATATTAACGATGATATCAGTCCAGTTACCAATGCCAACAGGAAAATATCCACTATTGAGTTTGAGGATAGGTCTTTTATTCACACAATATTATATGAGTGTAATGATTGTTTTTCAAGTGGGATTTTTTTAAATATTATTCTTTTTCAGGCTGAACTTGAAGACATAAAAGCCCGATATCTCTCCACATATTCACCGGACCGTTTCGATCATCAAGAACAAATTCAACATCAAATTTATTTTCAATTTGATCTCTATAAATTTCTTCTTTTACAATATAGTCCTTGCGGTAATCTCCTTTTCCACGCATGTGAAGAATATCATATGGTATATTATTCTTTTCAAACCACTTGCAAGTCTCTGCCGCGCAATTATCTCTATCCTCACGTCCTGTTATGAAAATAATAGTGTAGTTAAGTGCTTTGAATGCTTTTACAATATTAATTACGGGTATAATCGGTATATCACAACCTACACGGCTCATATCAAAGATGTCGCGATCACCACGCTCAGCAACAGTACCATCAATATCAACTATTATAGCACCTCCTGACCTGTTCTTATATACACTCATTTATAATAATATACTGCAGCACTACAAAAATCAACAATATTTTTCGTAAAGTTTATATATGTCTTTATTTGATTCTATATCACTCACTGTTACAATATTATCAGGCATTTCTTTTATTATCTCCTGTGCATATATTGATCCATTTGGCCATTTTCTATGTTTTAAAGCATAATTATATGAAAAAAGGTAGGCATTTGCATTTTTTGCATATTGCTGCACACTAACGTTTAGATTATTTGCCTCGATTGTTTTGATTGAATTTCGTTCACAGTCGCACTCTATTTTAATAGCGTCTATATAAAACTTATTAACTTTTTTTTGTGGTACTTTTGTATCATCGCCAACCCATCTTACAAAATTAGCACCATATCCATCACACTCAACCCAAAAGTCATGTCTATCTAAAAACTGACGCATGTGGTTATATTCGTGTATGAGAACTTCAAAACCTAATTTATGTTTTATAGCACATACAAGCTCTTTTTTGTTTGAGTCAAACCAGCCCGCGTATTTATCAATAGAGCGTCTTTGAAGAATTCGTAGAGTAATATTATTAGACACTGCCTCGGCCGCGACTTTACCTATAAACTCTTCATTTGTCATATATGAATTTATATTACATTACCGATATTTCAAATGTGCTTAATTTCAGATAAATCGCTTTTTAGAGCAACAGTTTTCTTCTCGTCTTTATTATATCGAGCACTCTCTAGCCATATATCGCCAAAATAAAACAAACCGTTTTTACGCTTAAGTTGTTTAACCGCGGCTTGTTCAGTGTAGCCTTTAAATTCAACCACATAATCAACTACACCATACTCATCACATACACACTCACATTTATGAATATTTGTACTGGTTGTGGATTGTTCTCCGTTAGATATCATATCGAGTACCCACTCTTTGCTAACTTTTGTGCCGGGGCACGTTTTGCTAGTACGCGGATCATCACGGTGAAATTTAATTGTGCTCTCTGAAGGCGTTATGTTGAGCCACTTACATAAAATACGCACTGCATCACATGCTGTCTTCCAACACTCAAGCCCCCTACCGCTTAATGGATCCTCTGTATCATAATCTCCTAGCACCTCAATTCCGATTGAGGTTGAGTTAAAAGAAACTGCGTGTATTCCTTTTTCATTAAGAGGAGTCATGCCAAAAATCTGATCGTCATCTATAAAAAGATGTGGACCAGAAGACCACCCACTTCTGCCGAGTGTTTTGTAGAAATCACGAATATTCACAATATGCTGTATTGTGAATCCTTTTGGACGTTGAGCTAATGAAGGAGCAGCGGTGTGGTGAAGAGTGATTTTATTGCACCACGTTGGTTTTTTGAGGCCTTTTAAATAATCTTCAAATGTTGAAGCTGTCCAAACTTTGCCTACGTTTTTGAATGACATGCATATATTTATGCATTATCATCTATTTTGAATATATTTGACGCTCTAATTCTCGAAATCGCTTATCTGAGTGCCAGATTTCGTTTTCTGTTTGGACAATATATGCGCCTTCTTTAGTCAGTATTTTCTGCCCCTTTAGAGGGTTTAGAATAGACGGTTGATAAATGTTTAAAGAATTTTTGTTCTTCAATGAGCTCGTTTCGCAAGACGTCAGCATTATCAGCGCTAGTATTTGTACCAGCATTGCGTAACTTTTCAATTTCATTTTTTAATTCTTTCTGTTTTTTACGCGATTTCTGCAAGACATCATAATAAATGCTTTCTTTACGCAATGCAAGATACTGCGTAATTGCATCGAGTAAGCTCTTTACTAGCAGCGCCCAAGTCACTCAGCCTTATCCTTTGCTTTACCAACATTAATAGCTAACACTTCAATAACCTTATATACCTTGCTCCAAGTAGAGCCCGGCTTTGGAGTTGGAGTAACAGCGCATACTGCTGAAGCAACAGATATAACTGCAAAGACTAATTGAACATAAGGATTTTCGCCAAATGTATTTGCAATATATAAAATTACGTCTTCCATAACATATTTATTTATGCTATGGCGTGTAATTTATTGATCGGGTCCCTCAACTAACGGCTTAGGTGCGTCTGCAGCTGTATATATTGCTTTGCGCATTGAATCGAGATCTGATATAACATACTCCTTACCTCCGATTTTTATTGCAGCAATACTTGAAATCACTATTATTCTGATTTCCACACCCTTTGTAAGCCCTTGATAGTGTCCTGTTTTGTTCGCGTATTTGTACGGCGCAACAACATCACTACTCACCTTTTCAAACTGTGTTGCTTGAGAATTAGTCGCTACCACAGTAGTCGGAGAAAATCGACGCGATACACCAATAGGCATGTATCTTAAATATATTTGACCATCTTTTTGTAGTAGAGCGTTACTACCTTCAATTTTGTCGTAAATGCTTCGCTTTGCAATAAAATCAGCAGGTTTTCCTTCAGCTTCACGTTGTTTGTTAACAGCATTTGGATAATTAAATCCAATCTCACCATTGACTTGAGAAACCTTAGCAAAATATGTTTTACCGTGCTTTAGTCCAGACAAAGTAAATACAGGAAACGGTGCCTTTCTGGTATTTTCTTTTGTAACTTGTGACACACCGAAGAAATTTGTTCCTCTGTGATTTTGCTCAATATTTAATATAAGATCTACTAAATCAGATTGTGTGATAAAGTTCTGATCTTCAGCTCTGTCTGCAATTCCAAACGGCATTTCTAAGTACAGGTTAAATATATTTGTATTGTCTAATATGAGCGACTTCATACTCATATTTAATTAAAGAATGCAATAATAAAAGACTCGTTTTATAATTGTATCAACTATTTTTATATGTTGATTGTTTTGGAAAAAGAAGCATTTTACTCACATGGACTTAAACCACAACTCTACAGAATTGGTGCGTGCAGGAGATGTAAAAATTCCTGATATTTACTATAGGCGACTAAAAACTGGCAACGAACACGTTGACAGTATCTTTGGTGATGGAATTCTTCCAGGATGTACAATTACTGTAGATGCGACTGCTGGCACTGGAAAGAGCTCCTTGCTTTTACAGCTTTGTCAAATGCTTAGTGTAAAGGGACACAAAACTGCTTTTTTAAGTGGGGAAGAGAATATCTACATGGTAGCACTCAATGCGCGTAGGTTGGAAGCAAACGATGTTTTAATTGCAACCGAGTCCAGGCTCTCTCGACTTATTGATACAATTAAAAATAACGATCTAGTTGTTATTGACAGCTTTCCTAGTGTTGTATATGATGGAGATGACGCGGACGAAAAAAGCAAGAGCGAAAAAGAAAAAATTAAGCTAGAAACTATTGTTAGCGCAGCACAAAAGAATGAAACCGCTGTCTGTATTGTACTTCATGTTACTAAAACGGGAACGTACAAGGGAGATAGTACAATTCAACATGCTGTAGATGTCAATGTCACTATTTCGAAAAATGCGGATGATTTTCTTGTGCGAGATATTGAAGTGGTAAAAAATAGGACAGGCTGTTGCGGCTTATATTCGTTCACATACGGAAGTAAAGGATATGATTTTTCTACTATACGAGAAAATGTAGCGGATGATGATAAAAAAGAGAAAACATCTACAAGGTCAGAAAACCGCAATGCTCAGCTTGAAGCAATTCTCAATATTGAAGGTGATATTACTATTACTGAAGTAATGGACAGTCTTGATATCGACGCCCAACGTGCAATGTATTTGCTGTGGTTGCTGGTAAAATCAAAGAAGCTTGAAAAGCACGGAAGGGGTGATTCTGCTTTTTGGTTGACTATTGAGTAAATAGCAGTCAACGTAAATAGTAACATGAATAAAAGTGACTTTGAAATTGAATTAAGCAATGGTAGTAATCTGTGCGTTTCTGTTGAAATATATGGAAGCAAACACAGATCAGCTGAAGATATTATTGAAAACGATGATTACGTAGTTGAGTACGAATTATGTGATGTGGAAAATGAAGAAATTGGACAGGAAATAGAGGGTATCATCGAAGAAGAAATAAAAGGATGGATCGAAGATATAATAAGTTGATAAAAGGTGGAAACTGTATTTAATTGTACTATATGAAGCGCCTTTTTATACACATAAAAGATAAAACAACTGATTTCCTTGAAGATATATATAACGATCTTCAACATACAACTATTGTACGTACAGAGCTTCCGCCATACATAATGAACAGTCTGATCAAAACACACGATCAAGTTATTATGATGGGGCACGGATCTCCTAATGGACTATTTGGAGATGAGGGGCAATTTATTATTGGCGAACATAATGTTGATGCGCTTCAAGAGCATTCAGAGTGTGTTTATATTTGGTGTCATGCATCTGATTTTGTAAAGCGACATAAGCTCAAAGGTTTTTCAACAGGAATGTTTATTTCTGAGGTACCAGAGGCTCGTATTGTGCTAAATTCAAACAAATCAAGTACTGTGACAGAGCACAATGTCTTTGAATCAAACAAAATGTTCACCACACTTGTTAAAATATGGGCACAAGGACGCGGCGATGTTGATGAGCTTTATGATAGTGTTGTACAGGAATATACATCAAAAGACACTATTTGGTCTGAAGGGTTTAAACATGTTGTAGATTACAACGCTGAACGTATTGGCATATTTTAATTTTATGGCCGGAAAAGGAGATAAATTGCGACCTGGTGCTAATCTAAAAAAGTACTGGAATAACTATGATGCAATTTTCAGAAAAGATAAGGCTGAAGATAACGCTGAGTTGACGACCATGAGTGATTACGAAAAAGCAAAAGAGCTAAGACTAACTCAGGTCACGCTGAAAGGAAAGCCATGACTTCACGACAGATATTCGAGAGGCGTTGCCTGCATTCAAATTGTTCTGTGACGTGGATACTGCACATCGACAAGGGTTTCAAGTTTGGTGTGTCATGGGACATAATTCGAGGGCTGTGGTGATCCTGTTTTTCTTGAGGTAGGTAATAAAGTATACATTATACGTGGTGGTCCTTGCATCCTACACCAAAAATGAAAAAAAAGCATTTAGTCGAAGCATTAAAGAAGTATGATGAAGAAGATTGATTTTTCTAAAAATAAAAGTGGCTACTTTAAGATACTACAATATATTCGTTTATGAGCAAAATTAACAAAAAGTCTTTACGCAAGGATTCTCGTTTTGATGAGAATGTGCGCCTTGCTGGTGGTGGCGGACAAATGGCTGCAGTTCAGAGTGATGAAGCACAGCTTCGTCGTTCTGTGTTGGCGTGTCTTCTTTGGGAGAATACAGCCTACCAGTCTGGAAATGAAATTAGTGATAATATCGCTATGCTTATTCCAAAAGTAGATCCAGCTGCTTGTGCACGAATTGTTGAAGAGGCTCGCCATGAACAAAAGCTTCGTCACGTCCCTTTATTCATGATTTCTGAAATGGCTAAATACCCTAGCCACCGCAAACATGTTGAGCAATTGATTAATAGTGTCTGTACACGAGCTGACCAGCTTACCGACCTTCTTTCTATTTACTGGCGCAATGGGCGTGTGCCACTCGCAAACTCAATCAAGAGAGGATTAGCAAGCGCTTTTACAAAGTTTGATGAATATCAACTTGCAAAATATGACAGAGATGCTCCAGTGCTTTTGCGTGATGTGATGTTTCTAACACATCCTAAACCGCAAAGCAAGGAGCAGGAAGAAATGTTTAAGCGTGTCGCTTCTAGAACGCTTACAACTCCTAAAACATGGGAGACTATGCTGTCTTCTGGTGCCGATAAGAAGGAAACATTTACTACTCTTATCAACGAGAAGAAGCTCGGCGGCCTTGCATTTATTCGCAACATGCACGATAGTGGTGTTGGGTACAGCACTCTCAAGAAGGGTTTTGATAGTCTTTCCAGAAATGTGCTTTTACCGCTTAATTTCTACACAGCATACAAGACTAATCCTACATATGCTCGTGAAATTGAAGATGCTATGCTTAAAGCATACAGCAATCTTCCTAAGCTTCCTGGGCACACCGTGTTTGTTGTTGATGTGTCAGGCTCAATGCAGGCGCCTATTTCACAGAAGAGTCGAGTAAATAGAATGGAGGCAGCAGCAAGTCTCGCTGTACTTGCAGCAGAGACCGCTGAAAGAATCACTATTTATGCAACTGCTGGATCATGGAGCGAACATAAAACTGCTCGTGTTGCAAATGTGCGTGGATTCGGAATGGCAGATAAAATTCTGGAAAGCAAACAACGTCTTGGTGGTGGTGGTATCTTTACTCGCCAGTGTCTTGATTATATTAAGAAAGACATGAATGGAGAAGTGCCTGACAGAATTATCGTATTTTCTGACTCACAGGACTGTGACACAAATAATAGAAAAACACCCGACACATTCGGCAAAAACAACTATATTGTCGATGTCAGCTCTCACACGCACGGTGTTAACTACAAAGGTGTATGGACCGCAGAAATCTCAGGATGGAGTGAAAATCTTCTCACATATATTCGCGGGTTTGAAGGTCTTGAAAATAATTTTGTAGAAAACAGTTGAATTAAACAAAAAAGGTGTTAAATTGATTTTAGATGGTGAAGAGAACAGTTACTTCGTACTTGAAATGCAAACAAAAAAAGCTGTTTTCGCTGATTCCTCTATAACAAATTTGAATGGTGAAGTTTACAGATACTTCGTATTGGAACAAAAATCTCTGTAGACGCTTATTCCTTCATCCTTTTTTTTCTAACATGAAACATACAACACTACTAACCACAATCATCAGCATTGCAGCTCTTGCAAGCTGTACTACAACTAAGCAGACCACTAACGAAGCTGTCGAGCAGGCTAAATCTAATATCGATATCGGCTATCACATGGGCCGTGTTGATGGAGGGTATGAGGTGGGTGGTCACGCATCAACCAATATCTTCGGCCTTGAGCCATACGGTAGTTTTACTACAGGAATGAGATACAATCCAAAACCTGTAACACCAGAGCCGATCGTAGTGACGGCGCCTGAAGTTGAGCTTGAGTCTGCCGTAGTTCAATAAGTAGAGTAAAAAAGAGATAAAAAGAGGAGGGGCTTCTGCCCCTCTTTTTTATATTAAAAATTTCACTTTTTAATATATTACCAATAAATAATGTTATGAAAATGATCAACGATCATACGTTCTTATATACCGAGGCAAATATCTATTCCCCTACATCACTTGAAGAGCAAATTAGATCACTCGCAGAAGTGAAGATGGTCAATGATAATCGCATTATAGATTGGCTTATAAAAGCTGAAAAGCGTTTTATTCAAAACCCATCAAACGATCAAAACAATATACGTTCAGGGTATATTAAAAAGCATGAAGCTGCGCCGGGAGAGCCTGCGTGGGCACAAAATACATTTGACGCTGTTAGCATTCCAAGTGAACGTGTTGAGTTTCTTAATCATGTAATTGATTATTTTAATGCAAAAAGTGACGATCCTGGCTTTCTTGATAAATTGTATAAAAAAACATATGACCAAGTGTATAATGTTGAAATTCCAGAATGGGAAAGACAGTTAAGAGCGAATGTAGGAAAGCATAAAAAGAATCCCTTGGATGAAGGTGTTGATTACAATGTTGTGAAAAGGTGGAATAATGGATTTAAAATGGTGCACTACAAGACAAAAAAAGCATGTAAATTTGAAGGACAGGCTGTGGGGCATTGTGCAAAAAGTTATAGCCCGAATAGACTATACAGCTTATATGATGAAAAAGATATGCCACACGCTACTCTTGAAGTAAGAGATGGCAAAGATGTACATCAAATTAAAGGCAAACAAAATGCTGCTCCTGTACCAAAATATCGGCCTTTTATTGTTGATTTTATTAAGTCTGTAAAATTTAATGTAGTGAAAGAAGGTAAAAATATTGGAATGGCATATTGGAATGGCAAATTTTACTTCAGAGATACGGACGAATTTAAGAAGCTATATAGAGATGAAGTTCTACCCGCTCAGCAAAAAGCAATTAAACGAGTAATGGATAGTATTCAAACTATAAATGAAAATTTTGCTTATATCCTCAATTATTCAGAATTATTAAACGAATAAAAAGTTGATATTAAAAACTCTTCAATCATATTATTATAATAATATGATTGAAATTATCAACAAAGACATACTGACGGTTGAGAGTGGTGTCGTTGGACACTTTTGTAACTGTGTGGGTGGTTTTGGCGGTCTTGCAGGAAAAATAAAGAAAAAGTGGCCTGCTGTTTTTGAGCAGTATAAAAACACGATCGATAGCGTCGATTTAAGAGTGAGCTTACTTGGCACTATCGACATAACACGTGTAGATAAATCTTCGCTTTATGTATGTAACATGTATACGCAGTATGATTATGGCACAAATGAACGAAAAACTGAATATGGATCTGTAAAGTTTGCTTTACGTGCGCTTCGTAGTTATGCATGCGGTATGCATATATATTTGCCATTTAACTGCGGGTGTGGACTCGGTGGCGGTGATTGGAATATTGTAAAAAAAATAATTGAAAAGGAATTTGATACATACAACAGCGGCACAATATATATATGCAGGGTATAATAATACATTTTACAGATTTTGCAAATGCAGAGAAATTAGCTAATCAATATGATGCTGTATTATCTCTTGGACATAAATTAAACTCGGTCTGCCTTAGTCGAAATGTAAAATATAAGTTAGTCGATTTTGAAGATATAACTACAATTGATATTACCAATAATCCAGTTGGTACTCATATCGGTGGTCCAGAACTATCTCACATACACGAAATAATTAATTTTGTTAAGGGCATTAATAGAGGTGAAAGATTGCTCATACACTGTTTTGCAGGATATAGCAGATCACCTGCTGCAGCAATTATTGCTATGTGTGAATTAAACGGAGAGAGTATATGGAGTGCAACAAAAAAAGTAAGCACTCTTAGAGTGCCTGACACAATGTCAGTGGTGCCTAACGATTTAATGATATCAATGTATGAACGAATCAAATCCAGATAATAGTATTACAATAAAATGTTCATGTGGATCGGAGAGAATGTGTTTTTCTTATGACGATGAATTAAACTTAGTTGATGTATCAATTCATACGTACTACGGCGAGACAGGAAAGTTAAATTTCTGGAAAAGAATAAAGTTTTGCATACGTACACTCCTTACAGGTAATGTATATGGAGATCAGCTTATTCTAGACGAGGATGGTATTAATTGTCTTTATAATTATTTAAAACAAAAAAGAGAAGCACCCACCACAACACATATGCCGCTCGAGCCGTTTATAAAAATTGCAAAGGGAATTCCACATAACTGGCCAGGTGAGTGTATTTTACGCTTCGATCAACGAAATGACGGTTCAATTTACTTGAGTTATTATGGCGTTAATGACGCTAGAGAAGGAATTACAATCAATCAGTGGCGCGCACTTCTCGATGTTTGTATTGAATTAAAACAAACAACCGATATATAGGTAGAGCGCACACACCTACATAATAAATAAGTAGGTAATATGTCTATACTGTTAGAGAGTCATACTAGAAAACGCGCTAGATTAGTAAGAGATGAACAATTTATTTCATTTTTTAATGCTGTTTCTCTTCGCGGTTTAACTGAAACTGAAACACCTGAAGCGTTTGTAGACGAGATAGCTGAAAAGTATGATCCAACATTTCTTGGAGCTAATTCTAATCAGGGATCTGATTTTATTGACTATATTATAGACAACTTACAAAACGGCATTATTAATTATAATGATGCTACCGCTCTTTTTTGTCAGCGTATTTTAAGGCATTATAGAGAATTGGTTACTAAGAATAAACTCACTAGTGAATTTATTAATAGATTTCGCAATATTACTGATTTGTCTGTTGAACTAAAAAAGATATATAAAGAGAATAGTATTCTGTTAAAAGGGTCCGCGCATTTTAGAGCTCTATATAGTAAAATGCTTGAGTCTATGCAAGGAAGAGATAATGTATCAATTGATTTCTTCTACAACGAAATTAAAAATAATTTTGATCCAACATCGGATGGAAGATACATGGGGTATATTGTTGATCAACTTGTTGATAAAGCAGATAGGCCCGCAGTTATTACATTGCAAGATGCTGAGTATGTAAAATTGCTTCTTAACGCGCATTTAACACAGGTAGAGAATAATAATAAAGATATTAAGTATATTGATATTTTTAGATATAAAAAAATATTTCCAGATTTAGATAGAGAAATGAAGCAGTATCTGCCTAATTTTAATTTCGATAATAATAAGTGTCCAAATTTCGTTCAAACGCAGCAAAAATTTCTACCCGAACTAGGCGAGCCTATTTATCAAAATGTAAAGTTTCAATTTTATAAGATACCAAATAGAGCAGTGGCCGCTAAAGTAATTCCAAACCGTCGCAGATTTGATGAATGGATTCAAACACAACAATATAATGCTGGATATTGGTGCGTAGCGGATATGTATGATTACTTTCCTACTTACATTGCTGTTGATGTGTATGGATTTTGTTCATACGCTATCGTACCTAAGTCTCGAGGTGGGTGGAGAGGTGAAATAAAAAATAGATTCAATTCGAAAGCAACATGTCTGACCATGAATAACAGTGATTATGACGCTCTGTATGATTTTTTTGTAAGCGACACAGTATCAGATGTTCTCGAACAATTTAAACACTGCTTTCAATTTACAGACGAGCCGTATTATGATGTGAGTAAATTTCTTGCGAGAGCACCTACGGTTGATGCAATGAATACATTGTTAGGAACTAATGAAGAGACACTTTTTGATGTTATTTACAGATTCTTAAATGGATCCCCTAATACATATATAACGAAAATATTAGGAGCTGCACACACTCTTAAATCATTTGTTAGTGTTAATCCGCGAGGCTTTCCTCTTTTTAATTTTTTAAGAAATATCAACAGTCCAACTATTACAGTAGATTTATTGCGCGATACGCCTCTTGACCTTAAATATGCGGCAAGGTCTCAAGTAAAAGCAGTAAGTAGAAACCTTGCTAGTGTAATTAATAATTTTAAAGCCAACACCATTGAATCTTTTAATAGAAGACCTGGCGATTACAAATACATAGTGGAATGTATATTAGGCAATCACGGTATTTCAGAAATACAAAGAAATAATCCTGCTTTAATTGAAAGTCTTGATACACAGCTAAGCAAAAAAATTGCTGACGATACATTGCGTTTTGGTGGAGATTTGAAATATGTGTTCATAGAGCATACTCTAACAAATGAAACGGCAGTGTTAAAGAAGACACAGAAAGAATTAAAAAAATCAAGAGATTTTTATATTCGCACAGAAGCAATTGAAAGAGATATTGACTCGCAAATAGCAAATGATGTGCTGATTCATATAGATGCTATCTCACAATATAACACGATGTTACACGTAGTTGAAAGTCTCTTTATACAAAAGTTAATCGATTCACAAATATCAGCAAATGCAAGAAATAATATTACCAAATATATTGCGGAACGCTTGAAGTGGATGATTTTAAATGAAAAAGATGTTAGAGGTTTTAACATTTCTTATACTATTAGCTCGTGGGCAGGTGCACATGAGGTTGAAGTAAAGGCAAAAATTTTAGGTATTTGTGCAAAAGGAATTCTCGAGAATCCTCGCCCATATTCAATTGCGAAGCGAAAAGGATTTACCGTGATAAAAAAGGCGTTGTTTGTAGAGGAAGAGTATATTCAAAATATACGTAAAATAAACAATATATCTCCCGAAGCAGTATATTATGATGCTACTGCAAATGTAAAAAGTCCAGCTCGTAGAGTTTATCCTGAATTGCTAAACTTTGTAGCTGCTAGTGATAACAGATTAACTAATGTTATTAGACATATAAAAAATTCATCAGATACTACCGAAACATCTGATAATCTTGTATCGACAATAGATGGATATACAGGTGAAAGTGAGCAACACAGAATTGGATTTACGCCTGACTTAAAAATTAAGCTTAAAAGTGCACTTTTAAGTACAATATCCAAAACAAATATATCGGTGGAAAATTTAATATTAGCCACTGATGTAGATTATGGTGCTAAAATTAAATTTATAGAGCTTTATAATAAAATTATAAATGAATTAGAATTTAAGCCCGCGTATGCACTAGTGCAGCTAAGCAATGATGGACGAAGTATAAAAGAATCTCTTATAGTTGGCAAAATAAAAAATGATTCAACGATATGGATAAGCATGTTTAGTGATGAACCTATTAGACAATATAGAGATACTTACTATCGTACGTTTCCAACTGTAAATTCATTTTTGCTTAATTACGACATCAATACAAGCGTGCTCGAAAATAATAATTTATTTGATAACGTCAATACACGTAATGCATTTAACAAATACTGCCTATACGTGGAAAAATTTAAAAATGATGATTGAATTTTTAGAACCATATAATACATATTTGTATGGTTTTAATTTTAGGTAGTAATGGATATTGTGGTTCGTATTTTAAAAAATTACAAAACCATCCACAATATCCTTTAATAAAATGCTACGACGGTGAAACACTGAGATTTCCTATCGACGAAAAGAAATTTGCTACATATCTTCTTGAAAATAATATTACTCGTGTAATTAATTGTTTAGGTGTCACAGGCAAGCCTAATGTTGATGCTTGTGAAGAAGAAAATAGCAAATTAAATGTTCTTCAAGGAAATGTACTCTTGGTGCAGCAACTCTGTAACGTCTGCATAAAGTATGGTGTAAAATTTGTACAAATTTCGTCTGGCTGCTTATATAGAGATTTAGGTTGTGAGTTAGGTGTTGATCCAATGATGGAGTTTACTGAAGAGGATGAACCTAATTTTTGTTTTGGTAAAAAAGCGTCGTGGTATAGTGGCACTAAAAAATTATGCGAAGATATCTTAAAACCACACTTTGATCAGATCCTCGTCGCCCGTCTCAGAATTCCGTTTGGTTCTGATCTCAGCGAGAAAAATTACATTAATAAAATTTTAAAGTATGATACTTTACTAAACGCAACAAATTCATTCTCAAACATTGAGGAGTTTGCACAAGCAGTATATTATCTTTCAAAAGAGCATACCGGCATTTTTAATATTGTACAGCCAGGATATATGTCTACAAAACAGATAATTCATTTGATTAATCGAGAAAATTTCAATAAAAGTCCAAAATTTTTTAATAATATCGATGAATTTAATAAAACAGTTAAAGCTCCTAGATCAAATTGCGTATTATCACCCGCAAAAGCATTAAGAGCTGGATGTAAACTAACACCCATTCAACAATCATTTGAACAAGCAATTCAACAAATAAAAAATGCAAAGAAAAATTAAAGCACTTCTCGTTACAGGTGGATTCGGTTTTATCGGATCACACTTTGTGAATATGATTAAAAACAAAGTCGACACAGTTGTTGTTGTTGACTCGCAAACTTATGCTGCAATTAATGCACCAAAACAAATGCAGATAGATGATAGATGTATTATCGATAATGTGCATTATTTTAGAGGGTGTATCACAAACGAACTCTTTATTAAATTACTTTTCGAGCACTTTAAAATAGATGCTGTAGTTAATTTTGCAGCAGAGACACATGTAGATAATAGCATTGTATCACAAAACAGTTTTATCAATACCAATATAATTGGCGTTAATGCTCTTCTTAATGTTGTCAATAAATTGTGGAATAATAGTGATGAGAATATTTTTATTCAAATATCTACCGATGAAGTATATGGATCTTTAAAACCTTACGAGTATTCATTTACTGAAAGATCTCCTTATAATCCCCGTAATCCATATTCTGCTAGCAAGGCGGGTGCAGATATGCTAGTCTCTTCATTTGTCAATACTTTTAAAACACCGGCTATTATTACGCATTGCTGTAATAATTATGGCCCCGGTCAACATGAAGAAAAATTTATTCCAACGATTATACGTAAAATTAAAAACGGTGAAAAGGTTCCAGTTTATGGAAACGGAACCAATATTCGTGAGTGGATATTTGTAGAAGATCACTGCAGCGCAGTTGAAGCTTTATTATTTAATTGCTATAATTTTGGTGAGCACTATAATATTGGATCAGGTGTAGAGCTTTCTAATTTAGATCTTGTTGAGTGTGTGTGTGAGATTATGGGTGAGTGTGGTTATAATACTTCTGATGTTATTGATTATGTAGATGATAGACTAGGTCATGATTTTCGCTATAGCATTAATTATGATAAGATTATAAGTGAGTACAAATGGACGCCTGTTAACGGCCTTCGTAAAGCTCTTAAACATACTGTGAAATCTTATCTATGAAAGGTATAATTTTATCGGGTGGTAATGGAACACGATTATACCCACTTACGCTTGCGATAAGCAAGCAGTTATTACCTGTATATAAATATCCAATGATATTTTATCCAATCCATACATTGATTAGTATGGGCATTAAGGATATTCTCATCATTGTAAAGGAGGAGCAATTACAGCTATATAAAAAAACAATATTAAAGTATTTCTCAAACATTAACATTACATTTGAAATACAAAATGAGCCGAAAGGTCTCGCTGAAGCGTTTATAATAGCAGAAAAGTGGTTAGACGGAGATGATGTGACAATGATATTAGGTGATAATGTTATCATTAATAGTATGCCTATTAAATCGGATCCAAACACAATTTTTACATTTAAAGTGCGCACACCCGAGCAGTACGGTGTCTGTACTGTTGATAAAAATGGTAATATAGATCAGATTATAGAAAAGCCTACCGATTTTGTTAGTGATGCAGCAGTAGTAGGTTTATATATTTTTAAAAATTATGCATGTAATCTTGCAAAACACATTAAGCCATCTGCTCGTGGAGAAGTTGAAATAGTGGATTTGATAAAGGTGGTAGATAAAATAGAGCGTGTCAAAGTAGCTTCTTTGGATGGTTTTTGGTTTGATGCAGGAACACCAAGTGGTTTGCTTGATTGTGCTAACGTTGTAAGATCAATTGAAGAGCGTAGCAATGTGAGGTTATTTGAAGGATTTTAATATGGAAAAAAAATGTAAGGTTACATATGATGATATAGAAATGTGGTCAGATGTGACGAGTAATAACGAAAAATTTATTAAAGCAAAAGAAATGTGTGAAAAGCACATGACTACTACGTTTAAATGCAAGCGTATCAATAGAGAGATAATAGAAAAATTTCAAAAAAAATACATTGTAATTTGGAAAGATGATGATACATTTGAAATTGAACTAAATGATACTTGAAATAATTGGGTGGATCGGGTCTATGCTATTTGCTTTTTGTGCGTTGCCGCAGATGGTAATGACGATTAAAAATAATCACGCACGAGGACTAAGCTGGGGCTTTTTGGTTATGTGGTTTTTAGGTGAAGTGCTTTGCTTTACTTATGTTGCATTTCAGCCAATATTACAAATACCCCTTCTCGCCAACTACGTGCTAAATTTTATAATGCTCGTCGTTATAATTTGGTATAAAGTTAGAGATGAATATTGCAACTAGTCGTTATAGAATAAATACTATGAATGATACTAGATGGCTACGACATTAATTGCTCGCTAACTAATAAGGGTGAAAATATAATTGAATGTGAATATATTGAAGAGATATTTTTCGATCTCTTCAATATACAAGTCAATGACAGCGTACAGCTTGTTAAAAAAGCGGAGCGCTATAGCAGTAACAGGCCAATTATAACAACAGATATTCGCATCGGCAATAAATTATATGAAGGTGTAGAGTTTAAATTAGTAAAGGGCAAAAAAGGTGCTGTATTTGTTAATCAAAACACACTCTATAGTGGCAAGCTTGTTGAAGAAGAAGGAGACAGTGAAGACGAGCAAACACTGTTTCTTGAAGAAGCGCTACGGGATCCCCCTGTTGAACAAGAAGTGTTAGTGGACAATGAGCTTCTTGAAAAGACACGCAAAGAATCAATTTTATATCGTGAAAATATAATTAAAAAAGCGTTAAATGAAGTAAAAGAGCAATTAGAGGATAGGCACAAACAACAGCTCGAAGAAAAAATTCAATCTCTAGTTAGTGAAACACTACGTATACATGACAATCTTATTAAAAGTAGTAATAATGAGAGGGAAGCGTTCAAACAAGAAATTAACACAACACTCAACGAGTGGCAAAAATCACTATCGTTAGAAGTATCCAATAAAATAGATAAATTGGTAATAGATGCACAGAATATTCTCATCAAAAATCAGGATGAAGCTATTACTGACAAATTTAAAGAAATTAATGAATCTGTTTCTATTATTACAGATAATCACGGATTAAAAATAACTGAATTTCTCAATGAAAAACTTGAAAAAGCGATTGATGAGAAATGGACAGCTTTAACGAAAAAGGCGGGAAGTATAAACGATGTAGTAAAAAAACAATCGAACGAAATCTTTAAAGATCTCAAACAAAAAATTATTAGCGAACAAAAGCAGTCCTTTGATAAACATACAGTAGAGATAGCAAAAAAACAACAACAGTGGTTTGAGGAAACTATAGAAACTCGTTTAGGTGAGGCGAGTAAAAAGATAGATGAATCAATTGAATATCACACTGTAAAGGTGGAAGACATATTATCTTCAAAAGCAACAGCACTCGAAAAAATAGTTGAGGAGAGGGTTGATAGTGCACTTCAAACAATTACCAAGCAAGCTGAAGACAATCATAATAAACAGCTCGGTCTTGTTGAGGAAAATGTAGCGAAACTTTTACATATAAGCGACGACACAGATTCGAAAATTGATGTAGTTGAAGAGAAGAGTAAGAATATTGTTCAGCAAGCGCTAAAAACGTACAAAGGACAAATTACTAATGAAATTAAAAATCAATTAACTCAAATTCAACACGACATATACCGTAAATTTGCTATATATGTTGGTTCATTTGGTGGTGGCGGGGGTGGATCATATAGCCCAACAACAATTATACAAAGTGGTGGAAGCGCGCAAAGCAGCTTTACAATAACACAGACCACTCCAACACTACAATTAAATGACGCAGTGTATGTTGCTGCAGATGAAACTTTCGTTCCTGCTATTGCAACAACACCATTGAGTGCAGATGTGATTGGTATCGTAACCGGTAAATCAGGAAACGATTACACTATTACTGTAAACGGTCTATTTGTACCGCCTTATTCACTTGAACCAGGATTCATTTACTTCTTAAGTGATACAGTTGCAGGTAGCGCGACGTTAGTTGAACCAGTTCAAGTTGGATATGTTTCTAAGCCACTCTTTACTGCTATTAATTCTGTAAGTGCAGTATTTACTAATATGCGCGGCATAGTGGTTGGGTAAGTATATTAATAGTGGCGTTGATTACCTGGCATATAAGACTCTATTAAAATATTCTTCAAAAGTTAGCAATGCAAAATTTTCATTTTGCATTGCGTATGCGGTGATATTTTTAGGGTTAATAAGAACATCGATTTATTTGAAAATTAGCAAATGTTAGTGCATCGGCAACAGAATAATGCAATTTTGCTGCAAAAGTGCAAAATTAAAATAAATACTTGTAAATTATGACCAGCAAGGATCTGCAGTTAATTAACGAAAAGTATCATCAAATATATGCGCAAAATCATGCGCAGCAAATATTGAATGAAGGCTCACGCCGTGATTTTCTTAAACAAGCAGTAGGAACTGCTGCATCTTTAATAACTAATCCTGTTGCAAAGGCTGCTGATGTAGCTAAAAAAGTTGTTTATGACTTAACTGAAGATGTTTCTGTTACAAACATTCAACAAATTCTTTGGAGATCTGGCATTGTGCAGGGCTTTGGCGATGCTGCAGAGCAAAAACTAAATGCACTATCAAACAAGTTGCATCATGATTTTTTAAATGGCAAAATTAACAAGCAAATTTTAGAAATGTTGATTGCATGTAGTGGAACTTATGCACCGTACATCGAACAAATTCAAAAACCAATTGTTGATGCATGCGTAGAAACAGCTAAAAAAAGCAATCTTGATCCAAGAGCATTTACTGATGAACATGATTATGAAGATGAGCATGGTTATGAAGATGAAGATGCATCTTTGAATGATGCAGTAGATGGCGCTGCACATCGTGTGCATTATTATGACCCAACAGGTGAATTGATGGACTCTTTTTTTAAGAAAAAAAAATTTCGCAGCCTTGCGCGACCGCACATCAAAGATATTTTTGATTTGATTTTGCCTGGTGATATTACTATCAATGGCAAAGTCGTTGTTACTGCTGAAAAGGCCATGGAAAAAGGAATTTTTAAGCCAGCAGAACATGTGGTAAAAACAATAAAACAAGACGCAAAAGATTTATTTAAAGCTTTGTTTTGGGATTTATATGATGAAAATCTTGGAATGTCTAAAGTTGCAAGAAGGCAATATAAAAAAGAATTGCAGCAAAAGCAAGCAAAAACAAAAACAAAAGATAAACAAGCAAAAACAAAAACAAAAGATAAACAAGCAAAAGCAAAAACAAAAGATAATATAGAGTATTCTCCTGCTGATTATTTAGGTGGTGCACCTGCGGGGGGCTCTGAACAACACGGCTACAAGCTTGCTGTTGATAATGTTAATATACATACACTGTACTTGCAAGTAATTAATGAAGGTACACAAATGGCTAAACAGCTTGTAGCTAATGGTAAATTATCGAAAGAAGATTTTAATAGACTCAAAGCCGTTGATCCAACAAAAGAAAAATTCAAATATGTTGATTGGATGGCAGCGCAATGGATTAAACAGCCCCAGCCTAATTTACAAGCATTAACGAATGCAGTCAAAGAATTTGACAATTTAAGCAAAACCAACAGATTTGAGGGAGCAGCCAAAAACATTCAATTATATAAGTCATTAGAAGAATTAACAACTGCAATTGATGAATTAAAACAAAATAACGAAACAACATCCACTAAGCAACTAAAAGGAGATTATGATGTAGAGGTGAATAATGATGATATTATAGTTGTTGCTCCAAGAACACATGCCGCATCAAGAAAGCTGGGATTATCAGAATTTAGATACAGAGTGAATCCTGCGACTGGCAAGCTAGTAGATTCAAATTGGTGCATAACATTTAACAACGATCAGCATTGGAATGAATATGTTTATGGTGAATATTATTCATTTTATTTTATACGCATAAAATCTGACAGATTAAAACAACTTTTATATAAACACGAAAAGTTCAACAGTAATCAATATTTGATAGTAGCAGTTGTTGTTGGGCCTGAAGATGGTAATCAATATGCCAAAGGGTTATCTGGTGTGACAGCTACCGACAAAACTATGCCTCAACAAGATTTTTCTGAATATTTAAAAATTATTGAACCGTTTTTAGATGGTAAAACCACAAAAGATATATTTGTAGATAAAAAAATATATCTAGAACGCAACAAACAGCTTGGAATAAAATCACAGCAAAATTTAAAGGATTGGTTAGAAGGTAGGTATGAAGGTGAAATATTAGATTTAAGAAGCGCACCATTTACTACATTACCAAATAATATACGCTCTATAGACAGGGAAGTGGATCTAAGCGGTTCAAACATTAGTTCGTTGCAAAATATCGTTGAAGTGAATGGTAAATTAAATTTACAAAATTCAAAAATTGCCGCTTTAAATCCAGATAAATTAACAGTACATGGCATATTTCAATTACAATATTGCAAAAATATTACAACCTTGCCACGAACCTTAAAGTGCAAGAGTTTAAACATTACAGGATCTGGAATAACATCATTACCAGATTATTTATATATAGATATTGTACTGAATATACAAGATACATCAATAAAAACTATTCCTCAAGGTCTTAAAGTTACCTATGGTTACTTCAAGGGATCTCAAATTGAAACAATTCCTAGAGACTTTAAGTGTGAGCGCATCGATGTAAGAGATACACCTTTTGCTAGAAAATATTCATTACAGCAAATGAAAGAAATGTTGCCTAATGTACAGAGAATTAAAATATAATTAAGTTGCGAGAGTGTGTATTTTGTAAGTACAGTATTTACTAATATGCGCGGCTTAGTAGTTGGGTAAATAAATAACTAGGATGAGAGATCCTGGATCATATAATATACCACAAACATATCTCTATACAAATGTAAGTGGTAATAGTGCTAATTGGAATAGTACTTATACTACTGTCGAGTCAAATAGTGCAACGTGGAGCGCGGGAAGTATACCACAAAATCTTTCATTTGATGAAGACTCTAACACCCTTTCTATAAGCTACGGAAACACAGTTAGCCTATCTGCATTGAGTAGTAGTAATAGTGGAGATGTATTTGTAAATACTCTTGTTCGATCAAACAGTGCTAATTGGGATAGTGTATATACAAATGTTAACTCTAGTAGTGGTGATTGGAATTATCAAGGAAGTGATATAAAAGCATTAACTGCGAACTGGGAGAGTACATACACGATAATTAACAGCAGTAGTGCTAATTGGAACGATGTTTACACAACAGTTTATGATACAAGTGGATCGTGGAACTATCAAGGCTCTGATGTAAAATCTCTTACTGCTAATTGGGATAATACATATACAACTGTTAACACAAACAGTGCTGCGTGGGGCGCGGGAGGTACACCACAGAATCTTTCATTTGATGAAAGTTCAAGTTTGCTTTCTATAAGCGATGGAAACACTGTTAGTTTATCTGCATTAAGTGGTAATGGACCTGCTGTTTTTGGTGACTATTTACCACTTTCGGGCGGCACATTGACTGGTGATTTAGAAATTCAAGGCGATATTACTGCTATTGATTCAATACAATTTACTTTGACAGCAGGTGTAGCTTCAGAACCAGGACTGTTGACATGGAATGCTGAAGAATCCACACTCAATTTAGGTATTAATGATAGCGTTACTTTGCAACTTGGTCAAGAGACATTGATTCAAGTTAAAAATACATCAGGTGAAATAATATATAATGGAATGCCAGTTTATGCTTCTGGTGCATCGGGAGGAGGCTCTGGTAACATTACTGTTAGTGCATATAGAGCGGGTGTAAATGATGTTAATGAGTTATATTTCTTAGGTGTTGCTACGCAAGATTTAGCTGATAATGATTTTGGCTTTATCACAACATTTGGTAAGGTTCGTGATGTTGTAGCGAGTCAAGTACAAGCAACAGATGATGTAGGTGCATTGAGTGCGTGGCCAATTGGTACTATCTTGTACCCAAGTGCTACACAAGCAGGAAAATTTACATCTACACCACCAATAGCACCAAACAAAGATATACCAGCAGCAATGGTAATATCTGTAAATGGTAATAAACGTGGTTTCTTTGTTAGAGCTGAACATGGATATCATCTTGACGAATTGCATGATGTTGCAAATATAACACCTGAAAACGACAATGTTCTAACATTTAATTCTTTATCAGGTGTGTGGTATCCAAAGGCTCTTGAAACAAATTACTTACCTCTATCAGGAGGTACACTAACAGGAACACTTTCAACGACCGGAGAGGTTTACAGTCAGTCTGGCAATTCACAACAATGGAATTCAACATACACGAATGTTCAAACCAATAGCAGTAGTTGGAGTAGTGTATATTCATCTTTTAATACACAAAGTGCTGATAATACATCAGTTTATTCTACAGTTCAATCTAATTCTGCTGATACTTGGAATTATCAAGGTACAGATGTAAAATCATTAACATCTAATTGGGAGAGTACATATACTACTGTTAACACAAGTAGTGCTCAGTGGGCAATTGATACATCAGTCGATACACAATTAAGATCACTAACCTCTAATTGGGAGAACACTTATACATATTTTAGCGTACAAAGTGGTGACAATGCATCAGTTTACTCTACTGTTCAATCCAATAGTGCTAACTGGGATAGTACATATACAGAGTATTTAACACAGAGTGCTAATTATTATTCTACATATACAACAGTTTATGATACAAGTGGATCGTGGAATTATCAAGGAAGCGATATAAAATCATTAACCGCGAATTGGGAGAACACTTATACAACAGTTTATGATACAAGTGGATCATGGAATTATCAAGGCTCTGACGTAAAATCATTAACCGCGAATTGGGAGAACACTTATACTGATTTCTCGGCTCAAAGCGCTAATAACACATCAGTATACACAACTGTTAATTCTAATAGTGCAACGTGGAGTGCTGGGGGAGGTGGCGGCGGATCTGGAGCAGATACTGCGGTAAGAGAACTGACAGCAAATTGGGAAAGCACATATACAACAGTCCAATCAGAAAGTGGTAACTGGGGCACAGGTGGTTCTCCTCAAACACTATCTTTCAACGACTCAAATGGAGTTTTATCTATTTCTAATGGTAATACTGTCAGTTTGTCCGCTCTAAGCTCAACACCCGTTGGATTATATAGAGATATATGGATTGGTGCAGGTGCAATGGTTCCAAGAACTACCAATGGTGCTGATCCTCAAACAGTAGAATTTGCTACAAATGGTGTAAATTTAGATGTTTTTGACTTTGATGCGGCGACAGAGGAAGGTGTTAATTTTTCTTTGGCAATGCCTGATGAGTGGGATTTAGGAACAATAATGGTAAAATTTTATTGGACTGCTGCTAGTGGATCAGGATCTGTTGTATTTGGTATTAGAGCTAAAGCAAATTCTGATGATGATGCTATAGACTCTGCATATGGAACAGAACAGTTAGTAACAGACACTCTTATAACAGCGGACGATTCGCACATTTCATCTGCTTCGTCTGCATTGACAGTTGGTGGAACTCCTGCTCTTGGAGATTTAATAATTTTTGAAGTAACAAGAGAAGTAGGGGATGCAAGCGACACTCTTGGTGTTGATGCAAGATTGATTGGCGTATCTATACAATATAAAGAACTAAATACTAATCCAGTAATATGGTAATACTTCCAAATAGAAGAAAATCTTTTAGAGCTTCATCTACAGTTGAAGAAGAACCGGGAGATCCGTATTTCGATAACGTGGTCTTATTGCTGCATAATGACGAATCTAGCTTCTTAGATTCGTCTAGTTCTCCCGCAACAGTCACAGTCAATTCTGCAACATTTGATTCTAGCGTCAAAAAATGGGGAGCAGGCTCTCAATCAGCAAGAGCGAATAATAATATGCTCACTGTAACAGACGATGGAAGATTTGGTGTTACAACTGAGGATTGGACAGTGGAGTTATGGGTAGCTCCAGATTCAAGCAGCGGTTTTATCAATGGTCGAACGATTTTTTTATCGCAGTTTTTAAGAATAGGGGCTAGTGGAACGGATGATGTTCGGATTCAGATTTCTTTCAACGGTTTTGCAACAAGTACGGTTATAGGCACATCAGCTATAAACATGACGCTAGGCACATTTTATTATGTGTCAGTAACTCGATCTGGCTCTAACTTCGAGTTCAGAATCAATGGCTCTCTTATTTCTTCGGCAACAATTGCCACTGCTCACGATGGTAGCGTTAGAGATGTAAATATAGGCGGAATCTATGGAAACATTAATTACTCACGCTCTTGGATTGATGATGTTCGTGTAACTGTGGGCGTAGCTAGGGATTGTACGACTGTTCCAACGGCAGCATTCCCGAACTTCCGTGCCAACACATCTTTGCTCGTCCATGCTGATGACGCCGACGGTGCTACTTCCATTGTGGATTCCAGTTTTTGGAACCACACCATCACGGCGAATGGTAATGCAAAAATTCGCAACAAACCAAATTTTCCGACATCACTTTACCTTGATAATGGAGGCTCACTACAAATTCCTCATTCTTCGGAGTTTGATTTTGGAACTGGGGATTTTACCATTGAGTTTTGGTATGCTTTCCAGACTTTTCAATCAAACCAGACTATTTATGACAAGGGCTACGTAGGTGCGGGCGGAATAGTGATACAAAGCTACAGCGCCACTTCTCAATTTCGGACATACCTGAATGGAACCATGGTGGTGGCAACATGGACAAATCCAACGAACAATGATTTGTGCCATCACGTCGTGACAAGAAAAGGAGAGACTGTCCTGATGTACAGGGACGGTCAATTAGTCGGGTCAGGGACATCGTCGGCATCACTCAGTAACTCAGATGATCTCTACATCGGAAAATACGGAGCAGCAAATTTGTATCCCGTTGTAGGACTTGTCGATGACGTGAGGATCACCAAGAATGTCGCAAGATACACTTCATCGCATCCACCTGAAACCGAAACGTTGCCAGAAGATTCTGGTGATCCTTATTGGGACGATACAGTTCTTTTGCTGAAAATGGAGGGGGAAGACGGAGAATCCACTTTTACGGACTCATCGTCATTTGGTCATGTAGTAAGCACATCTGGCACACCACAAACCTCAACAGATCAAGCTAAATTTGGAAACACCTCTTTGTCTGTAAATGGCTCTTCTTATTTGAGCATCGCAGACGATCCAGATTTGGAACTTGGTAATGGAGATTTTACTATAGAGTGCTGGTGCTACTCCACAAGCTCAAATTCGAGAACAATACTCTCCAGATGGACGAGTGGAAGTCTTAGCTGGTTTTTGGGGATTGGTCCCAGTTTAGGATTTTATTACAACACTGGGTCAGCCATATATGCCATTCCCCTTACCACATGGCCAAAACTCAACGAATGGTTCAAAATCGCAGTCGTGCGGCAGGGCGCTTGGGTCGCTATGTTTATTGACGGTGAGATAGTCTCGAAACCCTATTACATGGGTACGGCGATCATAAACAACGGCACAGGACCTATTACTATAGGTGATGATGCTAATTCTAATGCAGGATTTTACGGGTACATTGACGAAGTTCGCATTACTAAAGCGGCTCGTTATAATTTTGCTACATACGATATTCCTGCAACCAGACATCCTGTCGGGGTATCTGATCCAGAATGGTCAAACACCGCACTTCTGATTCAAGCAACAGGAGATGAAGGAGACACCGAAATAGTAGATAGCTCTTCGCACTCTCATACTGTCACGGAAGACGGAAGTCTCCGCATCATTCGAAACCACAAGTTTGATGGTGCGATGCAGTTTGATTCTGTGAACGGGAATTTTTCAATTCCAGACTCTCCAGCTTTTGATGTTGCGGACGAAGATTTCACTTTGGAGTTTTTCTTTCGCCCAGTTCATGTTCTGAGTGTTCAGGTTTTGTGTGTACAAAGAAACTCAAATGCTGAGTATTCCCCGTTTCTGATTTTCCTTAATGGGTCGGTACTTTACACTTACTTTTCCGTTACTGGATCAGCATGGCTCTCTCCCATTTCTATTGGAGGATTCACAGCTAACACAGAACATCACTATGCCCTAGTTCGTAGCGGTAGTTCTTTAAAAGTTTATATCGACGGTGTACAGACTGGCGTCACAATCACAACGTCTGACCCTCTGTATAACGCAAGCTCTCCTGTCTACATCGGGTCCGACAACGGTTATGGTCGGTTCGGTGGCTACATGGATGAGATTCGACTTGTAAAAGGAGTAGCTGTTTACACTGAAGATTTTACACCTCCTGAATCGCCATTTGCAAAGGTAGAGATAGAGACAGATCCTTATTTTGGCGATGTGGTGTTGCTGCTCCATTGTGATGGAGACGATGAATCCACAACGTTTATTGATTCAAGCAGTTCTAGCCACACGATTACAGCTTACGGGGCCGAAGTAGATACCGCCGACAAAAAGTTCGGGACTGGCTCGGCTTTGCTTAATGGCGGCACAGATCGACTTCAAATCACTGATTCAACCGATTTCGATATTGGACTGAGTGCCGAACCTTGGACATTTGAATGCTGGTTAAACCCTGCCAACATGTCTGGGCAGAAAGTTTTGTTTTCGAGGGGAGGGGGAACCAGCGGATGGAATGCGGTCAACGGCTGGATGTATGCATTTTTTCTTTTTAACGGTACCTTGTATTTTCAATACTGGAACGGCTCCACGTTCAGTTCTGGCTCTGCCTCCAGCGGTATGTCTGCGGGTACTTGGTATTATGTGGCTCTCGTCAGTGATGGCGCAAGCATCAAATGTTACATTGATGGCTCGCTGAAGTTTACCATTAATGCTGCGACCATTGTGAAACCGTCTGCGACGAATTTGACTGCGGTCGGTGGCGCTGCGAATGCCCAAGCTAACTCATCCGTCAACGGGCAGATGGATGATATACGGTTAACTAAAGGCATTGCTCGCGATGTAACCGCTGTTCCTACATCACCATTTCTCAATTATTAATTTTTATAAATAAATCTATGACCATATTAACATTCAATGAACTCGTTCGAAAAGAAAATGATCAAGCTGTAATAGACAAACTTCTTAGAAAGGGATGGTCTGTGAGAGAAGATCCTCCAAAAGTCGAGCATCCACCTATTCCAGACTACGATCCAGATACCCAAACTGTGATTTATGACATGGAGACAAATACATATCAGATCGAAGATTTACCACAAGAAACGATAGATGAAATTGCTGCTCAAAAAGCTGAAAAAGCTAAAATCGACAATTTTAATTCGAAAATAAACGAAGGCTTCTTGGTGGAACCAGAAAACTTCGTTTTAAAACTAGAAGATGCAGACCGATTTGCGTTTACCCAAATGCTTGCTCTAGTCAAAGAAGCTTTGGACTTGGGGTTGATAGACAACACTACAATTCAGACTATTGCAGACAAAGATGGCGCGATACATGAAATTGCTACTTTGAGATTCAGACAAATTATGGTTCAATATGGAATGTATTACAAATCTTTGTGGGATTCTTTAAATTAAAATGACAGATACAATATTAAAAATACTATCTCTGATAATGCAAAAGTATGGACTCTGGGCAGTTACTGCTCTGCTATTGCTTGCTGCTTGTGCTTTTATGTATGTTGATTTGAGAGAGGCAAGAAAAGAAAATCACGATCTTCAGTTACAACAATTATACTGGATGCAGTCCACTAATTTTACATTGAATCAAATGCTTGAAGAACAGAAAAAAGCATTTACTATGACGCCATACCGACAAAATTAATTGCAAGCATAGTGTCTGTATCTTCTTTATCTGTAAAGCACTGTGATACATCAACTATATATTGATTAGCAACAGCAATTTTACCGTGTGTCCACGCAGGCATTGTCTGTGTATTTTCTAGTGATTTTAATATTTCTTCTGCACGAGCAATAATTGATTTTAATCCGCCGCGCGCTATATCAATTTCATCTTGTTCATGATCTTCATCGACTTCTTCACAATTCTCATCTGGAACAGGTGATGTACTAAGCGGCATGCCTGACTCTTGATCAGCTTTCATTGTTATAGAATCTTGACTAACATAATTCTCCCAAATTTTTTCTAGTTCACCTGAATACTTCATATGTTTATTTATTCGACAACATCTTCAATTCCGCATATTGCACTTGCATCAATAGATCCATAGATATCACCATACGGTGGCGCATATTGGTTGGATATTGGACCAAATAGACCTAAGCCATCAGCAAGTGCATTAGCTAGCAAAATATGCATTGTGCCAGTATTGCTTGTCCATAGTGTGTGGCTTGATAGAGTACGAATTAATGTATTGTTGTTATCAGACCAGTTTATAATCCCGTCCAAATATTCCTCTTGTCTATTATCTAAATATTCGTAAAATTTATAATATTGATCAAAGTAAATTGGGTCAAAATTGTTTGGCAATACTAACCCCCATCCCCAATAATCATTATATGCACTTAGTGGGTATGTGAGGTTTTCGCTATCAATAAAATTAATATTTGCTGAACTTAATATATCAGTATTAATTAATTTGTAGGTATCGCTAAAACGCTCATATGCTACGATATTACCTGCACTGCTACCAGCTGTAAGTATCGTAGTTAATACATCAAGCTCATCACCCTTATTAATGCCATATATATTACTGTGTATATATCCTTTTGAGTCAAAGCTGAGATTAAACTCGTTTTGTTTACCCCAAAGTTTGCTCTGCTTTATACTCAATATATCCATTAAGCGTGCTAAATCTGCAGGAACAGAGAAATTATAACGCTCAAATTGCTTTGAAAATGCTTGTAGTAATTGAATATGGCTATATAATGCTTGTATATTACAGCTGTCAATATTTTGTGTATTGTCGACAAAATTATTAATTTTTGATTGTATTCGCTTGCCGATAGAATCGGTTGAAGCAGATACATTTCCTACTATTGTGCCAAGAAAGTCATCAAAGAATATATCTTTTGTTAAAAGATTTTCTTGAAATCTATAACTCTTGTATGTATTAGCCCAGTCAAAATTCTCTCCAATTTTTGCAATATCATTATCATTACGCAATACAGAAAACTCATTTGAAACTGCAGACAATGTTTGCTCTCCAAAGACAGAGCTTACAGCAGCCACAACAGATAATCTCACACCAGTCTGTGGTACACTAAATGAACAGTACCCTTTATATATGCCCACATCTTCATTTGTAAAAATTTCAAAATTATTTACAAAGGCTGCGGAAATTACTGTCGAAGTAGATGAGTCAATAGCGCTTAATTGTATTGTGTTCGCAGAAAGAGTTCCTATATTACACAGGCGTTTAAGATTAAAACAAAACTTACATGGTGCATCATATTCATCTATTATATTAACAACAAACGGAATGCGTGTATTAACAAACTGTATAGGATTAATTTGCATACTACTTAATCCAGTACTTGTTATACTTAAACCGGCTGGTGGTGATGCCGTTGTTGTGCAGTAAAAAGTTTGTGCATTTGTTGAATGTACAGAGCGTTGTGAATCTAAATATTCAATGTCTATATTGTCATTATCATAAAAGTGTGCGTTGTTAAAAAAAGCAAAAATAGCGGTAGGATTTGTTTGAGTAGGTATATCATCTTTAAAAGAACACGTTGCTCTACCAGACGTACCGACAAAAATTGCGCCCTCATCGCTCTCCTGACATAAGTTTATCTCACTATTTGTTAAGCGAGCAAATAAAGTTACGTTGTCTGTTAGAATTTTATCTGCCGCAACAAATTCTTCTAAACCCGTTCTTGTATTATATTGTAATTGAAAAAATTGACTATACTTTGATAAGTGTCCGTATTTTTGCTTATCATACTCTTCTTGTGTAATAAATGGTGCATTATTACCACTAACAGATAATTGAATAGTGTATCCGTTGGCACTAAGTGCGCTGTATGTTTGCCATGAATTATATCTATATACATCAAATACATTTCTCGCTACAACAGATGTATTGAACTTTAAGTTCGTAGCAGACAATACTATGCTATCACTAATATAGTCATATACATTTATGAAGAGGTGTGATGAATTTAAATATGATTTACCTTCACCATCATACAAATACATTGTTACTTTATATCTGCCAGGTAATTTGTAATAGTGTGTTGCAGTTACTGCGGTTGATGTTGTACCGTCTCCAAAATCCCAAGAAATGCGATCGTTAGAATATATAGAATTATCTATACGTGGCCTAAATGTAAAGGGGCTTATTTCTAATGAATAACCAGACGTCGCAACAACGTTTGCGAAGTTTAGAGAATCAAAATATGTATAATCATACTGTACACTCATGAAACTATAATTCTATCATTGAGAGTCTCAAATCCAGCAAAAAATGGAAACTTAAAGTTAGGAAATTTTAAGTTTTGCTGAGTAATAGATATATCTTCCGTATCATAGTACGGATTCCACGATACAAAGCTAAAACCACTAACCTCATATACCGTATCTGCAGTTTGTCTAACTGTAGATACGCTCTCCACGCCCGGTATAGCTAGAACGTTCTTAGTTAATGTTGAAAAATCTAAAGAGCTTCCAAGTGTAATATTACTTATATCAAAAAAGTCTGCAATAGCATTATACACATTTGTTTTTATTTGATTAAGAGATATTCTACTATTTGATGAGCGCTTAATGACCAGGTTTGTATTATCGCGAAAACTAACAGCAGCAGTCTCATCTTGCCCTTTGACAGCTAAATCTAATGCCATATAAACTGGATCGATAATCACCACCTCAATGTTTTGCATTTTTAGATTTTCAAGGCTAGTAACAATCAACTGTTTTAAAGAATCGGGTATAGAAAGCGGTATATTATTGCTTACAATAAAGTTGCGCGGTACCACAAATATATAAACATTATTAAAATCACACGAATCAGCAAATCTAATTTGACTAAGTAGAACTCTGCTATCGTCATTAGGACGCTCAATTCCAATATCGTAAAGATATTTAACAACACTGTCTATATATTCAGTATTACTCATAACAGAGATATCATGAATTAGATTAGAAAAATTTCGTCTGACATATATATCAAAGTCGTTTGCTGTTACAGCGCGGTTCTGTGCTGCAAAAACTTTAGGTGCATTGGCACGTATTTCTTCTACTGTTTCTAATGATCGTGGATTGGTCGATCTGTTGTTATTTGTAATAAGGACGTAGTTTAGATTATCTTGCGATATTAATGGAGTTGTTGAATAGACATCACTTGAAATTAGGCGAAACTGTGGCGTTGTAAATCTAACAAATTTCGAATTATTAAATGTAAGTGCGCTTACCACACCTCTTGAACCCGTGCTTTGCAGGTAATATATTGTGATTTGATCTCCTTCATTTAATTTCTTACCCGTAATACCATCGCCAAACTTGAGCTCATATCTACCACCTTCATTCAAACGCTTTTCAAAAACTTTAGAGTTTGAATTTTGATCAAACAAACTCGGAACAACCTTCCACTCACTCCATACCTCCGTATTAACATTTTTAATAAACACAAATATGTTATTATAGTCAATAAATTCATCTGCATTAGTTATAATACTATCCACCGCAATTGTTAATGTTTCAAATTCCTGCCCAAGCGCAGTCTGTAGTGGATATTCTTTAAATTGCCCTTGATATAATAGATTCTGCTGTCCGATCGACTCAAGTGTCTCAGAAGAAGTAGTTGTTTTTTCAAAATATACATCTGATGCTAATGAATACGTTATACCGTTTGATATAACGTATGAAAAACGAGGAATAACATAATTATCAACTGCAAGATTTGATTGCGCTTGTGCAGTAAAAGAGAGTATAGATGTTTGTGATCCGTTAGGATTATAGCCAATTAAATTTACAATTTTATTTAAATTTTCATATAATGTTGCTTGATTAAAATACGCCTCGGACGCTTGATTGTTGAGATAAAATAATGTTACATGGTACGCATAAGCAATTATATCAATTAAAGACGAAAGATTGCTTCCTTCAAAAGCTTGATCAGTAAAAATATTACTTTCTTTTAATCGACTTATAATGAGGCTCTTCATGCTTACAGCATCAAACGCTGCATAAGCATCTTTTGAGAGAGTAAATTCTGTAAAGTTTTCTGCGGACATATTATTTAAAAGACAAGATAACCTTCACTATTCAAATAAAAATTAAGAATATAATCATCTACTTGAAGAAATGGCACGCCTATAACTATATTTATCTCATATTGATTGTTATCGATATCTGGAATAACACTTAAAGATACTATAGTGACTCTTGGTTCAAATTTTTTAATATTAGTTTGTATCTTATCTTTAATAATAGCCGCAGTAGATGTTGTAGTTGGTAAAAACAAATAATCTCTTATATCCATACCAAACTCTGGATTTAAAATTTTATCACCCGGACTAGTTAAAAACAAATTTATAATACTATTACGAATTGCGGCAAGATCATAATCTGCTACAATATCATACTGTTGTGTATTTTTTTGAGCCTCGTTAGTAACTAGATTTTGTGTAGATAAATCTAGCTGTAAATCTGAAAAAACAAATTTTTCTCCTACCTCCTTTTTAGGAAGAACTAAGTTTACATTTGACATATTAGTATTTATTCACTTTTCTGAATAAATAATATCAATGAATAGCGCATTTAATACTTTACTAGAAAATACACTCTCAAGATTTCAGCGAGGCGGTTTCTTAGTGGGAGATTATGTTAAGTTTTGTAGCGGATATAGCACAAAAGATAGCTTTAAAGACCTCACAACTTCAATACAAGACGCGGTGAAAGAGGTGGAGAAGATGTCTGAAAATATGAATCTTCGAATTATTAATATCAAAAACAAATATCCTTCCTCACAGCCAGGTAATGAAAATAATACTAATGGATGTGTTAGTGTTGATATTGGTCTTGATTATGGTGGTGGTAGATATCACTGTGCTCTTACCGTACCTGCCGATATATTAGAACGTATCGACTATGGTATTAACTATGCGCCACTGCCTGACGCTATTAGACGTGATAATATGGTAACACTTAAACCAGAGCCACTCAAAAGTGTTTCTGAAGATGAAGAAATGATTATTCAGACTCGCAAAACACAGCAGGGAGGTAAGCTTGCTAAATCTGATACCACTCTATCTAATAAGAATGTGAAGATTCCTAGCGAGACGGCTAAGTATGTCAAGTACTTTAAGAATTAATTCTTAATAGCCTGAGAGATATTGATCATGCAGTGATATGCATTTATCTCTTGATCTACAGCAAATGCGCACCTGTAAACGTGTTCACCTAATATACAAATTAACAATTGCTTGACATTATTATTATAATTCCCCTCATACACACACTGAAGCATATTTTTTAACAAAGCACTATAATTATTAGAAAAATCTTGTTCGTGTGTAATTAAGAATTTTCGTATTTTAACTACATCTTCTGTTTCGAATAGGAGGTGTAATAGTTTTTGAGCTACACTATATTCAGTATCCGTTATCGATGAACTTTCCAGTACGCCATCAACGCAAAATTTTTGCAACGTGTTAATTGTTTTACGTATATCTGGAAAACTAGCACGAACAATAAGCACAAGTTGCTTTTCTTGTTCTTGTGTTTTTAAAGAGATATTCTCTTGCTTTAATATATAAACGCACCGCTCTAGTATGCTAGAGATACTAGTTTTAAATTGAATATTTTGACAGCGACTCTGAAGTGCAGGAATTATTTTGTGTAGGTAATTTGCTGTTAGAATAAAGCGGGTATAGCGTGCGTATTCTTCCATAACATTACGCAGTGCACGTTGTCCTTGCTCAGAGAAACCATCACATTCGTCTAATAAAACAACCTTTATTTTACCGTCTAAGCTCTTCGTCTGTGCAAACGTATTAATTTTACTACGGACAGTCTCGATACCGTTTTCATCAGATGCATTAATGTATAATCTTTGACAATTTAAAATGTCGTCACAGATAATACGAGCTAGACACGTCTTACCTATACCAGAATTGCCTGATAGAAGTATATTGGGTATTTCTTTTGTCTGTGTGTATTGTAGAATTATTTTTCTAGATTCGTCATCAATTACCATTTCTGATAATGTTTTGGGACGATACTTTTCTATCCAAAGCGAATCAAAATTCATAAATTAATTTCCAGAACTACCGAAGCCTCTATCACCTCTCGCAGATGTTACCTGCTCACCTTCTTCGATTACAACTTTGTAATTCTTGTAAATTACAAATTGTGCAATTCGGTCACCACGTGTTACTGCGTAATCTTTATCAGTAAAATTATACAATTTAATGCCGGCATCACCTCTATAACCATTATCGATAATTCCGGGGTGAGGAAGAATACCGTGCTTAAATCCTAAACCGCTTCTCCCCTCTACCCTTACCCAATAACCAGGTGTAATATGAGCGAACTTTAACCCCACACCTACAACAGCAGAACCACGCGCTGGAATCACTTTCGATTCAATACAATAAACATCAAATCCAGTATCAGATTCGTGATTTTTTGTTGGAAGTATAGCTAATGTATCGGTACGTTCAAATTTTATTACTGCATCTATCTTTACCACTTCATTTATATCTTTATTTTCAAATATATTCATATTACAATATATTCTTTCTGTTTAAAACTTCCAGAAAATATATAAATATTATAGATGCAAGATAATACTACAGAAGAGGCTGTAAATAGCATTCTTAGTCAATTAAAGGATGTTAATGTCCCTGAGAAAAAAGCTAAGCAGAATAAAGAAAAGATAGACCCTGAAAAACTAGAGCAATTTATTATAGATAAGTCTAGCGATCTTATTACAAAAAGTCTAGAAGTTTTTGATGAATATAAAGATATATTATCATCCGCGCCATCTGAAGAATCTGCAGAAGCACTCTCCAATTTAATTAATGCTGCTACCTCTGCTATTGAAACTCTTAATAAAGTACTTGCAGTTAATAAGAAAACAAATACCAGTGTTAAATTAAAAACAATGGATATTGAGTCTAAGCAGCTGATAAATCAGCGTGACAACATTACCAAATTGGTGATGACACGATCTCAACTAATGGAATTATTAGAGGAGCCAGAGGAAGAAGCAGTGGATGTTGAGGTAGAAGAGTCAAAAAAAACTTAACTGTCAGTGGTAGTCTGCTTTCCAGTCTCAGGATATCTGTTTCTATTTTCTTCATCATCATACTCATAATTGCTCTCCTTATAGTCGAGGAAATCTTTTATACTCATTTTGTCTGGCTTTGTTGTGGGTACTTTAGGCTTTCCAAATATATTTAGTGTGTGTGTAGCTTTTTCTGAATAAACAGTAGTATGCTGATTTACAGCAACAGCTTTATTCATTTCTTCGTCGAGTGGATTATATGTATACTTATAGTCATATAAGCGAAAACAATCACCAAGAAGATCTTCAATTTGTTTTAATATACTCGCAGCATTTTCAGCTGTTATAAAGTAAGGAAACGTATCAGAGACAAGATATTCTCCGTGAGATGTAAAGCTCATACCTGTTTTCTGCTTTAAAAGGCTGTCTTCAGTAGATATTCTACCGCTGACAATAGAGGAAACACCTGTATTGGTGACCGCTCTAGTTGCATATGACGCAGTAGTTACTAGATTTTGTGCCCCGGTAGATATTTTTGTATACGAGACGTCTGGAACATATCTAGGAGGCGGTATATATTCATTTGTCCATGGTGGCGCAGCGTTTGGTGTATCTGATTGCTGTATTAGTGCCATCATTGCAATTGCATCAGAAATTGACTCAAAATAATTACAGACAAGTTTAAGCGCGAGCAGCAAATTTGAAATTTTACTTGCTAAGGAATCTCCTCCTACCGAGCCACTAGTTGCTGTTCTAAAAGCAAGATCAATTTCCGAAACAATATTATTTTTAAAATTTTGAGGCAAATTTTCAATACGCCTTACATGGTAGAGTATTGTTTGTGGTTGTAGATCAGCTCCTCGCGTAATTACATCATACATATAATTGCGTAGAGTAGCCTCTACGTTTGCTGACCCTAAAAATGTTTTATAATCAAATGCAAGTACATACTCGCTACTGAGCTCACTAACTTCCGCACATAAGTTAGTGTTTTTCTGCATAAATCTTGTGTTAATTAGTGCAGAGGAATCTACAAAATGAGGAATTACGTTAACTGTATACATTATTTTGTTCTATATGTTTTTACTGCTTCAATTATATTAAAATATTGGCTGTCTGAAAATACATGTTTGACACTTGTGACAAACCACCGCCCGAGAATATTATCTGCAACAGTTGTATTAGTTAATGTGGTCTCTGACGCTATGTCTATAAACTTGCCACTTCTCCTATGTGTTGAGCCGAGAGCTCTAAAAATAATATTGTCTCCACTACTTATAAATAAATCCAAAAGCATATTATTTGTTAAAATATTATTTTGATTAATTGGGCCTGTTGATGTCACGACTTTTTGACGTAAATTACTATGACCACTTCTACGACCCGTTTTTTTACGAGCTGTAGATGGTGCAGATTCTTGGCTTGATTCTTGGCTTGATTCTTTGTTATCAATAAATTGATCCAAATCAATTGATGGAACAACGTTTGTATCATAATTCTGTAAGGAATCAACATAAAGCTCTTTATATCTATCAAAAACTGCCTGTATGTTGCTGTTACTGGTGCCGAGATATATATTTCTGTCGGCTGCTACGTGTGTATTGTATACTTGATTGGATATGTTTTTACTAAACTCATTTCCATTGATTGGTGTCAATTTATGATCGATTATAAAACAAAGTTTATCTAGCCCTAAACCTAATTTACTTTTTGTATTTCGCTGTCCAGCAATATTGCTATCAAAAATAAAAGTTTCAAGCACGTATTTTTTAGGTTCGTCTTCCTGCTTTTCAAATATTTTAGCAAGAGATATATTTGAAAATTTGTGCGTGGTTCTATCAAATTGTATCAAACAATGATCTTCTTTCTCTTCAGATTGATGTTTACTCCACACGTGCATTAAATGTTGAAACGAATTTGAATTGCCAGCGCTATTCCAGAGTATTTTATATTTTCCTAAATCAAAATTCTCTACATCAATAATTGTATCCTCTTCATCATCGTCTTTTTCAAACGTCTTTTTAATTATTTCTTTTAGAATGACTCCAGTTTGAACGCTTCGCTCTGAATTTGTAAAATCTGTTACATCAACATTTTTTTCTGCAGCAACAATATCAGACGAGGTAATTTCACACGTTTTTTCAAGCATAAATTGATGATGTATGTCTCGAAAATTCATAACGTTAGATGTTCGATTTGATGGATCATCCAAATCTTGCAATTCATTTAACGCAAATACAAAATTTAATCCAAAAATTTCTCTTATTTTTTCATTATTGTTATCACTTTCAATATTTCCAGTTACAGTAGGTAATATTTCTACAATTAATAAATCGTGATTCGTACCCGCGAAATCCAAGCGCTTTTCATCGTCTAATGTAGTTTGTAGACCATCTCGTGAATTGCTAACAACAATGCTGCCTGTGACAAATGGTATAAAAATATTATCCTCAATTGTTAAGTTTTCAACTGAACTGCTATTCAATTGAATAGCATTATCTTTTGTATCTTTGAGTATAATGTCAAATTTAAAATAGCGTGTATCAAATTGCTCTATATTCATTGATTAATTGTATTAAGTATTTGCTGCAAGTTGTCTCTTTTTATAACCATGAAAACAGAATTTGCAGGCGGAATATCAATAGGATTTAAATTATTTAACGATACTATCAACCACCACAGATTTATAGTACCATACAATCTATAACTAATCGTAGTCCAAGGCATTGGTGCATCTATATACACATACTCAACATATTCATCACTAACATTTTCGATATCAAAGACAATTTTTTTGCCTAAATTGTAGTAGAAAAACATATTATCATCCTGTGTTTGATACACATTAAAGATATTCTCGTAAAAATTACCTCTAATTTGAGGAATTTCACTGATATTAATAGGTTTTTGTGGTACTTGCATATTAAGAGGATTTGTTCCAATTTTCTAACATCATATTTGCAGCATTGATAGTGAGAGATGAAAAGCGCATTTCAACATTATAAGCATCTGGCATAATTGCTGTTATTTGTGGACTTAAACCAACACTGGATGGCATGGGTATGGTGACATTACGCCTATTACCAATAAACTTTACACTCATAGACTCTAAATATCCAAAACGTATATAACTCACACCAGGTACATTTATTTCATAAATTTTTGGCAATTCAACAATTGATTTAGTGACACGCTGCGGTATATTTTGAAACGATAGGAGCCACAGTAATTGATAATTCTTAACTGCTGATTTAAAATTAAGTGTATTGAGGAGTGGGAAAGAAAATGTTATGGTTTGTTTGCTACTTGCTTGAATATCGTAAAGCTTTGGACGCTCTACATATTGTCCAGGTGATACTAATAATTTTGAAATACTAGATGCAATATCTGTAAATTTTGATAGCGCACCAATTGGATCTGCAAAATTGCCTAATGGTGCTGATATATCAGAATAAGATGATTGAATATCATTTGTTGCTTTATTATCAAAATATGGCAATAGATATTCAAAGCCGGTTGGTTCATCTAATGAATAGAGTCCGTCGTATGGCTTAAGCCAATTATCACTAGAAGAACTCGGCTGCGGTATACTAATATCATCACCACTAAAAAACTCTTTTACAGCATCAATTAAATTTTTTAATCTAGTGAATTCTCCCGCTGTATTAAAAAAAGCCGACATATAGTATCCAATAGCTCTCCAAACCGTACTATCAGGCACTCTATATTCTTTTAAATGCCCGTAAGGAATTAATGATCTATCACTTTCTTGCCATGTTGGATAGGGTGTTGTCGACCAATCAAATGATCCATACACATCTATTTTTTCAGTTGAAGATGATCTGCTAAGTCTTTTTGCATATACGTTCTTACTACCATATTGTGCACGCCTAGCAGCGCTGCCCTCATAGCCTGGTCGTGCTGAATAATATTTGTTTCCAGCTATGCTATTGCTATCGCTGATGTAAAAGAGACTCATATATATATTTATGAGTATGTGCTTTTGATCATTTCATATTTCTGTACACTTGTGCTCTGAAGTGGCATATTATTAAATGTCAGTTGAGGAGCTCCGGTAAAATTAGTTCTATTACCGGTTATTAATGTAGATATGTTATATAGATGCTTATTTGCTTCAATAGCCAACTCTATCTGTTTAGCACCGATTGATTGTTGTAGATTAATTAATTTATTCAATAGAGATGAAAATATTTGATTGTCTTGCTGTGTTTGAACTCTAATCGTTTGAGCTACTTCACTAATACCCACACTTTTATTAAAGCCTAGTATGCCTGAGCTGCCATTTAAAATTCTATCAATTGACTCCACAACACGCTCACTCGAATCAATTATATCATCTAAAATATCGACAAGTCCATCAAGAGCGTCAAATGTCATATTTGAAAGACTTTGTATAGATGTGCTCAAATTTTGTAGTGCTGTTATTTTAGCGCTATCTAGGTCATTGAGAAAGCTGCCGATACGTTCAAGTGGGTTGGAGCTAAAGAAGCTTGTTAATCCGTCTAACAGATTGCTAAAGACCATTTGAGTTAATGCTGATGTAAGGGCTTTTATTGCATTGGCAGCTTCAAATATTTTACCGATATCAGCACTTGCTGTAAATTCCTGTATGTTTTCAAATATGCGTTTGAAAAGATCTGGTACACTTGAGACCAAGGTATATAATTTATCAACGATATTAGTAATAAATTGATCACCAGTATTAATTATTTTTTCTATAAAGTCTTTTGCGTTACTTGATATATCCTTTATAAATTCAAATATAGAATTTAAAGCAGCGACAGCACTTGAAGCAATGTTTGATATTAAATTACTTACACTTGAAACAATTGATGCAATAGTTGTAAGTGCAGAATTTAAAGCAGTGACAGCACCTAAAACGAAGTCTGATATTAAATTACTTACACTTGAAACAATTGACGCAATAGTTGTAAGTGCGGAATTTAAAGCAGTGACAGCACCTAAAACGATGTCTGATATTAAATTACTTACACTTGAAACAATTGACGTAATAGACGTGAGCAAACCTTGTATTAAATTACTTACACTTGAAACAATTGACGTAATAGACGTGAGCAAACCTTGTATTAAATTATCGAGCAAATTAATAATAGGTATTAAAATATTAGAAATATTATCTATGAGATAAGTTATTGCTTCAAGTACACCAATAACAATTTCTTTTATAGATGAAATCAGGATTTTTAAATAATTTATTTGCTCTATGATTACATCTTTAATTAAATGAACGATTTCAAGTAGAAATTCTCTTATTTCGGGTGAACTAAAAAATTCAACTATAAAATCAAATAAAGAGGAAAATATAGGTTTTAGTTTGACTATTCCACTAATATAAGCATCAAATAATTTAATAACAGCATCTGTAAGTGCCTCGATTAATGGAATGATGAAAGGAAGAAGTGAAATTAATGTTTCGACAAATAAACTAACAAAATCACGTATTATAGGCATAATATCCTTAAACATATCTCTTAATAAATAAAAAGTGCCTACAACAATTGCAATAGCTGAGGATATTGCAAGAGCTACACCTATAATAGTTCCAAGCGCGATTAGAATACCTGGTACTGCTTTAGGTAACGCGGTAAGAGCACCTATTACAGCCATTAATCCACTTCCAGCAGCGACACCAGCAGCACCACCACCTAAACCAAGTAATTTACTTAAAAATCCTTCCTTTTCTTCTTCGGGCATTTGTACACTGAACGAGCCCTTTAAACTTTCAACAACACTATCATCTATGCCAGTTATACGTACAGACTGTACATTAACAGTTTCATTTGTAAGTATATCTTCCCGCTCATTTACTGGCTTAAGTTTGTTAAATAAGTCAGTAAATTCTTCTTCAAAAATATCTGCTGTTTTTCTTACCTTGTTACGCTCTTTAGCAGTAAGATCATCGCCCTGATTGTGCTGTGTTTCAGTATCAATTACACTTGAGATAGTGCCATCAACCGGTAAACCACGGACAATTTCTCCTATTTCATTTGTGAACTTATCAAGTGTCTCTGAAAGCTCTTTTATAATATTCTGGATGTCCTCGGGGTTCATCCAGAATATTTATCAAAAATTATAGAGGCTTGGTCGTAAGCTTCATATATTTTTCATGTATGTTTTTTGCATGTATTAAAGCTTTGTTATTAATAGTAACTGGCAGGTGCTGAATTATCGGAATAAGATCCCCACATTTATTTTGTTGAAAATTTACTTTTGTGCCTGTATTTACTATTTCAATTTCTTCTGTATACTTTATAATTTGTAAATTATACATTTGTGCAATATCACTAACATCGCTCTGGCTAAAATAAGAATTAACAGCAATATCGCGTTTAATTGTTGGTATAGTAAAATGAGCACGAATCCCATTACATTCAATGTGGCTCTGTGTAGGTTCTTTTTGCTTTTTGATATAATCTATACCACTTGTAATATTCTTTTTTTCAGCAGCTTCAATTTCAGAATCATTTAATCTATATTGCAAAATAATTGCTTCTCTATCGATAACATACAGTTCAACCTCTTCAATGCAATTTTCCAATAAAATTTTATTAACACAATTGAGCGCTTCAATGGTATTGGATTTAACACCATCGCCAATAATAAAGCTAATAAGATTTTGTTGTTGAAGCGCGTTCATTGGTTTGAACTTTACTTTTCTTTTAGCGCTCGGCACCCATATATCTACTACAGCAGATTTATTAATTTCTTCTAACTGACCAATAAAATTTTGATACTCACTCATTTGGTATATTTAGATTGGGGTTAAGTTTCGTCAACTGCTTTTTCTGTTCTTCAACTTCATCAACATACATATTAAGTAAAAGAATGCCCTCTGCAGGTGCAATACTCATTATATACTCAGCTTCTATATGTGCTTTGCTACACAACACATATATATTTTTCAAACAACTAACCAAATCATCTTTAAATATTAACTTAATAAATTCAAACATAGATTGATTATAGGGATTAATAGCAATCTCAGATATATTCAAACTTTCATTTTTTGAGCTAATGCAAATGTTATTTTTTTGACGCAGCGCTATAAGGTTGTATATTTTTATTGTTATGGAAGAATCTAGCTTAACAAGAATGTTATCTTTCTTCACATCATCAAGTAAATTAAAATCAACACATTCATTACTTCCTGTGATTCGAATTGATTTTATTATTCTATGCAGACATTCATTCTGATTTATAATAAAATTACGAGGCGTGTCTATTGTAATTTCAAATATATTATTCGCTATCACCTCATTTAGTTCGTAGAGATGTGAGGTGTTGTTTATCTTTTCTAGAATACTATCAATTGTAATGTTGTAAGTTACATCAAGAGAATTTACAAATTTTAAAGTATCACCACAACTAATACTGCGTATCTTAAGCAGGCACACAGCTTTATCGATTATATTCAAATCTTCTTCAATGCCTATAACATGTGTTTGAATAATATTATTTAAGTATCTACATGTCGCTTTATTGTTTTGCGATATTATAAATTTCTGCAAATCAAAAAAGGTTTTATTACTTATTTGTTTGATTTGAACAGTTTTTTTGGATATCGGCAAAAACTGCTCGATATAAAAATCATTATTCATTGTGAAAATTGTGTTGTGCGATTATCAAATACCCATCCCACAGAATTCAACTTAACAGCACTATCTTCATCATATGTGTAATTATGATCACCTATTTCAACAGGAGCAACATTGTAAAAATTATAAATCTTGCGTATTGGTCTAAAAGCTTGAGTATTATATGGTGCAGATCTTGCATGTCTGTATCTTGAAAAGTGTATTATCTGCATGTGTGGACACTTTACCCTCTCGTTTTCATTTTCGTACGCAAAAAAACCCTTATACGAACATGATATCATCCAAGGTCTAAGTACTGTTTCAACAAAATCAACATTGGTCTCTTTAAAGCGAGTACCGATACGCTGTCCAGCAAAAGGTGTTCTTTTTCCTGCCATTCCTGGTACATTAAAGCCTCCGAACGGCACAGAAGCTTCTTCTTGGCTAAATCCATCGCCTGGGAGGGTGACATTATCTATAAAAAAGCAACCTATTTCTTCTGAAAATTGAACCTTGCTATTAATTGCTTTTTCGTAATTAGTAGAGAAGTTCCAATCTCTACCAGATACAAGAGATTCATAATCTCTAACTTTTTGTATTATAGGTGTGGGAAAACTATGTATTAATAATATCCACTGTGAGTTAAGTGAAAGATTATATTCCCACTCATCAAATAAGGAAAGATATGTGTCTCTAGGTGAATTTGCCACCTATATATTTATTAGAGTGGTGCGTTCTCTTCAAAGAAATGATACGCAATGGTCGTATCAAAATATACAGGTTGTCCCGTACCTTCTGCCATTGAATATTGAATCTTGCCTACATTACGAATATTAGCACCTACAAGCTTAAAGATCGTTACCGGTTCAAGATTCTTATCAACTTGAGCAAGTGTGATTGTACTGCCGCGACCCGCTATGTTGTAATCACCTGTACTTGTTGCATCATCAAATACTCTACGTGATTCAGCAAGAAATTTATTTCTTAATTGTGAGTTAGCGTCACAATAAAAATTAATATTATATGCTTCACTACCTGGATATCTAACTGTTCCAGCGATATTAAACGGTAGTCCCATAAATTTTGATTGCACATTAACATTTTCGCGAGAAGGTAATTCTGCAGTGCGTGCGTAGATCAATTCACCTTCGTTAAATGCTGCACCACCAGCAAAATTAATACTTAGAACACGAAAGAGAAAATCACGTGAAAATTCTCTTGCAATCGCGCGATCATAAAAATTACCAATTGTTTGTAGCGTCTGGGCCATATAATTATTTAATCATCTCGATAAAAAATAGTCATTTTTTATTTGATTGGTTAGCAATTACTTTTGCTATTTTACGCATTCTCGGTGCTACACCCGTTCCTTCTTTTACAGACTGCCTGTACTCTGCATTATCAAGAAACTCCTCTGCTGCTTTCCTCCACATTCCTTTATTAATTAATTTAATTGTATTAGGTGATCCTGACACATCTCCTCTAAAAATCCCATCTAAAAGAGCTATCTTTAATTCATCATTATATGTATCGTATTTTGGAAACAGTCTACGAGCAGTTGCTAATTTTTTCTTTGAATCCTTTTCAAATAGATCAAGAACTTCCTTTTCACTAAGTGTTTTATTCTCATATGTAGGCAATTCTTCTTTTGTAACAAGATGTCCAACACCAATTGTATTATATCCCTTGTGATCCTTGTACATTTTGTGATATTCTATTCCTGCTTCACCTAGTTCATTTTTTCTAATATATTCCATTGCTTTTTTGAGAAACTCTGTGCCTTTATTGGTATCAATAGGAGCAACTTGCTTCTGTTTTGGCGGCGTTATTGCTTTTTTAAGCATTTCTTGACCCGCTTCAGCATTTTTTGGTGCGGTTTTTTGTATTTCTGAGTATATTTTTTGAACTTTGGGAGAATTCTGTATTTCAACAGCCTTTTGTTCTATTCTTTTAACAACTTCTGGATCTTTTTCTCTTAATTGCTGCTTTACCTTATCTCCAATTTCAAACA
>Ga0129342_1000017_pt1 | contig 52461 bp, 50 predicted proteins | sample CPBDNA_5_FD_94426 | JGI IMG/M metagenome (GOLD analysis project Ga0129342, IMG submission 94426) | Freshwater to marine salinity gradient microbial communities from Chesapeake Bay, USA - CPBay_Sum_15_0.2_DNA | ecosystem: Environmental > Aquatic > Marine > Coastal | place: USA: Chesapeake Bay...
CTACTTCTTCTTCAGCAGGAGCTTCTTCAGTAGGAGCTTCTTCAGCAACTACTTCTTCTTCAGCAGGAGCTTCTTCAGTAGGAGCTTCTTCAGTAACTACTTCTTCTTCAGCAGGAGCTTCTTGAACCTTTGCAGCAGCTGCTTCAGCTGCTCTTTCCTCAGCTTCTTTGGCTAGTCTTGCTTCAATAGCTGCTTTTTTAGCATCTGCTTTTGCTTTTTTTGCATCTAATTTAGCTTTAAGTTCTTCTGGAGATAGATTTGCTTCTTTAACAAGAGTTTGCACTCTATCGCTAACTTGAGCACCTTTTGATACCCATTCATTTAGTTTGTCTAGGTCAAGCCTTAATCTTTCCTCTTGACCGCTAGCAGAAGGATTAAAAAATCCTAATCTTTCAATGAATTTACCGTCTCTTGGGCGTCTTTCATCTGCAACAGTTATAAAGTAATAAGGGTTTTTCTTTGCCCCACTTCTTGCTAATCTAATAATTACCATATTTATTTATATTTTCTAAATGTTAAAAAAGATGTGTATTTTAGGTTAACCTTGATAATATTGATAGTATTAATATATAAAGTTTTCAATTATCCATAACTAATATGAATTTCATTACACAAGTAACTATATCTATAGTGCTTTATTTTATTGTAAGAACATCTATAAAAAGATCTTCATCTTTATATATATCAAGTCTTATTGCCTCGATATCTTACATATTGATGTATCTGTTTTTATATCAATCCATAACATTACTACCTACGATTCATTTTTTAGTTACAGGTTTAAGCTTAATAATTTTATTTATCTCCTACTATGAGATAGTTTTGCTTGAAAAAAATGTTAGAAAAATTAAATTAGGTCTTTTTGAAAATGTAGAATCTTATCCGATAGAAAGAGGTTATAGGCTTGTATTTAAAATATTAGGCGTGGGATTATTTTTCTTGTCGCTAGCATTAATTTCTGGTTTTGCTATTCAATCAATATTTACTGATAATTTAATTGTAAAAACAATTTTTACTATTATTGCTTGGATTATCTACTTGCTGACAATCATAGGAATAAAATTTTTTAACTACCCAATAAAATATGCCACAAGAGGCTTATTCGTTTCTATGTGGGCTGTTCTTATTGCCTATCTTGCTAACTCATATTTGATTTATAATTAGTTAATGCAATCAGAACCCTCTTTGTTATTTTTATTTCTATCTTTAATTAGCTTGCTAATTTTAAGTGCTTTTTTCTCAGGCTCAGAGACTGGCATGATGGCTGTAAATAAAATTAAATTAAAAAACCTCTCAAAAAAACCGGACAGGGGGGCAAAAAGAGCACTAAAACTTCTTAAAACGCCTGATCTATTGCTGGCAACTATTCTGGTTGGAAATAATTTTGCAAATATATTGGCCTCATCAATAGTTACCATAATAATGTTGAACTATTTTGGTGGTAATGTCTTGCTTGGCGCAGTTTTGTTAACAGCATTTATACTTATTTTCTCTGAGATAACACCCAAAACAATGGCTGCTGTGAAACCTGAAAGTTTTGCTAGAAGATCATCTCTTTTACTAAAAATACTTCTGTATGTTCTTAGGCCTCTTATAGCTATAACAAACTATATAAGCTCAAAAGTTCTAAAGATTTTCAATATAGATGTTGAAGATGCTAAAGATAATGACAATCTGAACACTCAAGAGCTCAAAACTTTATTAGATGAATCTGGTGATCTAATACCAAAACAATATAGAGGTATGCTTTCTTCTATTTTAGGAATGGAGGAACTTGTAGTTGAAGATATCATGACGCCCACTTCTGAAGTTATAGGTATTGATATTGATTTAGGCTATAAGGAAAATAAAGACGTTATAGAGTCTTCAGAATATACTAGACTTCCAGTTTTTAAGAGCTCTATTGATAATGAGCTTGGTACTCTTCATTTAAAAGATTCGCATGACTTTTTGGATAAGATTGAATCTAAAAAAGATGTTCGTAGTGAATTATCAAAAACTTACTTTGTATCTCAATCAACTGCTTTAATGAAACAGTTAAAAGAGTTTCAAGATAATGATAAAAATATGGCACTGGTTGTGGATGAGTATGGAGAAATTCAAGGTTTAATAACAATTGAAGATATTTTTAAAGAAATTGCAGGCAAGTTTGGTAGTGATAGGGTTGAGCTCGAAAAAGAGTTTATTAAGTTAAAGGATGGATCAATTTTAACAGACGGCAACTCTCGGATTCGCGATTTAAACAACTACTTGGATTGGTCTATACCTGAAGAAAATTCAAAAACTATAAATGGACTTATAACAGAATATTTAGATCAAATACCTCAAGCTAATTTATGTATTGAAATACAAAATTATAGATTTGAGGTTTTGGAGATTGATGAAAATTCAATATCAAAAATTAAAATAAAAAAGAATTAGTTCTTTGCTACTTTAATTACAATAAAGGCATAATAGCTCCAATAATAATTAATTTAAATGTCATATCTTAAAACTATAATAATTCAGGTAACTCCTTTTATTCAAAATGCTTCAATAATTTATTGTGCTGAAACAAAAAAATGTGCATTTGTTGACCCTGGTGGCGATATAGAAATAATTCTGGAGAAAGCTAAGCAAGAAGAGCTTATACCTGAAAAAATTCTACTTACACATGGACATATCGATCATGCTGGCGGTGCCAATGAATTATCAGAAATATTAAACTTAGAAATTGAAGGACCTCATTTAGCAGATAAGTTTCTTCTAGATGATCTTCAAAGACAAGGTCAAATGTTTGGGATGATGGCTCAAAATTGTTCTCCTAGTAAGTGGTTGGACGAAGGCGATCATGTAACAATTGGGAATCAAATATTAAAAGTCTATTTTTGCCCTGGACATACTCCTGGACACATCATTTTCTATAGTCATGAAAGTAAATTAGCTATAGTTGGGGATGTATTATTTCAAGGCTCAATTGGCAGAACTGATTTACCTGGAGGTAATCATAAACAATTAATACATTCTATTAAAGATAAATTGTGGCCATTGGGTAATGATGTGGACTTTATCCCAGGCCATGGCCCTATGTCCTCATTCGGTCAAGAAAGAAAATCAAATGCTTTCGTGTCCGATACTATGCTCAATAGTTAATCTATTTTTTGTCGTACCTGCCAGGCGCAAGACCTTTACCAAGTATAGACATAACAGATTGTGGAATATGTTTTAGGATAAACACAAGAATCTTGTATGTCTTGGTAGGAATGCATAATGATTTTCCAGATAAGGTTGCTTCAACTGCCTCTAATGCAACCCTTTTTGCTGAAAACTTCATAAATTTTGGAACCCTATCCATCTCATCTTGAACTCCACTAGCTGTGTGAAATCCGGTAACTGTAAACCCAGGACAAACAGCTGTTGAGGTAATTCCTTTATGATTGTAGTTCATGTTTATAGAGTCGCTAAACCTATTCATAAAGGTTTTAATTGGTCCATATAGGGCCTGAATAGAGGATGGTGGTGAAAAGGCAGCTACAGATGAAACAACCATAATTTTGCCTGAGCCTCTCATGATCATGTCAGGTAAAAAAATCTTTGTCATAGCTATTACAGCGATACCAAGCACCCTAATAAACTTCTCTTCTTCATCCATGGATGTTTCATGGAATGAAGTTTTTATACCATAGCCAGCATTATTTACTAAAATATCAACTTGATAACCCTTATTAACACAGAAATTGAATATTTGATCAGGAGCGCTAGAGTCGCTTAAATCTGACGCAATAAAATCAACTTTAACTTTATATTTTTCAGAAATATCTCTTGAAGCAATCTCTAAAATGTTTTCTCTTCTAGCGGTTAGGATTAAATTGAAACCCTTTTCAGCTAAACAATTAGCAATTTCTAAGCCTATGCCAGAGGAAGCTCCGGTTATTAATGCATATGAATCAGACATAACACTCATACTACCAGTATATATATTTCTAAGATAGAATAATCTGCTAACAATCAATAAAGAGAAAAATAATATGAAAATATTAAATCAAAATCTAAATAGATTTTTACTAACAGCGCTTAGCTGCATTCTGGTATTTGCCAATGTAAATCTTCATGCTGATGATAATGAAATAGAAATTGAAGAATCTTCTGAAGCTTCAGAGCAAAAGAAAAATAAAAAGAACAAGAAAAAAGAATTTGAATCAATAGAGGAGTTTATTGAAGATGGTGAATTTAAAAAAATAGAAGGCTTCATGAACATTCTTCATGAGATAAAAAAAGATAAATATTATTTAATCATTGAGAAAGAAAAACTTAATAAAGAATTTATTTATTTCACATACATTTTAAATGGTCCTCAAGCAGTTGGTGCTAGCGGAGGCTCTCTTGGAGATGGCTCTATACTTGAATTTAGAAAATTCAAGGATGATATTGGACTCTATAAAATCAACACAAAATTTACATATGATGAACCAAATAAAATTTCTCAATCCAAGCTTACAAATATAATAGAAGCTTTTATGGGAAGGTTTGAGGTGGTGGTTAAAGAAGAGGATAAATACTTGATCAGTGCTGATAAATTATTTCTAAGTGAAATCCTTACAAGTGTTACGCCAAATATTCCAAAAGAATTTATGGAATATTACGACTTAGATATTGGGAAGCTTAGTAAAGAAAAAACATATATAGCTGATATAAGAAATTATCCAAAAAATACGGCTATTGAAATTAATTATGGATTTTTTAATCCAAAACCAAAACCTTCCGGCGCGGTAGATGCGGTAGCTGATAAAAGATTCACATTTATTGCTGCAAGGCATTTATTTGTTGAAATGCCAGATGATGGTTTTGAGACTAGGATTGCAGACCAAAGAATTGGTTACTTCTCTGAAAAAGTTACTGATCTATCAACATATGATAATTACCCAGCGAGAGATCTTATGAATAGATGGAGGTTGGTTAAAAAAAATCCTGATGCTGAACTTTCAGAACCAGTTAAACCCATAGTATTTTGGGTTGAAAATTCAACCCCTGAAGAAATAAGGCCTTTTGTAGTTAAAGGCATTGAAGGATGGAATGAAGCTTTTGAAGAAGCTGGTTTTAAAAATGCAATTGTTGCCAAAATTCAACCTGATGATGCTGATTGGGATGCGGGCGATGTTCAGTATAATGTTGTCAGATGGGCCTCTACACCTAGTCCTCGATATTCTGGTTATGGTCCAAGTATTGCTAACCCTAGAACAGGTGAAATTATTGCAGCAGATATCGTCCAAGAGTTTAATGCTATAAAAAGAGGTTACACATATAGAAAGCTTTGGGGCTATTCAGAGGACAATGATCCTTTAGAGCAATGGATTGTTTCATTAACAATGCATGAGGTTGGGCATACTCTTGGTTTAAGACATAATTTCAAATCTTCATGGATTTATAATGCAAAGGAGATTCACGATGTAAATATTACAGGTAAAAGCCATATAGGCTCTGTAATGGATTATGACCCTATTAATATTGCGCCAGAAGGAGTTAAACAGGGTAATTATTTCCCTCATGCTCCAGGATCATATGATAGATGGGCAATTAAATTTGGATACACTCCAAATTTAAGTGATGATGAAAGAACTAAAATTTTATCCCAATCTGTTTTACCAGAATACATATTTGGCACAGATGGAGATGCTATGGGCTCCCCTGGATCAAATATTGACCCAAGAGCAAAGAGATATGACCTATCAAGTGATCCAGTTACTTATACATCACAAAGAATAGATATTTTAAATTCAAAAATTAAAGAATTACCTTCAATTTATTTAAATGACGGAGAAACTTCAACAGAATTTAGATCTACTTTTTTAAGCTTAACAAGAGAAAAAGGAAGATTTATGGAGGGAGTTTCAAGGCTTATTGGGGGGGTATATTCTAATAGAATGGTTAATGGTCAATCTAATATGACACCTTTTGAAGCGGTATCTTATGATGATCAAAAAAAGGCTATGAGCCTAATTAATACCAAGCTCTTGTCGAATGATGCTTTTAGCTTTGATCCTGATTTACTAAAATATTTGCAAAGCCAAAAAAGAGCTGCTTATGCTCCTAGAAATGGAAATGAAGATCCACAACTTCATGCTTTGGTACTAGGAATGCAAGGAAGAGTTTTGGCACATATACTTCATCCCAAAGTAATGCAAAGGCTTGTAGATAGCGCACAATATGGTAATACTTATATGCCGTATGAGGTTCTTAACGATCTCTTTGATGGCATCTTTGTTCAAAAAGAGAATCCCAATACTTTTAAAATGAATTTACAATCAAAATATGTTGATGAACTTATCGATGCTTTGTCTAATAAAGAATATGATGAAATTTCAAAATCTGCTATCTATTCATCGTTGATTGAAATAGAAAATTTTTCTAAAAGACCTTACGGTGATGATTCATATAAAAATCATTTAAAATTTATAAACTGGAAAGTGAATAAAGCTCTAGATAGCTAAGAACTATTTCTTTCTTCTTTTAACAATTTCATTTTCATTTTAGCGCCTCCAGGGGCGCTATATCCTCCGATACTTCCATCTGAACATATAACTCTGTGACAAGGTCTTTTAATGGGTAACGGATTTTTACCACATGCGTTTGCAACAGCCCTAAAAGCATTAGGTCTTCCAATTTTCTGAGCTATCTCTTTGTAAGTAACTGTTTTTCCATATGGGATCTTATCAATCTCTTCCCAAACCTTTTTTTGAAAATCTGTAGCCAATATTACTTAGTCCATGCTGATATATGTTTGATTGCCTCTTCTTTATCACAATCTAACCTAGCATATTTGGGCGTATCCATGGAAATCATCTGATCTGCAATTACATCTACCGATATATCTAAATTAGAAAGTAGACATGCGAGATCTTTTTTTGCTTCTATATTTTCCGTCTCAGATGTTAGCTTTTTTAAGTAATAATTTGTTTTAAATACTAATTGGCCCAATTCGATCAATGCCACTTCTAAATTTTCACATTCTTTATCTTCATATTTATCAATAGCATTTAAAATCCAGTAATAAGGCTTCGAAACTTTTGATTTTGCTTCTTCAAGATTGGGATAAAATTTTGTGTGAGATTTTTCTTTAAACCAGTTATCTTCATGCTCAATAATGCATGACTCTTTAAGCTCAAATAGATATTTTTTAATATCTTGCTTTTTTGTTTTAAATGGATATTTCATACTATTCATATTTCTGAAAAACTTTATCTATCTTTTTTAAAGCCCAATCTATTTCATCTTTTTTAATTACTAAAGGTGGTGCAAATCTAATAACGCTTTGATGAGTTTCTTTTGCCAATATGCCTTCTTTCATAAGAGAAAGGCAGATTTTTTTAGCAGAAATAGTTGAATCTAACTCAACACCAATCCACAGACCTTTGCCTCTAATTTCTTTAATAAAACTATACTTCATCTCAGAAAGTTGAGCTTTTAAGTATGATCCCATAACTTTGCTATTCTCAATTAAATTATCTTCGAACAATAAATCAAGTGCTTTTGATGCCACTCTTGCGGCTAAAGGATTTCCACCAAATGTAGAACCATGAGAACCTGGATTAAAATGACTCATAACTTCTTTTGAGCTAAGGAATGCTGAAACTGGAAGTAAGCCACCGCCCAAAGCTTTACCAAGAATTAAACCGTCAGGTTTAATTCCCTCGTGTTCAAACGCAAATAATTTTCCAGTTCTGCCAAGACCAGATTGAATCTCGTCCAGTATAAGCAATATATTATTTTCATTGCATAGGTCTCTTAATTGTCTAAGCCAGCCTGATTGCGGAGTAATAATTCCACCCTCGCCCTGTATGGGTTCTACTAATACAGCGCATGTATTTTTATTTAACGCATTTTTAATTGAGGTTATTGATTTTTCGCATACCTTTGAGCAATCACAGTTCGATCTACAATATTCAGCTTCAACAAACCCATTCGCAAAAGGTCCAAAACCTTTTTTATATTCCTCTTCAGATGAAAAGCCCACAATGGTAGTGGTTCTTCCATGGAAATTTCCTTCTGCAACAATTATTTCAGCACAATCTTTTTGAATGCCCTTGGTAAAATACCCCCACCTTCTCGCGGCTTTAATGGCTGTTTCAACAGCCTCAGCACCCGTATTCATAGGTAAAACGGATTCAAAATTACTAATTTTTGATAGCTTTTCTATATATTCAGCAAATGGTTCTGTATAAAAAGCTCTAGAGCTAATTGATAGCTTTTTTGCCTGGTCTGTTAGAACCTTTATTAGCTCAGGATGTGAATGCCCATGACTTACAGCGGAATAGGCTGACATCATATCCAGATATTTGTTTCCATCAACATCCCACAAATAAACGCCCTCACCTCTATTGAGAACTATTGGCAAAGGTGAGTAATTTTTAGCACCATAAACCTCTTCTTTAGCAATTAAGTTATTTTGTAAATTACTTGTCATAAGAGTATTCTACTCCTATAAAGATTCATGACATAGGGGAGCTTAATGAAAAATCAATCATCAGATCATCTTTTTATGATAGAACCTGAAGTTTTTTATTCTAATGAACAAACTTTAGAATCTAATCATTATCAATATAAACATGATGAAGAATTAGAGAAAGTTGATATAAAAAAAAGGGCTTTAATAGAATTTAATGGTCTAAAATCTAAAATTGAAGAAAATGGCATAGCTGTTACTTCAATGAAAGGTATAAAAGACTGTCCTGATCATATATTTCCTAACTGGTTTATCACATTTGAAGATAAAACATTTCAACTGTTTAGCATGAAAGCTGAGAATAGAAGATTAGAAAAAACAAACGAAATGGTTAATTTTTTATCTCAAAACTATCGTTTATCTGGAGATTTAACAGAATTTGAAAACCAAGGACTATTTCTTGAAGCTACAAGCAGTATGGTCTTTGACAGAGTTAATAGAGTTGTATATGCAGCATCCTCTGCGAGAACCCATAAAGATTTAACAAAGAAATGGTGCAATGATAATGACTATGAGCTTGTTTTATTTGAAACAGTTAGTCATAAAGGCGACTCTATTTATCATACAGACGTTTTTATGTACGTTGGTCAAAAAGTTATAGGAATATGTTTTGATGTAATACTTCCTGAATTTAAAGATTTAGTTAGAGATAAGGTTACAAAATTTCATGACGTTTTTGAAATAGCAGAAAGTCAGATATTAGATTTTTGTGGAAATAGTCTTGAGGCAAGAAATAAAGATAATGAATTTTTCTTAATTATGTCCTCAAGAGCTTTTAACGCACTAAGTGACAATCAAAAAATTCAACTTTCAAAATATTATAAAAAAATCATACATTCAGACCTAACAACTATCGAAAAGTATGGTGGGGGCTCTGCGCGTTGCATGTTAAATGAGTTGTTTTAAAATTCTTTAGCCCACTTAGCTGTAGTAATGGTTCCCCCTAATGGAAAAAAATGAACCTGTTCTATATTGAAGTTTGGATGATTTTCCTTATATTCTGCTAGCTCACTTATTATCGCTTTTGGTTCATATGGCATTAATAGCTTAGTTAAATCTAGCGCTCGTTTTTGCAATATTTTTATTGATGCCCCAACACCACATTCCATAGAGTATCTCAATAAAGTTTGGAGTTTTGCTGGACCCGCTATACCAATATGTATTGGCAAATCAATGCCCATACCAGAAATTTCATTTGCCCATTCAATAACAGTTTTTGAATCGAAACAAAATTGTGTTGCTATTGCAATTCTGGCATCTGTTCTATTTGCAAATTCGTTTTTCCAAAGTAAAGCCTTATTAACATTCTTGTTAGATTTATCTGGATCAATGTCTTTATTTCCCTCTGGATGACCTGCGATATGAATTCTTTTAAAATTAGCTTTATCAAATACTCCTGTTTCAATTAATTGAATTGAGGAATCAAAATCACCATAGGGCTTGTTAGCGCCCCCTGCAATAACAAGAGCTTCATTTACATTAGCTTCGTTTGAATATTGTGAAATCCAGTTACTTAAAACATTTATATTTTCAATAATTCTTGCAGGAAAATGAGGCATTGGCACAAAGCCCTCATCAGTTATTTTTTTTGCAGTTTTTACCATATCCTCTATTGGAGTGCCTTCAATATGCGCAATATAGATTCGAGTATTTTGAGGGAGTACATCTGCAAAATTATCTATCTTTGCAGCTGCATTGGGGGTAACCTCTATGGAATAACCGTCTAGAAATTTATTGATTGTGCTATCTTTCATGGCAATATTAAAACATAAAATACTGGCGGAGAGTGAGGGATTCGAACCCTCGAACCAGTTACCCAGTTACCTCCTTAGCAGGGAGGCGCTTTCGACCACTCAGCCAACTCTCCGAAATTGATGAAAGATTATAACTCTTTGATGATAAAAAAATACCTAATTATCTATTGAATTCTATTTGCATCCCTAAAGGGATGTCATCCCTAACTTGGCCATCTTCAAATGCTATATGTCCATTACAAATAGTCATATATATGGATGAATTAAAAGTCTTACCTAAAAAAGGTGACCATCCACACTTGTATAAAATATTTTCTTTGGTTACTTGGTATTTCTTATCAAGATCTACAACTACTAGATCGGCATAGTAACCTTCTCTAATAAATCCTCTATCTTTAACTTGGAATCTTCTAGCAACATTGTGAGTAGTTTTCTCAACAATGGTTTCAAGACTTAAAATATTTTGATGATAAAAGTCCATTAAAATTTGTAATCCATGCTGGACAAGCGGGAGACCTGCTGGTGCATCTTGATACTTCCTCATTTTCTCATCCCAGGTGTGTGGGGCATGATCTGTAGCAATAATATCAATTTTATTTTCATGAAGAGCTTTAATAAGGGCTAGTCTATCAGACTCCTCCTTAATTGATGGATTACATTTGATTTGATTGCCAAGCTCAGCATAATCAGATTGATTGAAGTGCATATGATGAACACATACTTCTGATGTTATTTTTTTCCCACTAACATCTCCTCTTGTAAATAATTCCATTTCTTTTTCTGTGGTTAAATGGAAAACATGAAGATCTGAATCATATTTTTTAGCTAGATCAACAGCAAGAGAGCTTGATAGATAACAACTTTCTACATCTCTAATTAAATGATGATGTTGAGCAGATAAATCATCACCATATTTTTCAAAAAATAACTGTTCATTTCTTTTAACTGTTGTTTGATCTTCACAATGAGTTACCACAATAAGTGGTGAATAATTAAATATATCATCGAGTGCATCTAAGCTATCTACTAACATCTCTCCTGTAGAAGCGCCCATAAAAACTTTTAGCGCGGCTGCTTGATTGACATCAACCCTTTTTATTTCTTCAATATTGGTATTGCTTGCACCCAGATGAAAGGAATAATTTGAGCGAGATTTTGTGCTGGCAATATCAAACTTTTTACTTAAATTTTCATTGGTTGTAGTCGTTGGGTTTACGTTAGGCATTTCAAAATAACTGGTAACGCCCCCAGCTAGTCCCGCCCTAGACTCAGTTGCAATATCACCTTTATGAGTCAATCCTGGCTCTCTAAAGTGAACCTGATCATCAATTAATCCTGGTAAGACGTATTTACCTTCAATATCAATAATTTTTTTTGTTTCAGAGTCTATAGAGTCTTGAATTAATTCAATTCTATTATTCTTTATTGCAATATCGGATTCGATTATTTTATTTTCGTTTACAATCCTACAGTTCTTTAAAATTAAATCATACATACTATTTCTCCAATTCAAATGCATTGTGAAGGGCTCCGACTGCCAGATCTGTTTCATCCTCTTTTATAACAATTGTAATTTTTATTTCTGACGTACTTATCATTTGAATATTAATTCCAGCTTCAGATAAAGCTTTAAAAGCTGAACTAGCTATACCAGCATGAGACCTCATTCCAACGCCAACCAAAGAAACCTTGGCAATGTTTGAATCTATTAATAAATCATCAAACTCCAATGTTTTTCTGAGGTTGTGTATAACATCTGTCGCAGCTATTTCGTCTTCTTTTGATACTGTAAATGTGAAATCAGTTTTTCCATTAACGCTTACGTTTTGAACGATAACATCAACTTCAATATTAGCGTCGCTCAAAGGTCCTAATATCCCATAAGCCATTCCTGGAGTATCACTAACTCCATGAAGAGTAAATTTAACCTGATCTTTCTGAAAGGCTATTCCAGAAACTAGTCCATTTTCCATATTATTTTCCTCAAGTGATATTAGGGTACCATTTCCAGATTCAAAACTGGATAAAACTCTTACTGGTACTTTGTATTTATTTGCAAATTCTACTGCCCTAATTTGTATTACCTTTGCTCCCTGGCCTGCCATTTCAAGCATCTCTTCCATAGTTATCGTGTCTAATTTTTTTGCTTCGGGAACAATTCTGGGATCAGTAGTATAAATCCCATCAACATCAGTATAGATATCGCATCTCTCAGCTTTCATTTGTGCAGCTATTGCTACTGCTGTTGTGTCTGAGCCACCTCTTCCTAATGTAGTAACATCACCGGATTCTGTGATTCCTTGGAATCCAGTAATAATAGGAATAATTCCTGCATCAAGTGTTTCTTGAATTTTTTTGCCATCTACATCTAAAATTCTTGCTTTTGAATAGGTGCTAGTTGTCTTCATTGAAATCTGAGATGCAGAAAAAGATTTTGCTGGAACTCCTATTTGATGAAGGGCCATGGCTAAAAGAGCTGCACTTACTTTTTCACCCGTTGATATAAGCGCATCAAACTCTCTTCTGCTAGGATTAGCTCCAAAGCTTTTTGCTAAACTTATTAATCTGTTAGTTTCACCGCTCATTGCTGATACTACAACTACAATAGAGTTATCAAGCGATGCTTTTTGAACTATCTTAGCTACAGACGCGATTCTTTCTTCTGAGCCAACAGATGTTCCTCCAAACTTTTGAACTATGATATTAGGCATATTTTTTTAGTTTGCGATGGATTTTACTGAATTTAAAATAGATGTCACGAATTCATTAAGATTTTTAGTCTCACCGGCTCCTTGAGCAAAATCTGGCCTTCCACCACCTTTGCCATCCAGCTGTTCACATAACAAAGAAACCACATCTTTTGCTGAAATCTTATCAACTAAATTCTCAGTTACTCCTGCAACAACTGCTACTTTATTACCAATCACATTCAACAAAACAATACATCCTTTTGAAATCGAAGCTTTTTTACTATCAACCATTCCTCTTAAAAGCTTACTATCTTCAATGGCAACTTGCTCAACATGCAAAACCCAATCATCAATTTCATGAGACTCTGTTAAAACGATTTCTGCAGACTTAAATGACGTTGAACCGGTTTTTTTTAACTTCTTATTTTCTTCGATTAATGCCTCTACTTTTTCAAGTATTGCCTCTGCTGGAACATTTAATTTTTGCTGAAGTGATTCATTTACATTTCTTACTTTATTGATGAATTCTAAAGCTTTTTTTCCACCTAAGGCTTCGATTCTTCTCACACCTGATGCAACACTAGATTGGCTGGTTATAACAAAAACTCCAACATCTCCTGTTCTTTTGATATGAGTGCCACCACAAAGCTCAACTGAAAAAGATTTTTCACCCATGCTTAAAACTCTTACTTCATCTTCATATTTCTCACCAAACAATGCCTGAGCTCCAGAACTAATTGCATCATCTAGGTTCATGACTTCAGTTTTAACCTCAAGATTATTTAAAGATTCTTTGTTAACTATTTCTTCAATAGAGCATATTTCATCTTTCGTAAGAGGTTTAGGGTGAGAAAAATCAAATCTAAGCTTTGACTCATCTACCAATGACCCTTTTTGTTGAACATGGTTTCCAAGAACCTGTTTGAGTGCTGCATGCAATAGATGTGTAGATGAATGATGGATAGCTATAGCTGATCTTTTTTCTTTTTCAACACTCATATTAATTACATCACCATTTTTTAATGAACCTTTTTCGATAACTGCCTTATGTATAAAAACTTTTCCTTGTTTTTTACAATCTAAAATAGTACCAGTTGTCTTACCAGATATAAACCTGCCTGTATCTCCAACTTGACCGCCTGACTCTCCATAAAAAGGAGTTTTATCACAGGCAATAAAGATTTCTTCAGCCTCTTTTGCTTCCTCAACCCTATCTTGATTTTTCCAAAGAACTAAAATTTTAGATTCAGCTTCTAACGACTCATAACCAAGGAATTCAGTCTCATCAACACCTGATGCAGCAGGTAGCGAAGAAACAAAATTACTTCCTGCTTTAGATGATCGTTTTTGTTGATTCATGCTGGTCGTGAAACCTTCTTCATCGATTTTTAGTCCTTTCTCTCTAGCAATATCTGCTGTTAGATCATACGGAAAACCAAAAGTATCATGAAGTTTAAATACTACAGTTCCAGGTATTACATCATCATCAAGATTATTAATTGCCTCTTCTAAAATATTTATTCCTTTATCTAGAGTTTCAAAAAATTTAATTTCTTCATCCTTTATGGTCTGAGTAATATGCTCTTTTTTTTCTTTGAGCAAAGGATATGCTTTATTCATTAACTTTTCTAAATCTTGGACCAGCATGTGTAAAAATGGTTTTGTGGCACCCATCTTGTATCCATGTCTTATGGCTCTTCTTAATATCCTTCTTAAGACATAGCCTCTGCCCTCATTCTCCGGCACAATTCCATCAGCTATTAAGAAGCTGGTTGATCTAATATGATCTGAGATAACTTTATGTGACTCACTTTCATCATTACCTAAAACTCTCTGAGATGCTTTAATTAAATCTTTAAATAAATCAGTATCGTAATTAGAATTTACTCCCTGCATCACTGCAGCAATTCTCTCTAGTCCCATACCTGTATCAACTGATGGTTTTGGCAGAGGACTCATCTTGCCCGAATCATCTCTGTTATATTGCATGAAAACTAGATTCCATATTTCTACATAACGGTCACCCTCATCACCATCAGATCCAGGAGGTGTTCCTTCAATATGATCACCGTGGTCGTAATATATTTCCGAACAAGGCCCGCATGGTCCTGTATCGCCCATTGACCAAAAGTTATCTTCATCACCAAGCCTTACAATTCTTTCTGGCTTAACGCCAATTACTTCTTTCCAAATTTTTGCAGCCTCATCATCGTCTTTATAAACTGAAATCCATAATTTATCTTTTTCTAAACCCAATACTTCTGTTAAAAACTCCCATGCATATTTGATAGCATCTTCTTTGAAATAATCTCCAAAGCTGAAGTTTCCTAACATTTCAAAAAAAGTATGATGTCTCAAAGTGTATCCAACATTCTCAAGATCATTATGTTTTCCGCCTGCCCTTATACATCTTTGAGAGGTTGTAGCTCGAACATACTTCCTTGATTCAGTTCCTAAAAAAACATCTTTGAATTGAACCATTCCTGCATTAGTAAATAGTAAAGTCTCGTCATTTGCTGGTATAAGAGGGCTCGAATCCACAATATGATGCTCTTTAGAATTAAAGTATTCGAGGAAAGCTTGTCTTATGTCGCTAGTATTCATTGTTAGTAAGTTACTAATTTTTTATATTTTTTATAATTCTCTATATAGTGTTGAGCTCCTGTCGAAACCATTTTTTGCTCATCATCACTTAAAGTTCTCTTTATTTTTCCTGGCATTCCAATAACCATCGATCCATCAGGGATTTCCATTCCTTCGGTAATTAAAGCCTTCGCTCCAATAATACAATTTTTACCTATTTTGGCTCCATTTAAAACCACAGAACCTATACCAATGAGACTTCCATCACCTATTTCGCATCCGTGAAGCATAACCATGTGGCCAACTGTTACATTTTTACCTATTAAACATTTATAACCAGGATCGGTATGAATAACTGATCCGTCTTGAATATTTGAACCTTCTCCAACCACTATGGGTTCATTGTCTCCTCTTAGAGTTGCATTAAACCAAATGCTTGCATCTTTAGATAACTGAACATCACCAATTACAACTGCATTGGGTGCTATATAAAAATCATCGCCTTCTGTTTTTAATTTTTTATCGCCTAAATCAATAATCATATTGTTCTCTAATAATATCTAAATCAGCTTTTATAACTTTATCAAAACAAGTATTTATAAAGTCTGCTGTTATCAGTGCTGTAAGACCCCATATTGTTTGATCATTATAAACCCAACTAGGCACTATTACATTTGTATTCTTTCTTTCTATATTATGTTCACGGGCATTCTTTATTAAAAACTCTAATGGGACGGTAAATGTATGAGCTATTTCATCATTATCTATAAAATTTTGCCTTTTTGTAACTAGGCCTATAAAAGGATTTACTTCGATTTTATGTTTTGAAATTAAATAGTTAAGAGAACCCAGGTAGGTAACATCATCTATATTTAAATTGATTTCTTCTTTAGATTCTCTTAAAGAGGTTTCATATAAATCCTTATCGCCTTCTTCCCACTTACCTCCTGGAAAACTAACTTCACCTGAATGTGTTGAGACTTTAGCTGAACGCTGAGTATATATCACTTCTGGATTTTCAATATACTCATCGTGATAGAGAATACCTATAAATACACCTGCCTTTTTAAGGGAAGTTGGCTTAATAGGATTTAGTTTTTCTAGCTTTTGCTTTATGCTGTCTATCATCAAGTTTAGTTTAACTTCTTAAACAAACTTATACTTTAATTGGAAATAAAAAAATTGAAATACTGTTCAAACTGCGGAAGCTCTAAAATCGAATTTGTTATCCCTGTGGATGATCATATAAAGAGATACTGCTGTTCTGAATGTGAAAATATATTCTATACCAACCCTAATATGATTGTAGGAGCATTGTGCATAAGGGATGAGAAGATTCTTATGGCAAAAAGAAATATTCATCCTAGAAAAGGTTTGTGGACCTTGCCCGCAGGCTTTATGGAAAATGCTGAAACTCTTCAAGCTGGCGCTTTAAGAGAAACTATCGAAGAAACAGGGTCTGAAGCAAGAGTTATCATGCCTTATACAATGTTCAGTCTTCCCCATATTAATCAAGTGCATTTGTTTTATCTAGCAGATTTACTAGATGAAAATTTTGGTCCCACTTCAGAGTCCATGGAGGTAAAACTCTTTGATAAAGATGAAATTCTTTGGAATGAACTAGCATTTCCTACTGTCGAGAGAACCTTGAAATACTATATTGAAGACAGTAAAAATAATGAGTTCATTTTTAGAGAAGAAGATATAACTCTTTGGAAGTAGAATTAATTTAAAGAATTTCTAGCATTTATAAATATCTGCATCCAAGGTGAAAACTCTTTCCAATGTTCAGGTCTCCAGCTCATTTGTAATTTTCTAAAAACTCTTTCAGGATGAGGCATCATTATAGTTACTCTTCCATCAGCTGCAGTTATTCCAGTCACTCCTTCAGCAGATCCATTTGGATTTAGAGGATATATTTCAGTATTATTTTCATTCGAATCAACGAAGTTTAATGCTATTTGATTATTAGAAATTAAATGGTCTAGATTGTCTTGGCTAAATTTAGCATGACCTTCACCATGAGCAGATGCTATGGGCATACTCCATCCCTCCATTCCTCTAAGAAGTATTGAATCACTCTTTTGAATTTTGACTTGTGCTAGTCTAGCCTCAAACTGATCAGATAAATTCTTTTCAAAGGAAGGCCAAGATTCAGCGCCTGGAATAATATCTTTTAATTTAGATACCATCTGACATCCATTACAGACTCCAAGGGTAAAAGTTGAGGTGCTATTAAAAAATGCTTCGAATTGATCTTTAACAAAATTATTATGCAATATTGTTTTTGACCAACCGCCGCCTGCACCAAGAACATCGCCATATGAAAACCCACCGCATGCAGCCAGACCATTAAATTCTTTTAAGCTAACATTGTTATCGAGCAAGTCTTGCATATGAACATCTACTGCCTCAAATCCAGCTAGAGTAAATGCAGCAGCCATCTCCATCTGACCGTTTACACCCTGCTCTCTAAGGATTGCGACCTTTGGTTTAGAATCTAAAATATTAAAACTTTCTAAAATTGATTCATCAAAGGATTCATTAGAAAAAAGCCCTGAATGCTCACCATCATCCAATAGATTTAATTCTGAATCAGCAATTGTTTTGTTATCTCTTATTGATTGAATTGCATGACTGACCTCTCTCCAATATCTTTCTAAAGTAAGAACAGATTCTGAAAAGAAATTTTCTGATTCATTTCTAATAGTAATATTTTTGCTATCTGAAACTGAGCCAATGACATTTACGTACAATCCTGTAGATAGGAGTTTTTCTTGTATGTTTTCAATATCTGATTCAGCTACTTGTAATACTAATCCTGTCTCTTCAGCAAAGAAATATTCATTTAAATTTTCTTCATTTAGTTTTGAATCAAATATATCAAGACCTATTTTCTTAGTAAAAGCCATTTCTATAAGGGAAGTTATTAAGCCGCCATCAGAAACATCATGAAGAGCCAATATTCTCTTTGTAGCTACTAATTCCTGAATAGAATTAAACATCTCTTTTAATAAATTCATATCATCAATATCTGGTGTATTGATGAAATTGGATTGAGTCACTTCAGAAAAAATAGATCCAGACATTCTGTTTTTATCATTTAATTTCACATGAATTAATTTTGAAGGAGTATCTATATTCAGCTCAGGCGTAACTGCATTTCTAACATCTGCAACTGGTGCCATTGCGGTAATAACTCCAGATAAAGGACTTTTAACAACTCTCTCAACTGATCCGTCTTCCCATTTTGTTCTCATGGATAAAGAATCTTTGCCAACGGGCACTGAGATATCTAAATCCACACAAGATTTAGATAGTGCTTCAACGCCTTCTCTTAATGCTAAATCTTCAACCTCTTCTCCAGTTGCAGCCATCCAATTTGCTGACACCTGAACATGATCGAGGCCTTTTATTAATACTCCTGACATATTAGTTAAAGCTTCGGCTATAGACATTCTCATAGATGCAGCAGGATTATTAACTGCAAGAGTTGGCTTTTCTCCAATAGTTAAAACTTCTCCGCTGTTAGCAGTAAAAGATCGTAAACTCATTGAATAATCTGATACAGGAACTTGGTATGGTCCAATGAATTGGTCTCTTGCAACCATGCCTCCCACTGTTCTATCTCCAATAGTTATTAAAAAAGATTTGCTTGATACAGTTGGGTGACCAAGTACTTTTTTGAGACTTTCATTAAACTCAAATTTTGATGAATTATCTTCGTCTTTATTGACTGACTCATGTTTTGAAACTGTCATACCAGTAATAGGTAAATCTCCAAATAACATAGACAAGGGAACGTTCACTGGATAGGAGTCTGTTTTTGAATCAAAAAGTTTAACTGACTTCTCAGTTGTGGTTATGCCCACAAATGCATAGACACACCTTTCTCTTTTACAGATATTTTCAAAAGCTTCTTTATTCTTTGGATGAACAGCCAGTACATATCTTTCCTGAGATTCATTAGACCAAATCTCCATGGGTGACATGGATTTATCTGAGTTCGGAATCTTATCAAGTTCAATATAAACACCCAGATCAGAATCCTTTGCTAATTCTGGGATGGCATTAGATAAACCGCCAGCACCAACATCATGAATAAATTCAATAAAACTATTATCTTGAGAAGAGCATACATTAATTACTTCCTGACACCTTCTCTCCATTTCTGCATTGTCTCTTTGTACTGAAGCAAAATCTAAGTCCTCATCACTGTCTCCAGAAGAAACTGAAGAAGCTGCTCCCCCTCCAAGACCGATTAACATTGCAGGACCACCAAGAACCACAACATGATAGCCTTCGGTAATTTGTAATTTAAAATTATTTCTGTCTCTTATTTCACCAATACCACCTGCCAACATAATTGGTTTGTGATAACCAAAAGCAGTATTGTTATCATTAAATTGGGTCTCATAAGATCTAAAGTACCCAAGGGTAGAAGGTCTTCCAAACTCATTATTAAATGCTGCAGCTCCAATTGGTGCTTCAATCATAATATCTAATGGTGAAGCAATTCTTTCTGGTTTATGTTCATTACCTTCCCAACTTCTTTTAAGGTTTGGAATTCTTAAATTAGAAACATTAAAACCCACTAATCCTATTTTTGGCTTAGCTCCTCTTCCAGTGGCACCCTCATCTCTGATCTCTCCGCCAGATCCTGTGGCTGCCCCGGGATATGGAGAAATAGCTGTTGGGTGATTGTGTGTCTCAACTTTAATAGTTGAATTCAGTTTGTCTTGCACAAAACTATAATGATTTTTGTCATTCAAATGTAGTCTTTCTACTTCCTCACCTTCTGTAATAGCAGCGTTATCTTTATAAGCTGAAATAATCCCATTTGGTGACCGTTTGCTTGTCTCTTTTATAAGATCAAAAAGGCTGTTATTTTTTGCTGCTCCATCAATGGTCCATTTAGCATTGAATATCTTGTGCCTGCAGTGCTCAGAATTGGCTTGGGCAAACATCATAAGCTCAGCATCTGTAGGGTTTCTAGCTGCTTTTGAGTAAAAATCATATACATACTCTATTTCATCGCTACTCATTGCAAATCCAAAGCTTTTATTGGCTTCTTGAAGAGTTTTTATACCTCCACTGATAATATCAATAACACTGACTGCTCTTTGTGGGTCAATATTTAAAAAATCTTTACATTCTTCATAATTAAAATAAATAGATTGTGTCATTCGATCAATAAACATTGATAAATCCAAATCAGTATCTTGAGAAAAATTAGAAATATGAAATCCATAGAATTTTTCAATTCTGCTGACATCTTTTACGCCAACATTTTTAATAATGTCTTCGGTTTTTGACGACCAGGGAGAAATAGTTCCAGACCTAGGACCAACTAAAAAAGAAAATGTTTCCAATAAATCGTTGGCATTTAAAATATTTTTTAGATCACCAAGATTTAGTTCATGATTTTCTGAGGCTAAAATATATATTTCATTTGAACTAATTTCAGCGTTTTGATTATTTGATTTGTTGAAGTCGAGATTGAGTTGCTCTAACTTGGAGTCTGAAAAACTTTTTTTGCCTTGTAATATAAAGGTATTAGTCTTTGACACTTTTCTCAGTCTGAAATATTGTATACAACAATTATAAAGTCTTTTAAAAGAAATAATTAAAAATGAGGAATATCTTTAAACTTTTTTTCAGTCTAACAGCTCTAGTTGTTCTGACTTCATGCGATGTTTTTTTAGTGCAAAATGATGACGGTTTTAAGTGTGAATCTCACCTTGAAAAAGTTTATGAAAAAACTTCTCTAAATAATTTTGAGCAAACAAAATTTAAAGATCTTTTAGAGAATCGATTTCCAAAATATAAAGAAATGTTTGAACAAGCAGCTGAACAAACTGCTATTGATTCTGATCTTTTAGCCGCTATTTCTTTTCAAGAATCACAGTGGGATCCAAGAGCAAAATCTAATATGGGTGTAAGAGGAATGATGATGGTTACCCTTGAAACAGCTGCCATAGTTGGTGTTGAAAAACGATTAAATCCTGAACAAAATATTACAGGTGGTGCTAAATATTTAGCTATGCTTCAAGATCGAAATGTTTATGGGAAAACTACCGCAGATCAATTATCTATATCATTAGCTAAATACAATTTAGGCCCAACAAATATCATAAATATTGCTAAAGAAATAGATAAAATACCTGCAGAAATAACCTGGCCTGATATAGAAAATAAACTTAAAAACATTACTGGCGAAGATGTAAATCTAGTAGATATTAATGGATATTCTAGAGGACAACAGGCAATTGATTATGTTCATAGAGTAAGAAGTTATTATAAGCTTTTAGCAGCTCACTCCTGTACTCATCCTAAAGATCAATTAACTTTCTTTTAAGGAATTTCATTTTATCTCTGCATTGGGCAGCTTTCTCAAATTCCATATCTTTTGCAAATTTATACATCTCATTTTCAATCTTTTCAATGGACTCACTTAAGCCCTCAATAGAGTCTTCTTTAATTTTAAAAGGTAGAGATTTTTCAATGTCTTCCTTCTTAACTTTCGCCTTACCTTTGACAATTCTTGCTCCTTCCATAATGTCTTTAACTTTCGTATTTATAGATTTTGGAGTTATATTATTTTCTTGATTATATTTTTCTTGGATGGATCTTCTTCGATCTGTTTCTGCGATTGCTCGCTCCATTGACCCAGTAATTTTGTCTGCATATAAAATTGCTTTGCCTCTTATATTTCTAGCCGCCCTTCCTATGGTTTGAATCATGGTTGTCTCGGATCTTAAAAATCCTTCTTTGTCTGCATCTAAAATTGCAACCAAACTAACCTCAGGAATATCTAATCCTTCTCGTAGTAAATTAATTCCTACCAGAACATCAAACTTACCAAGTCTGAGATCACGAATAATCTCAACACGTTCAACAGTATCTGTATCCGAATGCATGTATCTTGCAGAAATTCCATTTTCATCAAGATAATCCGTTAGGTCTTCAGCCATTCTTTTTGTAAGGGTAGTAATTAAGACTCTTTCTTTAAGAGCAACCCTTTCATTACATTCACCAATCACATCATCAATTTGAGTGGATGCTGGGCGAATTTCAACATCTGGATCAGTTAGTCCTGTTGGCCTAACCAGTAATTCAACTAAATTATCTTGATGTTCTGCCTCGTATCGGCTTGGTGTGGCTGATACATAGACTCTTTGGGGCGCTAAAAGCTCCCATTCATCAAATTTTAGAGGTCTATTATCCATTGCTGATGGCAGTCTAAAGCCATATTCTACAAGGGTTTCCTTCCTTGAGCGGTCTCCTTTATACATAGCACCTATTTGAGGCACAGAAACATGAGATTCATCTATAAAAACTATGGCATTTTTAGGTATATAGTCGAATAAACATGGCGGGGATTCGCCTGGATTTCTTCCAGAGAGATATCTAGAGTAGTTTTCAACACCTTGGCAGTATCCAAGCTCTCTCATCATCTCTATATCGTAATTTGTTCTTTCCTCAAGCCTTTGAGCTTCCACCAGCTTATTTATAGATCTTAAATACTCTAACCTCTCTTTTAGCTCATCTTTAATACTATCGATACAATTTAAAACAGTTTCTTTAGGAGTGACGTAATGTGTTTTTGGAAATATTGTTGCTCGCGGCACTTCATTGATAACTGCTCCAGTAAGTGGATCAAACCAAGATAATTTTTCTATTTCATCGCCAAATAGCTCAATTCTCAATGCTTCACTATCGGAATCTGCTGGGTAAACATCAATAGTATCTCCCCTCACTCTAAAAGTTGCTCTTCTAAAATCTAAATCGTTACGTGTGTATTGCAAAGAAGAAAATCTTCGCAGCAAGTCTCTTTGATCAATAATGTCACCTCTGTCTAAATGGACCACCATTTTTAGATAAGACTCTGGCGCACCAAGGCCGTATATTGAGGAGACTGTTGCTATAACAATAGTATCTTTTCTCTCTAGCAATGCTTTTGTTGCAGATAATCTCATTTGCTCTATGTGTTCATTGATAGAAGCATCTTTAGCAATATAAGTATCGGAGGTTGGTACATAAGCTTCAGGCTGATAGTAATCATAGTAAGAAACAAAATACTCTACAGAATTCTCTGGAAAGAAATCTCTAAACTCTCCATAGAGTTGAGCTGCCAGTGTTTTGTTATGAGCCATGATGATTGCAGGCCTTTGAGTCTCCTCAATAACCTTAGCCATAGTGTAGGTTTTGCCAGACCCCGTCACCCCTAATAGGGTCTGATGCAGCAGTCCATCTTCAAGACCACCAACTAAACTTTTAATAGCATCAGGTTGAGTTCCTGCTGGCTCAAAATTAGATACTACCTTTAATGCTTTTGTCATTTACTTATCTATTAAAAATTACTTATAATGCACATCCGCGTTCCCGAATAGCTCAGCGGTAGAGCAGTTGACTGTTAATCAATTGGTCGTTGGTTCGATCCCAACTTCGGGAGCCACTTAAGCTCTTATTGTACATTCATGATCATAAATTTCTTGATCAACTTATAAAGATTATCTCTTGTATTAGAAAAAGAAGTTTTTAGCTGTTTTTCTGAATAACTATCATTTGCAGGATCTTCATTCATCCAGTGAAGGCTTAGTGCTTTGCTTGGCAATACTGGACAGACCTCTTCTGCGCATAAAGTAATTGCATAATCTAAATTATCTATAAAGTCTTTATCTAAATCATCTGTGGACTTTGAATATTGATCACGAATGTCTATACCAATATCATCCATAGCAATTATTGCACTAGGATGAACTTCTCCTGAAGGTATTGAACCGGCACTTTGTATATTGTGCTCTTTTCCAAACATAGATTTTGCAAGACCTTCAGCCATCTGACTTCTTGCTGAATTTGCAACACATAAAAAAAGTATATTCATAATCTTAATTGAGGAATAATTTAATAGAGAGTATCTTATAGTTAATAGGAGTAATCAATATTGTGAGAAAACAATTCGATGTTAATTCGATGCTTAAAGGTCTTCATGGCAAATTAGGTGATGAGGATTATATTGAACCATTAGAAATTCTCATTAATTCCCTTAATAAACACAATAAATTTAATCGATTTGGAACAATAGCTTTCAACCATCAATTAAAAAACAGGTTAAAAATGAGGAAGATGCTCAATGAACTGCATTTAAATAATAATTTTGATGAGCCAGCTGATCCAGTTTTTGTTATAGGCTTGCCAAGATCTGGAACATCATTACTTTTTAATCTCTTATCTTTAGATATAGCCCATAGGTCACCGATGTATTGGGAAATTATGCATCTAATGCCTCTTACAAAAACTAAAGCAGCCAGGCAAAGAAGAGAATTTAAAACCAATGCCGAACTTAAGCTAGCAAAAACTATTATTCCAAAATTAAGAGCAATTCATACTATAAGAGCTTCAACTCCTGAAGAATGCCAACAAATTGCAACCATGAATATAAGAAGCTTTGTATATATGTGTATGGCGGATATACCAGAATATATTGAGTATCTAAAAAATACTTCTTTTGATTCTGTCTTTAGATGGCACAAAAGGTTTTATCAGGCTTTGGAACTTAATGGCAAACCTACTCGTTGGTTGTTAAAAGATCCAAGTCACATAGGTCATATACCTCAAATTCTAAAAGAGTATCCAAATGCAAAATTTATTCATATTCATAGAGATCCTGTTGAATCAGTTGGTTCTTTTTGCAGTCTAACTAAAAATGTAAGGCTGGCTTTCTCAAAAAAAGTTGATACTCATAATATTGGCGAAACTGTAATTGATTTCTGGAATCATAATTTAACGAAAGGTATGTTGGATAGAAAATCTCTTTCTAATAATCAAATAGTTGATATTCAGTATTCGGAATTTGTAAAAAACCCACTTGAACTGATTAAAAATACCTACATGCAATTAAACTTTGATATGAACATAGAGACTGAAAATAAAATTCAAAACTATCTATTAAAGGATAGAGAGGTTAAAAAATCTCAACACACATATTCTCTTGATGAATATGGATTAAATGAATCCATTATTAAAAGCCAATTTAAGGACTACATGCTCAACTTCGATTTTTAATGATAAAATCAACTTTTTTAATTTAAAGCTAAATCTGTGAAAAATTACAATATATTAAAAATAGCTATATATTCTCTAGCAATAGTATTTGTTCTTAATTCTTGTTCTAAAAAAAATGATGAAGCTGAAATGCCAATTATTGAGGAGACGAGCATGACACAAGTTACTATAAAAACTTCCCTTGGAGATATTCAACTAGAATTAGATGGTGAAAAAGCACCTATTACTGTTGAAAACTTTGTATCGATAGCTAATTCTGGTTATTACGCAGGAACTATATTTCATAGAGTTATTAATGGCTTTATGGTTCAAGGCGGCGGTTTAAATGCTGACATGAGCAACAAGTCTACTGGTACAGCCCCTATTCAAAATGAAGCTAATAATGGCTTAGCTAATGATCGCGGAACAATTGCTATGGCAAGAACCATGGAACCACATTCTGCAACAGGTCAATTCTTTATCAACCATAAAGATAATAGTTTTTTAAACCATACAGGTGAAAATCCTCAAGGCTGGGGTTATGCGGTGTTTGGTAAAGTTACAGAAGGTATGGATGTTGTAGATGCAATTGCTGATGTTGCAACTGGTTCCTCAGGCGGACATCAAGACGTACCTCTTGAAGTGATTACAATTGAATCGGTAACTGTTGCTGAATGAAGCCTCGCTTTATCTCAGATTTACACTTAAGCCATAAACACCCAGAACTTACTCAAGCCTTTTTTAAATTCTTAGATGAATCAAAAGAGGCTTGTACTCACCTCTTTATTCTTGGAGATCTCTTTGAGACCTGGGTTGGAGATGATGATGATCTACCTCTTCATCTTAAAATCAAAGAAGCCCTAAAATCATTTACAACTAACGGACCTAAAACTTTCTTTATGCATGGCAATAGAGATTTTTTAGTCGGCGAATCCTTTGCCAATGAGACTGGCATTACTATATTGCCAGATCCCTACACTCTTCAAATTAACAACCAAAAAGTCATTCTTAGTCACGGCGACTTCTTGTGTACAGACGATAAGGAGTATATTAATTTTAGAAACCAAGTACGGAATCAAGATTGGCAAAATAACTTTTTAAAGAAAACTTTAGACGAACGCAAACAAATTGCTGCAAGCTTAAGGGAAGATAGCAAAGAAGCCACCTCTAAAAAATCAGATGCTATAACCGATGTTAATAATCAGTCAGTTGAAGACTTTATTAACAAACATCAACCTCACCTTTTTATTCACGGTCATACACATAGGCCGAATATTCATGGTGTTGGATCTTCTAAAAGAATTGTTCTTGGGGATTGGGGAAACTATGGCTGGGTTTTAAATATCAATGACCAAGACTTTGAGCTAGAGAAATTCTCTATTTCCTAGTTATAGGCCTTGCTACCAAACCAATAATTAATAAAAACAGTCCAAGTATCATCCTCGGATCTCCCAAATAAAGCTCTGGCTCTGCTGGAAAAGCGATTGTTTTTTCTAGTGCTGCAACTTTATATTCATGCTCACCCAATAGGGCTGGATTAGCTACTATTTCTAAAAATGATCGTCTGCTTTGGTATCTCATTAATACTGCTTTTTCCCAAACTTTAGCATTTTTTATGCCAACTACATCCATAGCATCACTGACTGCAGATGAGAAAAATACTGGATGAGATGCTCTTTTGAAGAGCTCTGGATACATATGCTCCATATATTTATTCATAAGATTATCTGCTGAATCGTTTGCGCTAGTGCCATCAGAAAAAGTTGGGTTATCTGACATATCAATAATATTGACCATGAAAAATTGCTTGCCCGAATCTTCCTTCATAAACTTTGTCATTGAACTTAAAAATGCCCGTGCTCGATCTTCAGGAATATTATCTTGGACTCCATTTCTTTCAAGCTGGCTTATGAAAGATTTAATCTCTTCATCGCTCAGCTTGCCTCCAAGGTCGGTATACCAAATAAAGAAAGATGAATAAATGACTAATAAGGATATCCAAACTTTCATAATTATTTATTTCTCTTATTTACTACAGATAGTAAAAATACTATTGTTGTTATTCCAAAGGCTACTGGCGCCCCATCTATTCCAGGTGTGTTATTTGTTGTATAAGTTCCTATCATCCCAACGTCAACTCTAATGAGAGGATAAACAAATAATCTTATACCCCAGTCAATAAGCCAAAATACATTCATCAAAGGGATAAGAGATTTATATTTAAAGACAACCACCCAACAGACAAGACAAAAAAGAAGCTGTGATGCACCCCATAAAGAAAAAAATCTATAAATAACCGGCATAGGATCTGGATCGCCAGTTAAAACTACAAAGTTTGCAATTCCATGTAGGCCCCAAGATTCAAATAACATGTGAACTATAGATCGCCAAGTCATTAGTGCTGTAAATAATATGAATGCCCATACAGCAATCTTTGGACTATCAAGCTCGTTGGTAGCTGTCTTAGGTAAGATTTTAGAAAAATTAAACATACTTCTATTTTACATAAATCATATATATAAAGTGTAGATAATTTTGCACACTAGCTGATAAAGAAAATATTGTCCTCTTTCAATTTATACTGTATATTTATACAGTATTTAAAAATCCTTATGAAAGTTAACTATATCGGAAAAATTTCTGAAGAAAATCTGCCGGCAATATTTGTCCCTTATTTTCTTGAGTCTGTGCATGCAGGGTTCCCCAGCCCTGCAAGCGACTATATTGAAAGTCCAATAGACTTAAATAAACATCTTATAAAAAATGGAGCAGCTACTTTTTTAGTTAGAGCCCAAGGCCAATCTATGCTTGGCTCTGGAATAACCGATCAGGCAGTATTGGTTGTTGATCGCAGTGTTAAACCAGCGCATAACAGTATTGTTGTGGCATCTATTGATGGAGAGTTTGTATGCAAACGATTAAAGCTCAAGCCTAAAATGTGCTTGATGCCAGATAACCCCGATTACCCTCCTATCTTTATTAATCATGGCCAAGAATTAGAAATAGTAGGAACTGTTACAGCAGCTATTAATAAGTTCTAATGGCGCTTGCTTTGGTAGATTGCGAAAGCTTTTATGCTTCATGCGAAAGGATCTTTCGTCCTGATTTAAAACATACGCCTATAGTTGTTCTTTCTAATAATGATGGTTGTGTGATTGCCAGAAGCAGCGAAGCAAAGAAGATGGGTGTTGGTATGGGAGTTCCATGGTTTAAGGTAAAAAATTCTTTTCTTTCCCAGGGTGGACAAGTCTTCTCATCGAATTTTACATTTTATGGTGATATGTCAGCCAGAGTGATGAATATTCTAGAAGGCTTTGTTCCAGAGGTTGAAATTTATAGCATCGATGAAGCATTCCTGGGATTAGATTCTTTAGAAGAGCATTACAACTTATATGACTTTGGATGCCATATAAGAAGCCTAGTTAAACAATGGACAGGAGTCCCAGTCAGGATAGGGATAGCGCCAACAAAAACACTGACTAAGATAGCTTTGAATGAAGCTAAAAGACTGAACGTACCAACCAAGGTTTATCAAATATCTACAACAAAAGAAATCAGAGAAGCCCTTCTTAATACTCCGGTCAATGATGTTTGGGGAGTTGGAAGAAGACTCACAGAACATCTTAATAAAGCCAAGATAACAAATGCACTGCAATTAGCAGATCTAGATCCGAATTATATTAAAAGAAAATTCAGTGTAGTCCTTGAGAGAACAGTGAGAGAACTTAGAGGCCAAAGATGTCTTAATATAGAAGAGAATATTTCAGCAAAAAAACAAATCGTAGTCAGTAGGAGTTTTGGCACAAGGGTTACAGACCTAAAAACCTTGAGGCCAATTGTTAGCAACTTTGCTGTAAGAGCTTCTGAAAAATTAAGGCATGAAAAACAAAAATGCTCTCAAGTTTCAGTCTTCGTTAGAACGAGCCCTTTTAGTGATAATAAGCCTCAGCATACTGGATATAAAACTATAGAGCTTTTTACTCCAACCAATGACACTAGAGATATTTTAATAGCAGCTAAAAAAGCTCTCTTGCCTATTTTTAGATCTGGTTACGATTATGCAAAAGCGGGTATTCTTTTGAGCAGATTTAGCAATGAAACTACAAAGCAATATTCTCTTTTTAAAGATCCAAATGAACCTAAAGAGAATTCAAAATTTATGGAGTATATAGACCAACTCAATGCCTATGAGACTCAGATCTACTTTGCCTCACAAAATACAAAAAGATGGTCGCCTATGAAACAGAATATGACCTCACCCAAATACACAACTAGCTGGTATGAACTACCAATAGCAAACTAAGTGCAAAAGCTTTTATTACAATAAAAAAATTGGCATAAATATTGCATTGTAATAAGTATTTAGGAAGTATTTTATGATTGATTATTGTTTAAGGGTCTATGAATTTTGCAGGCAAGAGCCTCTTTGGGCTGTAGCATTTTTCTTTTGTGGTTTTGTTATAGGTGATACTTACTTCACTCTATAAAACTTAATTCATATCGATAGCGAATTCTTTTAGTATTTCAATATTGATTATAGAAGTAGTTTTTTTATTTGTTTTCTTTAAATATATTTTAGGAGCATGTCCGTGCTCATATGCTTCCTTCCATCTCTCTGCACAAACACACCAAGAGTCTCCTGCCTTTAATCCTGGGAAATCAAATTCTGGTCTTGGAGTTGAAAGATCATTGCCTCTAGATTTTGAGAAATCTAGAAACTCATCTGTTATTAGAGAACATACGATATGAAGACCTCTATCCATTTGATCTGTGTGACAGAATCCGTCTCTAAAAAATCCAGTAATTGGATTGGAGCAACACTCCTCTATTGGTTCATTAAAAATATTTACTTGTTGAGTTTCCATTGAAACAAATCTTATTATTTAAAAACAAAGATATCCAGCACCAATGTTGATAAAATAATTTTATGGATAATAACGGCAAAGTTCTTTTCAATGAAAAATGTTCTATCTGCAATTTTGAGATTAAGCATTATAAAAAAAGATCACACTTAACTTTTGATGACTGCAGTCACATGGAAGATAAATATCTAAAAAAACTTCATGTGGTTTTCGATGACGAAAAAGAATTGGTTGGTGTTGATGCCTTTATTTATATCTGGAAAAGAACAAAAGGATATGGATGGTTGGGTACATTTGTTGGCCTTCCGATTGTCAAACAATGCGCTATTTTTGCTTATTCAATTTTGGCTTTTTTGTTATTTTGGCGCTTTAAAATATTTAATCGTTCATGAGAATTCATTCATGTAGATGCGAATGATTATCAGAATGATTTGCATTAAAAAAATACCTTATATCAATAGTTTACAATATATTAAGATTGTTTTATAGTTATTCAGATTCAATCAGTCTATACTGCTTAAAGGAGCATTAATATGGCAATGAAACCACTTGATACAAAAGAAGTTTGCGGAATTTTAAATGAAATTATGGAGTACGAATTAGCTGGTGTTGTTCGCTATACTCACTCAGCAATGATGATAACCGGACCCTATAGAATTCCTATTGTTGCCTTCTTAAAAGAGCAAGCAACTGAATCACTTCTTCATGCTCAGGGAGCAGGTGAATTGATAGCGGGTCTTGACGGTCACCCTAGTCAAAGGATTGCAAAAATTGAAGAGACAGGAAAACATTCTATAAAAGATATTCTTGAAGAAAGTTTAGCTCATGAATTACATGCCGTGGGTTTGTATAAAAAACTTCTCGAAGAAGTTGAAGATAAATCAATCTATCTTGAAGAGTATGCTCGAGGAATGATCGGAGAAGAAGAACAACATTCTTTAGAACTTAAAAGAATGTTAAAAGATTACGGATAAAAAATAGTTAAACTTTTTTAAAATATCTTTGATGATGAGCTTCTGATAAATCTAAGAACTCTTTATTTACTTCATCTCTTATTGTCATCGGATCATAATTTTTAAGACTGGTAATACCAAACTGTTCAAGGTCTAAATTTTGCGACCCTGCTGCTCTTAATAAATCAAAAATCCAAGTTAATGGATCCATTGAATTATTATAGTTAATTGCATTCTCTTTAAGTTTGATGGCAAGCAAGTCAACATCATGAATTTTAAATCGTTCTTGAAGAATGAGTATTTTAAATTTTTCTAATCGATCATTAACTAATGCCCTCTCGTCTTGAGAGTATTTTGGCCAACTAATTATTTCATGAACAAATCTTTTACAGCCCTTGCACACGTCATCTCCGTATGTTGTAGAACAAATACCTAGACAAGGTGTTGTGGATCTGTTTTTTTGCATTATTAAACAGAATAATAACTCATTTTTAAATAAAATCTTTGAATTAGTAGAAGCCTTTTAGCTATAGGAGTAAAATAAGCCATCGTAAACAAGAAAAAACCATATGTTAAACGAATACAAAGCTCACGCAGACGAAAGAAAAGCACAAAACATTCCTCCTCTTCCATTAGATGCAGATCAAACTTCTCAATTAGTAGATTTATTAAAATCTGAACATGAGGAGTCAGAATTACTACTTCATCTATTAAAAGAAAGAGTGCCAGCTGGAGTGGATCAATCTGCATACGTAAAAGCTGCTTTCCTTGCTGATATTACAACAGATAAAACATCAAGCCCTTATATAACTAAGACTGATGCTGTCAAAATTTTAGGGACCATGCTGGGTGGTTATAACATTCATCCATTAATAGAGTGTTTAAAAATTGATGAATTGGGCGATGTAGCTGCAGAAGCATTAGGAAAAACATTATTAATCTTTGATGCTTTCAATGAAATATTTGAACTAGCTAAAACTAATGAGCATGCAAAGAAAGTTGTTAATGATTGGGCTGAGGGCAAATGGTTTACAGAAAAGTCAGAACTGCCTGAGCAAATTAAACTTACCGTTTATAAGGTTCCTGGAGAAATTAATACCGATGATTTATCACCAGCAACAGATGCCTGGTCTAGACCGGATATTCCACTTCATGCTTTAGCAATGTTCAAAATGCCAAGAGAGGGTCTTGAGAGACCGCTTGAAATTATTGAAGAATTAAAAGAAAAAGGAAATCCTTTGGTTTTTGTTGGAGATGTAGTTGGAACAGGCTCATCAAGAAAATCTGCAACCAATTCAGTGCTGTGGCATATGGGAGATGAAATTCCTTCAATCCCGAATAAAAAAGAAGGTGGTTTTTGTTTTGGTGGAAAAATTGCTCCTATCTTTTTTAATACACTAGAAGATTCTGGCGCTTTCCCAATTGAACTAGATGTTTCAAAAATGGAAATGGGTCAAGAAATTATTCTTGAACCATTCAATGGCAAAGTTTTAGATGCTAACTCAAATGAAGTCATTTCAACCTTTGAGTTAAAGACTCCAGTTCTCCTTGATGAGGTTAGAGCAAATGGAAGAATTCCATTAATCATAGGAAGGCAATTAACCGATAAAACAAGAGATGCTTTGGATTTAGAGCCAACAGATATCTTTAGAAGACCTGATGCAGAAGATGCTTCAGACAAGGGATATACGTTAGCTCAAAAAATGGTTGGAAAAGCATGCGGAGTAGTAGGCATAAGACCTGGAACCTATTGCGAACCAAGAATGACTACGGTTGGCTCCCAGGATACAACCGGCCCTATGACTAGAGATGAATTAAAAGAACTTGCCTGTTTAGGTTTCTCAGCAGACTTAGTTATGCAGTCCTTTTGTCATACTGCTGCTTATCCAAAACCAGTAGACATTGAAACTCAACATAGCCTTCCAGACTTTATTATGAATCGTGGCGGCGTATCGCTTAGACCAGGTGATGGAATTATTCATTCATGGTTAAACAGAATGTTATTACCAGATGGAGTCGGTACTGGTGGAGATAGTCACACAAGATTTCCAATAGGAATTAGTTTTCCAGCCGGATCAGGGCTTGTAGCTTTTGCTGCAACTTTGGGAGTGATGCCATTGGATATGCCTGAATCAGTTTTAGTAAGATTTAAAGGTGAAATGCAACCAGGCATAACACTTAGGGATCTTGTTAATGCTATTCCTTATGCAGCAATCCAAAAAGGATTACTGACTGTTGCTAAAGAAGGTAAGAAAAATGTTTTTTCTGGAAGATGTCTTGAAATCGAAGGACTGCCAGATATGAAAGTTGAACAAGCATTTGAATTATCAGATGCTTCAGCTGAGCGATCAGCCTCAGGTTGTACAGTTAGACTCAACAAAGAACCAATTATTGAATATTTAAAGTCTAATATTGTGATGCTCAGATGGATGATAGCAAGCGGTTATGGAGATGCTAAAACATTAGAGAGAAGAGCTCAGGCAATGGAAGAATGGATGGAAAATCCAGAATTATTGCAACCGGATGAAAATGCTGAATATGCAGAAATCATTGAGATAGATCTAAATGAAATAACCGAGCCATTATTAGCATGTCCTAATGATCCTGATGACATTAAACCTTTGTCTGAAGTAGCTAATACTGAAATTCAAGAAGTGTTTATAGGCTCCTGTATGACTAACATTGGTCATTTCAGGGCAGCAGGAACATTATTACAAAAATATAACGGAACAAAAGCTAGGCTTTGGGTTGTACCGCCAACCAAGATGGATGAAAAGCAACTTATGGAAGAAGGTATTTATAATATCTTTGGAGTTTCAGGTGCGAGAACTGAGCTACCTGGGTGTTCGTTATGTATGGGTAACCAAGCTAGAGTGTTAGCTAACTCCACTGTGGTATCTACCTCTACAAGAAATTTCCCAAATAGACTTGGTGATGGTGCAAACGTATTTTTAGCCTCTGCTGAATTGTCAGCAATAGCATCAGTTATCGGAAGACTTCCTACAGTAGAGGAATATCATAAGTACATGGAGGACATTAACCCTCTTTCTGATGAGATATATAGATATCTAAACTTCAACGAGATAGATACCTATGTTGAGAGCGCAAACTCAGCAAATATACCTGCTATAAATATTGTTAATCCAATCTAAGCTTTAGCTTTTTCTCGTTGAGCTTTGACCTCATCTTGTCGACTTATTTCTAGATCTTCAAGATAGGTATCTCCAAGTGGAGTTATGTATTCGCCTGTAAAGATAGAAGTTTCAAACTCCTTGATATCGGGATTTCCAAACTGACAGGCATGGATTAGATCTTCTAACGTCTGGTAGATAAGCCAATCAGCTCCAATCTCTTTTGCAACCTCTTCATCTGTTCTATTGGCAGCTATGAGCTCGCTTGTTGCTGGCATATCTATGCCGTATAAATTTTGATATTTAATTGCTGGTGCTGCTGAGGCGAAATATACCTTTTTAGCTCCTGCCTCTTTGGCCATTTCAATTATTTTTTTACTAGTTGTTCCTCTCACAATTGAGTCATCAACCAAAAGTACATTTTTACCTTCAAACTCTAGACCAAGAATATTAAGCTTTCTTCTTACAGACTTTCTTCGCTCTTCTTGATACGGCATAATAAATGTTCTTCCAATATACCTGTTCTTCACAAATCCCTCCCTGTAAGGGACGTTTAAATCAACCGCGAGTTGCAAGGCTGCGGTAGTTGAGCTATCTGGTATAGGAATTACAACATCAATATCATGATCAGAATTTTTCTTTTTAATGAGCTCTGCAAGTTTTGATCCCATTCTCATACGAGCTTTGTATACAGATATTTCATCAATTTTTGAATCAGGTCTTGAAAAATATACGTACTCAAAAATACAAGGTCTTTTTTTGGGTTCCCCAGAGCACTGTTGAGAGTGAAAATTACCTTTTTTATCAATAAAAACTGCTTCGCCAGGCTCAACATCCCTTAATTTTTTAAATCCTTGAGATTCAAATAAAGCATCCTCAGATGCAATAATATATTCATCTCGTGTCTCACCTTTTCTAATACCAATGCTTAATGGTCTGATTGCATTATTATCTCTAAATGCCAAGATACCATGACCTGTAATTAAAGCTAAAACCGCATAAGCGCCGTCACATCTTCTATGTGTTTTTGATACAGCTTTAAATATATGTTCTGCGGATGGGTAGATCTCTCTTTGTTTACCTAGCTCGTGAGCAAAAATATTTAAAAGGACTTCTGAATCTGAATCAGTATTAAGGTGTCTCATTTCTGCATGAAACAGTTGAACACCAAGCTCTTTTGAATTAGTTAAATTACCATTGTGAACCATGCTAATTCCATAGGGTGAATTAACATACATGGGTTGAGCAAACTCTTTGCCTGCTCCGCCTGCTGTAGGATATCGGACATGGCCTATTCCATAATTACCAATAAGCTTATTCATATGACGTTGTTGAAAAACATCTCTGACGTAACCCATAGATTTTCTACTATTTAGTTTGTCGTCACCATCACAAACCACCATACCAGCTGCATCCTGACCTCTGTGTTGAAGCATTAAAAGAGAGTCATATATCTCTGCAGCTACATTAGTTTCAGCAGAAATTCCAACTATTCCACACATTAAGATTCCTCTTGAGTAGGATTAACAACTTCTGAAGCTGGAGCCAATTCCTCTTTGATTGGTTCTATGACTTCCATGGCCTCTTCGATTAGATTTCTATTATCTATTAAATCTCTAAAATAAGCTTCAATTTGTGGAGCATATTTTTCAATTATCGGTGTTATTTTTGATTGGTTAATTAAATCCGTTGATTTGATGCTTGATGGTAATAATAAAAATATAACAAAAAGAACTATCAAGCCTCTTGTGAGGCCAAACAAAACACCAAGAAACCTATCAAAGCCTGAAGCACCAGACCATTTAATAAGTGTTCCAATGAACTTTATAACCATTCCTCCAAGAATGATACAAACCATAAAGACCACAATGTAAGAAAGAATTTTAGATACCTCTTCATTACCAATGTATTCATTAATTTTAGGAGTCGCTAAGTACTCAAGACTCACTGCAGCTATAAAAGCTACAACCCATAAAAATAATGATAAAAATTCTTTGGTGAATCCTCTAGCTAAAGATATTAAGCCAGATGCTGTTAAAACAACTAAAATAAACCAATCAGTAATATTTAAACCTAGAGCTTCCACCTAGATATCTCCCCTTTTGTTGATTCTGAAACCTTATGTATTAATTCAATGTTTGATTCAATATCATCTTTTTCTAAAAACGGTCCTACATAGACAGCATGAAGATTTTTCTTGGTTCCAAAAATTTCGGTAAAAGCAGGAAAACCGCCTTGATTAATCTTTGTAACCATTGTATTTGCTCTATCTTCAGAAGATAAAACATGAACCCTAAGAACGAAAAGATCAAAATCAGATTTTTCAATGCTCGCTAGATCTGAATTTATTAAAGGACTTTCAATAAAAATTTCTTTTTCTTCAACCTCTGTTTCAACAGGATTTTCTTTTTCTACCGATGTTTCATTTATTGAAGGGTTAGAAACTTTAAATTCTTGTTGGTAATCAATCTGAGGAGTTAAAACAACAAAAAGTAAAACAAGCAGTATGCTAATGCTAAAAACGAGGCCAACAACTCTCTCAATATTCATTAAGCTTTATGTATTTTTTTAAGTAGTCCATGAACTTTACTTCTAATATTTTTTCTGTGAACAATCATATCAATCGCACCATTCTTTAACAAAAACTCTGACTTTTGAAAATCTTCTGGCAAATCTACTCTAACCGTTTGCTCGATAACCCTTCTTCCTGCAAACCCAACCAGTGCATCAGGCTCAGCTATATTTATATCTCCAAGCATTGCTAAGCTTGCTGAGACACCTCCATAGATAGGATCTACCATGACAGAAATATAAGGCAGTTTTTCTGCTTTAAGTTTCTGAAGAGCTGCAGAAGTCTTAGCCATTTGCATTAGAGAAATCATAGATTCCTGCATTCTTGCTCCACCACTTGTTGCAAAGCATATAAATGGGCATCTAGAATTAATAGCTTCATTAACACCTTGAACAAATTTTTCTCCAACAACTCCGCCCATTGAGCCGCCCATAAATCTAAATTCAAAAGCAGCAACAACAACATCAATTGAGTCTAGAGCACCCTTACCAATAATAATTGCTTCATTTTCGCCAGTGGATGAGACAGCATCTTTTATCCTGGACTTATAATGTTTGGTATCTTTAAAATTTAATGGGTCTTTAGTTTTAATATCTTTTGCAATTTCATCAAAATGACCATTATCTAAAAAAATTTCTAATCTTTTTCTAGCGCCTATTCTTAGATGGTGGTCGCATTTAGAGCATACGAATAAAGACTTCTCTAAATCAGGTGCGTAAAGAACTGATTCGCATGAAGGACAAGAAGTCCAAAGACCGTCAGGAACCTTACTTTTAGACTTGGATGTCATCATTGAAGGTATAAGCCTTGTTAGCCAGTTCATGATATAGCTGTTTTCATCTCCCTAAGATATTTACCTATTCTACCAAATTCTTTTGTTAATGACTCTTCATCTATCATTTCAACAATAGATGAGCCTATAACAATGCCATCTGAGTATGCTGCAAGCGTCTTTGCATCTTCAATCGATTTAATACCAAATCCTGCCATGGTAGGTAAATCTGTATATTGTTGAATCCTTGCAATATTTTTTTGGATTTCATCTATGTTTAAATTTGAAGAACCTGTAACACCTCTAAGATTAACGTAATAGATAAACCCAGTGCTATTTTTGGCTATAGACTCAACTCTTTCTTCTTTTGTGGTTGGTGAGATTAAAGAAATGGTATTTATGTTTGGGTTAGAGATTCCATAGGTTTCTAAATTAAGCTCACCAGGAACATCAACGACCAAAATAGAATCAACACTATTACTATCAGCAGACTTCACCATATCAATATGTGAAATAAAAGTATTTAAATAACCCATCAACACAATTGGAGTTTCTTTATCAACTGTTCTAAATTTTTTAACTGTATCTAGAATCATTTTTAATGATATATCATTTTTTAAAGCTCTATCATGTGCTCTTTGAATAGTAGGACCTTCTGCTATAGGATCTGTAAATGGAACACCTATTTCAATAACATCAACCCCTGATTTAACAAATAAGTGCATAAGTTCAAGAGTCGTATCTAGGTCTGGGTCACCAGCAACTAAATAAGCAACCAAAGCTTTTTGATTGGTATTCTTCAGCTCAACTAATTTAGAAGACAGTCTATTCAAAACTTAATTCCATCTATTTCAGCAACAGTATTTATATCCTTATCTCCTCGTCCGGATACATTAACAACAACGTTTGATGACGAATCTAATTCTTTCATTAGAAGTTCTAAATATGCAAAAGCATGTGCGGTTTCTAAAGCCGGCATAATACCTTCGAGCTCAGTAACTTCATGAAATGCTTTTAATGCATCATCATCACTAACAGCAACATATTCAGCTCTTCCAACATCCTTTAACCAAGAATGTTCTGGCCCGACACCGGGATAATCTAATCCTGCTGAAACTGATTTTGTATCTTTAACTTGTCCTGCTTCATCCTGCATAAGATAACTTCGCGCACCATGAAGGACTCCTGGTGTGCCATCATTAAGAGGCGCAGCATGCTCGCCTGTGGCAACACCCTTCCCGCCTGCCTCAACTCCAATAAGTCTTGTTTCTTTTATATCTATAAATGGATGAAAAATACCCATGGCATTAGAGCCGCCACCAACACAGGCCACAATAGCATCTGGCATTTTTCCAAATAAATCTTTTGATTGCTCAATTACCTCTTTTCCGACAACAGAATTAAAGTCTCTAACTATCATTGGATACGGATGAGGTCCTGTAACACTTCCAATAATATAGTAAGTATCATCTACATTAGTTACCCAATCTCTAAGAGCTTCATTTAGAGCATCTTTTAAAGTTGCTGAACCCGAATCAACAGGATGTACCTGAGCACCCAATAATTTAATTCTATAAACATTTAATGACTGCCTTCTAACGTCTTCTGCGCCCATATAAATATGGCATTCTAAACCTAGTCTTGCAGCAACAGTTGCTGTTGCAACCCCATGCTGACCAGCTCCAGTCTCAGCAATAATTCTTTTCTTACCCATATGCTTCGCAAGCAAAATTTGACCAACTGTATTATTAATCTTGTGTGCGCCTGTATGGTTAAGATCTTCTCTCTTAAGCCAAATTGAACCAGAACCATAATGATCTGTTAGTCTTTGAGCAAAATACAAAGGTGAGGGTCTTCCAACAAAAGCAGATAAATCTTTATAAAACTCATCAATAAAATCTTTATTATCTTTTAGTTTGTTGTAGGTATTTTCAAGCTCTTCCAAAGCATACATAAGTGTCTCTGGAACAAACTTTCCTCCGTATTCACCAAAAAATCCTTCTTTGTCAGGAAAATTAAAATTATCAGATGCCATAAGCTTTTATTGTTTTTAAAATATTTGTTACCAATTCAATATTTTTGATGCCCTCTTGCGATTCAACTCCAGAGTTCAAATCCAAGCACCAAGAGTTTGTATTCAATGCATTATCGACATTTTGAGAATTAATTCCACCGGAAAGAACGATATTTTGATCATTATTATCAATATCTTTCAATATTTGCCAATTAAAAGATTCGCCTGTGCCCCCGTATGAACCCTCTTTATGGTTTTCGAGCAAAATTGCTTGGGCTGAGTTATACAAAGAGATACTTTTTAAATCATCAACATTCTTAACTCTTATTGCTTTCCAAAAATCAAGACCAAAAGATTCGCAAAAATTATTTTCCTCATCACCGTGAAATTGCAGGATTGGATTATTAAAGTATGAAGAAGTTTGATATACATAATCTTCATCAGGGTTAACATACACACATACTGGTCTAGAGTCTTTGAAATCTATATCTTTAATAGATTCAAGAAAGGTATTATTTACAAACCTTAGGCTTTTTGCATAAAAAATAAATCCTATAAAATCTATATTAAGATTTATTAAATCTTTTAAAATTTCAGTATTAGAAATGCCACAAATTTTTACTTTTGGTGGATTCATCTTTTAAACCTATCCATTAAATGTTGGGTCGGGCTAGCGATGTTAAATTTTAAATCATATTTAGGTCCAAGAAAAAATAAACCCTTAGCAGAAAGAGTCTTCCCTGCGAAGCGCCTATCTTTCTTTGAAAGAATTTCTTCAACAGAAGAATTAATTTCTCCCTTAGCAATATCTATAAGGGTTCCAACCATAATTCTTACCATATTGTGCAAAAATGCATTTGCTTTAATGGTTATAAATATAAATCTATCATGAGATTCAATATCAATCATATTGATGGTTTTTGTTGGATTCTTTGAATTGCAACTAGAGCTTCTAAAAGAAGTAAAATCATGAGTTCCCAAAAACATATTTGCTTGAAGTTTAAGAAGATTTAGGTCTATTTTATTGCTATCCCAGTGTGACATATTAGCAAAAAATAAAGGTTTACTTCTTGAGTTGTAGATTACGTATGTATAGCTTCTTTCTATAGCAGAATAGCGAGAATGAAAATCATCTGGAACCCTTGAGATGCTTGTAACAGCAATGGAATCTGCAAGATTTGAATTAATTCCATCTATCCAGTTTTTGTTTGGTCTTTCAAGCTCTGTTGTAAAATCAAAAACCTGAGATAAAGCATGGACACCTGCATCAGTTCTGCCTGCATAATTAATAACTACTTTTTCTTGAGTGATCTTCTCTAATGCTTCTTCTATATTCTGTTGAACAGAGTCAGCATTTTTTTGTCTCTGAAATCCTGCAAAGATAGAGCCATCATACTCAGTTGTAAAAGCTAACTTCACTGTTCACTAATTTTATCTAATAAACTTTGAGCACTATTTTTTAACGTATGGCTGTCTGTTGATTTAATTAGATTTTCTAAAATAGTTTTAGCGTTTTTAAAATCGCCCATTTCATTGTAAGTAATTGCCAAATCAAGCTGCTGCTCATCTTGATTATTCTGAATACTTAAGCCTTTTGGTAAGCCTTCAATAGATGATGGAGAGTCTTCTGCTTCTTCAAAATCATATTCAATTTTCTTGGGTTGCCTTGATTTAAGTTGAATGTAAATAAGAGCTATGAGCACCCCAGAAAGAATCGATACAAATGCTACAAAAAGAAGATCCATTAACCCGAACCCTTGGGCTTTTTCATTTTGAATTATTTCAGTTTCTTTAATAAGCTCTTGTGCTACCTTGCTTTCTATAGCCATCTCTAAAGTTTTTGTGTTGTTTTCTATCAAACTTTTTGGATCATTAAGATTCTCATCGAGAATATCAATTGATTCATTTGCATCTTCTTCAATTACTTCTTTAGCTTTTGGCTCTAATGATTCTTTTATTTTTGGTGCAGTTAGAACCAATAATGACTTCATCGCGGGAACAAGAGATAAAGAGTATGAATCATTCATTGCTAATATTGAACTTCTTGCCTCATTATCTGAAATATTAGCCATGCTTGAGAAAGTTGGAATGATTAAGTCTTTGTCATTTCTTACAAGGTTTATATTCCCATCGATAAAAGCATCTTTATTTCCAAGATATATTGACCACATAATTTGATATATCGAAGTATTGGTTGTCTCTTGCTTAATGCTTGAGGCCATGCTCCACATGGTACTAATATCACTTGCCTTGATCACCTTTTGTTGCTCTAGAGCAGTTTCTATAATCTCTTGTTGAGCTGGTTCAGGTTTTCTGATATTTGTTTCAACAGGTACAGGTTTATAGACTGTCCTTTGAGATTCTATTTTTGGTGAGGTATTAATTTTTGAAGGTAGGAAAATAAAAATATCTTTAGCTAGTTCATTTTTAATAACAAGCTTAAAGTTAAAATAATTTCCTTCATATTCATCTTTTAAAACAATAGAAAAAGTTTTGTAGTTAGAGAAATTTTCCAAAAGAGTGTATGAAATGTTTTCTTCGGATAGCAAGTCGTCTGATTTGTACTCTTTTAGAAGGATGTCTTTGTCGGAGATTCTTGTACTTTGAATTTTGAATTCAATAACTCTTTCGCCCTTGTTATTAAGACTTAGCTTTGGCGATGAGAGTAATGCATCAGCAATAATATTTAACGGAAGTAAGAAGAAAGAAATTAAAAAGATTCTTAACACAATTTATTATTAGTAATTAATTTTTGAAGGATTTGTACTGCATTCAAAGCAGCGCCCTTTCCATAAACATTATCAGCAACAATCCAAAGTGAGACCCATGTATCTCCTTGAATATTCTGTGATCTTATTCTTCCTACATACACATCCTCAGAATCATTAGCTTGTTCATAGGGAGTTGGATATTCTAAGGTTTCAGGATTGTCCATAACGCACACACCTTCATTTCCTTGGACTGTTTTAATAATATCTTCTCTTGAAGCATCGTTAGACATTTTTAGAAAAACTGCTTCAGAATGGCCGTTGAATACAGGAACTCTTGCACAAGTTGCTTGAACATCGATATTTGGATCTAAAATTTTCTTTGTTTCCCATACTAATTTCATTTCCTCTTTGGTAAAGGCATTATCTAAGAAGATATCACATTGAGGTATTACATTGAAAGCAATAGGTTTTGGATACACTTTTGATTCAGAAGATTCACTCTCGTAAGTTTGAGATCTTAGCTCTTCAACCGCCTCTTTACCCGTTCCAGAAACGGCTTGATAGGTAGCGATATTTAAGAACTCAATACCATACTTCTCATGGATCGGTTTCAAAACCATAAGTAGTTGAGATGTTGAACAATTTGGATTGGCTATCAATGTCGGCTCTTCTAAACTTTCAATAATATGCCCATTAATTTCTGGGATAATCAAAGGTATGTCATCGTTATATCTAAATTCAGATGACAGATCAATAACATAACTTCCAGCTTCAACAAATTTCTTTGCATACTCCTTTGCAACTGAGCCTCCAGCAGAAAAAATTGTAATATTTGCTGTTTTTGGATCAAATGAATCTAAGTCCCCAATAATATATTCTTGATTTTGAAAATTGATAGCTTGGCCAACAGTAAATTTTCCAAGAGGAAAAAGATTATCAATTTTAATCTCTTTTTTTTCTAATAACTGGAGTATTTTTTGTCCAACAACACCAGATGCGCCTACTAGAGCCATGTTTAACACTTTATCCATTTTTTAAAATTCCTATTAAAATTGCAGCTACTTCAGAAGTTTTAACATATTCATCGTTAGTGCTAATGTCCTTTGTTCTATAACCTTGTGATATAAATTCTTTAATAGCTGCATCAATCTTATCGGCTAATTCTTTTTGCTCTAAAGAATACTTAAGAGCCATGCCAAGCGATGCAATCATTGCTATTGGATTAGCAATATTCTTTCCAGCAATATCAGGAGCGCTTCCATGACATGGTTCATACATACCTTGAGATGAGCTATTTATAGATGCTGATGGAAGCATTCCGATCGAACCTGATAATGTTGCAGCAATGTCAGACAAAATATCACCAAACAAATTACTAGAAACAATTACATCAAACTGGTTTGGATTAAGAACAAGTTGCATTGCAGTATTGTCAGCTAACTGGTGTGACAATTCGACATCAGGAAAATCTTTTGCCATATCAGTAACAATTGATCTCCAAAATTTTGAAACTTCTAAGACATTTGCTTTTTCTACGGAACATAATTTTCCACCTCTTTTTTGAGCTGCTTCAAATGCTACTTTTGCTATTCGCTTTATTTCATCCTCGTTATAGATCATTGTATTAAATGCATAAGAAGGTGTCTTATCTTCTACAATTGCTCTTGGCTCACCAAAATATATACCGCCAGTAAGCTCTCTTACTATAAGAATGTCTAAGTTCTCAATAATATGATTCTTGATTGGCGATGCTGATGCTAATTCATTAAATAAAAATGCAGGTCTAAGATTTGCAAATAATTCTAATTCTTTTCTTAGAGATAAAAGTGCCTGCTCTGGTCTATCATCCCACCCTAGGTTATCCCATTTAGGCCCACCAACAGCTCCAAACAAAATAGCATCAGATTTTTTTGCTTTTGCTAAGACATTGTCCGGCAGAGGAGATCCGTGCTTATCATAAGAAGTGCCACCTGCATCCATTTCAGTAATATTAAAATCCAAACTATATTCAGCGATTAAATAATCTAAAACTTCTTTAGCAGAACTAGTCACCTCCTGCCCAATACCATCACCCGGTAGAATTAATATTTCTTTACTCATTTGAAAATATCCATGGTTTTTCTTTTTTTCTAATCTGCTCAAAGCTCATTATTTTTTCTTTAAATTTAAGTGTCATATCAACATCATCTAAGCCATAAATAATTCTTTCAAGAAGATTGTCTTCAACTTCAAAAGAATATAATTCTGTTTCATTTTGTGATATTTTTTTTGAATCTAAACTTACAGTTAATTCAGTAAACCCTTTATTAAAAGCCTTAAATAAGTTATCTATTTGATCTTTACTAAGTCTAATTGGTAAAACACCATTTTTAAAACAGTTGTTATAAAAAATATCTCCAAAAGAAGAGGCGATAACAGCTTTAATACCAAAATCTCTTAAAGCCCAAACAGCATGTTCTCTAGACGAACCGCATCCAAAATTATCTCTAGTTAATAGAATTGTAGCTTTATCAAAAGGAACTTTATTAAGTATGAAATCAGTATTCTGCTTCCTATCACCTTTCAATACTCCTAATCTGCCATCGTCAAGATATCTCCATCCATCAAATAAATAATCCTCAAACCCATATTTCTTTATAGATTTTAAATATTCTGTAGGAATAATCTGATCGGTATCAATATTATCTCTATCAATAGAGGCAACTACACCGCTTATTATTAATTCGTTACCTTCTATCTTCATGATGGATCTACCACTCTTCCATTAACAGCTGTTAAGGCAGCCATTAAAGGACTCATTAAATGTGTTCTTCCAAGAGTGCCCTGTCTACCTTCAAAATTTCTATTTGATGTTGAGGCACATCTTTCATATGGTTTTAATTGATCTGGATTCATACCCAAACACATTGAACATCCTGGGTCTCTCCAAACAAAACCTGCTTTTTGAAATATAATATCTAAACCTTCTGACTCTGCTTGCTGTTTAACTAAACCAGAACCAGGCACAACTATTGCTTCGATAATATCATCTGAAACATTCTTGCCATCAACCGCCTTAGCAGCCTCTCTAAGATCTTCAATTCTAGAGTTTGTGCAGGACCCAATAAAAACTTTATCAAATTTTAGATCAGTTAATTTCTGATTTTCTTCAATACCCATATATTGTTTTGCCAATTCAACATTTCTTTTATTTTCTACCTCTACGTTATTCAAATCAGGTATGTCTTGATCAAAATCTATGACCATTTCTGGAGATGTTCCCCATGTAACTTGAGGTTTGATTAGTGAAACATCTATTTCTATTTCTTTATTGAATACTGCATCGGTATCTGATGTTAGTTTGCTCCAATGATGACAAGCAGACTCGAATTCTTCTTCGGATAATTGAGAATGATTTTTTACGTACTCGATTGTAGTTGCATCTGGAGCAATCAGACCAACCTTAGCACCTGCTTCAATGGACATATTACATATAGTCATTCTAGCTTCCATAGATATGCTTTCTATATATGAACCAGAGAATTCTATTGCATGACCATTTCCACCAGCGGTTCCAATTTTTCCAATGAGGTATAAAACAATATCTTTAGATGTTACGCCGCTCTGTGGATTTCCATTGAATCTAACATTCATATTTTTCAATTTTGAAACTTTAAGTGTTTGAGTTGCAAGAACATGCTCCACTTCGGATGTTCCAATACCCATAGCTAAGCAGCCAAAAGCTCCATGAGTGGAAGTATGAGAATCACCACATACGATTGTCATTCCAGGCAAGGTATAACCTAACTCTGGGCCAATTACATGAACTATTCCCTGATTGGCTGATGTTATATCAAATTGTTTAATTCCAAACTTATTACAATTTTTATCAAGCTCTACAACTTGTATTTTTGATATTTCATCTAGAATATTATCTGTTTGAAATGATTTGCCTCTCTCGGTAGGAACATTATGATCGGGTGTAGCAATATTTGCATTGAGCCTCCACGGGGTCAAACCCTTTTTAGATAGTCCTTCAAAAGCTTGGGGCGAAGTGACTTCATGAAGATATTGTCTATCAATATAAAGTAAAGATTCAGAAGAATCTAAGGTTATTATATGGTGTTCTTCCCAAAGCTTGTCATATAAAGTCTTTGGCATGTTACTTGATGAAGGGCAGTCTTTGTTCGACCTCGCCGCATTGAGCACGGTTTCTTAAAAGATGGTCCATAATGACAAGATTGACCATTGCTTCAGCTATAGGGACTGCACGAATACCAACACACGGATCATGTCGACCAACTACTTCTATATCAACTTCATTTCCATCTTTGTCTACAGTTTTTCCTTTCTTTTTAATGCTAGAAGTTGGTTTGATTAAAAAATCTAACTCTATATTATCTCCATTTGAAATTCCGCCTAGAATCCCTCCGGCATTATTTGAAGCGAAGCCATCTGATCTTATTTCATCACGTATTTCTGAACCTTTAAGATTTAATATATCCTGAGCATTACCAATAGAAACTGATTTAACTGCATTTATGCTCATGATTGCTTTGGCAAGGTCTGCATTAAGCTTATCAAAAACAGGCTCGCCAAGACCTACAGGGCAATTTTCTACACAAACTCCAAGCTTAGCTCCAACAGAATTTCCTTCAGCAATTAATTCGTCAAACATGCTATTAAGAGCATCTATTTTAGACATATCACCAAAAAAATATTTATTTTTATTGGCTGATTCTGGTGTAATTGATTCTGAAGAAATATTACCAATCTGAGATACATAGCCTGTGGTTTTTATACCGTATTGAGAAAGATATTTCTTAGCTATTGCTCCAGCAGCAACTCTCATGGCTGTCTCCCTAGCACTTGATCGACCTCCACCCCTGTAATCTCGATGTCCATATTTGGCCTGATAAGTTATATCAGCATGATTTGGTCTAAATGAATCTTTGATGTTTGAATAATCTTTTGATTGCTGATCTTTATTAAAAATTAATAAGCTTATAGGTGTGCCCAGTGTTTTTCCTTCAAAAACACCAGATAGAATTTGAACTAAATCGTCTTCTTTTCGCTGGGTTGTTACATCAGATTGCCCAGGTTTTCTTCTATTTAATTCAATTTGTATGTCTGATTCGTCAATCTCTAAATTAGGAGGACAGCCATCAATAATGCAGCCTAAAGCATACCCATGACTCTCACCAAAGGTAGTAACTTTAAAAATATTTCCAAACGTATTGCCTGACATGGCAGTGATTATAGTCCAAAATTGATAAAACGCCTTATTTTAGGGGTTATTTAGGCTATTTTCAAATTATTAGAAATTATTGCTTTCTACTGCAAATAGTTCCTGAAAGTCGGTTACCGATGTGTTTTCTAATTTTTTTTGATTTGTACAAAGTGAATAGATTTCTTCACACTTATCTTGAGTATATGTAATTTGTAGATTATTCAAAAATTTCTTTTCTAGCACTGGAATTCCTTCTTCTCTTCTTCTTTTATGTCCAATTGGATATTCAACTTCTATTTCATCAGTAGAAGTTCCGTCATTAAAATGAATTTGAATTTTATTTGCTATAGACCTTTTGTCTGCCTCATGATACTCAACAGAATATCTTTTATCTTCGTTTATGGTCATTTTTTCTCTTAATGCATCAATTCTTGGATCTGAAGCCACATCATCTTCATAATCTTCTGCTACTAAGTTGCCTTTAATAAGACCAATAGCAACCATGTATTGAAGACAATGATCTCTATCAGCAGGATTATTGAGCTCACCTACTTTAGAGATAATTCTTATAGCTGAATCGTGGGTAGTAATTTCAACAGACTTAATTTCATCTAACTTATCTTTTATTTGAGGGTGAAGAATTACAGCTGCCTCAACTGCTGTTTGAGCATGAAACTCAGCAGGGAAACTAATTTTAAATAAGATATTCTCCATAACATACGAATTAAATGCTTGAGGAAGAGATAATTGCTCTCCTTTAAATAAAACATCCTCAAAACCCCAAGTAGGTGCTGATAAAACACCCGGATATCCCATTTCGCCAGATAAAGTTATCATTGCAAGTCTTACTGCTCTACTGGTAGCATCACCGGCGGCCCAACTTTTTCTTGAACCTGCATTAGGTGCATGCCTATATGTTCTAAGACTTTGGCCATCAACCCAAGCCTGACTAACCGCATCTTTAATTTGATCTGAAGTGCCTCCCATGAGTTTTGTAACAATTGCTGTTGAAGCAACTTTAACTAAAACAACATGATCAAGACCAACTTTATTAAAACTGTTTTTTAATGCAAGGACTCCTTGTATTTCATGAGCCATAATCATGGACTCTAAAACTTGCTTCATTTTTAAAGGCTCTTTTCCTTCTGATATATTTTTTTGTGAAATAAAATCAGCTGCAGCTAATATTCCACCTAAGTTGTCTGATGGATGACCCCATTCAGCAGCAAGCCATGTGTCGTTATAGTCTAGCCATCTAATGATGCAACCAATATCAAATGCGCCTTTGATAGGGTCTAATTTAAAATTTGTTCCAGGAACTCTTACGCCGTAAGGAACAGAAGTTCCTTCAACTACTGGTCCAAGCATTTTTGTGCAAGCAGGAAATTTTAGTGCTAGCAAACCACAACCGATAGTATCTATAAGACAATTTCTTGCGGTATCTAAAGCAAGATCAGATTCTATTTGGAAATTTGAAACGTAATCTGTAATTTTAGAGATTATAGAATCATAGCCAGGCCTAATATTTAAATCGACATTTAAGGACATGGTTTAGTCCCTATCTGCTAAGTCAACCCACTCAGAACTTTCTACGCCTATGTAATCTGCGCTTGGTCTGATAATTCTATTATTTGCTCTTTGTTCCATACAGTGAGCAGTCCATCCAGAAACTCTGGACATAACAAATATTGGAGTAAATAACTTAGTTGGAATGCCCATATAAAAGTAAGCAGGTGCATGGAAAAAGTCTGCATTAGCAAACATTTTCTTTTCATCTGCCATCACCTTTTCAACCTCTTCAGCAACTTGATATAAATCATCATTATCATGAAGTTTTGATAATTCTTTTGCATATTCCTTAATGACCGCATTTCTAGGGTCACGAATGGAATAAACAGCATGGCCAAAACCCATAATTTTTTCTTTGTTTGCTAGCATAGATAAGATTTTTTCTTTAGCCTCTTCTCTTGATGTCCAGTGTTCAATTAATTCCATAGCCTTCTCATTCGCTCCGCCATGCAATGGGCCTCTTAATGATCCAATAGCAGCAACAACACATGAATGGATATCTGACATAGTTGAAGCACATACTCTTCCTGTAAAAGTAGATGCATTAAACTCATGTTCAGCATATAGAACTAAAGACACATCCATAACTTTTCTGTGAAGATCGCTTGGAGTTTTTCCATGAAGAATATGAAGAAAATGCCCAGCCATTGAATCTTCGTCGTTTACCAAACTAATATCCTCTCCATCATGAGAGTATTTATACCAATATGTAACAATTGAAGGCATTGTAGCTATCATTCTATTAATAGAATCTAGTTGATTGCTAAAGTCACCTTCAGGCTCAAGATTGCCTAGCATTGATGTTCCTGTTCTCATAACATCCATTGGATGTGCTGATGCGGGTATCTTTTGAAGAACTTCTTTTAGTGGTTCAGGAAGGTCTCTTTGGCTTTTTAATAATTCTTTATATTCTTTAAGTTCTGATGTATTTGGTAATTTATTGTATAGAAGTAAGTACGCAACTTCCTCAAAAGTAGCTTTCTCGGCGAGAGTTTCTATTTTATGCCCTCTGTAAGCTAAGCCTTCTATTTGGCCGACGCTTGAAAGAGATGTCTCTCCTGCTACCTGACCTCTTAGTCCAGCACCTTCTAATTTTTTAACCATATTATCCTCTTATTCTAATTCTTAATCTTTATATAATTCATCTAGTTTTTGTTCAAAACTATGATAATTTAAGCATTCGTATAATTCTTCACGGGACTGCATTATATCCAAGAGACCTTCTTGTGTCCTCTCTTTAGCAAGTGAAATGTAAACTTTTTCCGCAATTTGACTCATAGCTCTAAATGCTGTTAATGGATAAAGAACCATATTTACTCCAACACTTGCAAGTTCATCTTTTGAAAATAATGGTGTTTTTCCGAATTCTGTAATATTTGCAAGTATAGGTACTTCAATTTTATCTTTAACTGCTGAATATTCTTCTAAACTAGTTGCTGCTTCAAGAAATATACCATCTGCACCATCTTCAACATAGGCTGAAATTCTATCAATGGCCCCATTAATTCCTTCAGATGCTATAGCGTCAGTTCTAGCCATTATAAAAAAAGATTCATCCTGTCTTCCATCAACGGCTGCTTTTATTCTATCCTGCATTTCTTCCTTAGAGACTAGTGATTTATTTGGTCTATGTCCGCATCTCTTTTGAGAAACTTGATCTTCCATATGAACAGCGCCGCAGCCAGCATCAATCATGCTCTTAATTGTTCTTGAAATATTGAAAGCGCCACCCCAACCCGTATCAATATCAACAAGTAGAGGGAGAGATGAAGCGTTGGTGATCCTTTTAACATCTGTTAAAACGTCTTCCATCGAGGTAATTCCAAGATCTGGTAATCCATATGATGCAGCGGCGACACCTCCTCCTGAAAGATATATAGCTTTATGACCAGATCTTTCTGCCAATATCGCAGAATAAGCATTGATAGTACCTGGAATGATAAGAGGCTTATTCTCTTTTAATGCGTTTCTAAATTTTTGACCTGCTGACATGGTTGAAGAATTATAATGCACATGAGGCCTGTTTCCCAAATACTAAATCATCCGTAAAATTTTACTCCCCGAATAATTCTTTCTTTATTATTTTCTCTTCTCCACCTATTAGTATCTCTCAAGCTATATACGCATCCGCAATACTCTTGTTGATAAAATTCTTCTCTCTTGGAGATTTCAATCATTCTTGATGAGCCGCCTTGCTTCCTCCAATTAAAATCCCAATAAGTAAGATCTTTATATCTTTCTGCAGCTTTGTGGCCAGAAGTATTAATTTGATTCATATCTTTCCATCTAGATATTCCTAAGGTCGTTGCATATATGCCAAAATTATTTTCATTTGCAAATAAAGCAGATCTTTCAAATCTCATATCAAAACATTGAGTACATCGTTTTCCTCTTTCTGGCTCATCTTCAAGACCTTTAACCCTTTCAAACCAATTATCTTTATCATAGTCTGCATCTATGCATTCAAAACCAAGTTTTTCACAAAACCTTCTGTTTTCTTTTTTTCGTATTTCATATTCTTCATCTGGATGAATATTTGGATTATAGAAAAATACCGTAGTCTTAATATCGGATGCGGCTAATGCTTCCATAATTTCTCCAGCACAAGGAGCGCAACAACTATGCAATAACAAATCTCTACCCTCATTAGGCATCTTAAGCTTAGGCCTTTCGTAGTTATCTAATTTTAATTTGTCATTCATTTAATAAAATGTGAACTATCTTTAATTGCACTTTCTAAATCATTGTAATCATGGAAAGATGGAATGTCAGGATAGCTTGATGAAATTTTTTCTGGTGCATTCATAAAAAATCCTTTGTCAGCAACCTCAAACATTTGAATATCGTTATAAGAATCTCCTGCTGCCAGACACCTGTAACCAATTGATTGAAAAGCAGTGATTGCCTGTTTCTTTGCTTGCTTATGACGTAATTTGTATGTAATTATTTCATCATTTCTTACTTCCAAGTTATGACATAAAAGCAAAGGATGTCCCATTTTATCCATAAGTGGTTTTGCTATTTCATGAAAAGTGTCAGAAAGAATAACAACTTGAAAATTTTTTCTTATATTAGTTAAAAATTCTTCAGCTCCCTCCAAAAGATCTAATTCACC